>PJEL010001364.1_pt1 | contig 25005 bp, 8 predicted proteins | sample 1853271 | NCBI WGS metagenome assembly PJEL01 (sample SAMN08108733, study PRJNA415343) | Invertebrate metagenome, whole genome shotgun sequencing project. | host: Globobulimina | place: Sweden: Gullmar Fjord | collected 2015-08
CCACACAATCAATTCGGTCAAGATAGACTCCACAGCGTTGAAGGCGGATATTGCATCCCATTGCATCCAGTGGCAGGAAAAACTAATGGGACTGTTAAACAGTAATTCTTCTCACCATCTGCACAGTGTGGAGAGTTTTTTTTTGGACACCACGTCATCATTAAAGTGTCAACCTGAAAATGCTGCAGACCTCAACTTGAGCTGGTCCCTACTAAAAAGGACCCGCAAGGCATTACCAATACTTCAAGACCAAATGAAGGTTATCGAAGACTCATACGAACTCCTGAAAGAGTTCGACTTTACCATTTCGGAGGAGGATCAAAGTTTAGTTTCTGGTTTGCATCAGGCAGAAGATCAAATGTGTTTTCTGCTGGATGAAACCGAATTTCTTCTTTTAGAGCAAAAAGTTAGTATGAGGTGTGCTGGCGAGGCTTCATTCAGAAAGTTTGTGGAAAGGTGGGATGATCTTAATTATGTTCTGCATTCTAAATGACAGTATTTCAGCCTATCTCAGTTGAAATGAAGCGCGCGCACAATACGAACTTGACTGCTATAGTGTATATGTGACTGACCTTTTTATTTCTTTATCAGTGCACTCGAAGAGTGTAGGTGGGTGATAGAGCACCTTCCTTTCAGTGGAAATCACACAGTTTTTGCTGCAAATGCTATTATGGCCGAGTGCAAGGATCGCTTGAGTGCAGTGCAGAAGAACTATACATGTATGCAACGCGAATTTCTCGCCTTGGATCTTGAAATTCCTGACATATTGGAGATAAAGAAAATAGAACAAGACATTGAGTTTCTCGAGCAGATTTGGGCCGTCGCCGCAGATTGGGACGCCGCATGGGAGAGTTGGAAAGCTACCTCATTGAACAATCTGGATCTAGAAGATATGGAATCATCAACAGTACAATTCAACAAAGTGATTGTCGAGCTTGGGAGTGAAATAAATCGTTGGAATGTCTGGGAACACTGAGTGACAAGGTTTACCTCCTTCAGCGTGTACTACCTGTCATTAAAGACCTTAAGAACCCAGCAATGCGTTTAAGACATTGGGAATCGCTACAAAAAGAATTATGTACGTATGTCTTTGATCCTACATCACCAGAATTCAACATGGAGTCTATCTTGAGCCTCAACCTGCACGTCGCCCATGCCGCCACCTTTGTTAGAGAGCTTAATCATAACTGCAATGAGGAGCTTCGGATTGAAACGTCACTAGCAGATATTGAATCACGGTGGGAAAGCTTTGATTTGAACATGGATAAGCACGAGGACATGTCAGCTATGGCTGAGCGTTCCCAGGCTCTGAACGATGATGCAGCACAGCTGAATAGCATAAAAACCATGAAATCAGCCGTGCATTTTCAGGAAGATTTAACACATTGTGAGGAAACTTTGAATACTATTAGACAGGTCATGGACAGTCTTGTAGCAACAAAGCCAAATTGTATTGCTCCTGATTGCATTTCTACTAGAGCTGAAGCTAGGGTTACACTAATAGATTAATAAGCACTGAATGTGTAAATCTATTAATGTTGTTCATATACTATAGCTATACTGTAGTGGATCCTCTCTACAATAAAGTGTGGTTCTTATATAAGGGCCATTTAAGTGTTACAAACTATGGCTATTCCTCTCAGGGCCCAATGCGAAGGAGGATGGCCAGCAGTGCACTTCAAATTGATGAAAAAGATTCGGTGACGATCCGTCCGAGACGCGTACTTGTAACACGGACAGATATATGGTCCAATGGAGCCAAACATTTTTCGAACTACCTTTGCTTGGTCTACCTTAATGTTTGCACTGACGTGAAGTACGGGCATATTAACAAAAAGCTTCTTAGGTAAGGATTCAATAATATTACCATCATGGCGGCTCCAGCTGGCCCCGTCAAGGAAAAGTCCATGAATATAGACACCTTCTGATGGAGGAGCACGAATTTGGTCAACGTTTTCATGCGTAGTGACTGCAGTGTGATACACAACATCATCGAGGGCCCATTTGTCAGCTCTGTGCTTCCGCATGGACTCTTGCTTCATTGCGGTAAGCATGCCCTGTGGATTAAAGAATCCTGTAAGCCAATAGCTATTAGGTCTGCCAGAGGAGAGCCAATGACGATACTGTGCATCTCTATCAACTAGAGAGCTAACCCACAGTCCAAGTAATGGAATAATCCAACTAAATTCATCTCCAGCAATGGTGTACGTCCACAGAGTAGGTACTTGGGCATCGTATAATGAGTCGAGAGAGCTTTGGAGTTCCTCACTCATAACAATCTCACCCTTAATGGCAAGTTGAAGCTGAGACAACGTATACCTCACCTTGCCAATGACAGACTGGAAACGTTGGATCTCCTGTAAAAGGAAGATATTAAGGGGCACAGTCAGCCCTCCAAGTGCCTTCAGCTTAGATCTGTACGTCTCCTCTACATAATCCTCAGGTAGTCTACTCAGGAGCTCAGTAGCCTTGTCATAGACTTCGTCTTCGCGTGAGGTACCTCCGGTCCCTTCTCCACCCTTAGGTTGTGTATCCCCCAATTTGCTAAAGAGAGCATTCACTTCCTTGACGCGAAACGTTAGGTCTGCATTGGGATGAAGACCAAAGATTTCAGGTGAATCCACTTCTGGGAGAGTGTGGATGTAATCCTTAAACACGAAAATCTGATCACCGTTCGGGACAATGTATTTAAAATCTCCTGGAATTCGCTGGATGGGGCTTATGGGGCTGTAGGTAAAATCATCGTCACAGGTCCGCGGGGTAAGCCATGCTTCTGAATAAGTCTTAAAAAGACGACGGTCTAGATCATCGGTAATCTTCCCACCATACTGAGCTTCTGAAACCATGTACGTAAATGTGCTCCAACTAATAGGCCCATTGTAGAGATGTTTTTCTAAGAACAAAATGCATGCACTCAAATCACCATTGTTGTACTCATAGGGAATGCACCAACCAAGAGGGCCAAACTTCCTGCGTTCTTGCACTACAGAATGAAGGAAACAGAGCGCAAAGAGAAGTTGCCTCCACTGTGGTGTTTCCACGCGTTCCAATCTGTCCTGATCAATAATGACTGTGTAGCTACGCAAAATACCGGCTTTGAGTCCCGATGGTGGCTCATTGGTTACCTAAGGGGGGGGGTTAAGAAGAAGAAGAGGTGGTGATGTTGGAGTTAAAACCCGCAACAACTTATTACAAAATGAAAACATGGTAGTATGCGGCATTTTAAAGAGAGTAGTATATACCTTGGTACTCATATGTAGCAGGCTAAGAGGAAAGTGTGGGTGAGGAAGAGCTGTAATGAAAAGTCGGAAACCAGGCTCCATTCCACTCTTTCGAAGTTTGGTGAGGTAATCTTCCATCTCCACCATCAGATCTAGACCAAGCTCACCGTTCTGAAGTAGAACCCATGTCCCATTAGCTGCCGCCGCTTCCATGGCACACTTTGCTACGGGCCCTTGGCCCTCACCTAGGGATATGATCTCCGGTGAAGGAAGCTTCCTGCGTCGTGCTAATACCTCAACACTCTCCGTAGGGTCAGCCCCCACTGAGAGGAGAAAAATCACTGGGACTTCAGCAATCATTTCATCGTATATCATTTCAATGGTGTCAGTGACTGACTCCACGTAGGCAGGCCCCATCTCTGCGGTTTTGCGGATAAACTCTTTGCACGTGAGGATTGTACGGTCCATGCGCAAAGAACGAACGAGAAGTAATTTGTAGAAAGGCCCAGTGTCCGGCTGGTCGAGCAGAGTACCCTCGTAGTTGGGAAGAGCAATATTTTCTGGCTCATTGTCTTCGTACCAACGCTGCCACGCACTCTCATTTGTACACATATCCTCCAGTAACCCTGAAAAGAATTTAATAGACTGGCTCAGAGCCACGACGTTAAGCCAGGACTCATTAGACATCCAATTAAAGGGTTTTTTTCGGACATTATTGATGTCTAGGGCACTACCACCCCTGAGGAAAAGGGAGAGATCACTGGGTCGAAGAAGCTGCGCGGTGATGAGGATTTTGATGGTCACAAGCAGGATGAAGCTTAATTTATTCTTCTCATACAACCCACGGTTAACGTAGCGATAGACCATGTATGTCATTGTCTCAGTAATATTTGATACACGCTTAGAAGATAGACTGGCCTTCTCTGCTCGATCCATACTGCCCATGAATAAGGTTAGAAACTGATTTAGGCTCGTCTGATACATGGTATTCATCATTGACATCTCCACCATGCAGAAGTAAAGAACAGACCCACGCGTAGCGATTGGACGGAATTGCTCTCGCTTTTCATTAATGCTTCTGCGAGTTTCATCAGCAGCTTGAAGCTTCTGGTTTACTTCTGCAGCTGTGGCCTTAGTGCTTGCAAGAACCCCAACGAGATGCTCGTCCTCGAGGAGGTTACCAGCATTTGAAGTAAGTCGCTCGAGTAGTGATGCATCTAGAGCTAGCAACGCCTTAGTGTTGGAATTCACTTCCTCGAGCACATTTATCAGCTGTTCCTCAATTGCTTGTTGCTCCTTGCCAATGACTCTCCCCAAGAGTTGTTCTTCCAGTCCCTTCTGAGTCACAGTAAAATCAACTAACGTCACTTTCGCTTGTAACTCCGGGCTGAAGACCGGGTTTGGTAGTCGAGTGATGAAATACATTGAGAAACCTGGGTCGTAGTCCATGCTCTTGTCACCAACAACAATGCTCATCTTTTTCCCACGATACGCAATTTGTTTCTCGAGGACAGGGTCCATCACCGGATCAATATCATCCTCGATGCCAAGAATGATGAGGGCTTTCCCGTTGCCCATGCAAAATTCCAGTTTATCACGAAGCTTCGAGTCATTAAGCGTTGTCGTTCCCCAGATTGGCATGTTGTGTGATTCATTATTGCGAATCCACCGATCAGCCTGCCCTTGTGGGTCAATCATGAGGGGGAAGCGACTGCTCCGAGTTACCAATATGCCATTCTGAATACTAAGCGGATCCGTTGGAAGTCCTTGGATGTTCCAGTCACCAATGGTTCCAATGTCCACGAGGAATGGAATAATGTCAAGTTCTAGAGTGACTGGGATGTTATTTGTCTGAAGATCTGCAGTGAATTTATCTACTAGTAAATGTTGACGAAACTCCTGGTTAAACGGACCACAGTACGCTACGAAGGCAGAAACTAAAGCACAGTCTCCGACGAGGCAATTCTTGAGTTCATTTGACTTCTTGCTGTCTTCCATCCAACGCTCACGTTCACCTGCAAGTCCATTGATGAGTTGACTAGCCTGATTCATCTTTTGCGAAAGTGCAATGGCACCATCTTCAATGCGCTTCTTCTCTGCCATTTGAACATCAAACAGCGCCTGTAACTCATTCAATCGTTCTTGACATGCATGTAGTCGATTTTCAGCTGCGTGAAGAGCTTCATTGGCTGCTTTCATCTGATCCTCTGCAATTGTAAGGGCTTCAAGCTTTGGTTTGACAATCTTAGAAGCCTCATGGTAGTGCGTCATAGCTTGAACCCAGGTACATAGGCCCTCTGCCGCTACACTGGCATTCTTTGCAACTGAAGGCTGGAAATTTTCAAGCTCCATGTATGGCAGCAAGAATTCAATGGTTTCCTCATTCATTTTATCCTTTCCCAACCGGCCAAATGTCACAACATTTTTCAAAAAGTTTGGATCAGACATGCAGGCAAGTCCATGGGGTTTAAAAGAACTCTCAAAGAATTGCACATCCTTTTTCGCCATGGTGAGCTTAAACCCCTTGATAGGGTGGACAGGCTGCATGAACAGCAGCAGCGCACAGTCCATCACGAGCTTAATTATATCAGCTGGGTTAGAGAGTTTCTTCACTTCCTGAACGTGGGCCGGTTTTATGGAAGATATAGCAGCATCGGCCTGGTCAACGTACGGTTGTGCTTTTGCAAGATCTACCTCGCAAGCACGCTTTTCTTCAGCGATCCGCACGGCATCCTCTTCACACTTGTGTTTTATCATGGAAACCTGATCGCCTTCTTTCTTAGCTTCAGCGCTGCTGACCTCGAGTGATTCAAGCATCTTTGTCGTCTCTTCAGTAGCTACTTCAAGTTTTGACTGCTCCTCTGCAAGCACTAGCTTCATGGCCTCTACATCCTGAGCTCCCTGAATGAGTTTGTCTAGCCCGAGCTTGAGGCGGCCCTCTTTCACCTTAAGCTCCTCTAGCTTTTTGGCATACATTTCCTTGTAAAGGGTTATGAATGCTAAGTACGATTTAGGGGTCTGGTGCACTTGGCGCCTCATCTTCAGGAAATACTCATCACATACTAAAGCCGTCGCACGGTGGGCAAAGCCCATGTGATTCATGAGGCTGGATTTGACTTCATCTGAGCAGCCCATCTTGAAGTCTCCTATAAGCCCAGTACTCACGCTCAGCAAAGCATCAGCTGGCCAGGGAAGAAACCAGTCAATCGTGGGGCCGCTGATTAGTCCTGGAAATTTACGAGCTCGTACAGCAAACATGGGATTTAAAGGGCTCATACACAGCACAACATGCAGATTGTCCCGGACAGAATCAATAAAGTACTGCTTGAGATTGTCCTGCGTCTCTTCTAGCCCACGTCGGTTCTGCAGGAAGCTCGATCGAAGGTCCGATGTCATCGACATCATCTCATCCTTCGCAAACAACCCTGGCACTTCGCCTGTCATAAGAACAGAATTGATGAGTTCCAGAAAGACTTCATCTTTGATTTCATTTTCAGTGAATAGAAAGACGGTCTGATTCTGCTGATGCCCGGCACTCTTGTAAAGGAGCCGAAGGTCATCCATGAATGATGCCGTGTTGTACATTTTTGTTAGCGTAATTTGAAAGCACTTTGCGCAGCTAATATAGCTTGCAAGACGCGTCAGTGACTGTTTTCCACTTCCTCCCACACCAACAAGAAGAGCCGACCCTCGCGGCGTCTCTAAAAGCCGGTTCAGACGAAGCAGGTGTTTCAGCGCATCATCAAAAAGAACCAGCTCCAGTTTCTTTGAAGGGAAATCTGCATTATGCGCATCCATATACCTCTGTACACGGGATCGGATGTTAACCAAGCTTCCACCTGGCTCGTATACCTTGGGGGCTTCCTCCACTAATACTCCATCTTCATTGTAAACTGCATCACGCATGAAATTAGCCATAAAAAATTCATTACTGCTGCCCTCCATCATTCTGTCCCCAAAGACTTCCCGACTGACGTCATCGAGGACTTGGTTAAATGCACTCTTGTCCTTGTTGGTGGCAAGTTTGTCACAAAAAACCCTTGAACATTCATGGCACCATAGGTCTACCAAAACTTGTTCGCTTGTGAGACTTGCTTTGGGTGTCAACAGAATCCCCTGGAAGACTCGACTCAAGTCTCTCATATTAAATATGTAGTGAAATTTGGCTGGTGTTGGAAGCATCTTAACCTTTATCATTCTCCATAGCTTAATGGTGGCTTCTTTGAGACCATCCACAATGGTCACAAACTCAGCGCTAAAGGAGCCGTCACCACCGAATCGCCCGGTCAACATCTGTCCGTATATGTCGTTGATACTGGTCATTGAAGGCAAGACGAGGTTGAAATGAAAGAAATGTCGCTTCAATCGGTTAGGAATATCATTCTTTCCGCCACCAGGATGTCTCATGGCAGCCACGTATTGTAGGTCCTCGCAAACCTTGAAGCTACCTCTCTTATCCTTGTCAAGAAAGTGGAACCCACCCCACTCAACCATGAGACGAACCATTTCGAGAGTGGGTTGATCCCCCCACGCATTAATCTCAGGCATACTCAGATCATCAATAAAAATGGTCATTTTCTTGCCACCGGGGGGGCCAAACGTCTTTCCTCCACGTTTTTCCAACTCTTGCTCAATGGCATTCTGACACATGAAAGGAGTGGTGGCACTGCTGAAGTTGACACATTTTACCGTGACAGTAGCTGGGTCAAGTTCACCAAAGAACATTGTTGCTGTGGATGTTTTGGCCGTTCCCTCAGCCCCTACCATAATAACAGGCCTTCTCATTTTATGTAATGTGCGGAGCAGGTACAGAGCTCTTGTAGAATCTACAGTGGGAATGAGAAGGTTGGAAAAGTCGAGCACCTCCGTGTCCGGGTAACTCCATTGTGATGGTACCCAGCGTTTCCAGTCTAGAGTGAAGACATCTACAACATATTCGTATAATGTTTCACCTTCCCGTACGGCAGGCATGGCTCTAGCACTGTCATGCTTTCGTAGCCATTCATCAAACTTTACACGATCCTCAAACTCGAGTAGCCCTCCTACAGACCACGCGACGGCAAACAAGAAGAGCCTTTGAAGACCAATAGAAATAAACTTGTCAACAGGGGTATGAGCATTGATGCAAACATCTATAAGTGCGCCCAACAGATCACAGAGCCCCGTGCACAGTCCAACACGACTAGCGTGCATGACCTGTTTCGTGTTACACACAAGAAATTTTATAAGGTGGCCAGTACTAGAGGGGGTGCAATCACCCATCCATTTGCTGAAGAGATCACTCAGAACAGACTGGTGATCCGCTTGTCGAGTACGTACCCAGGCTTCCACCACAGGTCCCCAGTCCAGGTCCGTGTCGCTCACAAAGATTATACCGGTGCGGGAAACAGTTGCAGGAGATGCATTAACAAGCGACTCGACCTCAAACATAGCTTTAACATTTTCCGTCATCGGAATGCGATCTCCATTGGCTAGGGTAAGGATTTTGTTATCATCCAGCACAGTGTTGAGATCTTCAATCCAGATTGCATCAACGGGCCCATCGGCAATGATCCACGTGTTATACGAGTTTGATCGATTGTTAAACTTCGCCCACATAGCTGCAAAGACGCCTGTATTCCACTCTCCGCTGAGAGGGTCAATTTCGCCATACATTTCTGGGGCCCAGATCGATTTGGGATTGAATCGAGCTTCCTTATGCACTATGCCAGTTGTGGCTTCAAGGGCCTTGTGTAAACATCTAAATATCATGGTTTTTCCACCCCCTGATGGACCGACTAACATAATGCCATGGCGGACTAGGGTCGTTTCATAGAGTTGAATGACCTTTGCAACCCAATCCGGATGGTACACAAGATTCTCTTTCTCCACAATTTCCTTTAGTGCTTCCTCAACTACGCCGTAAACACGTTTGGGTGGTGTCGCTACAGTAGGAAAGAGATCGGCTAAGAGACTAAGGAAAAGAGGCACGTCCTGGGCAACTAGCTTAGAGAGATTCATATCCCTCAGAGTTCGATACAAAAGAAATGATTCAGGTTTATCAACATTTTCGCGCTTCGTCTCTCCTGCTGTTCGTAGGACGGAAAGGATGTTACGCAAGCCCCAATCGTAGTGTTTCTGGGAACTGAGCTGTTCCTTGCAAGTGCTGTACAAGACGAAGAATTTTTGAGCTAATAATTCAAAATCCGTGTAGCCAACGCTGCAGAGCCTGACTTTCATAATGATTTGAAAGTCTGGAACCATCATGGCAACGCCTCGAAAAAGCGACTTGAGATTCTCAGGAAGCTCCTGGCGACCTGCGTAGCCGGGATTCATGGTTATGAAAAAGCCACACACGGGCTTAAGTAGAATCTGTTGCGAATCTCCTGGGAAATAAAAATGTTTCACTCCAGCCTTCTTGGCATTCTGGATTGCAAGGACTTGCTGTGCCACAACGGAGAGCACCGGGAGGAGGATGCGGTTGAATTCATCAAAGCAGCCCCACAGGCCACCTTGGCAAAGACCTTTGAATATTTTCGCACAGTCAGTGTACTTCTGCTGATCTGTGCAATTTGTCACTACAACGTACAGGCCCAGGGTACGTCCAAGGTCTTTTACCGTTTCAGTCTTTCCTGTTCCTGCAGGCCCAGCGGGTGCACCACCAAAGTACATACCGAGGGCTTGGGCTAATGTAATGTAGCATCGATCAGTGAGAGGGGTTATGACGAGGCGTTCCTTGGAGCCAAGGTATTCATACTGGTAAGAGAAGTCAACATCTGTGATAGATACCACGCATGCGCCTTCATCGTTAACATCGTCTGCTGCATTAGGCTGCCAATAGAACCTTGCCTGCTTAAGCCACTCAAAGTCATTAGCATCAGCTATTCGCTTCTGTCGATATAAGGCCGTGAGGTCGTTTATGACATCTCTCTGGTGAACATGGATGGTAACAAGGCTCTCAACCTTCGTTCGGTTCGTCTTAGTGCCAAGGTCTTGCAAACACCAGCTGCTCATCTCCTGTAGAATTTTTAGCTGCTTTGCATTGCATTCTTTCATAGCATTCTTCTTGGATTGGCACTTCTCGAGTGCCATTTGAACGTCAGCGGTCCATAACAGTTGGATGCCCAACAGTGCCATTTGGGCAACGGAGCTATCTACGAATCCCTGCAGGCCTGATATATCTTTACTAACTCCAAGTATGTTGACTGCGCAGATGCGGGTAAGGTTTTTCATGGACAGCTGCATACTTTGCAACAGATCGCAAAGCCAATCCTCAATGTTACCCCGTGCGTGAACAGGTTGAGCGAACTTAATGCTCTCAGCACCTTCTCCTTGTCCATTGAAGGCCTCAATGACGTGTTTGTCCTCTGGCTTATGTGATACAGTGTCAATGGCATCGAAAACCTTCTCGTAGTGCTGATTCATTGTAACCGGGTCACTGCCCTGGCTGAGAATCATCAGAAGGCCGGGATTCGAGACAAAGTAGAAGCGTGGAAACTTGCTCCGCTTCTGCTCGAGGTAGCCCTCCAGGCTCTTTTGACACTTCTCCAACTCCGTGTACATTGTAGGTAGACTTGAGCGCAGAGATTGATTTGCACAATACTCTGTAATGACGGATGTTTCGTGCGCCTTCTGCATGAGCTTTGCCCAGTCCTTGTCGACCTTGGAAAATTTCCTAGCCTCCGTTGGCATCTGCTTTGCAATGTCGCCTCCGGTAAATACGCTCTCCAGTGAGCACCACATTATTTGGACTTTAAGCCATCTCTCTAAAGCGTCACTTGTGTCACTGAGCAGCTGTAGGGTATTCTGGGCCTCTTCTCGGAAAGGCGCAACGTGCCGCGTAGAAAGCATCGTTTGTAGATTAATTTGGGCTTCTTCGAGCTCTTCCATAACCATACCTGTGCTCATCAGCACCGATATTCCCCTGCTCTTCCACTTTGCAAAAACAAATTGCTCTTTACCCCACTTGTCAGTGATTTCCTGCAGTCCAAGATGAATCTTAAGTTGCTTGTCCGCTCCTTCCGTAATCTCCAGCAGTTCATCCTTGTAATCTACAATGTTGATCTCAAGAAGGTTTTGAAGCTTGTAATTGGGGTCACCGACCTCCAACTGGCTTCCGGTGACCTTCATCACCTCTTCCCAGTGACGCGGCATGACCGATTCCTTGCTCAGCTCTTGAAGAATTGGCAGTATCGTCAAAAATTTGTCGACTTCATTGTATAATTGCTTACAAGCTTCCCAGTCTTTCACTCGAGAAGGCAGCTTTTTACTTCTAGCAGCGAAGTTGTCCATCGACTCAATCATATTGTCAATGTTGGTCGCCACACTTTCCCAAGGAATCTCTTTCCACTCTTCAATGACTTCCATCATGTCGCCATACAGGCCGAAGAGTTGGTCACATAGACCTACCTCGCGAACGGTGAGTTCCAATTCAGGATATTCGGTTTTTGGTAGGGTGAACAACTCCTCTCCTCCTCGGTACAAATCAAACTTTCGCTCACGGATCTTACATTCTTCCTTGAAGCGGCTTAAACGATCGATTGCATCGGTTAGAGTAACCCCGTGTACCATCGGCCCATGGCTTATGAAATCTTTTCTAAAGTTCACAACATCGTGTGAGAAACTTCGAATATTTTTCGTCAGATTCCTCTTGAGGCTGTCCTGTGCTTTGCTTAGCTCATCAGCACGACATTCAGCCAGACGAATAAGACGTGTCCAACCAGCACGGATGACAGTTTTCTGGTCAATCTCTCCCTTTTCAACAAAATCGGGTCCGAGGTGGTACTCTAGCATTTGATACATGTTCAAAATGCCGTTGATTTCCTTGTCTATTCCACTTTCTCTGGCGCGAACTTCCTTCAGGATGTTCATGATGAGCCGCAGCGTATCGAGGTCCGAAACCTCTTTTCGTAGCTTGCCTGTTGTGACACGCACGTACTCCGTAAGGCCATTAAGATCATTTCGGGTCTGCGCATGAAGATTTTGGCAATATTTGTTCTTCCAGAGCATACACTCCTGCTTTAGTTGGGCTTTGAGCATGCTGGCATTGAGGGATATTGCCCCTCCAAATCGCTTCTCGCCGGAGATTCGGTCAATGACTTCTTCTGTTTTGCTAAACGTTCGAAGTTGTTGCTCGTAGTCATCAAGCGTGGGGTCTTGCTCTGTAAACTGCCTATAGGAAGTATCCTTGTCATCTTTCCACAGCCAATCGTACTCACCAAAACTCTGCAGTATATAGCTGTTGACTACATTGTTGATGTTCTGTACGCAGTCAGTAAAACAATTAACAGCGTGATTCGTTGTTTCATCATTTGCAACGCGGTTAAAAAAGGTTGCGTCGCCTGTCCATTCCTTGATTCTCTTGAAGCAGTCGAGAATAGCCTGTGTGCACTCATTGGTACATTCCTGGATATCATGTAAACTTGGCATGAGGTTGGCTGTTGCCGGAGGTTCAAGCTGTATATCTACATCGAAGAATGGCTTCTGAATAATTGATAGAGACGTCACATCATTGTAATTCTTCACAATTTCCTCCTCATCTTTGAGTGCTTGAATTCTGCTTTTCAGGGCGTCTATGCTGTTGACAGCACAGTGCACGAGAGCTTGGCACATAAAGTGGTCGAACTGTTTCCTAATCTTATCCACCTCTTCTTCTGACACCCCAAAATCCAGATGGTCATCTAGAGGATAATCCTGAATAAGCTTTACAAGGTCCTCAACTGCACCAAAAATTTCAATATTCTTGTCCTCTATAAGCTTGCCGCAGACCCCAATGTGCGCACGCTGTACACCCAAGAACTCTTGAAGGTTGAACATGCGGTCGGTTGGTAAATCGGCCAGCAGCACTTTACTAACAATTCCCAGGTTCTTTTCTATGCGGTTCTCGATTATGTCATTGATGTTTGATACAAACTCATCAAGCCTATTCAAGCTCGCATGCACTTGATTTTGAAAGGTCTCGATGTTCATGCTCGTCCAAGTGAGAGTGATCATGCCAGGGCGGAGCTTGTATTCCAAATCATTAAAGTGAGGTCGTAGAACTAATGCTGTCATAGGGATTACCTTCATCACAATTGTATTGTACTTCGTCAGAGCCCAATTTATGTTGTCATAGTACCTCTTAAATTTTTCTTCCTGAAAAAGTACAATCTTTGCACTCTCAGGTATGTCCATCCCCATGCTACCGAGGCTCTTGGCTTCCCGTATAAGCTGCATAATCTCTTGGTCAAAGTTGACATAGAGTTTCCCGTCATCTGGGTGACGAATAATTAGGGTTGCCTGCAAACCAGATTTGGCCTGATCAATAGTTTTCACCCAGGCTTGAAACCAGAGGTATTCAAAAGCCACCAGTGTTCGAGCAATCTGATTGTACATCTTAATGATGCGTTTAGCATCTTTCCCCGCAAGCACATTAGGATTACTTTCAAACTGTCTCATGGGCTCTTCGATGCGCTGAAGGAGATGGCGGCTCCACATAATATTGCCGGCAACGGGAGGCTGATTCCTTGGAATAGGAGGGTCTGTCTTCTGCCTTTCGTAAAGTTGCTGCACTTGTTCTAGCTCCATACCGAACGTCTGAAAGATGATGTTGAGCTTGGAGTCCAGGTCATTCTTAAGATTGTCTCTTCGAAAAATGCTCTGAAATTTGTGAAGCAGCTGGAGGGAATACCCAATATTCGTTATGTTCTCGAAGCTCTCGTTGATGAACTCTTTCAGGCTTTCCTCTAAGTTGGATATAGTGACATTGAATTCCACGTAGTCCCTGTCAAAATTGTTGCAATGAAAATCTAATAGAACATGTTTTTTCTTTTGGAAACCCTGCGATATGGAATTAAAACGTTCATTAAGCTCTTCCATCCCCTCCAGTTTATTCTGCTCCAAAGCCTTGAACTGATTAATTGTGGTGAATAGGGCAATGAGCTTCACGAGGCGTCTGCAGAAAAGGTCGAAATGCCCGAATATCTCCTTCTCGTCACATTCCAGCTGCCTTCCTTGCGTGTTTTCCAGAAATTTTGCTTTTGTAATGTGGTAATGCTCTTGGTACGCACTATTTAGTTTGAGGCAATCCTGGAGCCGCGGTACCAGCTCTTGCAGTGAGGCCTCCCAGAGACCCCCGTTAACATCGCAACCACCCCCCACCTTTTCCCCCAAGTTTAAGATATGCTGCCTGCAGTTCTCTATCATCTGATCTGTGATCTTCGTGAATAGGCTTGTCAAGTGCTCCGTTGTATTGTAATAACGAGATATGGTATAAATCATTTTAATTGAATTCATAAGAGCCAACAACGTGTCCAGGATAGTTACAGGTGTTCCCGAGTACAGAGGCTCAATGAACCTTTCCAGAGTTGCCAAATATTTAATGTTATCTTTCGCCTCGACAGCTGCCTCCATAATATCAATATTCATCTGTTTCCATCTCCGCAAAAGAGCTGAAATCCGCTGAGTACTCTGATCTATGCTATCTGATCTGCAGATGGTTGATAGAACCGCTACCACCACCTGACACTCTCTACGCTTCAGCTGGCCTGATATGCTAGACAGACGTTGCATTCGGTTACGCCAGTACTGTAGCTCTCTCCTAGGACCAACATCTACTGTTACATTTTGTATTTCTTTACCATTTGTGCCGCCGCTACTGGTAGTGGTGAATGTCCCCCCAGGAGGAGGGGCTTCCAGGTATTGCATTGCCTGGTTGTACCACCCCTCTAGTAGCCTTTCGTACTGAGAAACGACATCCGGACTCAAGTTTTGAACCTCTCCATCAATGACATTATTTAAAATAGCATTTGACACGCCTGCTTTCAGCTCCAACCCACCAACGAGTGAATGCAGGCCATCCTGAAGGGCCTTTGTAAATCGGTCCGTCTCCCCCAGGAATTCTGCACGTTGAGCCTTTTCTGTGTCCTTCCAGCCTGGGTGCTGCTGACAAAGGGGCTTCAAAAGGCCTCCCAACATTGAGTTCACCCCAGCGAGAGCATTCGTAGACATCTCACCAAAGAGCAGATTAGAGTCATCCAACACAGCGGCATCCAGTGGCACTCTGTCCTTCCCACATCTCAAGAAATAGCAGCACTTACCCTGTGGCAGCTCTCGAGATGAGTTACCATCACTCAGTACTAGAGAAGGACTATTACTGCCACCTTCACCATCCCCACTCAATGTAACAAAGAGCTTTCTTGGACCATCCCCTGAGAAGAGTGAGATAAACTTGGAACTCACTTGCTCTGATTCTATGAATACCTTTGCCACTGTCTCATCCACATCAAGGTGGGATCTACTGATACGGTCAATGCACCATCGATGTCGTGCAGTAGTCATTCTTCTCTGTCTATTTAAGGAGCACAAATGGGATCATTAGTGTTAAGGATGGGGTATATTCAGCTAATTCAGTGTGAAAGGGGCCAAACAGAGGTTCATGGTAGTGCAAGAGACATAATAGGCTGGTGATTATCGCGGTGAATGGTGGTGCTGATAGTCAAGGTAATAAGAGAGAATTAGCATTTAAAACTGCTGGCCACAATGCATGCTACCACTAACAGCAGAAAATGGATCCATCAGGACTGCCTGACTCACGTTCAGTAGCCTTAACGAGTCGATGTCTAACTATCACCGAGCAACACAAACCAACTAGCAGCACTGTGGTGTCACTCTCATAGGCATCTCAGACCTAGCAGACAGCATCGGCAGCCTAAAATGGAGTATTTGACTGAATGGATTAAACGTCTAGCCAATTAGGGTTAGAAATAGGGTTTAGGGTTTAGGGTTTAAGGATAATGGTTAGGGTTAGGGTTAGGGTTAGGGTTAGCGTTAAGGTTGGAGTTTAGGGTTAGAGCTTAGGGTTAGGGATATGGTTTAGGATTAGGGGTAGGGATAGGGTTAGGGTTAAGGTTAGGGTTCTGGGTAGGGTTAGGGTCAGGGTTAGGGTTAGGTTTAGGGTTAGGGTTAGGGTTAGGGCTAGGGTAATGGTTACCTGTCTATCTACTCACAGAGCCTAAGCATACAGGAATATTTGTATATATATCTATGGGCTTGCCTTGCCGTTTATGAAAATTTCATTCTCTCAGACTTTCCGTTGCACACAACGTTAATGGGGCACTGCAGGCCAAATCTGTCACCCTAGCTTTTCATTATTTACAGTGTTTAGTGTTGTTAACAGAAACATGGGGTTTGCAAATATAGCCACAGGTAGAAATTTAGGTGGTTTGGGTTTGGTTCTGGTTCCTATTAAGGCTGTTCCTTATGTATTGTAACGAATTTGTGTCTTTTGTTCTTTTTCGTCATATAAATAGCAAAATGTAGCCCAACGTACCTTACTTAAAGTTATTGGAGGTTTTTCAAAGGCAATAATAGGAGTCTTGTGATATATTTTTCTAGTTCTTTTTTTATTTGATTACTTCTCTATTTGGGCTTTGGTTCTGAATTCTCTGCGCAGCCAGCATCAATGACTGTCATGCTCCGCCTGCCGGCGCCGTCTACATGCTGATTTTTCGTTGGGGTGTAAAGTAACATCCAGCAGGTTGTGAGCTCGTGAGATTTCCATTCTTGCAAGTTATGATGAGCTATTGAGATTTCCATTCTTGTAGGTTATGAACTATTGAGATTCCCATTCTTGTAGGTTATGAACTATTGAGATTTCCAATTCTTGCAGGTTATGAAGTATGAAAAATTCCATTTCTAATATTAGTAGAGGGCCTGATTTGAAATTCTCTCCCACTCTCTGTAATATCCAATAAGAGTGGATTATTGATTCAAAATAACTGCGACGGGATACCTGTGCGGACCTCGTGGGTGGTTGAACAGTAGAGGGAGTACAACTGAACGTGATCCATTTAGTTGCATTACTGTTACACTTCATAACCTGCAAGAATGGAAATCTCAATAGTTCATAGCCTGCAAGAATGGAAATTTCAATAGCTTACAACCTGCTGGATGTTACTTTCAACCCGAACGACAAATCATCATGTAGACGGCGCCGGCAGGCGGGGCGTGGCGAAGTATGAAAAATTCCATTTCTAATATTAGTACAGGACTTGATTTGAAATTAGTTTCTGTCACCCTCTGTAATACCCAATTAGAGTAGATTATTGATTCAACGTAACTGCGACAGTATACCTGCGTGGACCTCGTGCGTGGTTGAACAGTAGAGGGAGTCCAACTAAATCTCATCCGTTTAGTTATATTACTGTTACAGAATGTTTTCTTGATGAGCCCCATCTATCTCATTTACTAGAGCCTTGTTACCCCATTTGGTAAGATAAGCCGGCGCTCTATAAATGAGCAGTAGAGTTCACCAGACAAAAAGAATACTCTCTAAGAAAAGCATTCAATCGAACGTTGTCATACAGCCAGTCATTATAGCCCCCGATAGGTCTCAGTAGTCCTTTCAATATCACATGTGTATTAAAATCTACTCCATTTTCAGCAGCCGTATGCCCGAACAAAGGCTATGCAAGGTTCTGGCATTCTCACACAAACTAGAGTATGTAGTGGTGGGATGGAGGGAGACACATCTTACGGAGAAAAGAAAAAAAAACAATAACCAACTCGACCCACTTTTTCAAGCGTAGGTCTTGGCTAGCATATTACTGACAATGCTGTTCCAAATCAGTTGTAAGTAGGGTATAGAATAAGGTGTAGGTGATAGTAAAGCCGTAACACCTACAAGCTCAGCTGCTGCATGGGTGTCATTACATATCGGCTGTAGCAGCCATATGTGCTCGGTAGCTTCTGTCGTTCTGTTTGTTCGCTGCATCAATACATTTTTGCTCAAAGCCATTGCCTCTATCACGTCCATCCCACCGATACCCAGGAGCTATTCCAAAGCGGTTAGGATTAGGAGGAGGGCCACATTTTATCCTCACCGGACGGCCAGTTTCCTTTGTAATCTTGTTCCTCATATACTCTGCCATTGGATCGTCTTCTAACATCTCTTTTCGCTTTTCTGAATCTAAATCCTACAACAGAATAACAATAAGCTGATTTCAGAACTATCTACAGCAATTGTCAGCAGATGACGAATTAACAGTGATGTACACCTCTATTGTGCGAGCAAACGGCTGTGATGCAATGTCAGCCACATTACGTGCATAGCGTTGAGCTTCATCCTTCTGTACTTGACCAGTGCCCCACTCATATGCAGCTGCTGCTTCAGCCTAGTGTGGCAAGTAAGGTCAACCTCAACTCATTCATACTACGTCAAGAATTATTAAAGTAAATATTTCAGGTTCACTTTTGCTTTCCCCTCTACGGTCTCTTTCTGGCGCATGAACTCATTTAGCATGTCCAATTTACGTCCCTAATGAGTACAATTGCAAGTCAGAAAAATGGGCATGTGCAATGCGACATATTAGTTCCCTGCCCTTGCCTTGCGATCACGGTATACAGTCTCAGCATTTCGGCCTGACTCCTCCATACCCGCCAGTTCAGCATGATGACTAGTTCGAATTTCCTCTTCCACCTTGAACGTTTGAGAAATGAGAGCAAAGTGTCGATACAGCAAGTGAGGTAGTTGGGAGTGGATAGAGAGAGGTTAGGTTAGACCAGGCAGTGATGGACTTTGTAACAAGGTTAGTAGTTCATGGTTATTATCCCCACCTGCTTAAAATCATCACTACTTTGTAGGCCGGCTTTATAGCCGGATGCAGTTCTATCCTCAGTTGCAGGCTTCCTCCTAAAAACTTCATCATCATACCTTGACGGTTTTCTATCTGGGCCCTCATGTCTATGATATCTTGGTGGGGATGTGTCATAGTTGTCGTGCTTTTGCCTTCTTGGAGGCGATGCATCAGGGCTATCGTACCTTCTACGTCTTGGTGGAGATGCATCAGGGCTGTCATGGCTTGACCTTCTCGAAGGTGATGCAGCAGGGCTTCTATCATGCCTTTGATGGCGTCTTGGTGGTGACACATCAGGACTGTCATGTCTTTGCCTTCTCAATGATGATGCATCAGGGTTACTATCATGCCTTTGACGGCGTCTTGGTGGTGATGCATTAGGGCTGTCATGCCTTTGTCGGCGTCTTGGTGGTGACATATCAGGGCTATCGTGCCTTTGTCGGCGTCTTGATGGTGACATATCAGGACTGTCATGTTTTCGTCTTCGATGAGGTGACAGACCATTTTCCTCAACCAGAGCAGTCAGAATATCCCTTTCTTCCTCTTTCATAGTTACCCACTTACTCACTTCGGACCTGCCATGGGTGACATCTAAAAGGGAGGATAAATACAAATGGTAAGCCAACCCATACAGAGTTAGGCTAAGGGTGCATAGTAGAACCAAATGACAAAATCAAAACTATGACACGAGCTCCAGAACAACACCACAATTGCACATACAAACAAGAGCCTGAAAAAAACAAATACTGTTGGGATATAAGTCACATGGTATCCATGAAACTACCACCACAGAAAAAGTAAGAACTGCCAATGACAACAGTTTCTCCATAGATACCTACGTAGCGAAGGTTCATCTGAAACACTTAACACTGGCAACAAGGGCGCAACAGCAGTACAATTAACACCATTTCATGCAAATTAATCAATGTAGCAAGAGCCAGCAGCTACGCTGACAATGAGAGAATGAGAGAAGCAGCATCATATAATTGTTTTGCTTTTTCTCTCAAGTTACCACCCCATAAAGCCATTTTCAGAAAACAGAAAGGAGCCGAGCACCAACCAATAACCATTGTAACAAGATATAATATCTTTTCTATTTCTTTGTTTGTCACACTTTTAACACACACACCACAACCTCCAACCTCAACAGGAACAACCACTACTCACTTTCATCCTCTACGGTAACCACAGCCGGCGCATCCTCATATTCATCCTCTAGTTCATCTTTCACTTCTGGCCTTACGCCGAGCTCGACGTCGACGTCCACTACCTTAGACCCCCCATTGCTCGGGTATTCCCTCTTCCTCCTATTCTTCTTCTTAGTGCCCTCTCTACACGCAGATTTCGCACCGTAGCGCTCTTCCAGTAGCTTGTTCTTAGAAGATGACATCGCTCACAAAGTCACTGAGGCTATACGGCCGCGGTTTAGCGGTACTGTGACCTCTATTGTCCTAAGGGTTATGGGTTATGGGTAATTGGTTATGGGTTATGGGTTATGGGTTATGGGTTATGGGTTATGGTTTATGGGTTATGGGTTTCGGATTTAGGGTTATATTGGCTATGATGGGTTACGAGTTAGGGTTATGAGGTTAGGGTTATGGATTTAGGGTTAAGGTTAGCCGCTAAACCAGTAAACCGATCAGTGATTAACGCGACGGTGTGGTAAGGTACGTCCACTTCGCCTGTAATTAATATGTAAAAAGTAGGATTTGGGCGCATTTTTCAATTTTTCAATTTTTGTTGTTGAAATTTTCTCGGTATTTTAGGTGATTCATCGTTGTGCCCTGGGGGTTGGAGTTGCAGATTGTATTTGAGTAATTCTGTGTAGCTCTACTCATTCACAAGTCTCTGCAGGAATTTTACAACCCTTAACACATTGTAAATGGATAATGAAATATAGTTGGACTACTCCCTCTACTGTCAACCGTGCGCGAGACCCACAGCCAAATATCCTGTCGCAGAGGTTACTTTGAATCAATAATCCACTTTTATTGGAAATTACAAAGCGTGCATGTGTGTGAGAGAGAAAGAGACCTTATAGTTCAAGTCCTTGACAACTTGCGTTAAATGGAATAATTTCTCATACTCTATAACTTCTGCAAATATGTAAATACTCTCACAAACCCATAATCTGCACATTGGAACGGTGAGTCCTTTAATCTGCAACATGTGTGATTTAAGGGGCTAGATGATGCTCGTAACTCTCCTACCAGTACAACTGTCTGAGTTGGTGGACATGTGGTGAGATGATGAATTGGGACGTGTGCCTCACATGTTTGGAATCGCATGTGTTACATGTGTTGCTTTGTGAACATATGTTTCTTCTTTTCAGATAAAGGGGATGAATCAGGCAACTTAGATTTCCAGCTGCGCTGCATATACTCTTTCTGATATTTTGTTATCCCGCTCTGTTGCCACTGATCTCAAGTATAATTGTCAGTAATTGTAGATATTGCACTGAAGCTTAGACAGAACGAGGATAAATTTTGATACCGTCTTGTTCAATTTGGCCATTCTTTACTTTGAAACCTTATTATACTTTCAAGGGGATGATATACTGTTTGGCAGGAGGGCAAACGCACAGTTCACTATACGCTTGACGTCACTTAATTAAGTCTTGTGAAGGTTTCGTCTTTGATGACAACAAAAAGGGCCATCCCACGTATAACAACAGTAGCAGGATGGACATAGACACAACGGTGACGAATAAAAGTTCCAAAATATTTCAATAGAAATTAGCAAACATCAATGGTGAATTTCAACAGAAGCAACAGTACAGACAATGACAATAGTTACAAAAAATTCCACAACATTTCATCATATAGCAACATCAATAAAATATCAAAGCAGAAGAGCAACAGCACAGACAAAGTGAAAATTCTAACGTAGAATTATTGGATGTTGGATTGAAATCTCAACACACATACACACATCCATACCATTGGACACGGCGACCAACGTGTAAGACATTCTGAGTAACCTCACTCACAGTAATTAATAGCATGCAAAATTTAGACTGATGGCCAATGAATTTTTGGGGAAAAAATGCAGCGCGTTGGAGGTCAAGTTTGACGATTGTGTAGCAACAACGGCAGCCATAGTAGAAACGTCATCATATCATGAGAGATGAGATTCTGGTGATATGTATCCCACGTACCGTGTACCAAGGGCTGGCCGGTTCAAAATCCGAAAGTAGCAAGTACTGCTGCTGCTACTACTGTTGCTGTATATATTAGCACAGATCGGAAAGGTTTCGTTTTTCAACAATTAAAGACCAATCAACCTATTGCGGCCATTTGGTATTTGCGTTGCATTTGGTACAAGGAATCAAAAAGTACGGAAACTGTAGCAGCTCATATAAATGAACGACGCATTTTACAAAACAAGTACCCAATTTAATCCCGAGCTTCAACAGCTCTACCCTGACGTCAGACCTCGTGTGTGCATTATATAATCTGGTCACATTTCCAAGTGTCCGTTGTATCTAAAGATGTGGCTGGATCTGCGAGTTGAATATTAAAAGTCAGGCAATCTTTCATTTCCACATATAAGGTGAAAAGAAGGTAATATTTTACTTTAACCCCTGTGGTAGGGTTTATTCTCGATGGCCGTGGTGGCCTCTTGCACACGTGTGAGGTGATATCAACGTTTTGTAACCTTCAATAGGGTGGAGGGTTTTTATCGCTTATCCTACCCCTGCAATGGCGATGACTATAGATTTGCTCACATCTCACCAACTGACCACCTCCTCGTATGTATTTACACTTAAACCTGCAAGGTAGCATTCATGCTCCAATTTTCAACAAACACACACACATACACACTTGCGCAAACCTCCTGACAAGAAGCACTTCTCATATTTCATTGCATAGCCAAGCCATTGACTTGTCGTCTGTCAACTAAGTACAGTAGTATTCTACACACGCCATAGGGGCTGCTGATGATTCTTCTACTTAACTATTCTGAAACTGCCATACCACCATGTAGTTGGGGTCCTTGGAATCAGCAAAGCGTACTTCTTCTTTAATGACTAAGTTCTTCGACGGCTGCTTGACTTTGAGTACACCGCGTGGTGTACAGCAAATATAACCCCACCCACAGCTGCTCCTGCAATAAGATACCTGCTTATGCGCTGCCAAATGGATATAGGCTGAAGTACCACCTGTTAAGTATTTCACAATTGATAATGAAGTTAGAGTCTTTGCAGGGGATGTGACGCCAGTGACTGACTCTGTGTTGGCTTAAGGCCTCTAATGTTCCAGTTCATCACCTCTACACGATGCGATAGTTCAGAGCCATAAAAGGTCTTGAACTAAGTGTGGTGACAGGAATAAGAAAGCTATACATCAGCCATATTGGAGTACACACGATGCACAAAGTAATTAACGAGCGGGTGGCCAGTACATTCAATTCAATTTCAACCAGCAAGTGAGTAGCATTTTTCAACCACAAGAACCTAACTACTCCAGGCAATAGTAAGATAAGTAGAGCCAACCTAAAGTCACACTAGAACTCACCGTGCCACGCACACTCACAGCATCGAGTGTCTCATAGAGATGCTTCCTGACAAGTACATGTATTTTAGGTAGAAATCAAGGTAAAAAGCGTTCATCATAGTAGCAGGGTGTGGTTTAAATACCTTGTCTCCTTTGAGGTCATGTATGTCTTGTCTAAACCATTTAGGTCACAGCGGGGGCTGTGACAACGTGGAGGTGCAAGAGAGAGTAGTACGTACACCAAGATGAGGAAGAGCAATTTAAAATAAAGCAACGGTCATGGTTTGAGCATATGATTGTCAGTTTGCACGCACCTGTAAAAGCACTGAACAATAAGCGACAACCAGTAAGGGTTGGTACGCTCAGCTGTTTCCCTGCTCAACAAAGGGGCGAGTTGTTGTCACACATAGGACCAAGAACAACATGACAGTGCAAGCTGTTGGGTTATTATTTATGTTGACCTGTCACGTTTAACAGCTGCAATGACCTTAGAGACCTTAAATACATTCAAGGTAGCAGCAGTTAATCCCAGGACCACCGCATGCGTACTAGAGCTTGTGGTGGTGGTTTGAAGACAGCATTATTATATTACGCAGAAGAGAGTTCACCTCACTCTCCTCCGGGCCATCTGTAGCGAGTTTCTTTATCTCAGAAAGGATTTTCTCATGCAATTGGTTAAAGTCCTCCTGAGGGGGGAGAAAAGTAAAGCAAGTAAATCAATTGTAGCAGCGTCCGCGCCGGTAAGGCAAAGCACTTCTGTAAGCAGGCCACAGAAAGAACAACTCCAAGCATATCAGCTCAGTGCTGCCCTGCTATGCCACGTTTCAAAGGCGTTCTCTAAAGTTGTTTGTGCTGGAGCTCTATAACCCGTGCTCCGTGTCGCTGCCAACCATTATATCATTCACATACCTTCTTGCACGTGAATGATATAACTGTCATTCCCTTGAGTTCGTCCTCAGGAAGGATTAAGGGGGGCGCAGTCTTGAAGCATTCATGTACATTCACCTATGTGAACGAAAAAAGAAATTCCATCCCGTCATCAGACAACAGGCCACATGAGAGAAGAGGAGCGATGGGTCAAGCAAAGTGAAAAAACAAATTTTAAGGTGAGCTGTTTAGCTTTGCGCATCAGTCCTAAACCCTAAGTCTAATCCTAATCCTAAACCCTAAAACATCAGGTGTGATGGAACAATTGTAGTAGTTATCACTCTCGATAATTCATAATGAAGAGAGTACGACAAAATGCAAAGGCATTGGAAATCGGTAGATGAGGTAAACAGAGATATATATATTTCCCAAAGATAGGCAAATCAGCAGTTGAAATTAAAACCCATGGGTCACTCATGAATATATCATGCCGATGGCTGTGCTCTTACATTGTACACAGATCCCAATTCAAAACGCAAAACCTGAGAGTTGGGCTCAAGTACTCAACCACGCAAGCAAACATATATGTAGAGTGGTGGCGGCTCTTGTGAATTCCAGATGTGTTGAACGAATGGACTTGCCTCCAAGAGTCTCCTTTCTAAAACCAAATTAACAACCTCCAGCTTTATGTGGTCTTCCAATCGTTCAATGTGAGTAGGATGACGTACCCCTCCCAACACCACAGGGAAAACAATACTTGCACTAACCTGAAATCAGGGTAATAAAGAAAAGGAAGAACAAGAGAAATAGCCAGAACTACAACATAAC
>PJEL010001365.1_pt1 | contig 25001 bp, 20 predicted proteins | sample 1853271 | NCBI WGS metagenome assembly PJEL01 (sample SAMN08108733, study PRJNA415343) | Invertebrate metagenome, whole genome shotgun sequencing project. | host: Globobulimina | place: Sweden: Gullmar Fjord | collected 2015-08
ATTATTTAAGTGACGCTTTTTTAGACAACTGTCAATTGCGCCCTATTGTTATGTTTGTACGTTTTCTAGACTAGAATTACTTAAAACTTGATCTGGGTCAAATCAAAATTTCAAAAGCATCATAAATAAAAGTTAATAAATACAATAGAGTAATAACCCTAAACAGGGCTGCACATGCAATTTTAAAGGGATAGAGGGTGTGTTTAAATTTTGTTCGTGATGTGATCATCATGCAGAAAATTTAATATTTCAAGTGCTTAAAAAGCAGACAGAAGAAAATCTATTTAGATGAATAGATGAACTGAATGAGAATTGTTTTAGCTAAATGGACATTAAGCGAAGAAAAAATGACTAAAGCATATAAATTGTATATTTTACATACAGCGATAAACGAATAGCAAACCCAAAAAGTACGATATGTAGCCAGCATTGGCTACAACACAATCAACATTAGTGCATATTAAATCGCACGTAAAATGGCTTCACCCCGACCCGGAGAGTAAATGGTACTTCGAAAAGAATTACGTACTTGTTTGTTATGACCCTCAACTAAATTTTCTTTCCCTTGTGCAAGCAATTCATTAATATTCTGCTTTGTTAGCGTTATCGCGGGTTCATCAACGCCGCTCGCCAGTTCTTGCCATACTTGGGACTGAACTTGTCCCATACCAGCGCCAGTTTGCTTAATTAAATGATCTGTCACCGCTAACCCTACTTTTGCTTCCACCGCTAAAATACTTTCAAATAAACTGCCTTGTTCACTTTCATTTAATGGCGGGTCGATAACTGACGTCAACTCTTTATCACCATTTTCATATTCAATATTATACTGTGAAATATAATACGGCTGATTTGCTAGCTCACCAAAGTAACCAAACACATCAGTAATACCTTCAGTCTTATTGCTTGATAGCAAATTAAATAGCTGGTCTTTGGCTTCACCTTGCACCATGCTTACAGCATTAATCAAGCCAGACGTCGCAGGATATTCCATATTCACTATATGGGCATTAACCATCTCGAACTCACTGTGAGATAATTCAGATGAAAAAGCCATCTTAGTGTAATCTCGCAGCGCTTTACCTCCTGCATTATCAAAAATGCCATTGACTACAGAACCCTTGCCAGTAATCATGCCAAATTTATTCCTGGCACGATCTGGCTTATCTGCTGGCTCAGCTTCATCATTTACATGCACCATACTTTCAATAAATGAACTGAGTTCTTCGCTTGGTAACTTATTAATTTCGGAAACAATATTATCAATTTCGTCACCATTTCTGGTACTAGAAAACACTGACTCTGAGATATTGTAGGTTAAGTCAACTAGGGTGTTTAATTCTGTGTCAGAGAGCTTGTTGGCGAGATCCAACCAATCTTGGCTAGGGGATATAAACTGCATTTTATCACGTTGTTCAAGACCCAATTTGTCCTTCATACCGAGGAACTCGTCAATCTTAGCTTTGTCGTTAAGTTGACCAAACTGATATTCTTTCGTTTGCCAGTCAGTAGTAATCACATATTGGCCCCAGCAGCTTAATTTGTGGCCCAAATGCGACATATCACGCTTTGTACTGGTTTCAGAGAAAGCTTTCGGCTTGTTTTTTGGCTTTAAATCGTAAGTGACTACCTCACCTGATGGTTTTTTCAAACTGATAATATCATCTGCTAATGCTGTTACCGTCGCTTTATTGCTAGCAGTTTTTTGTAGAGTTTCTCTACTTATTTCTGGTAAATTAACAACCATTGCCGCTTGAATTTTCATCCATTGAGTCCTATATACAATATTCCATTTGCTATATAGCTGTTATCGACTAAAGCAAAAAATCCTTAAGATATTTTTTACCTTGAATTTTGGATAACTAACTTGAACTATTTTTTTGCTAACGCAAGCATAGTACGTGGTCAGTCGTAGCAGAAAAGAGAAGTAATGACTGGCAAATTAAAACGGATAACTGTTACAAAACTAGAAAAGAAAACAGCGGGCTCAACGGATATGCCGACTAAACCTATATATATTCAAGCAACTTGAAGTTGCGGCTTCAAGTTGCTTAGATATACAGAATACTTAAAGATTTAAATATTATTACATCCAATCGGCGGCGCGAATGACACCGACCGCAATACCTTCAACATTAAAGTTTTGACTCGTTAAGTCGACCTTAATCGGCGCAAAATCTTCATTTTCGGCATGCAAATACACTATATTACCTTCACGTTTAAAGCGCTTAACCGTAACATCGTCTTCAACACGCGCAACAATCACTTGGCCATTTTTAACATCAGTGGTTTGATGGACAGCCAGTAAGTCACCGTCTAAAATACCGATATCTTTCATACTTTCGCCGTTTACACGCAACAAATAATCTGCGGCTGGACGGAATAAATTGCCGTCAACTTTATAATGTTCTTCTACATGTTCTTGCGCCAAAATAGGCTCGCCAGCAGCAACACGACCAATTAAGGGTAAACCATCTTCTTCAATGAATTCTTCCGCTAAACGAATACCACGCGAGGTACCCGGTAACATTTCAATATAACCTTTCTTAGCCAGTGCTTTTAAATGTTCTTCTGCCGCATTAGCCGACTTAAAACCAAAGAAGTTTGCTATTTCTGCACGTGTTGGTGGCATACCCGTTTCTGAAATTTTTTCTCTTATTAAATCAAAAATCTGCTGTTGCCTAGGTGTTAAAGGGCGCATAGTTATTTCCTTAAGCGACTCAATGAGCAAGCCTGTGTTTTTAAACAGTATTACTGGCATTGTATACAGGCTGTAAATAAACGCAAGCAGTATTGCTGAACAAGTGAGCTATTGTAGGATTTGGGTATTAGGCTACTGGAAGTAAATAGCTTGTTACTAATGATTTATCAGCCAGAGATCCAAGAGAAACTCATCAGCAAATAAGGCATTCGCTGATGAGTATAATTGACGTTATGACAGGACTAAATTTTAAAAATACTGGCTTCTTCGTGCAGTTCACTCGCTAGTGCAGCAACATCATCACTGGCTTTAGAGTTCTCCTGCGAGTCATTAGCAACTTGCTCACCGATATCACGAATACGAATAATGTTTTCATCCACTTCTTTTACCACCACAGATTGTTGTTCAACTGCCGTCGCAACTAGTACCGTCATATCCGCAATAGCGTTAACATCGGTAATAATTTCATTTAGTACTTCTTCGGTGTCTTGTGCCTGATTAACACTATTAATACCTTGTTCTTTACAAATATTTACCGTACTAACAATTTCTGACGTAGTTGCTTGTAGCTCATTGATAATATTGGTAATTTCTGCAGTAGAGTCCTGGGTTCGAACAGCGAGTGTTCTTACTTCATCTGCTACAACAGCAAAGCCTCGGCCTTGCTCACCTGCTCGTGCTGCTTCAATTGCCGCATTTAATGCCAGTAAGTTGGTTTGATCAGCAATTCCTTTAATCACTTCAAGTACCGAAGTAATGCCGTTACTTTTTTCTTGTAACTGTACTATTTCTTCACCGGCATTAATTAATTGCTCTGATAATTCATTGATATTAACTACTGTGCTATCCAGTTTTTCTTTACCTTCAACCGCTTTAACTGAGGCCTCATCGGTTTTTTCTTTGGTCAAACGCGCATTGTTAGCAATTTCTCCGGCCACAATACCCATTTCGGTAACCGCTGTCGCCACCATGTCACTTTCTTGGGACTGGTTAACAATACCTTCAGTTGTTTTTGCGACACTACGCGATACCACACCTGAAGATTCGCTGAGTGAATCAACCGTCTGGTTAATACTTTGAATTAATGTTTGAAAATGCGTCATAAAGATATTGAATTCTTTTGAAATAACACCAATTTCATCATGACGCTCTGTAGTTCTTTGGGTTAAATCATTACCTTTTCTGATATCTGAAATTTGTTGAGAAAAAGCATTTAATGGTGAGATAATTTGTCTAGCAACTAAGACAACAACAGCGGTAATTAACAGCAAAACAACGATAGTAATAATTAAATGCTGTTGCTGAGTTTGCGCAATATTTTCGCTAATATACTTGTTAAGTATTGCCACTTCATTATTTAATTCTTTTTCAACACTATGCACTGCGGCACGCATATCACCACGAATACCTGATTTTACCTCCAAACCAATTTGTTTAGATATTTCAACGTACTTATTAAACTCGCTAACATAAGTAGCAAGCAGTTGTTGAGTGCTGGCGCTAGTTAAGCGCGTATTAAGTTGCTCGGCAGTATTTGCTAAACGTGCAACATATTTCTCGTCACTTCGTAGAATAAAATCTTTTTCATGACGTCTTAATGTCAATAAATAGCTTTGTGATTCAAAGTCATTGACCGCTTCAATGCTGGTTTCAAGTGCATGGGTAGCAGCTCTCAAGTTGCCATAAACACCAGAGTCTTTATCTAAACCTTTAACGATAGATGTCTCAACTAGAAGGTCGAAGGCCTGTTGATAATTTTGTAAACTCTTTTTAATAATAGAAAGTTTTGCCACAGAGATATCAGCGCTTAATAAGCGTGGCTCCATTTCGGTTAACAAACGTAAAGCCTGTTTAAAAGTTTTTGCAAAATCTTTTTGATACTTTTCATTTTTACGCAATAAAAAGTCTTTTTCACTGCGTCGTAATTGCAACATGGTCACTTGCAAGTCTTTCAACTCAAATTTTATTTCTACCAAATTAGCAACTCTATTTTGATTTACTGAATTTTCTACATATAGCCCGAAAAGGCTAAGAACAACGAGGGACACGATCACGTACAGTTTTTGTTTAATGGTAAGTTTCATAGTAAATCTCATTAACAGCGGAACAGGATGAATAGCAACAGTAGTATAAAATCAAATATAGATCTAGGCTATGTCGACTTTATCAATTATTGCGAAAAATCAATTAGTAGCAATAATATATTAATATTTCATCGCTCAGTGAAGAACGTTCCGCCGGATGCTAGAAAAAATACCGATAGTCATTTAATATAATTTATACAAATCATATTAAATATTTTGATAGTTGCTAGCTATGATAAAAATTCGCGATTTAGAGTATTTGATCGCTATTGCTGAGCATAAGCACTTCGGTCATGCGGCAGAGGCTTGCTTTGTTAGTCAACCCACCTTGAGTGGGCAAATTCAAAAGCTTGAACAAAGGTTAAAGCTAACCTTAATTGAGCGGAAAACACGTAATGTTATGCTAACGCCTGCCGGTGAAAAATTAATTCAACAAGCGAGACAAGTGTTAACCGCGGCAAGTAATTTTGAAGAGGCAGCAAAAGCCTTACTCGAGCCTTTATCAGGCGATTTACATATTGGCTTAATCCCAACTTTAGCGCCCTACGCCTTACCGCATTTTATGCCTGCGCTAAGTAGTCGCTTACCTAAGATTAATTTTTATCTGCATGAAAATAGAACCAAAGATCTACTGCAACAATTGGAGCAAGGTAAACTCGATATCTTAATTTTGCCTTGGCTGCCTGAAATGGAGCGCTTTGAGCGTTATGATTTATTTGCCGAACCGTTAGTAATGGCAACCTCTCAGCAGCACGAATTCGCTAGTAAAATCCAGGTTAGTTTTGATGATTTACAGCATCAGAAAATTCTAACCTTGGAAGATGGCCATTGTCTACGAGACCAAGCCATGGGCTATTGTTTTAGTGCCGGTGCAGAAGAAGACCACAGCTTTAGGGCAACTAGCTTAGAAACCTTACGTTATATGGTGGCCAGTAATATGGGTATTACCTTGCTACCACAGTTAGCAACATTAAATCCGCTTTCCAATAAGGACATCCGCTATATTCCGTTTTCAAAGCCAGAGCCGACACGAGAAATATCACTACTGTGCCGTGCAGGATACACAAGAATGGACTGCGTTAGGGCCGTCGCGAGCTCTGTTCGCGATTCAATAACACCTTTATTTACCGAGGCGTAATAGCAATACTAAAAAAAAGCGCAACTCGAATGAGTATGCGCTTAAAATTCTACTCGTTGCGGCAAGCCAATAACTTATGCTGCCGCCTCTTGGTTTTCTGCACTGAGTTCATTTGGATTTGGCGTTCTAATTAAATAATCAAATGCCCCTAGTGCTGCCGTTGCACCGCTGCCCATGGCAATGATAATTTGCTTAAATGGTGAGTCAGTTACGTCACCCGCGGCATAAACACCCGCCATGTTAGTTTCACCTTTTTGATTAGTGATCACTTCACCACGCTCGGTTAGCTCAACGCTACCTGTTAAAAACTGTGAGTTAGGCACTAAGCCAATTTGTACGAATATACCTGCAAGTTCAACATTTACCTGCTCGTTAGTCGCGCGATTTACATAGTTTAGCCCAGTAACATGTTTGCCATTACCTAATACTTCTGTGGTTTGAGCATTAACAATAATTTCAATATTGGCTAATGAACGCGCCTTATTTTGCAATACGGCATCAGCACGCAATACAGAGTCAAACTCCAACACGGTAACATGCTCAACAATACCCGCTAAATCAATTGCCGCTTCAATACCTGAGTTACCACCACCAATTACCGCGACTGATTTACCTTTAAATAATGGGCCATCACAATGCGGGCAGTAAGCAACACCTTTACCGCGATATTCTTGCTCACCGCTAACGTTCATTTCTCTCCATCTTGCCCCTGTAGCAATAATGGTTGAACGGGTTTGTAAGCTAGCACCATTTTCTAATTCTACGGTGATTAGGCCACCTTTTTCATCACTTTCAATAATCTTTTTCACCCGTTGATCATTCATAATATCAACGTCATAGTCTTTTACATGAGCCTCTAGGCTAGCCACCAATTTAGGCCCTTCAGTAGCGCTGACTGAAATAAAGTTTTCTATTGCCATGGTATCTTGCACTTGGCCGCCAAATCGGTCGGCAACAATGCCGGTACGAATACCTTTACGGGCACTGTATATTGCCGAGGCTGCACCTGCTGGGCCACCACCAATAACTAATAAATCAAAAGCTTCTTTATCATTAATAACTGAGGCTTGACGAGCGCCAGCATTAGTATCCACTTTATTTAGAATCTCAGTAATGGTCATTCTACCTTGACCAAACGCCTGGCCGTTTAGATATACCGCAGGAACCGATAAAATATCGCGCTTATAAACTTCTTCTTGAAATAGCGCACCATCAATCATCACATGCTTAATTTGTGGGTTAATTGCTGCCATCATATTTAATGCCTGAACAACATCAGGACAGTTTTGACAGCTCAAAGAAATATAGGTTTCAAAACTATATTCTCCTTCTAATGCCGCCACTTGCTCAATAACTTCTTTATCAAGCTTTATTGGATGCCCGCCACTGTGCAATAGCGCTAGCACCAGTGAAGTAAACTCATGGCCCATAGGCACACCAGCAAAACGCATTTCACCGCCAGTTTTTACTGATTTGACTAACATTGATGGCACACGTTCATTACTTATGTCTGCGGCAACAACCGTTACTAATGTTGACATTTCAGCAATTTCTGTTACCAAAGTTTCTAATTCTTTTGACTTTACGTCATCGCCTAAAAATACTGACAATTCAACAGCCGAGGTTAAATTTTGTAAATAGGTCTTTAGTTGTTGCTTTAAGTTCGTATCTAGCATGGTTTATTCCTTCGAAAATACTGATGAATATGATTTTTATTTACTTGCTTGGAAAATACCGCGATATTTTCAGTCATATCGCGGTGATGTTAACTGTCGTTTAGATTTTGCCAACTAAGTCTAATGATGGTGTTAACGTTTCTGCACCTGGCTGCCATGCTGCTGGACATACTTCACCGTCATGGTCAGCTACATATTGTGCCGCTTGAATTTTGCGAACTAATTCCTTCGCTGAACGGCCTATGCCTAGGTCATGTATTTCAGCAATTTTGATTTCACCTTCAGGGTTAACAACAAAAGTACCGCGTAATGCCAAACCATCGTCTTCAATCATGACACCAAAGTTGCGGGTAATTTTACCCGTTGGGTCACCAATCATTGGGTAATTGATTTTGCCAATAGTCTCTGAACTACCGTGCCATGCTTTATGGGTAAAATGTGTGTCAGTAGATACTGAGTAAACTTCAACGCCCATTTCTTGCAACTGGCTATAATGATCAGCCATGTCGCCTAGCTCAGTCGGACATACAAATGTAAAGTCAGCTGGGTAGAAGAAGAATACTGACCATTTGCCAGCAACATCTGCTTCAGAAACTTCAACGAAGTCACCATTACTAAATGCAGTTGCGTTAAAAGGTTTAATTTTTGAATTGATAATTGATTGATACATGCTTATCTCCACTTGTGTGTAAAAGTTTGTGCTGTTTAAGTTGGGATAATATTAAGGCGAATCATTAAATAGGTACAATCGTTTAAATTAATAAATACGATAGATTAAAGCTATCAATTTGGTGGGTATGACATAAGAGGCAAGCTGCTATAACTTTATTTTATAGCTCACTAAAATTTTAATACTGTTCAAATTTTCTTGTACGATAGAAGATAACAATATCGACAAGGCCACAGCAGAGCAGACCATGAACATTAGCCATAATCAAAACAGCGAACAGCAAAATGACGAAGAACGTAGTTACTTAATAGCAAAAAGTATTGCTAAACAAAATGAAAGTGTGACGACGATTAATGCACCACTACTGAACAAAATGCTAGCGCTATTAGACGAAGGTACACCTAACTACGTTTTGGGCTATAACTAAGCTGAACTCAAAATACTGATAATATTACCAATGTAGCTAAGTACGAAAAAACGCTACGGCGTTAAAGCAGCATCATTCTGATAAGTATCGGCGTAGTGCTTAAGGCGAATAGCCAGTAAATCTTTATTGTTAATGGCGGCTTGAACTATTTGCTCTAGTTCAGATATACGTGTTTTCAATGACGAGTGGCTTGATATTGCAAGATAATGACGGGTTTCATTATTAGGTTGATAAAGCGTTTTAACAATAGTATTTTTTTCACCTATTTTTGCCAACAAAGGTAATGTACTTTCCTCATAATGCATAAAAGCATCAATGCGCTTACGTAATAACAATTCGACATTTTGTAGCACGCCTGAGGCTTGGAATTTATGCATAACATCATCACTATCAAAAGCATGGAAATATTTAGAATGGCGATTAATACCGATATATTTACCCTGTAAGTCTTGATAACTGCTGATATTCTGACGATTTTCTTTTAAGGTAAAAATACCGTATGAAAGGGATTCATAATGCGGCGAAATATAGATAAATTCATCTTGTCTGGCTTCGGTTTTTTGTACGCCAACAATCAGATCTAGCTGGCCACTTTTAATCTGTAATAACCGCCTCGCAAATGGCATAGTCGATAATTCAAGCTCAACATTTAACTTCTCAGCAACGTACTTTAAGTATTTACTATGTAAGCCATCCTTAAACTCTTCAGCAACAGCTGCTCTAATCACCGGTCTTTTTTCTTCATCAGCATAAAGATTCAGACAGGTAAATACTGTCAAGAAAAAAGCATACGCACGCATTAGTTTGTCCCTTTACATCCAACAAATCAGTGGACAAACTTACCCGCTAGCTTCTCTTGAAATTGTTTATTTTTAATAACTTGCTGGCCATTTACCCAAACTTGTTCGATACCAGAAGAGTACTTGTTCCAAGTGGAAAAATTGGCATTTGCCGCGAAGGTATTGGCATCAAAAACAATAATATCGGCTTGGTAGCCAATATTCAATTGTCCTCGGTCTTTTAACGCTAATATTTTAGCCGTTTTACTTGAGCTTTGATTGATAAACTCGCCTATGGTTAACAGGCCTTTTTTCTCGACATATTCTTGATACTTTTGTGGAAAGCTCGCAAATTTACGTGGGTGGCCATTGGTGCCATCAGAAGAAGTTACCACCCAAGGCTTCACCATAAAAGCTTCTACATCGGTTGGTGACATATTAAAGGATGCCACACGTACTTCACCCTCTTGCACTAATGCTATCGCAGTTTTCACAGGATCTAATGCTCTTTTTTCTGCGATTTGTGCCAAATTCAACCCCACTAATGTAGCATCTTTAAAGGCTGTAATAAGTAAAGATTTTGGCCCACCACGACGACGAATATTTTCTTTTATTTCGACGCTTAATTTTTCAGCTAAACTCGCATCATTTAAGCGCTGATGAAAAGCTTGTTGTGAGTCGGCCATTACCCATTTAGGCATAACGGCGCTGCGCAGTTTAGTGCCTGAGGCAAGCCACGGATATTGATCGGCAGAAATACTAACTCCCTGCGCTTGTGCATGCTCTATTTTTTCAATTGCAGCTGAACTTTGCCCCCAAACATCAACACCCAAGGCTTTTATATGAGCTAGATGCAGGTGAATATCAGCAGCATCGGCAATATGTATGGCTTCTGTCAACGCAGCAATAAAGCCAATATTAAAAGTGCTTTCGTCCCGTAAATGAGTATCGTATATGCCGTTATATTTACTGGCTATTTTTGCTAATGTCACCACTTCTTCCGTATTAGCAAAACTGCCGGGCACATAATACAAACCTGTTGATAGCCCTAATGCTCCGGCTTCCATCGCTTGTGTTAACAACTGTGACATAGCAGCTAATTCTTCAGTATTGGCAAAACGTTGCGCTCGTCCCATCACTTGTTCACGCACACTACCATGACCAACAAACAACGCGACATTGGTGCCAATACCATTGGCTTCTAGTTCGCGTGCCGTTTTGGCAATATCAACCGGCCCTTCGCCGTCGTTGCCGTTAACAACCGTGGTAACACCTTGTGTTAGGTAATTTAAGTTACTGTTTTTATCTTTGCTATATAGCTCTGCTAAAGTATGAGTATGAGGGTCGATAAAGCCTGGGCTGACAATTTTGCCTGTGGCATCAAGGGTAGTTTTCGCTTTAACCGAGTGTTGACCTGTTGGGTATACTCCACAAATTTCACTACCGCATATGGCAATATCTAGCGCTTGTGACTTGGTTTCTATACCGTTATAGACGTTGCCGTTAATAATCAAGGTATCAACCACTGCCTGCTTAGCATCGCTAGCAGGCTTATTTTCAGAACAGGCGGAAAGCACTGTGATAACACTTACCAGCAAAGCAGCAGATAAAATTCGCTCTAAACTTACACTTTGCATAAATGTACTTGGCATAAACAACTTACTCTTTATTGTGATCAGTTTCAGACATCATAGTTTGCATTAACACCACAGCGGCATTATTGGCAATGATATTTATATTATCACGATTTGTTTCATCGCCCATTTCATAGGTTATAGCATGGACTTGATAATTATCAGCAAAATATTGTTTTGAAACACCATTGTTAGGGCGATTACCTGGCTTTTGCACGACCTCAAAATTTGGCATAGCTTTATCTAAGGCACCAAGCCAATGCTTTACAAAGTAGCGATTTTCAACACCGTAATCAACCGGCATAGTATAAAACACATCATGTTGAGTGGAATGAAAGTCAACGGCAAACTTTATCTTTTGCCCATCAGCAACTAGGCGCTGTAAATACTGATGAACTTGCTTGGTCTCCGGCTGTTTGAACGTGATCCAATCACGATTCAGATCTACGCCATTGGCATTGTGACGCCAGTTGCCCATAGCAACGCCATCAGGATTAAGGTTTGGAATAATGAGTAAGTTGTACTTTTGGCGGAAGCTATCAGCAAATGAATTATTCGCCAGTAAGGTTTCAACAAAAGGAAATAACGCTAAAGCTCCGGTTATTTCTGGCGGATGTAAACGACCTAAAATGACCAGCCATTCTTTACTGTCACTGTGACTTTCAATTTTGTAAATCGGACGACCTTGTAGTGATTTTCCTAAAATACTTTGTTTAACTGTACTCGTCTGTTGTAATTTTTCAGCCCAATCAACATAATGCTGATTATTAATCACTTCTTGGCCAGCAATATAAAGCGCTTTTTTTGAGGCATTGACGTTGATCTCTAAACGTTTACCACGATATTTATGATCATATGTACGCCATGTTTTCATGTCGTGGCTAATTTTAGGTAAATAACGATTTTCTCTTTTACCGGCAATTTTAATAGTAACTTTTATTTTTTGTGGCTGATCAGCAAGCACTCTAAAGGCATACCAAGGGCTTGGGTTTATTGGTGTATTTTCAGGCTTGATGGTAATAACAAAGTTATTGTTGCCCAAGTTAACACACTCATCCATACGGCTTGCTTCAAAATCTGCCGTTAGTCTAACCGTACCAATATTACATGCTTGCGAATTATTACTTTTATTAACGATAGTAGTGTCAGCGCACGACGCCAAAACTAATAAAGAAAATAACCATGCGCAAATAGGTAGTAATTTTTTCATATTAACTCTTCTAAATTTGAATAAATTAAGTGTAAAAATAAGGCTCGACCGTTATCACGTATCGAGCCATATTATTTAAACTACACGCTATGAGTTAAAAATCCTTTCTTAAGCTCATGTAGAAATAACGGCCACGGTTAGAGTGTAAGGCACCAAAATAACCATGTGCTAACTCATCAGCAAGTGGTGGCTCTTCGTCAGCAATATTACGTACACCAAAGCGAATTTTAGTGCCATCTAAAACACTATCATCAGCAAAGCGGTAATCAGCGTATACATTCACAGTAGTGAAACTATCAACCGGTAACATAACCACTTCATCGTTAACCATTGCAGTCGTGCTAGTATCAATCACTTCACTGACGTAATTAGCATTAATCCCTGCGCCCCATTGATTGTAATCCCAATCAAGAGAAGCTCTTGCTCGCCATTCAGGACGACCATTTTGTTTGATTAAATCACCCGCACCAGCAACTGTTCTATCCGCTGGTACTGCAGGGTTACCCGCTGCTTGTGCAGCAATCAGTTGTGCTGAAATTGCATCAGCTTCTTGCTCAAACTTATTAAGCTTGGCGGCATTAACTGTAAACTCCCAATCACCGAAGCTGGTTTCAAAGTCATAAATCAAACTAAAATCGATGCCCTCAATATTTCTCACACCCAAATTCAAATAGTCATTATTTATTTGTATTACTTCATTGGTATTGGCATCACGAACAACAGCCGTATTACTTGAGCCCTCACTTCTTAACAACGAATCGTAAAGCAAATGTGATGAACCAGGTAAAATACCCACGAGATCCTTTTGCTTAATTTTCCAAGTATCGATGGTGAACGTAAGGTTCTCAAGTGGCTCAAATATCAAACCAAATGAGGTGTTTTCATCATCTTCTGGTTTTAAATCAGTGGTACCACTGCGGATATCAATAATGCCATAAGTAGAATCAAGTACAGGGTCATATAAGCTATTTGAACGCGGTACACCTTCTGCTGAAACTTGTGGTAAACCTGGTGCACGGAAGCCACCGGCATATGAAGCACGGAAACTAATCCATTCAGCTGGTTCCCAGAATAGTGCGACTTTAGGTTTTACTGCGCTGCCAACATCAGAGAAGTTCTCGTATCGGCCAGCCACCTGTAATTCAACATAATGAGAGTCTGAATCAACTAAGGGTATTAAAAATTCTGCATAAGCCGATGTCACATTACGAGACGCTTTAGAATCTGGTGTTGGGCTACTACCCAAAACATCACTACCAGAAAGCTCTACACCGGTTATTTGATCAACAAAAGGGTTACTGCCATCAAGCAGCGGGTCACGATTATCTTCGAAAGTTTCTCTTCGAAATTCAACACCCATGGCAACGCCAACATCACCAGCAGGCAAGCTAAAAAGTGAGCCATTACTTACTTTAAAATCGACTGATGCCAAGCTGGTTTTTGAATCACGCTTAACGTTAACCATAAATTGCTCAATAACACTTTGAGGATTTAATGTCGTGTCGCCACTATTTGGATTGTTTACATCACCACCTGTAAAGATATTATATGCCGACGCTGCGTCCGTGCTATTGATGGCCTGTTGAAATTTACTTGCTTGAATACGATTAGCTGAGTCATTCGTTTCAGCTTCAGTGTAAAATGCCGCCGACTCCCAATCCCAATCGTTGTACGTGCCTTTCAATCCACCTAGCACACGATAACTGGTATCATCAACTTCGACATTTCTTGGTCCGGTATCAATTGCTCGATAGCTACGTAATAAAACCTCTTCACCAAATGGATTATGCGCAGCATCAGCCGATATGCGGAAACGCTGTGCCGTTAAGTTATGTGTTTGTTCACGAGTACGTTCGGCTTTCGCACTGTAATAAGTCACTTCTGAAAAGAAATCTAAATCGCTGTTTATTTCATGGGTGAAATAAGTATATAAGTTTAAGCGGTTAACATCGGAAACAAGCGAACGAGTCGTACCACGGTCGAAGCGTAAATCGCGAGGAAAACTACCACTATCAGCACAAACACCACCCGCTAAGTCAACCACACAACCGGAGTTACTGTCAGGTTGAATATGGAATCGGCCTAAAGTATCCGATTGAAAATCTCCCCAAGGGGTAGATGTTGAGCGATTGTCTAGCTGGGTATCACCAACAAATTCTTCAGGTAAACCTGGGTATTCACGTAAATCATGACTTGCTGAGTATGGGCGCTCGCTTGCCATCATGCCATTACGATCATAGTAACTAAAAGAAGCGGTTAAATGTGAGCGACCTTCATTTAAATCAAAGCCCGTTAAATAACTAAAGGTTGTTTCATCAAGTGAAGTCCCTTCTGAACCACCATAAGATAACTTAACTTGGTTACCTTCATAATCATCTTTCAATTGATAGTTAACCACACCAGCTACAGCATCAGAGCCATAGATAGCTGCAGCGCCATCACGTAAAACTTGCAACGAACGTAAGCCAGAAACAGGTAAGGTATTTGAGTTGGATGTAGAAACAGGGACAAAGTTTTCTGACTGTGTACCTGGGTGTGTTACCAGTCGACGGCCATTTAGTAGCGTTAAGGTATTGCCTGAGCCAACACCACGTAAGTTAATTGATGCAACATCACCACGAGCATCATTAACGCCGCCGTTACCGGTTGCGGCACCAAAATTAACTGCGCCTATTTGAGGGATAGAGCGTAATAGTTCATCGCCAGACATAGCAGCCGTATTTTCAATATCTTTCTCTGTTAACGCGGTAACTGGTAATGCGCCGATGTCTGAGGCTCGTTTAATGTTAGAGCCTATAATACTAATACGCTCTACTGCTTCTACTTTCGCCGCTTCTTCAGCATTGGCTTGTTGAATAAAAGTACTTTGGGCCGCTAATGCTGTAATTACGCATAAGCTTAGATGCTTCAGTTTATGTCTGTTTTTAGCTATTTCTTTCATCACTCTCACCGTCATAAGTTGCATTTATTATGTTGTGTTGTCGAATATATTTTTATCCGATCATAGTTTCTATCATTCACCATGCCTAATTACTGAAAGTAATACTATTGACTGTTCGTTTACAACCCATAACCTAAAGTTATAGCAAAGTTACATATTGAGCTAATTGTTCAAAACAATTGCGCTTGAGGGAAATTAGTTTGTCTAAATTAATAAAGTCAAAGCAATTTAAATGCTCCTAGTTAAATTTTCAGCTAGCTAGAACACTACAATATCCATGGCTCCATATTGTAAACAGCCATTTTTGGTCAAAAAAAACACAGCCGACAGCAAAACTTACGCTGAGCAGGCAACAATAGCTTTTTATATGCTAAGCTCCTGCGCTAAAAATGAACTCTGCCTGTTTTTTGTTGCTCATTTGTCAGCCAACAAGGTACAGCTTTTGGTTATGACGCTCTTAAACTTTTGAACTGCTGATCTTCCGGTTATCTCTTTACAATCGAATTTCTATGCATTGTCCAAATAAGAAGCATGCGCTAACGACAACAAAAAACGCCACATAAAAAAGGTTTAATGCTCATATGAATATAGAAATATCTACTGCAGAAACGCTACTGGTTGCTTTGTTAATACTTTTTTCGGGCTACTACTTAAATAGTAAAATTGCTTTTTTAAAAAATAATAATATTCCAGAGCCCGTTGTCGGCGGCATTGCCTTTTCAATACTATCCGCGATAGCACACGTTTACTTCGACATTAATTTTCAATTTGATATGGCCTTTAAAAACCCATTAATGACTGTATTTTTTACCACTGTAGGTTTAGGTGCTAGTTTTACCCTATTAATAAAAGGTGGCCCGAAAGTCGCCCTTTTCCTTGGTATCGCAACGGTATATTTATTAGTGCAAAATGCCATTGGTGTTTCAATTGCGACAGCCACTGGCATGGAACCACTCATGGGCTTAATTGGCGGTTCAGTCACATTGTCTGGCGGCCATGGCAACGGGGCAACTTATGCTGACTTATTTATCAATGAGTACGGCATGCACAGTAGTGTGTTTGAATTGGCAATGGCGGCGGCAACGCTCGGGCTTATTCTCGGCGGCTTAGTGGGGGGGCCCGTCAGTAAGCGCTTAATTAAAAAATATAACTTAAAAGCCGATACCTCTTATCATGAAGAGCTAGACGATACTGTGACCTTTGATCCAGAAGATCACGACTTAGTAACCCCCAGAAAAATGATGGAAACGCTGTTCGTTATTCTACTTTGCATGTACTTAGGTAGTATGGGCTACGATGCGCTAAAAGCCATTGATGTAGTACTACCCGCTTTTTTAATTCCATTATTATTTGGTGTCGTGATCACTAACCTCACCGAATTCACCAAAGTTTATAAAGTTAGCCGTGCTTGCATCGATTTATGGGGTACGATGGCGTTATCAATATTCCTGGCCATGGCACTAATGTCATTAAAAATATGGGAGTTGGTGAGTTTAGCTGGCCCAATGATATTTATGATTTTTGTGCAAGCAATCATGTTAATGTTATTTGCTTACTTCATTACTTTCAGGGTGATGGGGAAAAACTATAACGCTGCAATTATGGCAGGTGGACATTGTGGTTTTGGTCTTGGTGCCACACCAACAGCGGTTGCTAATATGGAATCATTAGTTTCACGCCATGGCCCGTCACCACAAGCGTTTTTAGTGGTGCCTTTGGTTGGAGCATTTTTTATTGATATCACCAATGCTTTGATTATACAGTTATATTTAAGCTTGCCATTTGTTACTGGTTGATAGCTTTTAACTAAACAACTTTCCGAGGATGTTAAATGCGCTTACGACACATTGAAATTTTTCACGCCATTTATACGACTGGTTCAATTACCAATGCAGCTAAAATACTGCATGTATCGCAACCATCGGTCAGTAAAGTTTTATCGCATGCCGAGTTACAACTCGGCTTCAACCTTTTTGAAAGGGTTAAAGGTCGGCTCATTCCAACCGACGAAGCCGAAATGTTATTTGACGAGGTTGATAAAATTTATCAGCAAATGCGCTCAATTAAAAATACCGCACAAAACATTAAAAAATCAGAATTTGGCAGTATCAGTTTAGGCGTTACGCCAGCCTTAGGCTTCGACGCTATTCCAAATGTTATTGCCAATTATCATCAAGATTACCCAAATGTTACCTTTGATATTCAAACCATTCACAATGACGCGGTTATGCAAGCTTTGCTTGAACATAAATGCGACTTAGCGATTCTATTCTCGCCACATAGCATGCCTGGCATTACCTCAATTGCTTTAGCTGAATCTGAATTAGTCATTGTTTATCCTAAAGAAAAATTCCCTCATTGCCCTGAAAAATTAACTTTAACGCAAGTTTGTGACTCCGAATTTATTGATATTAGCGACAGTGGCCCTTTAGCCGAAATGCTATGGGCGCGAGTGATGGAAGAGGACATTAACTTCACTTCATCAATTAAGGTACAAACTTACTTTATTGCCGCTAGATTAGTGGCCCGTGGTTTGGGTGTATGTGTTGTCGATCGCTATACTGCAGAAGGAAATTTAGCGAACAATGTTGCTATTGCTTCCTTTGAACCGGCCTTAACTTTTAATATCAACGCCGTACATTTAGAAAACCGGACAAAATCGAAAGTAATAGATGAATTCATTCCTTATTTAACTCATGGTATTTCAAATAGTTAAACTGAAACATAACCCAAGGTTATGATCGATAAAAGCCTTCTCACTTTTAATGCTTGCTCACTAAGTTAAGCTCGGAATTAGAAAAACTCTGCTATTCCAGCATTTAAATTTAGGAACTTCATTATGCAAATTGCTTCTCCTTACCTGTTATTTATTGGTGACGCCACCGACCAGCTTTCAATCAAAATGGCGCGTGGTGCAGCAGATTGGCGTCCTGAACTTTGTGTGGGTGAATATAGCGTTGATGGCTGTACCGTTAGCACTGGCATTGAAAAAATGGATATTGCACAAGCAGCAAGCCAGGGGGCAAAGTCATTTATTTTAGGTTTCGCAAATAGTGGTGGTGTACTCGATAAAAAATGGCTACCTTACATTTTAACAGCGATGGACCACGGTATGGATATCGTTTCAGGCTTGCATGACAAGCTCAGCGACTTTCCTGAAATAGTAGAAAAAGCACAACAAACCCAACAGCAATTACTTGATATTCGTCATCCGAAAGCAGAATTTGTTACGGGTACCGGTGTAAAGCGCACAGGTAAACGTTTACTTACCGTTGGCACTGATTGCTCGGTTGGCAAAATGTATACCTCGTTAAGTCTTGAGAAATCAATGAAGAAGCTCGGTTTTGATGTCGACTTTCGTGCCACCGGTCAATGTGGCATTTTAATCGCTGGCCAAGGTGTTGCCATTGATTGTGTTATCTCTGATTTTTTATCCGGTGCTACGGAGTCACTTTCACCAAATAATAATCAAGATCATTGGGATATCATTGAAGGTCAAGGTTCACTATCGCATCCTGCCTTTGCTGGTGTAAGCTTAGGCTTATTACATGGTTCACAACCTGATGCCTTAGTCATTTGCCATGATTTAAATCGCAAGCATATGCGTGGCTTACCAACGAGCCAATTTCCTAGCATTGAAAATACTATTGCTTTGAATCTACAAGCAGCAAAACTGACTAACCCTGATGCTAAAGTTGTCGGTATTACTGTTAACACTTCAAGTGTTAGTGCTGAAGAAGGCCAACGTATTTGTGCACAGCTCAGTGAAAAATTTTCTCTACCTTGTGTCGATCCTTTACGTGATGGTACCGACAGTATCGTTAGTGCATTAGCTTAAGTTGACCTAATTATGACTTTACAACCAGTAACTTTAGCCGATATAAAATCTTTAGAAATTAAAATTGTACATCAGCAATTGCCGTTAAAAAATGTTTTCCGCATTGCTCGCGGTGCTAAAACTCAAGCTGAGGTGATTGTAGTCAGCATAAGTGACGGTTGCCATACTGGCTGGGCTGAAGCAGTGCCATACGCACGTTACCAAGAATCTGTTGATAGCGTTCATCGACAAATTAATGCACTACTAGAACAAAAAATTGATACTAAAAATATCAGTGAATATATTGCCATTTTTCCCTTTGGTGCGGCACGCAATGCCTTAGATTGTGCTTGGTGGGACTTGCAAGCAAAGCAACAAAACACAACCGTCGAAAAATTACTAAAACTAGCCCCCGCACAACCTTGTGTAACAGCACAAACACTCAGTATTGATACGCCTGAAGCCATGGCTAATGCCGTTGCTGCGCTAAATAATCCACCTTTAGTAAAAGTAAAATTGGACAATCAAGACATCGTAAAAAAAATGACGGCAATTCAAAAAGCGGCGCCAAAAAGTAAGTTTATTGTTGATGCTAACGAAGGTTGGTCGATTGAGGATTTAAGCAATTGTTGTCGGCGGCTCAAAGCCTTAAATGTCGTACTCATTGAGCAACCATTACCTGCAGGAAAAGACCAAGCCTTAATCAATTTTGACTCACCTATTGCTTTATGTGCTGATGAATCTTGCCATACCCGTGCCGAACTTCAATATTTAAAAAACCGCTATCAAGTCATTAATATTAAACTCGACAAAACCGGTGGATTAACTGAAGCTGTTCTACTAGCTCAACAAGCAAAAAAGCAAGGCTTCGAGTTAATGCTAGGCTGTATGGTTGGTAGCTCATTAGCAATGGCACCGGCGGCTTTACTGGTAAATGAAGCTAAGTTCGTTGATTTAGACGGCCCACTGTTAATTAGTGAAGATAGACAAGACGGTTTTGAATTTAGTCAAGGTATTATGCAGCCATTATCAGCTAAGCTTTGGGGCGGCAGTGATAACTGCATTGAAGCTGAAACGCTTATTTGCTAACTAGCCACCTTATTTTCCTATCAACTGTACCACTGAGACACTAGTTTCTCTTCGACATTAGTTTTCAATGTCTTGCCCTGCTCGCAGGGCATCTTTTTAACAAGCCAAAATAGTTAAAGATTTACATCCAAATGCTCGATAATACTGGTCATAGTTTGCTGAATTTTACTAACGTCGGCAGGTATTACTAAAATGGTATTGTCACTTGCCATACATGCTAACACGCCAGCTTGCTCCCCCATATTCTCAATCATTTTAGAAATGAGTGTTGCAGCACCAATGATGGTCTTAATAATAATCTGTACATGATTATGTTTAATATCAAGCACAACAGAATCAATTGCTTGCAGACCGCGCGGAATATATTGTTGCTCAGGTAAACGATAAACCGCATCATTATTATGATTGCGGATTTTTATCGCTCCCACCTTATTTAACAAGCGAGAGACACGGGTTTGCGTGACATTTTCAAAGCCTCGCAAAGACAACGCCCGAGCAAGTTGCAATTGTGAACCAAAGCGTTGATCTTGCAATAAGGCCTTAAAGGTATCGAGTAACTCTGGCGCTGCAGTTTTCATACAATATCCTGATCTTTAACTTAATTAATCTTCAGTTTGGAATGTCAGCTCAACAGGCGCTGATATCGCCTTATCAACACCAAGATACGCCGCTTGATAACTTAAAGTGTTATAAAAATTAGGTTGAGGCTTCTTACTGAAAGCGCTTTGCCATTCAATTAAGGCAAAGTCATCAATATTAATTTGTGTTGTTTCACCATTTTGTAATTCAATTTCAGCCAACACGCGATAGCTTTTATAACCGATACGTGGCGAGTTAAAGTCAACTTCTACATTTTGCCAAGTGTTACTTGCTGATAACTCTACCGAATCAATTAACTGTTTAGGGCTGTTTTTAAAGGCATCAAATAATTTCTGACGCTTTTTACGCCCTTGCCAATAAAAGTTAATTTTTACCGGTGCTTGTAGATTAAATTTAGCTTTAATGGTCATAGCACTACTGGCTTTATAAACGCGTCTAAAACTTTGCATACCAAAGATACTAGGCGAACTAGCTTCAACTGTTATTGCTAAGCTATGGCTGCCACTGGCACCAAAATTATTTAAAGAAGTTGCGCTGCGATCAAATAACCAACCACGTTCTGGGCTATCAAAAAGTGCGAAGCTTTCAAAATCACTGCCATTAATTAAATTCGTGCCTAAACGATATGAAGTGTTGGAATTCGGCATTTTTATTTGCCCGATGCTGCGATGCCACGGCAATTGATAAAGCGCAGTCGTTTTTTCATTGTTGGCAATATCAACAGCAAGTGACATTTTATTCATTGCCTTTGCTTGTGAGTTATTTGGCTGAATAACACCATGGCCACCTGACATTGAAATAGTAGTATTTCGTTGTTTTGAAAGCTCAGTTAAGCGTTTCATCACGGTATAGCGGTGCATACCTGTTGCTGGCGTTGGCTTATAACCTTTAACATATAATGGCACTATTTCTGCGCGATGAAACTGCCCTTCATCAAGCCAGACATACAAAATAAAACTATGCTGAGTGGCACTAAAGTTTTGATCAAAAATGAAATTCCCCATCGAATAAGCAATCAGTTTATTGTTATACAGCTCTAACCCTTGCGTTACATGTGGATGATGAGCAATGGCGAGTGCAGCACCTGCATCTAATGCAGATTTTAAGCGTTGCTCAGTAACGCCCGTAGGGTTGTTAGCGTATTCTTGGCTACCGTGATATTGCACGATAGTAATTTTATCGTCTGCCACTTGCTTAGAAACTGATTGCAAGATGTTATTCATTGAACCATAAGCCGCACCACCATGTTGATGGTTCGCGGTTTGCGTTGGGTTAGCACTACCTTCCCAGCCAACATAACCTAGCATCGAAAATTCAGACTCGTTAATCGTTGCAGTGTGTGCTTTTAGTGCTGATTTTTCATCAACACCGGCGCCTGAATAACCTAATTCACTTTTATTCAAAAATGCTAAGGTCGAATGTAGGCCAGAGTCCATATAATCATAGGTATGGTTATTTCCTAATGAAACATAATCAACACCGGCCCAAGTCAACGCGTCTAATATTTCAGGCTCAGAATAGAAAGTCACAGATTTTGGCGCACGTTCAGCGGGCTTTTTATCAGCAATTTGTGTTTCTAAATTAACCGCGGCGTAATCAGCCAAGCTCATATAAGGTTTAATATGCTGAACAATCGCTTTGCTATCGCTAAGTTTATTATCACGATGAATCAGTACTTCATCACCAAAGTACGGCTTGTAAAATCGACGCCCCATCATAACATCGCCAGCAAAGGCTAACATCACGCGCTTTTTTGCTTTCTTAACTAAGGTAATATCGGCAATAGTCGATGAGTTTTGTGTTAATTCATAATGGCTAAAAGTTTGAATAGCAGGAAAATAGTTCTGTTTATTTAGACTAAGTTGATAAATATCGTTAACGGTTACTGATAATCGATAGCTACCGTATTTATCCGTGAGTACGCTTTTTCCGCTCAACTTAATTTCAGCACCTGAAATAGCGTTGCCATTTTCACTGATAACCTTACCTGTTAGCGTAAATTGCTCAGCAGCAAAGGTAGAAAAGTTCATTAAAAACATGATAGATAATATCGACAATATACGTAACATTGCATTCTCAACTTAGTAACATTTTCACTCAGTATATCCTGTTCCAAAGGCTAATTTCATTCCGAAATTGATGCGGCATATAACGTTAGGGTATGGCTGACATAAAACAGTCATACCAATTGCATTAAGTTTTTGAGCTTGTTGTACGTAGGAAAAATAGAACAACTCAGTCTTGGATTATTTTCACCAACACAAGTGGGCAATAATTTAATGAAATTGGTCTAAGTAGAACAATGCAGGAGCAATTGTCGAGCTGGCTATTGGGATTGATAGCAACGTAGATAGTGAATATTTAGACCACCTTATGAATGAGCGATTAGTTATTTCAATTGCTATCTGTTGCTGAAGGGTAAATTTCAGGCAAAAAAACGCCCCTCATTTGAGGAGCGTATAACAATATATAAAAACATAAAAAACAAAACCGAGGGGAGAATCTCTTATTAAGTCAGAACAGCTATTTAGCAATAAGTTCAAAATATTATTGAAATATTTAAAATAATCTCAAAAACTATCAATCAGTATTTTATCAGCGATCAAAAAACCGGTTATCTTGAGTCTATTTTTACAACAGGCAAAAAAAACGCCCCTCAATGAGGAGCGTGTAAAAATAACTTACAATATAATAAAAACAAAATCCGAGGGAGAATCTCTTGCTAAGTAAGAGTGTCTTCGTAGTTGTTAGTTCATTTTTATTTTAAATTAATTTAAATAAAATTCATTAACACTCTACAGTCCTTATTTTAAAAGCCTACAGCCTAATAAAAATAATTTATATTTTTTCAAACCCTTGCCGCTGTGCGATTAAATTAAGTACCTTGGTCAATTTTTTACCTAAATAGCCAGAAAGTAATTTGGGATTTTGTTGCAGCAACAATAATTCTGATGCCGTGATCGCAACATGACAATCTAATAATTTATCTGATGAAGAAAGCATAAAAACATCATCAGCTAAGAATTCTTTTTCAAGGCCTCTTTCTTGGCTTTTATCGCTGCTATCAAACTCTGCTAGAGAAACTAAATAGAAATTAATCAGTAGTATATTTTCTTCTTCACCATACCAATTTGCAGTCATAGTATGAAAATTTAGCTGCGCTTCTAGTTTATTACTAATCGCAATAAGATTTGCAATTTCTAAAACAAGCTCATCACTTACTTGAATAGAAATTGGCAGTTGTTCGGTCATAATATCCATCGATGCTAAAGCCTTACGGGTAAATATTGATAGGTAATAAAATTTTCTTACCAAGAAAATGGTTTATACTGATTGATATTAAAGCCTTATGCGTTGCAGTTCAATCATAGGTATAGCGGCTAACGCTTGCATTTTTGGCTGTTTCACTTATGCTAGCGAGCAATTATGGCTTAGTTATATTCACTACTTAGGTAAATTAGAAACTATTGTGAAATCATATTTTTCGACAAAATTCATTGTGATCATTATCTTGATGCTTAGCCTTATTGGCCAGTCATCTGCTAGTGTGATGATGTCTTGCGATATGATGAACATGTCTGATATGCCGATGCCACATAGTATGATTTCTGCAGAACACCCTATGGATATGTCGATGGACATGCCTATGGAAATGGCCATGGATGATAGTACATCAACAAACATGACCAGTGATTGCTGTCAGGAAAAATGTGATTGCGCTACGGCTAGCTGCAAGCCAAATTCTTATACCAATAGTTTGATGGCACTGACCATCACGCCAATATCGACTAAAAGTAATAGCCTAAGCATTGCTTTGCCCCAAGAACAATTTCTTAACTACTTATTCAAACCTCCTATTTCGTAACTCCCTAGGATCAATGCGCCTAAATTTAGGCTAACATCCACAATATATTCAGCGTTTAATTTCATTTATCAGTAATATTTAGTCATTTTCAATGGCGATAACAAATAGAAATAAACGCACTTTCAAAGATACATTTGAGAAGAGCAATACAATGCTAGCATTACATTACTACTCACAGCTTAAAGATAAAATAAGCGACAATTTCATCGCAAAGTTAATAACTTCAACACTATTGATTTTGGTGACCGTGTCGTTGGCGTTTAGTCAAACTGTTAAAGCAGCAACACTACAAAAGCACAGCGTTAAATCACTAGGTTTTGTGCAAGCTGTGCAGCAAGCACAAATGGCTGACCCTTGGCTAACCGGCAAT
>PJEL010001366.1_pt1 | contig 24977 bp, 24 predicted proteins | sample 1853271 | NCBI WGS metagenome assembly PJEL01 (sample SAMN08108733, study PRJNA415343) | Invertebrate metagenome, whole genome shotgun sequencing project. | host: Globobulimina | place: Sweden: Gullmar Fjord | collected 2015-08
CAGGTCAACCCCATGGAAAGAAAATTTTTCGAACACGACGCGGTTGGAAGGCATGGTTCGCCTCACAAAATGCAAAAGAGGGAGACCACCTGTTGCTCTTTCCCACCAACGCGGGACGATATGCTGTCCGTCTTATGTCGAATGTTTCTCATTTTGAAGAATCCTCGGCCAACACCCAATGACTGTGCGATTCTCACTCGATGATCATTGCCTTGTTGTTGTTCCAGTTCATTTCATTGGAGTACCCACATTACCATGACCTCCATCATCCCGATCGATCCCAATTTCCTGCAACTTGATCAGCTGTACGACCATCTCACTGATGCCCAAGAGTTGTCATCTTTCTTTGAGCGAGTTCGTCTTGAAGATTTGGGGCCAGCGGGCCTCGATATCACTACGCATGCACTCGTCGATCCGAGCCGCTCTGCGTGTGCTGACGTTATCGCAAGGCAGCCTGGCATGATTGCAGGGTTGCGAGCACTGCCTCATCTCATTGATGCATACTTTGGCAAGAACACCGGTGCGACAGCGGTGTGTGAAACAAGCATTACAGCGCTCGTCGAAGATGGCTTTGAAGTCAACGCCGGGGACGCCGTCGTTCGCTTGACCGGATCGTTAGCCCAAATCTTAATGATCGAAAGACCACTGCTCAACCTGTTGAGTCGATTATGTGGAATCGCTACGCTGACCCGGAACTTTGTGGATGAAATCGACGGTTGCCAAGGCCACATCTACGACACCCGAAAGACCACGCCCGGCCTTCGACACTTAGAAAAATACGCGGTTCGTTGTGGAGGGGGTCGCTGCCATCGTGTTGGTTTGTATGATGCGATTCTTGTAAAGGATAATCACATTGCAGGAATTGAGACCGCTGAACTCACCGCCTTCTTGACGGAACGAATCGCTCCGTTACGAGATGAAACCTCCAAGACACCGCTTGCGTTCGTAGAAGTAGAAGTGGATACGCTGGAACAACTCGAAGCGGTCCTCTCTTGCCCGACTGGATTGGTCGATATTGCGCTCCTCGACAATATGAACCTCGAGATGTTGTGTGATGCGGTCGCAATGCGTGAACGAATGCAGCCGAAGGTAGAGCTCGAAGCCTCGGGTGGAGTTTCGTTGTCAGCAGTGCGGTCGATTGCGATCACCGGCATGGATCGTATTTCCGTTGGGGCACTCACGCATTCCGCAATTGCACTCGACTTGGGGTTGGATATTGCAACCTGATCAACCAGATCCATCATCATCGCACATTGAGGTAGATGGCGCGACAGTCACACTGTGGCAAGAACGTTTCGACAGTTGGCTTTGCGACCGCGCAGATCAACCGCATTCCACAGCGCTCGTTCAAAATGTCTCGGTTATCGATACGTGTGCTTCAACGCAAGATGCATGCGCAGAGGTGTCCAACATGCAGCCAGGTTGGTGTTGTGTCGCGGTACAACAAACCACTGGGCGAGGCCGACTGGGTCGATCATGGAGTGACCCTTCTGCGGGATGCGCAACTTTCACAATTAGCCAGTCGTTTGATCGAAAACACCCTGAGCGGTTGTCGTTGCAAATTGGCGTAGCGATCGCGAACGCTGTGGATGCAACACTTCGTTCAGTCACGACGCACAGTGATAGTTCGGAATCTCAACCTGCAGTGCAAATCCGTTGGCCAAATGATGTCATGGTCGGCAACCGTAAATTGGCCGGCGTCCTGATCGAAGTCCACCATGACATTGCATGGATCGGAATCGGGATAAACGTATTGCATCAAAAATGGCCAGTCGAATTGGAGAATATTGCAATCAGCCTCGCTGAATTGCCTGCGGTCGGCTCAACGCATTCGCTTGAGCAGCCCGACATCATTATCGCAATATTGGAATCATTGGAGGCTGTGCAATCGTACAATGATGAACAACTCATCGCTGCATTTGGTCGCCGCAATTATTTGCAGGATCGCATTTGCACTTTTGAACATGCGGGAGTTCGACACACCGGACGGATCCACTCCTTCAACCCGCTCGTCGGCTTGGAACTCGATGTCTCGAAGGGCGGGATCAACCGCAACGTTAATGCAGAGACATCTCCGGCTCCCCAGATCGTCCACCTGCCCGCCCAGACGACATCATTGGTACATGATAAATAGCTCTCAGAACTGATAACAAATGGCGAACATGTGTTATGAGCAAACAAGACCCATCGGCAGTCCATGAAGATCATTGCGAACGGTGTGGCGAATGGCGACTCGGTAAATTGCAGTGGATGATTTACGGAAGTTGGCTAACTCGATTCCCGCATTTGCCGTGGGGTAAAGAATTCTATTGCCATCGATGTCGACGCATCATGCTCCTGTATCGCATCATCGGTTTTACGTTGCTTGCAGCGATCGCTATCGCGGCGATCGCGACGTTGATCTGGGCAAAATCAATAAGTAATCATCCTTGACGAATCGTAGTCGTACTGATTAGCGAAGGTTTGTTCACTTCGTTCGCAGATTCATCTTGGTGCTACATTGGGCCGCTACCCGGCCCTTGCAACATCCACCGCAGCTTCATTTGTTCACTCAATCATCATTTCGATGGCGCATCGCCGATCTGTTTACGCTTATTGAGTGAATGGCAATATTTTGGTCTTGGGTTACCCCTAACGCCCTTTCACGTTCAGCTTTTTTGGCAGATTCGTAATCTCCAGGTTAGAGACATCCCGTGATTGTTCGATCGGCAACTACTCTCTTCGCAATAACTGTTGTTTTGAACAGCGCTGGTAGTGCGCCGCGTCCGATTGTTGAGTCGCACCTTTCCGCAGCTCGATCCATTGGTCTCATCCATTCTCAAGACCCGCCTGCGGATCCTGATGTCGCGATTTCAGCTGACTCCTCTCGTCGTATTGCCAAGAGTCGACTGCGCAAAGAGGGCAAGGCCTTTCGAAAATCAGGAACGCTTGAAAATCTGAAGCCTGACTTCAAAACCCGGTACGAGTTTCCGTTGGCGAATAAGGACGTCGTTAGGTTCATTTTGTCGAGATTGGATGCGACAGACGAGCTGGTCGATGGGTACATGCGTTGGCAATTGCTCAGTTTCTCCCCCACCATTGATGAAATCGAGATTGATGAGCTGCGGAGTTTCGTCGAAACGCTTCCGGGAATACCGGTGCAGCCAACCGCTTCGCCGCTCTTGCATACAAAATTGGAGAACATCGCTCGGCTGACCGGTGGGAATCACATTGCTCTCAAACAACTCCAGAGCCGTTGGGAGAAACTCCGAATCCAAGTCCGACAACATGATAATTTGACTCTACCTTCTATCCGATTCCGTGATGAGATGTACGAGGTGCTGCCTTACTCCGGCCCGGCCCGGCCGATCTTCCTGTTGTATGACCTCCGTGATCGGATCAAAGCGGGTGTGAGCACCCGATCCATCAAGACGAAAATCACCAAGGAGCTGAAGGCCCGCCGGCTGGATGACACGATTTCTGCTGAGATTCGTTGGGAGCTCATCAAACTGATCGAAGCAATGGAGGAAGATAAGAAGACTGGGAGCACCAAGATTATCAGCGATATCACCTTCTACGCTCAAGAAAACGCGGATATCCACTTTTCAACCATGACGGTACGGCCGAGCGATCGCGAGAAATGGACCGCCTATCTGAATCGACATGACCCAAATTGACAGGCCAATCTGAATGAGGTCATTACAACGTCCGGATTGCGAATTCGCAGGGGAGAACTGGCTGCCTCGGGTATTCACCTTCAGGCGTATCCCCGACGTTGCTCAACCGATGGTCCTGACCTACGATCGCGGCCTATGGCCCAAATTCGAGAAATTAAAAAGCGTATCAAAGCTGTCGGCAACATCAAACGCATCACCAACACGATGCAAATGATCGCCACCGCTCGATTTAAGTCTGCTCTGGACAAGGCAACCGCCACCAAGCCGTACTCTGAAAAGGTACGTTCTTTGGTTGCAGAAGTCGCCTCCAACGCGGGTGATGTGGTGCATCCCCTTTTCCAGTCCCCCGCTGAGCCGGTGGGCAAGGAATTGGTCCTCGTCCTCACCTCCCAACGAGGATTGTGTGGCGGATTCAACTCGAACGTCCTCAAACTGTCGATGTCACACATTCGATCGCTGGGAGAGGCCGCAGTGATCGAAGCGGTAGGCAAGAAAGGCATCGGTTTTTTCAAATATGCCGGCGTCAGTCTAAATGCCACTCATGACCAATTTGGCGATGATCCAAAATACGCAGACGTTGATGTTCTCGCCCAGCGGTATATGGACGAATTCAGCGATGGCGGATACGACAGAGTTTCCGTTGTGTTTATGAAATACCATTCCGCCGGTCGACAGACCGCGGTGATTGAGCAGTTGTTACCGTTGCAGCCACCAACTGCTGACGACAGCGAAGGTTCATCCACATCAGTAGAATACGAATTCAGCCCGGATGCCGAATCGCTGCTCGCTGATTTGTTGCCGATCACGGTGAAGACCGCCCTCTTCCAGTCGTTCAACGATTCGGTAGTGAGTGAACAGGTCAATCGCATGATCGCAATGAAAGCGGCCACGGACAACGCAGGTAAACTCAGCAAGGATCTTAAGCGAACCTTCAACCGTGCTCGCCAGGCGATCATTACAACCGAACTCACCGAAATCGTTTCCGGTGCTGCTGCTCTGGAGTAGTCGATCTCGATCGCTCGAACCCAATTCAAGAAATCTCAAGCCCCGGTCAACCTCAAGTTGGCTGGGGTTTTTTTGTGCCAACTAGGCTCTGAGAGCGGTTCAACAGAATCTCATGCTACTGTTAGGAAATGAGCAAATTGTTCGGACGCCAATCTCCAAATCCCCTGCCGGGCTTTGATAGGAAGTTCCTTCTCATTGCAATCGTAATCTGGGGACTTGTCTTTGCAGGTTGTGTTTCTAGGGCACGAATGGCCCATGGAATCAGCCTAGGATCGTTTCAGGACTGTCAAATAGAAGGTAATACATTCGAAACAACGATTTCAAGCAGAGGATTTGGAGGCCCCTCTCCCTGGAAAACTGAGCTGGAGTTGCAGATTCACCAAATCAATCCGACTAAGAGCCGAATCAATCTCCCAGGGATCTGCCGTCGATCATCACAACCTTTTTGTGTGAGTGTTGATTGGAGCGATGGTACAACCTCAGAAAATTGCAAGCTGAGTTGGGATTGGCAGGGGCGACAGACTGATGCAAATGAAGTATTGAACTGGGACGAAACTGGCTCAAGAATCGAAAGTTTCTCGACCGGAACTTACCCATTGAGCCAACGGATTGGTGTAACCTATCATGCGAAAGGACTAGTGCAACAGATTATTGGAGTTATCTTTGTCGCTTCGCTTCTGACGTTCTTGGCATTCCCAATTCGTTCATTGATGCTTGTTCGAATCCGTATGAAGCGGCGATCTTCTCAAAAATGTATCCATTGCGGCTATTCGTTGAAGGAGATTGGCGAGATGAGTTGCCCTGAATGCGGATGGAATCGCCCGGGACAAGACCTTCAAGACCCACCGGGCATGCTGTGATATTGAGCGGCGGGAACAGAAACAACCCCACCATCGTGCAATGGTCCTGTTGGATGAATCTTTCTTTCAGGGCTTTATCCAATGTGATCTCCTTCATAGCTAAAGAGCCCGCTCTTGCCGTATCTTGAACCGAACCCGGTACATGCCGAATCCACTTTTGATGCGAACAGTTTTTCGGTCCAGATCGTTTCTGACGCAAAGCCATTCAAAGCTATCTTCGCTCTCCAAGAGCAGTACTCAGCAATAGGCTCGATTTCGTGTATTGCACTCAATTGAATTTGCTCGACGCCTTGAAACCGCAATTCGATCGCTGGCCAAGCGGTATCACACGTTACGATAAGGACAAGCATATCCGGTGCACATTGATACCCATAGATACCGCCATCCTTCGAATTGTATGTAGGAAAATGCAAGAACGCTTCTTTCAAATAGGAGTCATGCCAATCGATTTGATCGCGCCAAGCGTCAAATTGTCTTTGTGTTTCAAGGTGTAGTTTGTTATCCATATTCAATCATAGCCATCATTCGGAAACTTGAATCACGATCAACCGCCTTGTAGATCAAGAGGAGATTACATTATGTCAAGTACAACTCTAATCTACTGCAGGATACCAATCCTGATTGCCGCCATGCTCTCTTTTGGTCTGGCGGGATGTTCAAGTGAAGAATCTGAATCGCCGCCTGTGAAGGTACAGGAAGATGAAAATCGGTCCGCGGTTGAGGAAGCAAATTCCGAATCATCCAAACAAACTGATTCTGAAGTCACGAATCAGTCAAGGTGGCCCGGCGAAGATGATCTAATGGTCAGCTCCGGGGAGGTCAATATCACCTTGGCGCTAAGCGGCATGATCAAGATTTCCGCCGCTCTGGACTATTGGAATCAAGGAGAAGAGCCGGTCGTTCAAGTGCATTTTGATTCTTCAGATAAACAAGTGAAAGACGACCGGGGCAATAGACTGAATCTGTCGGAAGACACGTGGAAACACATCGTGCATTGGATTGCGTTGCAAATGAAGAAGGATCCGCGGGGTAGCCCAATCAGATCAACTCAATACGACAGATACAATGCGACAACGAAATCAATTGACCGTGGAACCACACCCCGATTTCGCGAGATGGCTCGTCATGTCTACTTCATAACAGTGGAAAACGAAGATGATCCAACCAAAGCCACATTGGACTTTAGCGTTCACAGTCGTTTGGATAATTAGATTCGAGAACGGCCGAAACCTGCCACTCTGTTGATTGAAATGATTCGTACGCCATGCACGTTGGCGCACCGTTTGGCACGATGAAATACCAAATGGAGATCTGAACGGGCTATTTTAGATTCATGCGATGGGTGCACCATGGACGGTTGGGATCATGGGTGCTTTCGAAACCGAGTGCTTGATAGAAGGCGTCGGCTTGTGAGTCGTGAGTCCGCAATTGCAAAGTTCCAAACGATGCAATACTTGTTTCGATGATCTTGTGCATCAACTTGTTGCCTATACCCAAACGGCGATAGGCAGGTGAGATGAATACGTGCCGAACGCGACCGACGGCGGCGGCGTCTCTCTCATAGGGATCGATGTTCAAGCCTCCCACGCCGACGATGGTGTGCGTGGGTGTATGAATTGCTAAGTAGAGTGCTTCGCCAGCTAAGTTGAATCGGTTGGACTCGTCAAGCCAGGCGTCGACGAGTCGTTGCACCATATTATGTCCGTCGTCAGACGCTTCTTGGGCAATGCGTTGCACCGAATCAATCGGAAGCTCGACTGCTCTTACAATGTTGATGGTCATGAAGGTACGCCGAGGATGGGCACCGCACCGGGTAGAATGGTGATGTCGATTGGCGTTGAGCCATAGTATTCACCGTCCACTTCAACGGGCACGGGTGAATCACACTCGATTCGAATCTTTTGTGCAATTTTGTACATCACGGACCGAGTGGAGGACAACGTACGTCGACGGGCGGCGGGGAGATGCTTGATAAGATTGAAGCTTGAAGCATCATCGATTGCGCAAATATCGAGGTGACCTGATTCGCAATCCGCGAGATCGGTGAGCGATAGAAAAGCTGCGTAGTGTTTAATGTTCCCAACAGCTACGAATTGCGTATCGAAGACCTCTTCCTCATTGCCATCGAACATCATTCTTAATGCGGGCGGTTCATATTGCAATGCGGTGCGAACAATGGGCCCGACATATCCTCGAAATCCGAGAGCACCTTTACGATTGCGGTGAATGGCCTCGATGACCATGGCATCGAAGCCGACGCTGATAATCATGATGGCTCGATGGACACCATCAATAATCATGAGATCGAATTGGCGAATGTGTTGATCTTCAACAACGTCTACGAGCTTGCGCGGATCGAGCGGAAGATTGAGCTCACGCGCCAGGAGATTGGCAGTGCCCGTTGCGAGCTGAACGAGCGGAATTGCGGACGGATCGGTGAGGCCGTTGACGAGCGCATTAATCGTGCCGTCGCCCCCAACGCAGACGATCGTGTCCACTCGATCGGGGAACTGGCTCTCGATCGTTTGCAGATGATCCGCACTGCGGGTTGGAATGACTGTGACTGCATGCCCACGTGACGATGCGGCATCTTCAAACAGGCGGGCATGACGGAGAGCCTTACCTCGGCCGGACACGGGATTACAGATCACGACGATACGCATAGGTAGGTAAGGATAGTATTGCTTACAAAGAAATCCAAGTCACGCGATGTGGTTGCATCTCGAAGAGCAGTTGCGACCCCCATCAAAAAAACAGGAAGGCCCGCAGCGGGAATCACCGCGGGCCTTCTTGCAACGTTTTCAGATGTTACGTCAAATCAATCACTTTCTTTGACTTCATACTCTGCGTCGATGACATCATCCGCACCATCAGATGCTTCGGATGCGGCTGCTCCACCATCTTCGCTCGCAGCAGCAGTCGGGTCGGCAGCAGCATTCGCCTGATCGGCTTCGTACATGATCTTGCCGAGCTCCATGGAGGCAGTCTCCAATTCTTTCAAGGCTGCTTCGATTGCTTCCTTGTTGTCTTCCTTAAGCTTGGACTCGACATTGCTCATAGCACTTTCGATCGTGCCTCGCACTTCAGCGGGAACTTTGTCGCCATGCTCTTCGAGGTTCTTTCGCGTGCCATGCACAATTTGCTCTGCCCGATTCTTGAGGTCGACGGTTTCCCGGCGAACCTTGTCCTCTTCAGCATGTGATTCAGCATCCGCCTTCATTTGTTCGATGTCACTATCTGACAAGCCGGACGCATCGGTGACTTCGACATTCTGACTGGTGCCCGTCGCCTTGTCGGTGGCGGTCACGCTGAGAATACCATTCGCATCGATGGAGAATTCGACTTCAACTTGTGGCACGCCGCGCGGAGCGGAGGGCAATCCAGTGAGGTCAAACCGTGCAAGCGTTCGGTTGTCGTTGGCAAACTCACGTTCGCCTTGGAGGACATGAATTGTCACCGCGGTTTGGTTATCCGCTGCCGTCGAGAAGATTTCCTTCTTGCTGGTAGGGATGGTGGTGTTCTTTTCAATCAAACGCGTCATCACGCCGCCCATGGTTTCCACGCCAAGGGAAAGCGGCGTGACATCAAGCAGCAATACATCTTTGACCTCGCCCTGCAGTACGCCACCTTGAATCGCTGCACCAATCGCCACCACTTCATCAGGGTTGATGGAGCGATTCGGCTCTTTGCCGCCGAACACTTCCTTGGCAATTTCCTGCACCTTGGGAATACGGATCGAACCGCCGACGAGCACGACTTCTGCAATGTCGTTGGCGTTCAGCTTTGCATCCTTGATTGCAGTCAAGCATGGTTTTCGCAATCGTTCAAACAGATCTGAACAAATAGCTTCAAATTTCGCCCGGGTGATCGATACTTGCAAATGCTTCGGACCAGATTGATCGGCCGTGATAAACGGCAAATTGACATTGGTTTCCTGCATCTGGGACAATTCGCACTTGGCTTTTTCAGCGGCTTCTTTGAGTCGCTGTAGTGCCATGGAATCGCTACGAATGTCAATACCTTGTTCCTTGCGGAACTCTTCTGCGATGTAATCAATGAGCGCCTGATCAAAGTCATCACCACCCAGATGCGTGTCGCCATGGGTAGAAAGAACTTCAAACACACCATCGCCGATATCGAGGATGGAGATATCAAATGTACCGCCACCAAGGTCAAAGACTGCGATCTTCTCGTTGGCTTTCTTCTCGAGGCCGTACGCAAGAGCGGCTGCGGTTGGTTCGTTGATAATGCGTTCGACTTTCAGGCCAGCAATTTCGCCGGCGTCTTTGGTCGCCTGACGCTGTGCATCATTGAAATACGCAGGAACGGTAATAACCGCCTGGGTTACTTTTTCACCCAAGTAATCTTCTGCGGTCTTTTTCAATTCCTGAAGAATCATGGCAGAAATCTCTTGTGGCGACATTTCCTTGTTGTCGCCACATTTGATCGCTACATATTCGTCCGCGCCGCCGGTGATGCCGTACGGCACCATCTTCTCTTCACTTTGGACTTCGTTGTGACGACGCCCCATGAATCGTTTGACAGAGTACACCGTATTGGTGGGGTTGGTGATTTGCTGATGCTTCGCGGGCTGGCCAACGAGACGATCACCCTTGTCGGTGAACGCGACGATGGATGGCGTGGTGCGGTTGCCAGATGAATTAATGAGGACCTTGGGCTCGCCGCCCTCCATAATGGAGACGACAGAGTTGGTCGTGCCGAGATCGATTCCGATGACTTTGGACATAGCCTGTTTTCCTTCCTGCACGGCGGACAGCCTTGTGAGCCAATTACCGCAATGCCATGAATAAACTGTTCGAGCAAACTTCAATCATCCGGCGGTCCGTCGGGTGTGGGTACAACCGAGGCCAATCGCGGGTGATTCACGAGAACATAGATGCAATGGCCGTGCCAAAGGTATGAGATGTCCCGAACCGTGGTTCTGGGGCCATCAGGGCGGTTTTCAATGAGATTCTCGTCAAAGTTCTCGCCGATCGAATAGAATTAGGCAAGATCCCCTGCCGATTTGGCGGTCAGGAGATTGGAGATTCAAATGCCCAATATCGCGATAAGAAGGGCCCGATTAGGATCGAAGACCGCCCCTGAGCGAATCGATCTCACGGTGCACCCTGCAACCAAGTTCAACGCGAAATTGATCCTCGGCGGCATTCTTGTTAACCTCAGCCCTTTGGCAGTAATCGGCATTGAGTACCTCTTGATCTCTGCTGTCTATTCACATCACTGGATAGTTGTTCCCAGCTGGATTCTTCTTTGTGGCACACCAATGGTTTGGACGTATTGGCTGCTACCACTCAAAGAGATTCGGGCCTACCACCGCATGGGGATTCCGATCCCCATTCCAACCAGGAACATGTTTTTGCTATTGATGTGTTTCCCTGGCGGATTCGGCACCTTATTTTTCGTATCGCAGTGTCTTGAATCTGTCGTCTACGGGCTTGGAAGTCGAACTGGAATTGAATGGGAAGGTGGTGTTGAGAGCTTTGTAGTGTTGGTTGTGGTCATCCCAAATGTCTTCCTCGTCCGGAAGGCCATTCGACTTCTCGATACCAAGATCGAAGACTTGTCGAATTGCCCGGTGTGCAACTATGATCTCCAAAGATTGGTTACGCCCGGCTGCCCGGAATGCGGATGGTGTCGGACGGATGATAAATCACGATGATACAGCACCGTCGACAACTCTCGAAATGAAATCCGTATAACCGATAGCAACATCCTCAACTTGAAATGATCTCGCGGAATACTCACCGCCAAGAGGCAGACAATCATCAACCAATGCATTGAAGACAATTTGGAGGACCAAGAAGGAATGCCCGGAACGTCAAACGTTTCACGCACAGAGGAAGAGCTACTCCTTGAATTGGTTGAGAATCGGGATATTGCTTGTGCGCACTGCGGATACAACCTGCGAGGCCTCAAAAAGCCGTTGTGCCCAGAGTGTGGGTAGGAGTTAGAACTAAGAGTAGGCACCAAGCAGTACCCACTTCGTTGGTTCTTTTGTGCAATTGCCCCGGGTATCTTCTCGTGCATTTCCTTCGTCATGATCGTGTGCATGATTACATACGCTGAAATTAGATACGGCAATGCCTTCTCCTCGATGCCATTGTGGGCTCATTTCATGCTTGGATTTGGTTTATTTAGCTCCATAGTGACCGCACTCCTTTTCGCCAAGCGGCTCAGGTTCATCGGGGTTCCGCTTAGCGGGCAGTTTGGATTTGTTTGTTTCTGGTGGATCATTCATATCGTCGCCCTCTTCATGCTGATCGTGCCGCAGATGCAGTAGCAGCCAACAGAGTTGAGTCAGACTCGATTCCATGATTGTTTCCGCTCAACTTTCTGACTTCCGGATCTTCCTTCCTATCCTCCATTCAATCCGCCACTGAATAGTGACCCTCATTGCAGGAGCTTGTTGCCATGTCATTCCCGAAGCCGTTCTACCGATCTCGCCCGCATCCTTGGCATGGATTGGAAGTAGGTGATGAGCCTCCGGGATTGGTGAATGCGTACATTGAAATCACGCCATACGACTCCGTGAAATACGAGATCGACAAGATCACCGGCTATTTGCGCGTTGACCGACCGCAACGAACATCGTCTCAACCGCCGACGTTGTATGGGTTTATCCCTCGAACGTACTGCGGGGACCGTGTCGGTAAACTCTCGCCTAATGCAAAAAACGGCGATTTGGATCCCTTGGATATTTGTGTCTTAAGTGAACGCCCTATCGACAAGTCCGAGGTCATCCTCCGAACACGCGTGATCGGTGGTATTCAAATGATCGACGATGGCGAGGCGGATGACAAGATCGTTGCTGTCCTCAAGAATGATCAATTGTGGCGAGATGCCAATGACATCACAGATATCCCTGAACCGCTAGTGCAACGATTGCGGCATTATTTCCTTACCTATAAGATGATCATTGATAAGCCGAATACCGTGTCCGTTGATCAAGTGTACGGCCGTGACCACGCATTCAAGGTGATCGAGGCAGCAATGGCGGACTATGGCGAAGTCTATGACGATTGACATTTTGCACTACACCCCTCGCCTCTCAGCGATGAGGCCCATCTTGGGTCAAAATCCCGATTTTCGAGAAATTGCGACTGATTCTCAATAGCTAGATTGAAATCATTCTAATCTAGAGATAGAGTCCACTGTTCAGCCTCGAACGGGATTGACTTGCATTCCTGAATACATGATGGCTGGATCGTTGATTTGATCCCTCGAAGGTTGTTTTTTGATCCCGAGAGGTCAAAGTAAAATCCAATTTGATTACCATTCTGAATGGCCGCCTGATTCATCTTTGAAGAAGGCGAAGCCGGAGATGCCCGTCGATGTCAAGTGCGACCGATACCACACTCGAGAGTTGGGAACAGGAAAAGTATAAATACGGTTTTGTCACCGATATTGAAACAGATCAATTCCCTCCCGGATTGAATGAAGATGTCATCCGTGCGCTCTCCAAGAAGAAAGGGGAGCCAGAATGGATGACCGAATGGCGCCTCAAGGCTTATCACCAATGGCTTGAAATGGAAGAGCCAGGTTGGCACTTCCTCAAATACAAGCCGATTGATACGCAGTCGATTTCCTATTACTCTGCCCCAAAACAATTGCCCACGCTGGATAGCTTGGATGATGCGGACCCCAAGCTCATCGAGACTTACAACAAACTAGGTATCCCGCTAGAAGAGCAAAAACGGCTCGTGGGTGTCGCAGTTGATGCGGTCTTTGACAGCGTTTCGGTCGCGACAACGTTCAAAGAAGAATTGAACAAAGCGGGCGTGATCTTTTGCCCGATTTCGGAAGCGATTCGCGAGCATCCCGAACTTGTCAAGAAATACCTCGGATCCGTGGTACCTCAATCGGATAACTATTACTCCGCATTGAATGCTGCTGTGTTTACCGATGGATCATTCGTGTACATTCCGAAGGGCGTGCGTTGTCCAATGGAATTGAGTACCTATTTTCGAATCAATGCAGCGAACACGGGGCAATTCGAACGCACGTTGATCATTGCAGATGATGACTCTTTTGTGAGTTATCTCGAAGGCTGCACCGCTCCGATGCGAGATGAGAATCAACTGCATGCTGCGGTCGTCGAATTGGTCGCCATGGACAATGCGGAGATCAAGTATTCAACCATCCAGAATTGGTATCCCGGCGATGAGAACGGCAAAGGTGGGATTTACAATTTCGTCACCAAGCGAGGTAAATGTGCTGGGGTGAATAGCCACATCTCGTGGACCCAAGTCGAAACAGGTTCTGCGGTAACTTGGAAGTACCCGTCCTGCATTCTCCTTGGCGATAACTCCGTCGGCGAGTTCTATTCGGTCGCGCTTACCAACAACTATCAGCAAGCGGACACCGGAACAAAGATGATCCACATTGGTAAGAATACCAAGAGCACTATCATCTCAAAAGGGATCTCTGCGGGCAAAGCGCACAACACCTATCGCGGGCTTGTTCAAATCAATAAGGGCGCAACCAACGCTCGCAACTACACTCAATGCGACTCCATGCTTGTAGGCGATCAATGTGGGGCGCATACGTTCCCTTACATCGATGTTCGCAATCCTACGGCACATGTTGAACACGAAGCAACGACTTCCAAAGTTGGTGAAGATCAGATTTTCTACTTGAAATCACGTGGCATTTCTGAAGAAGACGCACTGTCCCTGATTGTGAACGGATTCTGCAAGGAAGTGCTCAAAGAATTGCCGATGGAGTTTGCCGTCGAAGCGGATAAATTGCTCGCGATTAGCCTCGAAGGCAGTGTGGGGTAATCGCCCATTCGAGATGAATCATGTATCACACATCAACCGCATGTAACCCGTGCGTACACGACCCAACAGGTATCAAAAGGTAATTGTTTCATGATTGAAATCAGAAATTTACATGTCGAAGTCGATGGAATCAAAGTTCTCCGAGGGGTTGATCTGACAATCAACGATGGAGAGGTTCACTCTATCATGGGGCCGAACGGCTCAGGCAAGAGTACGCTCGCTCAGGTCATCGCAGGGCATGACGCCTATGACATCACCGAAGGTGAAATCATCTTTAAGGGGAAAGATCTCACGGATCTGGATGCCGACGAACGAGCCGGCGAAGGGGTCTTTCTTGCATTCCAATACCCGGTTGAGATTCCCGGTGTGAGTAACACACAATTTCTCAAATCCGCAATCAATTCTATTCGCGCTTACCGTAACCAAGACGACATCAATGCGATTGAGTTTATGAAGCTCATCAAAGAAAAGAAAAAGGTCATCGATATTGATGATCGACTGTTACGACGCAGCGTAAACGAGGGCTTCTCTGGCGGCGAGAAGAAACGCTACGAAATTTTCCAGATGGCGTTGCTCGAACCCTCCTTTATTGTGCTCGATGAGACTGACTCCGGCTTGGATATTGACGCACTACAAGTCGCAGCTCAAGGTGTTAATGCACTTCGTTCGCCAGATCGCGCGTTCATCGTGATCACACACTATCAGCGATTGCTGAACTACATTGTGCCCGACTATGTGCATGTCCTTTCTGAAGGCAAAATTGTCAAATCAGGAGGCAAGGAACTTGCTCTTGAGCTGGAAGAGAAAGGCTACGGTTGGCTCACCGGACAAAACTCACCCGCCAATGCCGAACCTGTCGGAGCGTGACCAAATCGAGCAGCCACACTTGCTCTTTGATTATTGATTACCCTTTGTTGACTCTGGAATGTAGACAATGACCATTATGGCCAATCCCGAATCAGTACTTGCTTTCTCGCAACCGAAAAACATCCTTTCTTGGGCGCCTACCAATGGTCCAGAGTGGTTGAATGCGGTGAGATCTAATGCCGCAGATCAGTTTGTCTCGCTCGGCTTGCCGACGATGCAACACGAAGATTGGCGCATGACCAGCCTCAAGACATTCGCAGAAATCTCATTTTCACGTTCAGTTTGTGATGACAATCTACCCGTGATTGCACCGGACGACATTGCGTTCTTTGGATACTCGGAGTTACCTTGTTCTACATTGGTGTTCGTCAATGGGCACTATCGAGCAGACCTGTCTGAGCGACTGAGTTTACCGGATGGCGTGGTTGTATGCGATTTACAAGAAGCGATCGCTTCCAATCACCCTGCCGTGCAATCTCATCTTGCACAGCATTTGGAGACAAAGGATGAGGCTTTTGCCGCTTTGAATACAGCGATGTTCGAGAGTGGTGCATTTGTTTTTGTCCCACGCAACGTGAATGCAAAAGATCCGATCCATATTTTGAATTTGACGGTCGCAACTTCGTCCGAACGTCTTGCCTTCTTTCCTCGGAATCTGTTTGTCATTGAAGAGGATGCTGAAGTTACAATTATTGAAGACTTTGTTTGTACTGATGAGGACAATGCGGTAACCTACTTGACCAACGGCGCGACTGAAATCGTGGCTGGAGCACGATCCAAGGTACACCACTATTTTAACGAGCGTGAAAGTCGGGGCGCGTACAATATTTCGTCAATGCGTGTCATTCAGGAAGAGGATTCATATTTTGAGTCTCATTCCGCGATTTTGGGAGCGGGCTTGGTCCGAAACAATATTCTGCCGAAGTTGGCGGGCCCAAATTGCTACAGCCTCTTGAACGGCATTTACATTGGTGAAGGCACTCAACGCATCGACAACTTCATGCGCGTGGAACACGACAGCACTGATGGCCGAAGCCGACAATACTTCAAAGGCATTTTGAACGACCATTCGCAAGCGAGTTTTTCAGGCCGAATCGTGGTCGCTGAAGGCGCCCAACAGACCGATGCGGTGCAAAGCAATCAAAACCTACTGCTTTCTGACGATGCGAGGGCAATCTCAAAACCGCAACTCGAAATTTACGCTGACGATGTCAAATGCACACATGGTGCGACCATAGGTGAAATTGACGAAAGCGCACTCTTCTATCTCAAAACGCGTGGAATTAATGAGACGGCTGCGCGTTCTCTCCTTCTTCATGCTTTTGCAATGGAGAGTTTGGATCGAATGAGCCTAGAGCCCATCCGAACGAAGTTAGAAGGCATTTTGGTTGATCGATTACCAAACTGTGAAATCCTTAAAGGAATCCTCTAAGCAACTACAAGCTACTCCCTCAGGAGATCTCTGAAATGGCCAAAGAATATGCACATCCGGAAGTATTGGTCGACACCAATTGGGTAGCAGACAACCTCCATAAGACCGACGACATTCGCATCGTCGAATCGGACGAAGATGTCTTGCTGTACAACACCGGCCACATTCCCAACGCAATAAAAATCGACTGGATCAATGATCTGCAAGATCAGGTTGTGCGCGACTACGTTCCCCATGAGCGGTTTGCGGAGCTCTGTGCATCCAAGGGTATCTCCAACGACACAACGGTTGTCTTTTATGGAGATAAGTCAAACTGGTGGGCCTGCTATGCATTTTGGACGTTCAAACTCTTTGGCCATGCGAATTGTAAACTCATGGACGGCGGCCGCGACAAGTGGGTCAGCGAAGAACGCACTTTGCTAGCCGAGGTCCCCATGTTTCCCAACACGGAATACACCGCTATCCGTGAAAACCGTGCGATTCGCGCCTACCGAGATGATGTGCTAAATCACATCGATTCAGATCAGCCACTCATTGATGTCCGGTCGTCACAAGAGTACACAGGCGAACGAACTCACATGCCCGATTACCCACAGGAAGGTGCGCTGCGTGGCGGACATATTCCAGGGGCAATCAGCATGCCTTGGCTACGAGCCTGCAACGAGGATGCGACGTTCCGTTCACGCGAAGAGCTTGAAGCGATCTACTTGGATGATTGCGGACTTGACGAGTCCAAGGACATCATTGCGTATTGCCGAATCGGTGAACGCTCAAGTCACACTTGGTTTGTTCTACATTACCTTCTAGGCTTACCTGAAGTGCGCAATTACGATGGTTCTTGGACCGAATGGGGCAATCTGGTTGGCGTCCCCATTGAAAAAACCTTTGCGGGCTAAGCAATACCCCGCGGATAGATACATTCGATCATGAGTCTGCCACTTGCGGAAATCATTGAGATGTTTCAGTCGGTTGATGTTGAAACACGCCTCGACCTGTTACTTGATTACGCCAAGAAGCTTCCCGCGATTGATGAGCGATACGCTGCAGAACGAGATGCTGGGATGCATCGCGTTCCGGAATGTATGAGCCCTGTATTCTTGTGGATTGAAGCCACCTCTACTCCTGGTCAGATTCGAATCATCCTTGATGTTGCAGAAGAAGCTCCGACGATCAAAGGTCTGCTTTCCATTGTAATGGAGGCCTTTGAAATTTGTGAGCCAACTGAAATCGAATCACTCCCCTATGATTTGGTCCATCAGCTAGGCCTTTCGTCAGTCATTCGCATGAATCGGGCACAGGGCATTGAGGCAATCATCACGCGAATTCGGAGAGGCGTTCAAAGTGCTGCTTCCAATTCAACCATCAATACGGAGCAGAGGAAGACTACGACATGAAAACGACGGCTCCACGCTCAAATAGAAACACCCCTGCCGCACAAGCCTTTAATGCGGAAGTTATTCGATCACAGTTTCCTGCTCTATCACGGACTGTCCATGATTGCCCATTGGTCTATTTGGACAGTTCTGCGACGACACAAAAGCCCCAGTGTGTTATCGATGCAATGGTTCATTTTTACAGCTACACCAACGCAAATGTTCATCGCGGTGTTCACCTAATGAGCCAAGAATCAACACTTGCGTTTGACGCAGTGCGAAACAAAGTGCGCCAATTCATCAATGCGGCAGACGAACGGGAGATCATTTTTTCACGAGGCACAACGGAGAGCATAAACCTCGTAGCTCATTCTTGGGGGTTAGCGAATCTCAAAGAAGGTGATGAGATCATTCTCAGTGGAATGGAACATCACTCTGATATCGTGCCTTGGCAAATGGTGTGTCAGCAAACAGGGGCCATCATCAAGCCGATTCCAATATTGGATGACGGTTCGCTCGACATGGCGGCGTATGGATCACTGCTCAATGATCGCACAAAGCTCGTGTGTTGTGTACATGTTTCCAATGCTCTGGGAACGATTAATCCGGTCAAGGAAATGACGGCCAAAGCCCACGCGGTGGGTGCTCTTGTGCTCCTTGACGGCGCGCAGTCACTTTCTCATTTGACCGTTGATGTCCGCGATATTGATTGCGATTTTTTTGCAACATCATCCCATAAATGGTTTGGCCCAACCGGCATCGGATTCCTGTATGGTAGACGGGAATTGCTCGAGGCCATGCCTCCATTTCTCGGCGGCGGCGACATGATTCGATCGGTGACCTTTGAGAAAACAACCTACAATACATTACCCAACAAACTCGAAGCGGGAACTCCCAACATAGGTGGTGTTATCGGTATGGGCGCTGCTATCGATTTTCTTGCTCGTCAAGATATGGGTGCAGTCGGTGCCTATGAACGAGAACTGTTGCACTATGGAACGAACCTACTGAACAACATTGAAGGCGTACGCATCATCGGCACATCGCCGAACAAAGCAAGCGTGTTGTCGTTCGTGGTCGACAATATTCACCCACACGACATCGGTACGATTCTCGATCAACAAGGAATTGCGGTACGCACCGGGCACCACTGTACTCAACCGCTCATGGAACGATTCGGCGTACCTGCAACGACTAGAGCTTCGCTCGCTATGTATAACACCCTTTCAGATTTGGATGCATTGTCAAACGGATTGCAGCAAGTGATTGAGGTGTTCAAATGATGACGGACTCCCCCTTGGTCGAAGATTTGTACAAGGACATCATCCTAGATCATTGTCGCCGACCACATCATTTTGGGGAAATGCCAACCGCCAACCGTACCGCAGAAGGCTACAACCCACTGTGTGGTGATCGCATTCGTCTGCAACTTCGCCTGAATGATGAAAATCACATTTGCGAAATCCAATTCACTGGAACAAGTTGTGCGCTGTGCAGCGCGTCATGCTCGATGATGACGGATGCGGTTTATGATCAATCTGCGGAAACGGCATTGGAACTCTTCGATCAATTTCGAACCCTCGTTACCTCGCCACCCCTCGATGATCCTGACGAAGACCTTGTGGATTCACTTGGAGAACTTGCTGCACTGTCGAGTGTACGAAGTCTACCTATGCGCGTAAAATGCACTACCCTTCCTTGGCATACGCTCCGAGATATGCTAGTGAATGGCACCGGCGACGAAGCGACCACTACGGAATAGGATGCAACTATGGCCAATTGTGACACCTCTCCTATTCGCGAACAGATTATCGATGCGATCAAGACGGTCGAAGATCCTGAGATCCCTGTCAACCTCTATGATTTGGGATTGATCTATGACCTTCAGATCACACCATCAGCGGATGAATCTGCGTCGCCAGAATGTGTAGATGTTTCAATCACCATGACATTAACGACGCCAAACTGCCCGGTCGCTGAGACTATGCCTATGCAAGTTCAGGAAGTCGTCAAGCAAATCGCCGGCGTTCGCAAGGCGATAATCAAATTGGTATGGACACCAACTTGGACCCGTGACTGCATGAGTGAAGAAGGCAAGATGATTCTTGAGTTCATGGGGATTACGTGGAAAGATCCAAAGGTTGGACCCATGGGGGATCTCGGCCAACCCTCAACGCAAAATGCTCCCACAAATCTCACCATTGGCGATAGTAACCGTGGAGAGTAGCACCAAAAAAAGGCAGGCACGCTTCAGCCTTTTCGTTACACGCGATCTTCACCCCGGATACGACGCATAACTTGCAATGCACGATTGCCCTTCCATTGGCCAATCTGCGCGATGAACTTTCGTTCGTGTTCAACATTGAGGACAACCGGACTAGAAGCCGGCTTGTCTGTTACGATAACATCGCCAACGCTTAATTGGCGTAGATCTGCTAAGGTAATAGTCGTTTCTGCAAGCACGCCCTGCACATCGACCACTGCAGTCGCAATGCGATCAGTAACCAATCGCTCGTACACTTGATCGTCTTCTTTTCGATCCACTTTGAACCATGATTGTGCGGACAATTTCACCATGAGTGGTTCGATCACGTTGAACGGAATACACAAATTCATCGTGCCCGCTCGTGAGGACATCTTGATTTCGAAACCGATAACGATGACGACTTCATTGGGCGGAACAATCTGCACAAGCTGCGGATTTGACTCCATTGCGGACAACGTAAATTCCAAGTCTTCGATGCCTGACCACGCTTCGGTCATCGCGCTGTTAGCACGCTCGATAAGGACCGTCATGATGCGGCCTTCGATGGCTGTCATTGGACGCTGCGGTATGAAGAGATCCCGGTTGGCTCCGCCTAAGAGTCGGTCAATCAGCGGATAGACGATGAGCGGGCTAACCTCAAGACAGATGAGCCCATTGAGATTCTCTGATCCAATGAGACTGAATGCCGTCGGATTGGGCAGCGACGCAATAAACTCTGCATACGTCATCTGTTCGGTCGTGGCAACTTTGATTTCAACGATGGTTCGAAGGAATCCGGACAGCGCTGCTCCAAACACTCGTGCAAAGGATTCATGCAATGTCTGGATCGCCCGCATCTGTTCTTTGGAGACGCGTTCGGGGCGTTTGAAGTCGTAATTCCGGATTTCGATCTCTTCGAGATCGCGGCGGTGCCGACTGAAGAGCTGGCCTGGCGTCGTTTCTTCTTCGATTTCTCCAGATTCCACCGCAGAAAGCAGGGCATCGATATCGTCTTGTTCGAGGACTTCGCCCATTATGCTTGCACACCACACTCTGAATTCGAGGTTCGTACCACAATCTATTGAGACAAACGGTGTTCGTCTTATCGGACAAGTCGGTATGAGACCTTGAAAGAGGCCTCAAAAACAGCGTCTCATCCCCTATCATTGTGTCAGGAAGTGGAAAGATCGAACATCCACCCTTGGCTCGTCGTATCGCCCATGAAGATGAGGATCAAAGGGAGAGACGATGCTGAGAGCCCCGCCCAATCTGATCTCAATCAGAAAATACGGACTATTAGTCTTTCCCGAGTGAATTTTGCTGCAACGATGGTTAGGTCATAGTAAACAAGGTGAGTGGGAACCGCTCCCCTCATGTTGTTGTCTCACATATCAAACAGACTGCATTGACGGGCCGCCTGACAATGCCGATGGAACTGGATCATGATGAATTTAGACGCATTGCAACTGACAAAATCAACTGTCCGACGGTTTTGGGCCAGCCTGATGACAGTACTTTGTATTACCGCGTTTCATTCTGCTGCTGCTGTTGCGATTGCTCATGGACCCACAGGGGCCAGCACCCAACCAGAATCGACCGGTAAACTGAAAGCCACGCTCGCTTTGCAGCATCTCGACACCCGCCCTGGTGAAACGGTCGGTTTGGCGATCATTATGGATGTCCAGTCCAATTGGCATGTCTATCCCGGGAAGGGTTCACCGGATGAGATGACGGGTTACATCGCTACGGAAATTAGTCTCAATCTTCCTACCGGTTGGACCGCAGGACCCATCCAATGGCCAGATGCACATGACTATCCTTTTGGGTTTGGTGACTACCAAGAGATTATTCAAGCGTATGCGAATCAAGCCATCGCCTATGTCCCCCTCACTGTGCCAGAATCCGGTGCGGCTGGAAAATTCACGATCTCTGCAACCGTCGATTACCAAGCATGCGATGACACGATCTGTGATATGCCGGACAAGACAACCGCAGAAATAGCAGGAACCGTCATCGAGCCCGAGGCTGACATTGCTGCACCAACGGACGGCATTACCAACATTTTCTCAGAGTATGTTCCCCCCACCGCCAACGACCTTGCTGGCATCAACACCTTTGAAGGTGATCCAGACTATGCTGTGAACAAAGATGCAGAACGCGTGACGTTTACACTCGATTGGCAACGCCCACAATTGGTTGCTGGCGATCAGGTTGGCCTCGCGATTAATCTCGACATTTCAGATACGTGGCACGTCAATCCCGGCGAAGGGTCTGGTGACGAGCATGACTTTCCCACCACACTCGATTTCAAGCTCCCGGTTGGCTGGAAAGTCAGTCGTGTGCAGTGGCCACATTCGCATGAAATTCTTGGCCCGCTTGGTGAAGAGATGATCAAGGTGTACGCAGAACAACCGATCGCGTTCGTCGGCCTCACTGTGCCAGCGGATGCGGCACCGGGCGAGTACACTGTCGGTGTTGGGATGCAATACCAGGCATGTGATCCGAACCTGTGTGAGCCGCCAAATGCTGCCATCGCAACGGCGCAGATTAGGGTCGTCGATGTATTGGCAGGGAGCAAGGTGGAATCAGCATCTGCTACCACCATTGATCGCTTCAACGATTTTGACCCCGCCGCAGCCTTTACAGACGATACTACTGAACCCACAGAGGGTTCCTTGGATGCTGAAGATGATTCTGCTGGTATCAACATGGCATCGCTCCGTTGGTACGGCGTGTTTACATTTATCACCATAGCGATGCTCTTCATGATGGTGCGCACGTTTATGATTACCCCTCGTATCGGCATGCGTATTTTTGTCGCAGTCGTGGGACTTGGCATGATCGCGGGCTCATTCAGTTTTGTACGTTCATCCACCGCACACGCAGAAGGCTGGGAATCATTTACTCAAGATACATTTGATGAAGCGCGAGCACAAGGCGATATTGTTGTTTTGGATTTCACTGCTGAATGGTGCCTAAATTGCAAAACTGTGGAGCGAGTAGCGCTATCCCGGCCGGAGTTTGCCGAGGCAGTTGGCCGCGACGGTGTAACGGCATTTATTGCAGATATCACGACTGGCCAAGAAGAAGCAAAAGCCTACAAGGATTCGATCCCTGAACTCGGTGGCGGGATTCCAATCCTCGCGGTGTATCATCCGGGCGCAGAGAAGCCTGTCATACTTCAAGGACTTTACGGTCTGGACGCAGCACTCGATGTAGTACTGGGAAATTCTGCGGCGTTCGCTACGGACGGCCATGTCTTTGATTTCTTAGGTTGGCGATTTTCTGTTGGGCAAGATGCGTGGGTGATTGTGCTTGGTCTCGCTTTGATTGCGGGAATGCTTTTGAATTTCACGCCATGTGTCCTCCCTGTCCTCCCAATTAAAATTCTCTCATTGCAAGCCCATGCAAAAAACCCAACCCGTTGCTTCTTCCTTGGTCTCGTCTTTGGGGCCGGGATCGTGGCAATGTTTGCAGTTCTTGGCCTCATCATGGGCGGATTAGTCGCCAAACTATCTTGGGGTGAATTCTTCCAATATTGGTGGGCAAATCTTCTGCTCGGTGTGATTATTCTCGGCATGGGCATTGGAATGCTGGGTGCATTCACCACGAATCTCCCCAACTGGGTATATATGTTCAACCCGCAAAGTGATTCAGCCAAGGGAAGTTTCTTCTTGGGCGTTCTTACTGCGGTGCTCTCCACTCCATGCGCTGGACCATTGCTCGGCGCCGCTTTAGTGTGGGCGGCGACTCAACCTGCATGGTTGGCGTTGATGATGTTCATCATCATGGGCGTTGGTATGGCTTTGCCTTATGTCATCCTCACCGCGAATCCGAAATGGATTGATCGCCTGCCTCGGACTGGACCCGGTAGCGAACTGGTGAAACAAGTCATGGGCCTGCTGATGATTGCTGCGGCAATCTTTTTCCTTGGTACTGTTCCGCTTACCTTTGGCAATACCGCGCAAGCCGGCGCGTCGAATCAGACAACGACGTCCGACGAATCAAAGGAACAGGATGGAATGGAATCTGAGAATGAATCTCTGACCGAAGACGTCAACGAGAGCAGTGACGATCACTAATCGGAATTACAACAGAGCGATCTATTGGCCGCCTTCGGATGACTGCCGTTGCAGCATTTTCTCGAGGGCGTTGATTCGCTTGATATGTTGGGGCCGACCCGGTTCGATGATTGAGAGTGCATTCAAGTGATGCATTGCTTCTTCAAAATCCTTTGCTTGAATCGCAATCGCTGCCGCCAACTCACGATAATTTGGATTGAACGGCTCAATGATCATCGCCCGCCGTACTCGATCTAACGCAGTCCCAAAACGTCGCTGCACCCGGTATTGACGAGCCAATTCTACCGCAAACGCGCCGCTTGATTGCTCATGCCGATCCAGTTTTTCCAGATACGGGATAGCCCGTGCAGCATCTTCCGAATTCAAGAACATTTTCGCAAACTCACGATACGGCATCAGGTCGACCGGCCGAGCCTGCATATACAACTGCAGCATTTCCTCGTACCGCGATCCTTCATCCAGCCGCACCCCGCGCATCTCAGCGTGTATACGGAGCAACTCTAGGCGGACGGCTAAAATGTCCGGGTGCATCGGGTATTCCCCAAGCAATCTATCGAGGTCAGCAGCATTTAGCGCATTGAGGGGAACATTAACCATTGGCGAATCTGGAAAGAGTGTTGCATTGTAATCTGCGCCATCGTCAGCATCACCAACAG
>PJEL010001367.1_pt1 | contig 24975 bp, 21 predicted proteins | sample 1853271 | NCBI WGS metagenome assembly PJEL01 (sample SAMN08108733, study PRJNA415343) | Invertebrate metagenome, whole genome shotgun sequencing project. | host: Globobulimina | place: Sweden: Gullmar Fjord | collected 2015-08
CAAATCGACTTCAGGAATATTTATCCAATAAACGCCTTCCAGTACCTTTCTTTTAATTATTGATACCATTTAAGATTCTATCTGCTTTATTTTTGTCTATTGTCTCAAACCCACACAGAGCAATCGTTAAGAAACCTTCAGTGAATGTTCTTCTTTATCGATTGTTCTGTTACTTCCGCTTTCTTATCAGTTCCAAGATGAAAATAATAGAAACAGAGGTTTCCCTGAAGTTACGTTTGCCTTTTGCCCATAATGATTTTTGATCATTTACAGATCTTCCTTCAAATGCGCATCGATCTTGTCGTTAATAGCAAAGGTTGTTTGTTTATATAGTTTAACGTCCTTATTCCGCGCCCACTTAAAAAACATATCAATCACGTATTGAAACATCGGATCACTATGGCCACTCTCTGCGAGATTTGACGTTGCTTGAGCAAAATTCATTAAGTTATGAAATTCTTCATGCTTCAAGCCGACCAACCCTGAAATTTTAGACAGTAACAATCTCTCCGGTTCCAGTATGATCCCGTCGGCTATTGCCATAGCTATCAGGTCCAAAATGAAGCTGTACTGTAGATTTTTCTCTTTGAGTTCGTCGAAAATAACTTCTATTTGCTGCTCCGAGAATGTCTGATCTGAAAAAATCTGCTCTTGATGCTTTTCAGACATTTCAAATCTTATAGACATTTTTTTCAACAGCGCAATCTCCTCATCATCTAACTGACCATCAATCCTGGCCATATAACCTACAAGGGACAGATATTTCAAGCGCGTTTTCATGCTGGTACGGCAAATGTCCGGTAATCTCATACTTGCTTCAAGGAAAATAGTTGATGGGAATAAAACAGTGTGAAAACAAAAATCTGCTTAATCTTAATCTTTTCAGACGCACGACTGTTTTTTCTACTACTATAAATACTGTAAAGATGCTATCAAATTCTAGACAGATGATCAAAAGATAAGTCGTTCAGATGGTGATCTAGATGTACTTTTTATTGTTAAATCATTTAGTTGAAGTACAATATTTTGTATCTAAAACTGATTTTCCCTTTAAACTGACATCCTCGATGATACGGTTTTCTACCTCAATAGCGGCTTCATAGGGAAATTTCCTGAAATGATCCCAGAAAGCGTCTACTTTGAAAGGTTTAGGCGGCATCATACTGTTTTCTACCTAATTTACAGATTAAAATCAACCTTTTTCAAGTCATAATCGGCTATATCAGTGAATTTAGCCTCATCTAGCATTATAATTTCTACTGAATAAAAAGTAAAACAGACCAGCTTTCAACATCTTTTCCTGATTCTTCACACTTAGAAATTGGCGTTGGAAGGTATCAAAGTAGATTAAGCTTTCCGAAGGACCGGAATGACCAACTCCAAGAACATATCACCTCACAACTAATTGAAAGGACGAATAGTCAAATGAAACTGACACTGAAAAAACTAGCGGAAAAGCTTGGGCTGACCTATTCTGGAAAGGCTGATATCAGCCTGGATCATGTTTGTGCAATTGAAAAATTGGATAACGGAGGAGTCGCTTTTGTTAATAACCCTGAAGAATTAAGTGATCTGCCGACACCAACTGGTGTTTTCGATTCTCGTCAGAAGAGCATTGAGAACCTCTCAGCACGAATGGACGCAGCCATCATTGTTTCACAAAAAATAACTCATCCATCGCTTAATCTGATTTATTCAGATGATCCTCTTAAACATCACATCGAAGCAACTAAGTTGCTTTATGATCCACCGGTTCAGAGTGGTGCTATCCACCCCGATGCATCTATCGGAAAAAACGTCCTGATCGGAAAAGATGTAACCGTTGACGCACGTGCTGTTATTTATGATCACGTCACGATTGGTGATCATGCGATCATTCGAGCGGGTGTTGTTGTCATGGAAAATAGTGTTATCGGTGAAAACACCCTTCTTTATCCAAATGTAACAATCCGGGAAAACTGCCGTATCGGCAAACGGGTCGTTATCCATCCGGGTGCAGTGATTGGTGCAGATGGATTCGGCTATTATCAGCGGGAAGGTATCAATCTAAAGATCCCTCAGATCGGGGGTGTGATTATTGGGGATGATGTAGAAATAGGTGCAGGCACAACCATAGACCGTTCTCGATTCAACGAGACCATAATTGGTCAGGGGTGTAAACTCGACAACCTGATTCACATTGCGCACAATGTGGAACTGGGGGATCACTCGTTAATTGCAGCTCAATCTGGAATTGCGGGTAGTGTCAAAACCGGTCATCACTTGATGATGGGGGGGCAATCCGGTATCCGTGACAATCTCAAAATTGGTGACGGAGTGACACTTTTCGCCAGAACTCTGATTACGTCAAAAACAAACGATAACGAAATCGTCGCTGGGATGCCTTCGCGACCCATCAAAATCTGGCGACAAATTCAAGCATTGATTAACAGCCTGGATAACCTATTTGAGAGGGTAAAGCAGTTAGAAAAAAAATTCAGGTCTGCTGAATAACGAGCTATCAACCAAGGTTTATTAACCGGGATTCTTCCAATGCCAATGCTTCCGGAACCGGTAAACTGTTTGTGTAAAGGTGTAAACCACTTTCAAGATCAGCCAGATCAGCAGAATTCTAAAATAGAAAAGACTTATATCCGTGCCAAGCCAACCCACAATATCTACGATAGATACCAGAACAACAGAAGTGATTGATATAACATCGGGGTACTTATGTTGTTCAGACGAGAGATAGCTTCTCATCACTCGAGCAATATAATCGCCACTGAATAACAACAGTACTAACCAGGAGAGATACAATCCGATAGAATGGTGCCACATTAGAAAAGCATAGCAAATACAGCAGGCAACAAAAACAACAAACGGTTTTGGAATTCGACCGATGCGCACGACGATATCAACCACTGTTCCCAGATACCCCAGCCCAAGTCCAATTAAAATCAGCCAGTATACTGGATAACCCCACAACAATTTCGCCTGCCAGAATTCTCTAATCGGAGCAAACGACCAGGAAATAAAGAAAAAAGTAATAAACAGCACCCCTTCCAATGTCCCCAGATAACCAAAAATCAGCTCTTTACACTCCAACTCTTCTACCATAGTCGCTGCAAACGCAATACAATTCAAAACCATCAATACGAGAAAAACCTCATTGGGAACAGGCCCCAGAAAAACAATGATAGTTAATAAAACGATAGCTCCATTGTAAACATCCAGATAATGGTCAAGAAATTCACCCAATGGGGAACTGGTACCAGATTCTTTCGCCTGCATACCGTCGAGGTGATCCCCTAGAAGATAGGTGTGTAGACAAAAGGCAAATATAAGTGCGTGCAGCGGTGACCCAGTTCTTTCGAATAAGAAAACAACAGACGCCATGGCCGCAACAAAACCAGTAGAGATGATCGTAATCGCATTAGCAGTCAACCATCCGGGGATAAAACGAAAATACATTGCCACATAGTACTTTTTGTAAATCGGAAGTAGGATGGATTTATCAATACAACTATAACGATATGGTTCGGTCATGGTAATACAATGAGTCAGGTAAAATTACACGTTTTTATTCCCTAGAACAGCTGGGATTTTTTCAGAACAATTCTGGCATAGCTCAACGGGGTTTGCTGGTAGAGCTCACTTTTAATCTGAGGAAAAGCACGCTGTCCGCGTTTCTTCCGCATAATCCTTCGATAAAGTTCACTCTCTCGCATTTTTCTCCACGTTTTCACCTCACACAAATCCTGTACCAGTTTCTTGGCATCCACCGGCCGACTGAAATAGGCATAGCGTTTCTGGATGAATTTTTGAAAAATAATTTGTGTATTAGAAGGTCTATTCCAGTCAATTCTGGTTGAATAAGGGTAATAGAAGGAAAGGTCACCATCTGGAATTAAATGGCTTCCGATCCGGTTGTTTAACTCCCGCTGTATGGCAGCTCTGTAAGTTGACATTTCACCGGCCACATTTTCTGCGATAAAAAACATCAGGTCATTTTCGTGCCCCTGTAGGTGGCTCTGATAGCGGGGCTGAAGATAAGTATGAATAATCAGTTCTAACGTCCTCTGACGGTCCAGGATGGAAGTAGGCATTCCACTCAAAACGTCTATTAGTCGTGTCCGATTCACCTCCCACTTTTCCCCACTCTTAGAATAGATTTCGGGGAATCTCCGTCGTAGTTGCCGAAAGCTCTGGATCCGTTCAATAAGATGATTGACATTAATCTGCCACATGCCGAAGGTTTGTGGCTCATATTGTATCTGCTCAGCAAACTGCTCAATCTTAAACAGCCACTGTCCAAACCGTGTCAACTTACGGTTTTCTTTCAGAAGCTGATCCAGAAACCGCCTAACTTTTTGGGTCCATAAATAAAAGTCATACTCTCGAATACGACGATTTCGTGGATTGGTGATTCTCTCTAGTTCTGCAACGAGTAGTAATTTCTCGCGGTTAAGCGCAACTGAAAAAAACAGTTCGGAAACAGTTTCACCAAATGCGTTTTCAATATTCACAAGAATGCGATTAAATTTCTTTTTGAGGTCCTCTTTTTTCCGCTTATTTAAGCGGGGATTCCAACTCACACTTGACTCCTGGGCGCTAATCGCGAATAAGACCCGCAACCCGTCAGGTGAAGGATAGAATCCCGTCCTCTGCATCGCACTGAAGAAGTTTTTTTTCGTCTTTTCGGGAATGAGTTTGCTGGAAAATGTACTCTGATAAAGACGTTCCACACCTACAAACCTTAATTCCGCTTTTTGATTCTTCTGTAAAACATCCCCTGCTGTAAAACCAAACGGGTTGCAAATCTGATGCAGTTGTTCCCAATGTTTGATCGTTGGGACTTGAGCTCTCTTCCCGGATAACAGCAAGGTTATATCCGGAATCGCTCTTTGGTGTCGGTTGAAATTTGGGGGTGCTGTCTTTCGCAGGACATCATCCAGTGTTTTGGATGACTGCATCATTAGAAAAGCTTCATAGGCAGGGCTATGGTACCCCGAGATCAGATTGATTTGCCAGTCAGGCAGACGATTTTCGAAATTCAGTTTACAGTGTTGCCACATTGAATTCAGAACAGGTGTCAGCAATGCATTACCATTACGTACAAAATCGAGTGATCTTCTATTCTGAGGTGATTTCCAGATATAGGGAAGTCGAAATAGATTGATCAGTTGCCGGCTGTTTTTCTCCAGATATCCGACCCATTGAAGTGCGTGTTGTTTCTGATCCACGGAAATCCGGTTGCGAGCAGCAGTTTCTTCAATCAATTCATATAAACTCTTCCATGATAACCTATGATTTTTTGGTGTTACAGTCATTGCATGGAATACCGGTTGACTCTGACGAAACAGCAACCGTAGTCGAACTATCTGCTGATCAAGGATCGGTTCCTTTTTCCCTTTAATTTTTTTTGCAGGGGCTTTTTTTCTTCCCTCTTTTGGTGGCTGTGGCTGTTGTGGTAACCGTGGTTGCTGTTGTCGTTGTTGCTTTCGGGATAGGACTTTTTTTTCTTTTTTAAGAATCGCATTGGACCCTGATTTTTTTTTCAAGGCTTTTCTTTTTCGGTTCTGTTGGGTCTGGGACGTCAGAATGTCTTTCGATTTTTTTCCCTTTGTATTTGCGGACTTTCGTAAAACTAAGCGACTTTCCGATACCTTCGTTTTGATATCCCCCGGTTCTCGTGAGATGGTTTTTTCATCGCTGCAACCGATAATCATGGTCAGGATAACCAAAGCAACCAATACCGTCTTCATCAAACCAAGTCGTCTTGTTGAAAAGAACCGACCAGAAAGAATGCAATCAAAGGTAGTTTGAGACATTCTACCATTTCTGCGGCAATGAGATTTTTTTAAACATCTAAGCGATAATGCTGACATAAATGCGACTTCTGAACTCAAGTTTGATAAAGGTTTTTCCTGAATATTTCAATTTTTGTTCCGCGAAAGCGGTTAAATACCGAGTCTTAAACTCTTTTAACCCTGATTCAAAATGATGTTTTTTACAGTATCAGCCCGTATTTATTTCAGTCAAAAGACAATCCAAAATAAGTTTCCGTAAGATAATAGCTAAAAATTTAAAATTGGTTAAAAAACAATTGACAAAGGGCATAAAAGGATACATATGTTCAGTATGCTTGTGGTATTAAGAAAAATACACAAACCATATTGAGCTGGAATAACCGTTTTTAACGGCGCTGTCTCAATATTCCAAAAATCTACAATTTGGAAGAGAAGATGAAACTAACAAGACGTCAGCAGGAGATCCTGGATTATATCGGAAAATATATCCATCAACATCATTTTCCACCCAGCATCAGAGATATTGCCTCACACTTTTCACTGGCTTCAGCAGGGGGAGTTCACAAACACTTGAACAACCTCAAGAAAAAAGGAGTTCTGACGTTTGAAAACAACATATCGCGCTCAATTCATATTTTGAGTGATACAGATAATTCGAAATCAGTAGCCCCGCCCCAGAAAGCAGACATCAGGATTCTTGAACTGCCACTCATGGGGAAAGTTGCAGCTGGGCAACCCATACAACATATTCTGGAAAATGAAACAATTGAAATTCCAGAGTCAATGATCCGCAATCCAAAAGAGTCATATGTCCTAGAGGTTCAGGGCGATTCTATGATCGAAGAGTGCATCTGTGATGGAGATTATGTGATCGTCGAACATCGAAACTATGCTGATAACGGGGACATGGTCATTGCTATGATTAATCATGAAGAAGCCACATTGAAGAAGTACTTTCATGAGGGCGACAGAATTCGATTACAGCCCGCAAACTTCGCTATGGATCCGATATATATGGATCCTCAATCTGTCTCGGTTCATGGACGAGTCGTCGGCGTAATCAGACAGTATCGGTAATAAAAAAATCTTTATAGTAGCTATAAATACAAAAAAGCCCCGGACATATTTAATATCCGAGGCTTTTGTTTGAGAGCCGTGATAGTCATCGTGTACAAGCAACAGTCAGAAAACCACCAGACTTTGACGACCCGAAAGATTGGTCACTCTGCAGATTATTCAATATTTTCGAAAATATGATCTCTGATTTCCTTCCAGATTTCATACAACGGTTTCTTCGGCAACTCTTTCCAGTCCAATAGTGCCTTTATGTAACTCTTGATTTTACCTCTTGTCATCTGTCTCTGTTCCCATCCCAGATAAATCTCTTCTTCAGTACTGGTCAAGGCCTTACCATCAAGTTGCTTGCGATAGAGGAATTTCAGAGCACTATCCGGGAATTTGTGAACAAAATGGATGATAGCTGCATCAGAGATTGGACCTGATCCATAAACCACATCATCTTCTCCTTCTTTTACTTCTTCAAAAACTTCTGCATCAAGCGTTTCATCGAGGGTTATCGCATCAATTGCTGGATCCGGAGCATCCCCCTCTTCCGGTATAATTCTGACAGCCTTCGGCTCCTCTGCTTTTGCTTCCACCGGCACCTGTTCAACAACGGCCGAGATGCCACTGCTTTCTCTAACCGGACGTGCAACCGGCTCTGGTGCAGCAGATACTTTACTGACAGTCGCAGTATCTTCAGATGGCAAAACAATCATTATCAAAAAGGAGACTGCTGAAAACAGGAAGGTCAAAGAGAAGATAAACCCTCTTTTATTCTGAAGAAAGCTATAGTTATTTGTAATATGTCGTACAGGGGTTGTACCTTTTTGAATTAGGATATAGTTGCTATCCATACCACTAAAAAATGAAAAAGTACTAATCGACAAAACTCCAATCAGCAGCAGTAGGGCTACCATAAATGCAGTTGCCGAAGACATTCGTTTCATTGTTCTCTCCATAGAAGATTATAACAGATCTCGATATTTCTCTTTCGGCAGGTTTACTTAAGAACTTTAGCCAACCAGAATAAAAAACAAAATAATAATGAAATTCCCCTTTATTTCCGGCTCAAGTGTTCATTTAGACTAAACTCTTTCTTGATGGTTTTGTTTTTTAATGATATACATTTCAAAAATATAAATATCTTATTAGAAAATTATAGTTAACAGGTATAAACCATGGCCGATGAAGACTTAGAATCCGAATTCGAAGAGATAATACTTCCTATGAAGAAACGGAGTAAAATTAAATGGCTGTTATATCTGCTATTTTTACTTATTTTTTGCGCTGCAGCACTCTTTGGACTCAAGAAATTCGATTTAGTTAAACTACCGCCAGATGTCAATATTCAGATAGAAAGTGTTGAGAGTCTGATTAAGGAATATTCAGGAATGTTGTTTGGTAAAGAAGAGACAAAAGAATCCGTGTCTGCAATTGTACCCCCTCCTGAGATGCCTCTAAGAAACGAGAAAGAAACAGATTCCCAAAAAAAGCTCTCCATGAAAATGACAGGAGATTACTTCATAGAGGTTGGATCCTGTTTGGATAACAGATGTTTAAATGAATTTAAGAAAAGATTTAAGCAGCTAGAACTAAGTCTGATCACAAGAAAAAAAATTCAAAGTACTAAATATTTCGAGCTTATTTCTGAGTCTGCTTATTTAAATAAGAGGGGGGAAGAGAAACTGCGATTATTGAATAAATACAACAAAACGAACGGATTCCCATATCTGGTTAGGGGGAAAAAAAATCACTTCAGAATATCATTCGGTATGTTTCCACAACAATCAAATGCCATTCGCATGAAATCTCACTTGGAGCAACTATACCCTCAGATCAGGATACGATTTCTGATACGACCGAAAAAAGATCGCACGACAGTTACAAAGCTATACCTTGGACCATTCAGCAAACAAGCTGCTGAAAAAACAAAAATTCGACTTCAAAAAAATCCAGATTTTGATTGGATCAACATTACGAAAAAACTCTAGGGATGCCATCCAGAGCTGTGAGAAGAAACAAAGAAAAAAGAGCGGCCTGGACTTCATCCATAGTGCCGCTTGAAGCCCGGGCAAGAAACCTACCGTATGAATCAGCGCATGCGTGATTACAACAACATGACATATAACTCGAGGTAACCAAGTCAACCAAATAGAGCTTGAAATCATTTACCTACCTAAAACAACAACCAAGAATTTTCCTGCGCAGAATTATCCAAAACGAAGTGTTTCTTGCCTGTCCTTGGGCATCCTCATAAAACTTCCTGCCTTTTTCAATAGTCTGCCTGCCAACTTGACGATAGCTGACCGCTGCCAGAAATCTGTACTGTGCTAATTTTATGAGCTAATTATCAAAATTAAAATAGGAAGACTTCGTCAGTAAAAAGAAAGATGTCAGCAATCGCCTATGAAAAATATCTTATCCCCCCATTTTTAAAAACACCCTCTGCCTGATTTTCATTCAAAATAGATCAAGAATCCGACTGCCAAAATTTTTTACCCCATTTTCTTCCACGTTTTATCATCTTTTTCAAATTATCGTCCATTTTCAATCATTTCACAGAATATCGATATTTCGTAAAAAAGACCTCACCAGCGCCAAATGTCCTGTTATCAACTAATAATGAGAAAATTAAAATGCTGGTATATTTTTAGCAATAAGGATCAGCATAATCGATTCAAGTTAATCAAACAGGCAATTGATCTATGATAGATAAAAGCATAAAAAGGATTCTAATCATCGATAACCACGATTCGATCCGCCTGATATTGAAGAAAAAACTTGAAAAGGCCGGTTACCTGGTTGTTGAGAAATCAGAGGGGCAAAACGGTATTGATTACTACAGAAACAACCCCACCGATCTAGTAATTGCCGACATTTTCCTTCCTGAACTCGAAGGATTGAAAACAATTATTCAGATAAGAAAAGAGTTTCCCGGTGCTCGCATTATTGCCAAAACTGAGAATCAGAAAGGCATCGGCTTCAAAAAATATAGCCCGCTTCAATCTGCAAAATATTTTGGAGCATTGCGAACCTTCACCTCCCCGATCAATATTCAAAAGTTGTTGGAGGTTGTTAAAGAGTTGACATCTCCCCAGATCAGATACCTCCGCCGTAATACCCGTTACAAAAAATTTAATGTCCGAGAGAATCCTTGTTTTAACATTTCCTTTCCTGGAGAATAAATGATGAAGAAACTGCAAACAGCAGCAAATTCCAGCATTGATTTTGTTATAGATGATACAGGTGCCACTGGAGTTTTAAAAATCAGGGGGGCATTAACAGAAAGGCAGGTTGAGAGTGTGCGCCAAACGTTTGAAGAATCTCAGTCGCAGATCAACCATTATAAACTCAATTTCGAAAATGTTACTGCAGTTGATTTAACAAGTATTCAGGCGCTGTATTTGACCTGTAAAACATTGAAGCGTTCAAATAAGACATTGGTGATGGACGGAATATGCCCTGTCACGTTCACAAGCGCGGTTGAAAATATGGGTCTGTCCAATCACAAGTGGCTCTGCTTTGGTCAGTGTGATGAGCTTCTATCAGGATATGCGTATTAACAAACAGTAGAATGAATTTGGAGTCGTTCAGTAGTAAACGGATGACTTCTGATTTAGTTGTCAGAGATCCGAATTAAACACGTTTGATGAGGATTAGGTTAACATCATCCTTTTGCAACTCTTTAGGAAAAGTATCAATAAAGAAACGCATGATCTTTTCCATGACCTCAACCGGGGTTAGTTCGATGGATTGACGAACAAACTCAAATAGAATTTCAAGATCAATCTGTTTTCCCTCCTCATTAATCATCTGCCCCATACGATGGGTAAATCCAAAGACCATCTCACCCGGATCCAACCGAATAAATTCCTTGTGAAAGAAGCCCCCACCTCGATCCAAGTGGATCTGAACAAACGGTGATTGTCTTGGAATCAGAGTTATGTGGCTATTTTTGTCGAATTTCATCAGAGTCATCGATTCATGACCCAAATTGCTGTAGCTGACTATCGACTCGTTTTCCTGAAAAAGGAAATAGTTTAGCGTTAAATAGCGATTTGGATGAAAATCGGTTTGTAGCTCTTCATTTAGAAGGGCCATTACTTTTTCCGGATCCGCCAGCACAGTTGGATGTTCTGAAAGCAGCTCTCCTACCATTCCATTATACATTATGTCTGACATACCTTTTCCGGGAGTATCAGACATTAGCAAAGCAGACTCTTGGTCACTTATTGAAATCATCTTATGGCTTTCAGCCTTGATCTTATAGGCAGGGTAAACCGATGTAGCTGTTTCAAAACCCGCTACCGGCTGAATCTCAGCCAGCGCAGCTGATCGACTTTCAGGGATTACAGATTTCAGAGTCTGCTCCAGCCAAGAATTCACACGCATAATTTGAATATTGTAATACGCCGTATTAATCTCAACAATCATACTTTTCAGGTACTCAATATCCAGATTATTAAATTCGGCATATAACGGATCTCGAAAAAAGCAGAAGAGATGCTGATGTAAGGAGTGTCCCCGAAAAAAAACAAAATGTCCGCCGGCAAATTCTTCTAGACTCTCTCTCTGTCCAGTGTAAAAGTCACAAATCTGACTGGTCGGTGAAACATCATTGAAAACAGCGATCTCTTGAGATCTTTTACTAAATACACTTCGTAAATATTCGAATGAAGGCGGGTTATCCAGAAAGCTAAGAGTAGGGGTTCCTGGCAGGCGTTGGGTAAATCGATTCGATTTAAAATTATAAAAGAGTATGGCACCTGATAGATAAATATTTGCGCATAACTCTTCAAGTGCAGTTTCAAGTAGTTTCGCTTCGTCTTTGAACTCAGAAATTCTATTCGAAAACCTCCGTAAAGCAACAGAACGTTCTTTTGATTGTCTTAATTGTGCTTCAACCCATTTTCTTTCTTCAATTTCATCGATCAGTTTTTGATTGGTCTGTTGAAGTTCAGACGTTCGCATCTCAAGAGATACCGTACGTTCCTGCACTTTTTTTTCAAGGTTTTCTTTATATTCTCTATTCTCCCGCAATAGATCTCGGTGCTCCAACACTTTGTATATGGTATGTTCGACAACCGACATATTGTAAATCGGCTTCATAACAAAATCCCAGGCACCTAGTCTGGACGCCTCAATAGTGTATTTCACATCCCCAGCACCAGATACGATAATGATTGGTGTCTCATCAGAGACTTTCCTGATTTCGACGATCACCTCTAACCCGTTCATCTCAGGCATGTCAATATCTACCAGAATCACATCTGGCTTCTCCTGCTCATACACCTCCACGCCCTTCCGTCCGTTCTCTGCCTGAAGAACGGCAAAATCACTATCTTCAAGATAAGCGGCGATATTCTCGCGTACTGATTTTTCGTCATCAATTACAAGAATTTTATTTGATTGTTGAATAGTCATCTGATCATTTATCGTCCGTGGGGTAGTGGCAGGTACATCCGATAGTTGAATGACTAATCGAAAGGCATTGTCAATTTGTAGACGCCATACTCCAGTTTCGCTTTAACAAGTCCTCCTTTTTCAAAAACTTTCATCATTCCCTGATTTGAAGAGAGCACATCAGCTGTAAATCCTTGTAAACCACGCTCTTTCCCCAATCTGATCAACATTTGATACAGATAGCTGGCAATTCCCAATCCACTCACTTTCTCGTCTACAATAAAAGCGACATCCGCCCATGGTCGTCGAGGTTCCCTGACAAATCTGGCTTCCGCAATAATGGTTCCCTGGCCGGGTTCATATTTTAAACCAACAATAGACATGACCTGATTATAGTCCACATTGACATATTCCTGCATTTTGGTATGAGGCATTGTTTTGATTGACGTGAAATATCGATAGTAGACAGCCTCATCGGAAAATCTATAAAACAGGTGGCGCATTTCCTCTTCATCTGAAGGTTTAATCGCTCGAAACCTGACTTCAAGTCCGTTTTTAAACTCTTTTTTCGTTGTGATTTCTGTTGGATAAAGACTCGCATTTTCTAAGAATATCTGGTCCTGGTAAAGAATCTTCGCGCTTTTTGCTTCTTCGATCAGCATTTTGCGGTCATCCGGGTGAGCGATTTCGATCAATGCCTGGGCTCGCTCCCTCAATGTTCGACCGTTGAGATTGGCCACCCCATATTCAGTGGCTATCAAGTTCACTGCTTCTGGAAGGTTCATCTGATTGGGGAAGTTTTCAACATTCATCAGAATGTTAGACTCACCATTTCGATTCCGACTGGGTAGTCCAAAAATAGTATATCCCCCTTTGGAAACAGATGCGCCGTTGACGACCGCAGTGGCTTGTGCCAACCCGGTGACGACGCCTCTTCCGCCAACATGCAATGTGACACGACCCGCTAAATCAACCTTACGTGCTTGAGTTACAGCCACGAAATTTTTGTTTTTACCGATCTGCAGCGGGTTAAACACTTTATCAATTCCCTGGAATTCAACCATCGGATTTCTATCCAACCAGTCCATCAGCTCGCGAGACCCGTATGCATACGAAGTTACCGACTGCCCCCTGTAAATTTCCTTGCGCCGATTGGTGACTGCGCCGCTTTTCACCAGATTCATCATGTTATCACTGAAAAATGGAGTGTGAACGCCCAGATCCCTTTTCTTCATCAAGTGCAGACTCAAATGCTCAAATAGCGTTCCGATGGAAAAGGCGATACAACTGCCATCTTCAATAATATTAGCGACATTCTCAGCGACTTTATCGAAGACATCATCCATTGGCCACGGTTCAGTATAAATGGGCGGTTCTGTTGATTTGACCAGATAATCAAATTCGGAAACCGGCACAAATGTATCACCAAAAGTGCGTGGAATCTGCGTATTGATTTCTCCAACAACCAGTGAAGCCTGTTCCATCGCCAGACGCGCAACATCCACAGCTACGCCGAGGCTGCAATATCCAGCTTCATTGGGCGGTGTAATTTGGACAAATGCGACATCAATCGGTAATTGTCTTGACTCTATCAGACGAGGAATATTATCAAATCGACTCGGGATCAGATCGACTCTTCCGGCCGTACTCTCTTCGTTGGCAATCCAACCAGAAAAAAACGTTTTCAGGCGATATCTCTGAAAACGTTGTTCTTTTTGAGAAATCGCATCTCCCACACTCACAAGTTGAATCAACTGCAGATCTTGAAGATTATATGATTCCGATGATATCAGTTTTTTGACCAACGTTCTGGGCTCTGCAGGGCCTGTACCAACAAAAATACTCATCCCAGGCCGAATTTTATCCATCACAAAATCTGGAGACACCACTGTGTCTTCCCAGCCTGTACTTTCTTGTTCGTTCGCCATTATTCAGTATTCCAAATTAGTTTTTAACATGGTACTACCATGCTTTAACGGGCTGGGCAATTTGTCTAAAAGTGAGGTGGAAAAGACTGGATTTCTTCTAATTCATCGGCGGGTATCAAGCATAAGTTCATAATCCCAGACTAAAATCCAGTGATTATCTATCCAGTTACCCACCACTATTGATAACGGGAATCCAATGAAAACGCTTTTCAAGCTATTTTACCGTTACAACGGGACAATTTGATTCAAGTATAACGTGTTGGGCTGTGGAGCCAAATACCAATTTCCCGACCTTTGAGGTTTTCTTAATACCGATAATAATCTCATTTATATCATTATCACTTGCAAATTGAAGAATGTCTTCTCCAGATGTCTGCCCACGTACAAGTAAATGAGTATTACAAGTAATGCCATTTTTTTCCAGAACACTCTGGGCGTATTTGAGCCCACTTTCTGCTCTTTTATTATCGTCAATATTATCTTTAGTACCACCAATCATTGATGTAATCACAAAGGCCGTTGCACCTAATGCTTTCGAATGCTGTACGGCAAGTTTCAAAGCTGCTTGTGCTGCTTCCGTTTCATCATAACAAACCAATATGTTCATATTCACTCTCCTTGAGTTTACTGCGTTCCGGAACCTAGTAAAATACGCTCACTTTCTCTAAAAGTTTCGTAAAATTAGCCATATATGTCAAGTAGAAACTGAGATTAGAAACGTATGATTCAGGCAAATAGAATCCCTCAATTCGAAAAATAGTCCCTTGATAGAACAAGCGTTGAGCTTATCAGAAAGGAGGTCAACTACTTAGAGCTATCGCAAAATTCCATCTGTGATATAATTTCTCAATTCTTGAACGGGTCACAAGTTGTAAAAATTCGACCAAACCGTATTCTACCACAGTAAATTTTGTCACATCTACTCAACTTGTCCTTCATCCTAACAAGCCCTTCTATTGTGTTAGTAATTTGAATGTGTTTACGATATCATGTAGGGATAGCGCCGCTTTTTTTTTGCAATCAAATCCTTTTTTTGATATTCTTTTTTGAAGGCAGTCGCTCTCAATGGTGCTGGTAGTGCATTTTACTATTGTTTAATCATGCTTTAAATGATAGAAATATGACGCGACGCTCTAAAGAATCGGTAAGCCCAAAAAAGATAGAATTCAATGAGTATTTTCGGCATTAGTCGAATATTTATAAATCACGCATGATTCAGGCTGGAATTATGCATAAACTCAGCAATAAAATCGCATCTTGAAAGTCTTTTCCGTATCTCTGAGGCGAATACATCGAACACGACCCAATATATTCACTAAATCAAAATGTTGGATATCCTAACTTCCACCAAAACGATTGAAGACCAAACACCCGCAGAAAAGCTCTATATTCTGAAAATGTTGGCTCAACAGATTCTAGGGGCAAAATGGGTGTATTACCGTAAAATTAAGCATGCTGGAGAGGGGTTTAAATTGTTCCGGGAAAAATCTCTAATGGAACAGATGAAGGCAACTCAGGCTGCGTTAAAATTTACATCCAAGCACGCAAAGAAGATCTACCGCAACACATATAAAAACACACTCAACGACATCAAGAAATTCACTGTCTTCAAGACTCAGGACTTCCCAGAACTGCCTGAAGTGGCCATGGGAGAAGACCCACCTGCTTTGGGAAATGAGCACGACGAAGTTATTCTGACCTGGACACCGATCAAATTCCTGCTTCCAGCTAGAACAATCCGGGAAAAAGGTATCGCAACTCAGCCACATAGTGAAGGGTTAGTCGCAAAACTATTTTTCAAACTGGTGGGTTACTACGCGTCAACAGAAAACTTTGAAAAAGAGAAACTAACAATCTATCTGAGAAAACTGGATCAGAATTCATCGAAATCAGAAGTCATGTCCGCACTGACCCCACTGAAAGATGATCTGCTGAAATTCAGCGAGCTCTATGTACCTTTCAAATTTGGAAAAGCTGCCGTCTCAAAAGACAAAACGTCAGATGCCAATGCTTTTGAAGATGATCTCGGGGAAGGATTTGAAGACCAACTTCGGACCCTTTACTGGTACCATTTTATTTACTGGGGGATGGAGCTTTTTTTGTTAAAATACTATCTCACACTCGTATCTTCTACTTCATCACCCATAGCCATTCGGGTACTCACTCAAATTTTTAAACCAGCAATTTTCAAAGCCATCGAGAATCATATCATTTTTGAAACCTCACTTGAAACAGAAGCATCAAAAAAGCAATTTCGTCGACCTTACCAGGAATATCGAAGGAAAAGACAAAACGAACCGTCAAAGAAAAAGGTAAAAACCAAAAATGGGATTTTTGTTACCTATCCATATAATCTCACCATGTTGGAGAAAAGAGAGTTTGGCACAGAGATAAACGCCAAGCTGGAAGAAGATTCAGAGTGGGGCGAATTCGTTGATTTTGAATTATTGGATGCTCAAGCATTTATTATAGAAAAAGGGAACCTGAAGACCGAATCGGTGACACATGATGTGATTGAATATGCCATTATGCACATCATTAATCTTCTGGTGAGTTGCACTCAATACAAGAGAAAAGCTCGTCATAAGACACTTGATCTGTTTAAAGAGCGCGTAGAAGCCGACAGAGACCTGACGCAGAAGAGAATTGAAGAGATGCGTCGACAGGGCGACAAATACATCAGGGGACTTGAGCGAAAAGTGACCAAATTGCGCCGTATGAAGCAAAAGGACTCGGCAGAGGTTTATCGCAAAGATATCGAGTCCTACCGAAAAAGACTCGAAGATAAATGTGCCAGTATTATCGAAATGGCTCAACAAGAAACAAGAATCCAAAAACGACGCATCCAGACGATGTTTCAGGAAATTTCACAGGAAAAAGACATCAGTGAGGGTATTTCGGCCAAATACCTTCTGGACTTGATGGTCAATGTTTCACCTCGCAGGGAGTTTTTAAGAGAATTCATCAAACATACAGCAGAAAAGATTCAAATAGAATATGAACCGGATCTGGAACCCTTTTATCAAAATATGTTTCATATTCTGGAACCGTCCATTCAAGAAAAAGTAATTCTAATTCAATCACTCGATAAAACGGGGGAAGAGGGGTCCGTCAAGCTTTCACTGACGGATGAGGAAAAAGAAGAGAATCAAAAAATTATCAGCCTTCTGAAAATGAAGATTAAAAAAACCATGCCGGACATTTTCCAGTGTAAAGTGGTTTTTATTACTACGCTAATCCCTATCGATACCCTGTTCAATCTCAGTGTTAACAATCAAAGCCTTCAGGCACTGTTAAAACTGAAAGTGACCTCTAAGAGGAGTACCAAGCCGATCACACTGAAAGAAAATATCATCAAGGTGTTAATGGTCCTGAACCTTGTTTCCAACCCGGTGCCAAAGAACAATATTATCCAGGCTGAGCGAGAGCACATGAAGGATCCACAACAGATGATTAATGGTCAACTTCTAACCCAATTACTCGCAGAAATCGAAGAGAAAGAGGAATAATCACTCCGTGAAACAGCGATCATAAGCTACCTGTATTTTTTGTCTCACCCCACTGATCTCCTTTTTAAGTACGTCTAAGGTTGTGTTCTGAGAACGGACCATCTTCTCCACAGACGAGACCGAGGGTGCACCAGTATGACGTTTGTTCATGAGTGTTTTTTCTGGCGAGTCAATAAATTCCATATCCTCTTTTGAAAATGAAATTTGCAATCCCTGTTCAGTGATGGATTTTTGCAGGGCATCAATTGTCACCTTACCTTGTTCTTCACTGTATTTAACTGCCAAAGACAGTACATCATAACAATCCCTGAAAGACAGCCCATGTTTCTGGGCCAGCCAGTCGGCAATATCTGTACTGTTTATAAAACCAGATTCACAATTGGATCGCATGGTTTTTTTATTAAAACGTAATGAGGCAACTACACCACTGAAGACGGACGGCACATCCCTGGATTCCCTTAGAAGATCCATGATCAGGTACTTGGTCTGTTGTGTATCGCGGTTATAACCACTCATAGCTCCTTTCTGTATTCCCAGCAGGCTAACAAGGTTTCCATGAGCCATTGATGCTTTGCTACGAATGATTTCAGCAAAGTCTGGATTCCGCTTCTGGGGCATGATAGAAGAGCCTGTTACATATCTATCATCCACTTGAATAAAACCATAATAAGGTGTGCTTAAAAGAATGATATCTTGCGCCGCAATACTCAAGTGATTTATCAGGATAGACACAGAAGCCGCAATTCGGGTCTCATTTTCTCCTCGTGAACTAATGCAGTCCAGACTGTTCTGTTCTACACCTTCAAAACCCATCAATTCAGCTGTCTGCTCTCTGTCGATTGGCCATGAAGTACCAAAAGATGCAGCAGCACCCAGGGGAGAAAGGTTCAATGTTTTCAAATCCTGCATCAGACTAGACACATCCCGCAATAGCCCTTGGCTCCAGCAAGTCAGCCAATGGCCAACTGTTGTCAGCATCGCCGGTTGGTAATGTGTAAAACCAGGCATGATCGTCCCGGTTTCTTGTTCCGCTCTTTGCAAAATTGTGTCAATGAGATTTAGGACCGATTCTACCAAGTCTATCACTTCGGCTCTTAAAAACAGTCTCATGTCTGTTGAGACCTGATCATTTCGGCTTCGACCGGTGTGTATTTTTTTCCCAGCTGTAACCTGCTTATCATAGGTAAGATAATGTTCGACATTAATGTGCACATCCTCTTTTTCCGGATCCAGCTGAAACTTTCCGGATTGGTAGTCCAACATCAATTCAGACAGAGCGCTTCGAATATCAGACATCTCTTGCGCGTTTAGTACGCCAATGCTGGCAAGCATTCTGGCATGGGCCATGTTGGTCCAGACATCATACTCCAGCAGAATCTCATCCGCCATGGGGATCGTAATCACATCTCTGCCAGCGCAAAATTTTATGTTCAGTTTATCAGGTGGAGCGTTTAGGCGATTTCCCCAGACTTGAGATTTTTGTTTCTGTTTCGTCATTTGAATCTTACCTTATAATACTTGTTTGAGGTGAACGTTGTTCTTACCAACTTATTGCTGGCATGAGACTAAAAATCTACTCATCCAGATCATCGTAACCTGGAATCCCTGCTGCTTCTGGTTCAATTATTTCTTCAATACTAAAGATCAACTCTCGAATGAAGAAGAAGGTATTTTGTAGAATTGAAAACAGTGGGACCGCAATCAGTGCGCCAAAGATACCATAGGCGTTTTGACCTGCCATTAAAGCCAAAATCACCAGAACCGGATGAATCTCTGCAGATTTCCCCATAATCTTTGGGTTAAGAATATTCCCTTCAATAAAATGAATCACCAAAATCCAGCCCAAAGCCAGAAGAGCAGTGAAAAATGAATTGGTAATTGCCATCAAAATAATCGGAATCGAAGAGATGAATACGCCAAAAATAGGGATCAAAGAGCAGACAGTTGCAATCAGCGACAATGTCAGAGCAAATTTCACATCCAGCACGAACAGTCCGATACCTGTCAACGTCCCATTGACCAGGCAAATGATCATTTGTCCTCTGACCACGCCTGCCAGTCCGGCGTTCTGTTTGTGCATAAACAATTCTACGCTATTGGCAAAACGCTCTGGAAACAGACCTAAAAAAAAGGCCCGAATTTTCTCGTGATCAATAATGATGAACGCGGTAATCATTAAAGTGATAAACGTCTGAAAGACGGATGTTACGACTGAGAAAACGATGATCTGTCCATAATTTAAAAACCCGAGAAGTATACTCTGCAAGTTTTCAATAATACTTTCAATAAAGTTATTGATCACCTGTGCCAGATCGAACTCTTGAAGATCAATATCCTTTTTATCCTTGGAAATCGGTTGAGGTATGATTTCGAACCCTGTTTTGTCCTGTTTAACCTGAAACCGTGTATTTTCTAGGAATTCCAGTATATCATTTTTATTCTTATTCTTTCTGACTACTGTGCTTTTCAACTCCTTTTCTACTTCTTCCTCTACCGGTTGAGGTTCGTTGTTTTCAAGGTTTGGGAGATATTTTGCAATATTTTGAATTCCTTCACTAATAGAGGGGACCCAATTTTTTGACAATTGCTCTCCATAACTGGGGATATCCTTAATCAGGATCTGGACTTCATTTGTCAAATTAATTACAAAATAGGCTCCCCCAAATGACAATCCGGTTATCAGAAACAGATAGATAATAATGATTGAGATGCCTCTGGAAATCTTCCTTTTGAACACTCGTTTAGAAGCCATCCAGGTCACAAAAGGTGTTAAGATATATGCCATCAGCAAAGCCAGAACAAAGACGGGCAATGTCTCTCGAAATCGATACAATAACGCCAGCGTAACGCCAATAATTGAAAATACAATCAGATATCTAAATCGTTTTGAAAGTTCCATCTTGACATTCCTTAATAAATCTATGTTAAAATATTCTTCACAACGGCTTTTTTGTTCTTCTCAAATTTCGTAGATCAAAATTACTTGGTCTTTACACTCTTAGCTTTCAAATTAATCTAAGTCAATCATGAGAGAGTTGCATATTGACCCGAAGTCGCACTTACTGAATGATGTGTCTGTCTTCCTGCGGTCCATTTTTCTATAGTGTTGATTGATTATGCGTGAAAAGATGAAAATTGACAATTAATCCGTGACCTGTAAGCTGTTTTCACAAAGATGACAGCTTCCTTCTTTGATCAGATTTTCGCGATGGCTTGAGTTGGAAAAAGCGGTTGGGAATTTGATTTCATTTTATATTCCTGCTACTCTATCTGAGAGACAGAAGGACGTTCGATTTCCAAGATATCCTCTGAAAAATTCAGTTGCTGTCTCTTTTTAAAGGTCTATGACTCATAACATTTTTTTTCCTGAATGATAATTGAGTGCTCTCTTTAAATCAAAGACCAGAAGTACGCTTAAGTTCAAATTCGCAAAAAGGAAATTACTCCCGATCATAATGGAATGCAGACCATGCAGGATTTAAGTAAAATATTGATAGTCGACGATGATCGAACCAATCTGAGATTTTTAAAAGAGGTTTTATCAGAAAAGTATCAGATTCAGTCCGTATCAACTGGTGAAGAAGCTCTCCAAGTTATCAATACGTTTGAGCCAAATATACTTCTTTTGGATATTATGTTGCCAGGAATGGATGGCTACGAGGTCTGTCGGAAGATTCGTGAAGATAAAAAGTTTTCAGACTTGAGAATTATTCTAATCTCCGCAAAAGCCATGGCTGATGACAAGCAAAAAGGGTATGATGTGGGGGGAGATGCTTATATTACGAAACCTTTTGACCATCTGGATCTTTTTTCGATAATTGAAAAAATATTGGTCGACTGAATTGAACTGTTGTTTTACGATTTTAGAAGGCAAGTTGGTAGTAAATGCGACAACGAAATTGTTTCATCTGAAAGGAGCAGGGTATTGAAATCCAATAATTATTGTGTAATGTTCTTCTATATAAACAAAAACAAAAAGAGACGGAATGGGTAAAATGAGATTTCTTATCGTAGATGACGAGCTTACGAATCGAAAATTACTAACAACTATGCTTGAAGATGTCGGAAATTGTGACATCGCCGTGAATGGGCAGGAAGCGGTTGAGTATTTTAAAATGACGCTAGATGGAGAAAACGTCTATGATGTCATATTTCTTGATATAAAAATGCCGGTGATGGACGGTCATGAAACGCTCAAACAGATACGAGCGCTTGAAGAGAAAAAAGGTGTATTTGTTGGGAACGGAGTAAAAATTGTGATGGTCACTGCCCTTGGAGACAAAAAGAACATACTCGAAGCATTTCACGAAGGTTGCGAATACTACCTTGTCAAACCGTTTCAGCAGCAAAAAATTCTGGAATTATTAAGTGAGATGGAATTGCTACAACAAGAAGATTGAATTAACCCTGAATCCCGGCCCTATCTCCGCATCTTCAAAGGCGGCCTCAGCGGAGGATAGATAAACCGCCAGTTAATGATCAGTTTGTCTTCAAAAAATGTCCGGGGCAATTGCGGCCTCTTGAGCGAACCAATCAGTGCCTGGATCGCCATTAGTTCCATTTCAGATGTGACATCTGACTGAATCACTTTATAAGAAAGCAGTCTCCCAGACAAACTTAGATGCACCTGAACCCAGAGAGATCCGCCCTCCGGCATCTCTCCGGTAAGATAGTCAATAGGCGCTTTCCACCATTTCTGTATATCAGCCACCCAGTTTTCAACAAACCTCTCAAACGTCCATTGATAGCTATTCAGTGAGTACTGGAGGTTATCCGAATTTGTCTCTTCCGGTTTTCCCTCTCTGAATGACCCCTTGATCTCATCGGGAAAGTTGTCTCCCCTCTTTTTTTTAGAATCCTCTGATGACTTTTTTGTTATAAATAACGGTGATTTGGCTATTTTAGCAACGGAAATTTCCTCCGGCACCGCTTTGTCTATCACCGCTTGTCCCGAAGAACCAATGTCCTTCTTTTGTTGAAAATTATCCCCTTCTTCTTTAACAAAGAATTTCGGCTGCTCGGCTGCAATCGATGGTTGTCTGGTTTCATCCACTTGTCGTCTGGGGGCAGCAGAAACTTCTTTTTTGGTTTCGTCGACCGGTAGATCTTTATCCATCTGTGTGGAAAGAGGCATTTTCCTTTGAGGACTCGGCCTCAATTCCTTCATTTTTTTTAAAGTAATAGGTTCAATCGGTATTTTGAGCACCTCTTTCTTCTGTAATTTTTTTTTCGATTCCTCTTGTTCCTTTAATAAAACCTCTGGGGGGAGTCTGCGGATTTTTTTCGGTGTAGAGAGATTTGACTGGATTTCATGGATGTCAATCTCCAGGCTTTGATCTGCTAACCGTGGTATTAGTGAGCGATCAAGCCACTGAGAGAGGGGTGCTATCAAACTCAGATGGATTGCAGCTGCGATTATAAAAGTCAGGAATAATACCCTGTTTTCATGGACTGGCATAGGTACCAAAGACTACTTTTTTGAATTGCTGCAGTTTTAATATATCCAGCAAACGGATCACTTTTCCATGGGAAATCCGTTTGTCAATATTCAGAATTACTTTTTGAGTTTTATCAAACTCACCTTCGCTTATTGTTTGCTTTACCATTTCCCAACGCACTGGCTTTCCATTGATTAAAACGACCTCGCCTTCTTTCATGACAATCATTAGTTTGTGGAGTATTGAAACCGTATTGCCTGTTTTTGATTGTGGCAGGTCCACCCCGACCGATCGTTGGTTTGTAAACTGTGTTGAAACAGCGAAGAAAATAATCAACAGAAACAGAATATCGACTAAGGCTGTGATATTAATATTTGTTCTTTTTTTGTGAAAATTTGTAAGTTTCATCGTATTAAAATCTGACAACGGAGAATCATAACGGACGACAGAGATATACCAAAAAGTACTTGGTTCTTAGTTTCAGTCTTCGATAATTTTACCAAAAAACGTATCCACTAACGAATTGATCTGTTCCTCCACAGTAATCATCAAACTGTCGATACGGCGTGTAAACAGATTAAATGCAATCAACGATGGAATACCGATCATCAGTCCTGCGACAGTCGTAAACAGTGCCTGTGAGATACCAGACGATAGGGCACTCATTTTCGCCTCATCAACTAACGAAAGCCTTGAAAAAACCTCAACCATTCCCAGGGCCGTTCCTAATAAACCAAACAATGGAGCGATGCCAGCAATGGTATCCAGTACAACCAGTCCTCGCTCCAGACGATGTTTTTCTATACGAGCCAAATCGCCTAGCCTTTCCTCCAACCTGCTTTTAGGTAATGGCAACAGCTGAACGATTTTTGTCATGATTTGCCCAACAATGGACGCACCAACATCCGCATCGAAGCTCTCCTTCTCTCCATTTTTGGAAAACCAAACTCTCCAATTCTGTATACTTTGTTCAGAAACGAGCCGCTTTTTCTGCAAAATAAAAATCCGTTCGAGTGTTATCAACACCACAAGAAACGAACAAACTCCCAACGGAATCATCATAATTCCGCCCCGGATTAAAATTGTTTCAATTTGTTCCCACATAGATTTTATCGATACGGTATTAATTCCATTATCTGAAAGGAATCGACAGGTAGAAATTTCCAAAATGATTTTGTATCACTGTAGTGTAACTTATACTGATTAAAAGGAAAAGTATCTCACGGAAAGCCCGTAAATCTAAAACTGCTATTCAACCAGCCGTTTGATTTTTTGGCCATAATTGGGTATAATAAGAGTGTAGGGGTACCAAAAAGGAGATCAAATCGATGCTTTGAATTCTCACCTATTTCTGATTGAGAATAGGTACGGATTAAATTCGAATGGAAATCACCTGTAATGGGGGTATAGCTGATATGGTAAACATTAAAAATATATTGGTTCCGACAGATTGCTCAGAAGTATCAGATGACGCTCTCAAATATGCCATCAAATTCGCCAAAGAGTTTGATGCAAATTTGACACTGCTGATGGTCACCGTCTCGGAGCCGATTACGATCCTGAACGACTATGGATATTTTTCACCAGAACTTCACCAGAAACTCATCACCGAGTCTGATAAACGGGCACAATCAGATTTGGAAGGCTTCTGGAAACGTTCTGCAGATGATGAAGTAAAGGTAAACCTACTCAATTTTAAAGGAGACCCTTTCACAGAAATCGTGCGGTATGCAGAAGAAAACGACGTTGATATCATCATCATGGGAACACACGGTCGAACAGGACTCAAGCATGTTTTTATGGGAAGTGTCGCTGAAAAAGTGGTTCGCTATTCACCTCAACCGGT
>PJEL010001368.1_pt1 | contig 24971 bp, 37 predicted proteins | sample 1853271 | NCBI WGS metagenome assembly PJEL01 (sample SAMN08108733, study PRJNA415343) | Invertebrate metagenome, whole genome shotgun sequencing project. | host: Globobulimina | place: Sweden: Gullmar Fjord | collected 2015-08
ATGATTCAACCGATAGCGATGGAGAAGGAATTGCGGTTCGCGGTAAGAGAAGGTGGAAGGACCGTCGGAGCAGGAGTCGTTACTGAGGTTAAAGAATAAATAAACGTAGACCGTGAACCATAACGGAAAAAGGTCGCAGAGGACAAGGTAAAGGTATGAACGAGAAAATAAGAATTAATTTGAAAGCATTTGATCACAGGCTGCTTGATCAGTCGGTGAGGGAAATTGTCGATACGGCAAAAAGAACCGGAGCCAGAATTTCCGGACCAGTGCCTCTACCAACAAAAATTAATAAGATAACGGTGCTCAGGTCGACTCATGTAGATAAGAAATCAAGAGAACAATTTGAAATTAGAACACATAAGAGACTGGTTGATATACTTGATCCAACCCCTCAAACTGTCGACGCTCTTATGAAATTAGATCTTGCAGCAGGGGTGGATGTAGAGATAAAATTATGAAAAGTATACTAGGTAAGAAAATAGGAATGACACAGGTTTTTAAAGATGATGGGCGTCTTATTACTGTTACGGTTATTGAGGCAGGGCCTGTCAGTGTAATACAGAAAAAAGAAAAAGACAAAGATGGATATGATGCAATACAGGTAGGCTTTGATGTCATCAGAAAAGAAAAGAATGTAACAAAACCAATGATGGGTCATTTTAAGAAAAATTCAGTTTCCCCTTATCGCTTTATAAAAGAGGTGCGCATGGATGGCGTAAATGCTGGAGAGAGTGTTAATGTAGATATCTTCTCCGCAGGTGACAAAATTAATGTAACAGGTACCTCAAAGGGTAAAGGTTTCCAGGGAGTTATAAAGAGACATAACTTCGGCGGTGGTCCTGCTTCTCATGGATCTATGTTCGGAAGGGCCCCGGGATCTATCGGACAGGGTGCGGATCCTTCAAGGGTATGGAAAAATACAAAACTCCCGGGACATATGGGAGATGAAAAGGTAACAGTTAAAAATCTTGAAGTTATTGATATAAGAAAAGAACAGAATATATTGCTTGTGAAAGGTGCGGTGCCCGGAGCTAATGGTGGATATTTGATAATCAACTCAGATGCTCCTGTGGCCGTAAAGGAAAGCTGATGCTGGAAGTAGAAATAATAAATAAAGAAAAGAAATCAGTAGGAAAAGCGTCCCTGCCTGAAGATATCTTCGGGGTGAACATAAATAAGGGACTATTGCATGAAGTTGTTCGAAATCACCTTGCTAATAAACGCCAGGGGAACGCATCCACAAAAACAAGAGGTCTGGTTAGAGGTGGTGGAAGAAAACCTTATAAACAAAAGGGTACAGGCAGAGCACGTGCCGGTAGTAACAGGTCGCCCTTATTTAGAGGTGGTGGTACGACATTCGGACCTCAGCCAAGAGACTATTCTTACAAGTTGCCCAAAAAAGCAAAATGGGTTGCGCTTAGTTCAGCTCTGGCAGCTAAATTCTCGTCCGGAGAGGTCACTATCATTGATGAGCTATCTGTTGCCGAAGCAAAAACAAGAGAAGTAAAGAACCTGCTTAACGGGCTTGGTCTTGAAAACAAAGTTCTTATGATCATCCCTGAAAAGGACCAAAAGCTTGAATTGGCGGCACGTAACCTGAAAAGTGTCAATGTTGCGAGGGTTAATGAACTGAATGTTTATAATATTCTCTCTCATGAAATACTTTTAATTACAAAGGATGCAGTAGAAAGAATGAAAGAGGCGTATCTAGGATGAAAACTACATATGATGTACTTGTAGGACCGTTATTAACGGAAAAAGGAACATTGATTAAGGAACAGGACAATAAAGTACTGTTCAGCGTAGCAAAAGAAGCGAATAAAATAGAAATAAAGAAAGCAGTAGAAGAAATATTCAAAGTGAAAGTGGCCCGCGTTACAACAATGGTATGTAAAGGTAAGAAAAAACGCATGGGACGAAACGAAGGTAAACGGCCGGATTGGAAGAAGGCCATTGTGACCCTGAAAGAAGGGGAAAAATTAGATTTTATTGAAGGTGTATAAATGGGTATAAGAAAATTCAAACCAACATCACCGGGCACGCGTTTTAGAACTGGATCGGATTTCGCGGAGATTACAACCGATAAACCGTACAAACCACTTGTAAAACCGATTAAGAGAACCGGTGGAAGAAACAGTAAAGGTCGGATCACAGCATGGCAGAAGGGCGGCGGGCATAAAAGAGCTTACCGTATAATAGATTTCAAACGTAACAAGATAAGTATTCCATGTACGGTTGAGACAATTGAATATGATCCAAACAGGACTTCTAGGATCGCACTGTTGAAGTATGCCGACGGTGAAAGAAGGTACATACTCGCTCCTCTTGGAGTTAAGGTAGGTGATTCTCTTATTTCAGGTCCGGATTCTGAAATCAAGACAGGAAACGCATTGCCTGTACAGAACATACCTCTGGGTACAATTATTCACAACATTGAACTTAAACCCGGACAGGGTGGTAAGATTGCAAGAAGTGCCGGAACATATGCTCAGTTGGTTGCGAAAGAAGGTAAAATGTGCCAGTTGAAACTCGGATCTTCCGAAGTTAGAAATATTCCATCTAACTGTATGGCTACAATAGGTCAGCTTAGCAACCCGGAACATGAGAATATAACTATAGGGAAGGCCGGAAGAAACCGCTGGCTTGGCAAAAGGCCGAATGTCAGAGGTGTTGTAATGAATCCGGTTGATCATCCCCTTGGTGGTGGAGAAGGTAAGACTTCAGGTGGAAGACCGCCAGTTTCTCCATGGAATCTCCCTGAGGGTAAAAAGACCAGAAACAACAAGAAAACTGACAGGTTCATAGTCAGAAGAAGGAAAAAATAATTTTATAAGGACTAATAGTTAGTATTCAGGAGGATATAAGTTGCCAAGATCTCTTAAAAAAGGACCGTACGTAGATTTAAAATTAATGAAGAAAATTCTTTCGATGAACGAAAAGAATGAACGAAATGTCTTGAAGACATGGTCTAGGAGATCCACAATAGTCCCTGATTTTATAGGCCATACACTTGCCGTACATAACGGAAGAAAGTTCATTCCCGTATATGTTACAGAAAATATGGTTGGACATAAACTTGGAGAATTTTCACCAACAAGAACATTTAGAGGCCATGGCGGAGACAAGAAGTAAGGCTGATTTAGATACGAGGTATATGAAGTGGAATCAAAATCAAAATTAAAATACGCAAGAATATCACCAAGAAAATTAAGAAGAATTGTCAAGCTGATTAAAGGCAAAGAAGCTGGCAGTACATTGATAAATCTAGGTTTTTTTGCTCACAGGGGTAGTAATATAATCGCAAAAGTACTAAAATCTGCTATGGCTAATGCTGAGCAGAAAAAGGTGGCTGATCCTGAATCAATGAAAATAGCAAAAGTATTCATAGATCCGGGTCCCACAATGAAGAGAATGTTGCCTCGTGCAATGGGCAGGGCTGACATGATTAAGAAAAGAACGAGTCACATTACATTGATTTTGGAAGAAAATTAGGAGGATACATTTTGGGCCAGAAAACACATCCGATAGGAATTAGACTTGGAATTATTAAAACATGGAATTCTAAGTGGTATGCAAAAAAGAACTACAAAGAATATCTTTACGAAGATTTAAGCATTCAAAAATACATAAAGGAAAAACTGTTTCATGCAGGTGTGCCCAAAATAGAGATTGCGAGAACCGGTAAAAAGATAAAGGTCACAATTCATACAGCCCGTCCCGGAATAATTATTGGGAAAAAAGGTGCTGAAGTGGAAAAACTGAAAAAAGAAATAGAAAAGATAACTGCGAAAGATATATCAATTGATATAAAAGAAATAAGGAAACCGGAGCTTGACGCACAGCTCGTTGCAGAAAACGTAGCGCTTCAGCTCGAGAAGAGAATTGCCTTTAGAAGGGCCATGAAAAAGTCCGTTGCCTCTTCCCTGAGATTCGGTGCTCTTGGAATTAAAATAGCATGCTCCGGGCGTCTTGCAGGAGCTGAAATTGCCAGGGCAGAATGGTACAGAGAAGGGCGGGTTCCGCTGCATACCTTCAGGTCTGATATAGATTATGGTACGGCAGAGGCTAAAACAACTTATGGAAGAATCGGAATTAAGGTATGGATATACAAAGGCGATATTTTGAAAGAGCCGGGAATACCACAATCATCCGGGACTGAAGCTGCGGTTTAAGGAGAATATAGATCATGTTGATACCTAAAAAGGTAAAATACAGAAAAATGCAGAAGGGCCGTATGAACGGTAAAGCATATCGCGGTTCTGATGTTGATTTTGGCGATTTTGGATTAAAAGCAATGGAACCGGGATGGGTTACAAATAGACAGATAGAAGCTGCCAGGATAGCAATAACCAGACACGTAAAAAGAGGCGGTAAAGTATGGATAAGGATATTCCCGGATAAGCCTTTGACAAAGAAACCGGCTGAAACGAGAATGGGTAAAGGAAAGGGAGCACCAGAGCAATGGGTTGCTGTTGTAAAACCTGGAAGAATTCTCTATGAAATGTCTGGAGTTGATGAGCAGGTTGCGAAAGAGGCATTTAGACTGGCTTCACATAAACTTTCTATAGCGACTAAATTTGTTAAGAGGATTGGAATATAAAATGAAGGCTTCAGAATATAGGACAAAGACTGACGAAGAACTAAATCAGGAACATATCAATCTTAAGAAAGAACTGTTTAATCTGAATTTTCAGAAAGTAACAGGAGAGATTGAAAATCCATTGAGAATAAAGGCTGTCAGAAAAAATATTGCGAGAGTATTGACTGTAGTTAAAGAGAAACAAAAAGAACAGAATTGAATGTTTGATATTTCGTAGGGACAGACTTGAAACCTGCCCTTACAATAAAATGGGATGGATAAATGCCAAAAAAAGTTTATACAGGTCAAGTAGTAAGCGACAAGATGGATAAGACTATCGTGGTAGCCGTAACAAGATTGACTCAGCATCCGCGTTACAAGAAAACTATTAAGAAGATTGCGAAGTTCAAGGCGCATGATAAAGAGAATTCTTGTAAAACAGGTGACAAGGTATCAATAATTGAATCAAGACCATTGAGCAAAGACAAAAGATGGAAAGTGCTTGATGTTATAAAAAGAGGAAACTAATGATCCAACAGGAAAGTGTTTTAGAGGTTGCAGACAATTCAGGAGCAAAAAAGGTGCTGTGCATAAAAGTCCTTGGAGGTTTTCACAGGAGATATGCCAGGATTGGTGATAAAATAGTAGTTACTGTTAAGGAAGCGGATCCACATGGTACTGTGAAAAAAGGAACAGTTGCAAAAGCAGTTGTTGTTCGAACAAAGAAAGCTGTTCGCAGACCTGATGGTTCATATATCAGATTTGATCAAAATGCCGCAGTATTGATAAACGCCGATGGCGAACCTGTTGGCACTAGAATATTTGGACCAGTGGCTAGAGAGCTGAGATGGAAAGAGTTTATGAAAATTGTTTCTCTTGCTCCCGAAGTCTTATAAGTATAAAAAAGATAGTATTTAATTTACTAAGGAGTTAACGTGGGTTTAGGAATAAAGAAAAGCGATAATGTTATTGTAATATCCGGAGATGAAAAGGGTAAAAAAGGAAGGGTCATAAATATAGACTCTGAAAAAAACAAGATTCGTATTGAGGGTCTCAATATGATCAAAAAGCATATGAAGCCAAACAAAAACAACCAGCAGGGCGGGATTATTGAGAAAGAGGCTGATATTAACAATTCTAATGTTATGCTTGTTTGCCCTAAATGTGATAAACCTACAAGACTCGGAAGTACATTGCTTGAAAACGGCAAGAAAATACGGGTATGTAAAAAATGCGGGGAGGTTATAGAATAGAAGCAAATGGAAAGACTTAGAGAAATATATAAAAAAGAGATTGTAGCCAACCTGATGAAGGATTTTTCTTATAAAAGTGTAATGCAGGTTCCTGAAGTCAAAAGTATAGTACTTAATGTTGGAATGGGTGAAGCCAGTAAAGACATAAAACCGCTTGAGGCAGCAGCCAAAGAACTTGCTATATTGACGGGACAAAAAGCCGTTATAACAAAGGCTAAAAAGTCTATTGCAGGATTTAAGCTTAGAGAGGGAGTCCCTGTAGGATGTAAGGTCACCTTAAGAGGCGAGAGGATGTATAATTTTCTGGATAAATTTATCTCCCTTGCTCTGCCCAGGATAAGAGATTTTCGCGGGATTTCAGCAAAGGCATTTGATGGAAGAGGTAACTACGCAATAGGTATAAAAGAACAGATAATTTTCCCTGAAATCAATTACGATAAAGTTGTCAGTATGCACGGCATGAATATCGTTGTAGTTACATCAGCAAAAACAAATGAAGAAGGTAAGGCCCTGCTTAAGTACATGGGAATGCCTTTCAAGAAATAAAAATAGTTAATTTATAATATTTAAAGGAACAACTGATGGCAAAAAAGAGTTTGATTGCAAAACAGAAAAGAGTTCCGAAGTTTCAGGTCAGGGCGTACAGCAGATGCCAGTTATGCGGCAGACCAAAGGCAGTTTTAAGGAAATTTGGAATTTGCAGGATATGTTTCAGAACACTTGCTCTTAAGGGAATGATTCCCGGAGTGACAAAATCCAGTTGGTAGGAGTAACACGATTATGATGACAGACCCGATTGCAGACATGCTGACAAGAATAAGAAATGCTAATATGGCAAAGCTTGAAAAAGTTGATATGCCTGCTTCAAAACTGAAAATTGAATTGACAAAGATTCTCAAGGAAAAAGGTTTTATAAAGAGCTTTAAAGTCATTCGTGACAAGAAGCAGGGCATAATCAGAATATCAATGAAATATCTGGGCGGCCAGGAAAAAGTCATAACCAACTTGCAGAAGATAAGTAAACCCGGAAGAAGGGTTTATGTTGACAAAACCAAGATACCCAGAATAATGGGTGGATATGGTATTGCAATACTTTCTACATCCAAAGGCGTATTAACTGATGATGTTTGCAGACGTGATGGAGTTGGTGGTGAAGTATTATGCAGTGTATGGTAATAAATAATCTGTAGGGTCGTTTTCGTCCTTACCAATAGATAGTGAGAGGAATAAGGAAATAAAATGTCAAGAGTAGGGAAAAATCCCATTAATATACCGGATGGGGTAAATGTTAAAATTGAGAAGACTAATATTGCTGTAAAAGGTCCCAAGGGCGAACTTAACTGGTATATACCAGGCGAAGTCAATGTATCAACGAAGGATAAGCAAATTGTAGTTGAAAGGCCTTCCGATTCAAAATTGGCCAGGGCTATGCACGGAACTGCCAGAAGCATTATTGCTAATATGGTTGAAGGTATAAGTACAGGCTATAAGAGAGACCTCGAAATCAATGGTGTTGGATACAGGGCTCAAGTAAAGGGCCAGACAATATCTTTTACTCTGGGATTTTCACATCCCGTAGAATTTGCACTGCCTGACGGAATAAAAGCAGAAACAGATAAGAAACAGACACTGCTTACTTTGACTGGAATAGACAAGCAGTTGATCGGACAGGTTGCCGCAAATATTCGTTCATTGAGGCCGCCGAATGTATATAAAGGTAAGGGTATTAAATATTCTGACGAGAGAATTAAGCTCAAGGTCGGAAAATCCGGTAAATAATTATTAAACAAGAGGTGAAGAGTTGAATTCAGATAGAGAAAAGGCACGGAAAGCAAGACATTTCAGGGTCAGGAAAAAAGTATCCGGAATGCCGGAAAGACCCAGATTGAATGTTTTCAGAAGTCTTAAACACATATATGCACAGGTAATAGATGATTTTTCAGGTGTAACCATTATTGCCGCATCAAGCAATGATAAGGAATTACAAGGGAAGGTCAGCACTGGCGGTAATATTGAGGCAGCGAAAACTGTAGGTTCGCTGATAGCCCGCAGGGCCATAGAAAAAGGTTGTAAAAAGGTTGTTTTTGACAGAGGTGGTTACCTGTTTCACGGAAGAGTGAAGGCCCTTGCAGATGCGGCAAGAGAAGGTGGACTTGAGTTTTAATTAATTGTTATCAATTAACAATTTAAAAATTGATCATTGATCATTGAAAATTGTTAATGTCAAAGGAGGAATGGTGGGTAGGATTGACCCTGAAAGTCTAAGCGTTTTAAAAGATAAAGTAATATTCATAAACAGAGTAGCAAAAGTTGTAAAGGGTGGTAGAAGATTTTCCTTCAGCGCACTTGTCGTAGTCGGTGACGAGGACGGTCATGTGGGATTCGGGAAGGGAAAGGCTAATGAAGTCCCTGAAGCAATAAGGAAAGCGGTTGAGCAGGCTAAAAGATCAATCTGTAAGATCGCAATTCAGGATGGAACGATTCCTCACCGGATTGATGGTGTATTCGGCGCTGGAAAAGTCGTCATAGTTCCTGCAAAACCTGGAACAGGTCTCATTGCAGGCGGTCCTGTCAGGGCTATAATGGAAGTTGTAGGAATAAGGAACATCGTAGCTAAGTCAATCGGGAGCCGTAATCCTTTTAATATGGTAAGGGCAACGATAGACGGACTTTCAAAATTGAAGAATTATGAAAGCGTTAAAAGAAGAACAGGTAAAACTGAGGAAGAAAAACAGGTTTCTAACAAATGAAAGAGATTAAAATAACTTTAAAGAGAAGTATGATCGGCAGGACCGAAAAATTAAGAAAAATCGTTGCTGCTATGGGTTTAAGAAAAATTAATCAAAGTGTAATTCATAAAGACACACCATCTATAAGAGGAATGATTCATAAAACCGTACACCTTATAGATGTTACTGAAGTATCGGAGGAATAGATGAAATTATCTGAACTTGCACCAGCCCCTGGAAGTAGAAAGAAAAGGAAAAGGGTAGGAAGAGGTCCTGGATCAGGACACGGAAAAACCTCATGTAGAGGTCATAAAGGACAAAATTCAAGAAGCGGCGGCGGCGTAAAACCGGGTTTTGAAGGTGGTCAGATGCCATTGCAGCGCAGACTCCCCAAGAGGGGTTTTACCAATATATTCGCAAAACAGATTGCAATTGTAAATATCAGCACACTTGATAAAATGGAAGAGACTACGATTACTCCGGAAGTGCTGGTCAAAGAAGGTGTTCTGAAGAGCATTCTGGACGGAGTGAAAATATTGGGAAACGGTGAGATAAGCAAACCGATAACAGTCAAGGCCCATGCGTTTAGCGCATCTGCTAAGGAAAAGATAGAGAAGGCAAAGGGGAGTATAGAGATCATTTAAGATTCAAAATTCAATTTTATTTATTGAATTTTGAATATTGAATGTCCTAATAATATATCGTGAGCATAATAAATACATTTCAGAACGTTTTTCGCATAGCGGAGCTTAAAAGCAGAATCATCTTCACACTTGTACTACTTTCAGTATATAGAATAGGCGCACATATCCCAACTCCCGGAATTAACGGAGAAGAATTAAGTAAATTTCTCCTGGAAAGAGGCGGGGCCCTAATGGGATTCTTTGATATGTTTTCCGGAGGCGCACTGTCAAGGGCGACTATATTCGCACTTGGTATTATGCCTTATATCAGCGCATCCATTATACTTCAACTTTTAACAGTTGTAATTCCCACTCTTGCGAAACTCGCAAAAGAAGGAGAATCCGGAAGAAAGAAAATAACCCAGTATACACGTTATGGAACGGTCCTGATAAGTATTGTCCAGTCTATCGGAATCGCTGTCGGTATAGAGACCATGAACCAGGGCGCTTTTGTTCAGGATCCTGGATGGGGATTCAGGCTGGTAACAATGATTACCATGACTTCTGGTACTGCATTCATCATGTGGCTTGGAGAGCAGATAACTGAGAGAGGGATAGGAAATGGTATATCACTTATAATCTTTGCAGGTATTGTTGCCAGATTTCCAAATGCAGTAATCAGTTCGGTTTCTCTAATTAGGGCTGGGGAAATTCATATATTTATGATGATTCTTGTTCTTGCCATGATGGTTGCCGTCATAGGCATAATTGTTTATGTTGAGCGAGGGCAGAGAAAAATCCCGGTGCAATACGCTAAAAGGGTAGTTGGTCGGAAGATTTATGGCGGGCAGAGTACCCATCTACCGTTGAAAGTCAATACCGCTGGTGTAATACCTCCGATATTTGCGTCATCAATTATCATGTTTCCTGCTACAATTGCAGGATTTATTGCTATACCATGGGTGCAGGCATTATCAAGAAATCTATCTCCAGGAACAGTCTTTTATACTCTGTTTTATATTAGTATGATCTTCTTTTTCTGCTATTTTTACACATCGATAACATTTAATCCTGTTGATGTTGCGGACAATTTAAAAAAGCACGGTGGATTTATTCCTGGTATAAGGCCGGGGCAAAAGACATCCGACTATATTTACCGGGTACTTACAAGAATTACATTTGGCGGCGCTGTTTATCTTTCCGCTGTATGTATATTACCTGATATACTGAGGGGTTATTTTAACATGCCTTTTTATTTTGGCGGGACATCCATCCTGATTATAGTTGGTGTTGCACTTGATACTATATCACAGATGGAATCTCATCTGGTAACGCGATCATATGACGGTTTTTTGAAAAAAGGGAGAGTCAGAGGCAGAAAAAGCTGATTCTAAGTGGAAGTAATCATTGATAATCCTTAAGTCACCAGATGAAATAAAACGTATATCCGAATCTTGCAGAATAGTAGCTGAGACACTTGAAGGTATAAGAAAAAACATAGTGCCGGGTATTACAACTAAAGAAATAGATGAATTTGCTGAATCATTTGTTATTTCAAAAAAGGCAAAACCGGCGTTTAAGGGGTATAGAAATTACCCTTCAACCGTATGTGCGTCAGTAAATGAACAAGTTGTCCATGGGATACCATCCTCAATAAAACTTAAAGAGGGTGATATTATAAGTCTAGATATGGGCGTGTATTATAAAGGTTTTTACGGTGATGCTGCTGTCACCTTACCTGTAGGGGCAGTAAGCACTCAGGCAAGGAAACTGATGGATGTAACAAAACAGGCATTGGATGAAGGTATAAAAATGGCAGTGGTAGGGAACAGGCTGTCCGATATATCTTCCGCAATTCAAAAGCACTCGGAATCAGAGGGTTTTTCAGTTGTTAGAAATTTTGTTGGACATGGTATTGGCAGGGAACTGCATGAAGAACCACAGATACCAAATTACGGAAGGCCTGGCGAAGGCCCTAAACTGGTAGAGGGCATGACATTGGCAATTGAACCAATGATAAATGCCGGTGGCTGGGAAATAGTAATACTGGATGATGGCTGGACGGCTGTCACAAAAGACAAAAGCCTGTCAGCACATTTTGAGCATACCATTGCGATTACAAAAAATGGTCAGGATATCTTGACTAAACATTAAAGAATAAGTATAATCATTAGTTCTGTATGTCAAAAGAAGAAGCCATAGAGGTTCAGGGAACCATACTAGAGAATCTGCCAAACGCAACTTTTAAGGTTGAGTTGGATAACGGACAGAGCATAATGGCGTATGTCTCCGGTAAGATGCGAATGCATTTTATAAAGATATTGCCTGGTGATAAGGTCACTGTTGAGCTATCACCGTATGATCTCTCAAAAGGCAGAATAACATACAGGTTTAAGTAGTGAAAATGGACAAAGAGTGCTCATACAGACTTGCGTTACATGACACAATTTATTCTATGGAGATTTATAAATGAAAGTACGTTCGTCAGTTAAACCAATGTGTACAAAATGTAAAATAGTTAAAAGACATGGTGTTGTACGGGTAATTTGTGAGAACCCTAAACATAAGCAAAGACAGGGATAGTAATTATATCCTTAATGAATATTAAGATTTTAAAGGAGATACAGTGAGAATTTCAGGTGTTGATTTACCAAGAAATGAAAGACTTGAAATAAGTTTAACAAGAATTTTTGGTATCGGCAGGACTATTTCTCGTAAGATATTGCAAGAGACCGGTATTGATCCGAACAAAAAGACCAGGGACCTTACTGATGAAGATGGTATAAAGCTCAGAACTGCAATAGACAGCGAAAAGGTAGAAGGTGACCTGCGGCGAGAAATCGCAATGAATATCAAAAGGCTTCAGGATATTGGCAGCTACAGGGGCCTGAGACACAGGTCAAGATTGCCTGTACGCGGTCAGCGAACAAGTACAAATGCACGAACCCGAAAAGGACCGAAAAAGGCCATCGGTGGAATGAAGAAGAAGGGATAAGCAATGGCTCAGAAGAAAAGAAAAAGCGGTAAAAAAGAAAAAAAGGTAGTACATAATGGAGATGCTCACATACAGGCGACTTTTAATAATACAATAATAAGTATTTCCGATCAAAGCGGTAATGTGGTTGCATGGTCTTCAGCTGGAGCCCAGGGTTTTAAGGGGTCTAGAAAAGGCACACCTTACGCTGCTCAGATAGCAGCGGATGTTGCAGCAAAAAAAGCCAAGGTATTTGGAATGAGACAGATTAATGTATATGTGAAAGGCCCGGGAGCTGGCAGGGAATCAGCGATTCGCGCACTTCAGGCAGCTGGCCTAGAAATAAGCCTTATCAAAGATATTACTCCTGTTCCACATAATGGTACGAAACCACCTAAAAGGAGAAGAGTCTAGTGGCAAGATACAGAGAGGCACTGTGCAGATTGTGCAGAAGAGAAGCTGAAAAGCTGTTTTTGAAGGGCGACAGATGCTACACGGACAAATGTGCGATTGAGAGAAGAAAGTATGCTCCCGGACAACACGGTCAAAGAAGAAAAAAGATGTCTGACTATGCATTACAGCTCAGGGAAAAACAGAAGGCTAAAGAGACGTATGGCGTTCTGGAAAAACAGTTTAGAATATATTACTACAAGGCTGAAAAGCAAATCGGAGTCACAGGTAATAACCTTATACAATTGCTTGAACGCAGGATTGATAATATAGTGTACCGTCTCGGATTTGCAGCAAACCGCAGACAGGCGAGACAACTGGTGTTACACGGGCATTTTACTGTAAACGACAAGCGTGTTAACATACCTTCTTTTTCTGTTAGCACAAATGATGTTATCGGGATTAAAGAAGGAAGTAAAAAGTTGGTTGTAATAGAAGAAAATATCGCAAGGTTGGAGCACAAAGGACTTCCTGGATGGATAGAAATGGATGTAAATAGTCTAAAAGGAAAAGTGCTGCATTATCCTGAAAGAGAAGAGATTGAACTGCCGGTACAGGAGCAGTTGATCATAGAGTTATACTCAAAATAAGAATTTTATGAATTATGAAATCAGTGTTCAAAAAAGTATTGATTCTATAATTCAGGAACAATCAATTAATTAATTTATTTTTTTAGGGAGGCTTAATGGATCTTAGTAATAAAGGATTTCAATTACCTGAAAATGTAGTATTTGATTCCGACAGCCTTACAGATACATATGGCAAATTTAGCGCTGAGCCATTTGAAAGAGGATTTGGGACAACACTAGGGAGTGCTATAAGAAGAGTTATGCTGGCATCATTACAGGGTGCTGCGGTCACTTCTATCAGAATCCCTGGAATACTCCATGAATTCAGTTCAATGACAGGCGTAGAGGAAGATATTGTAGATATTGTGCTTAATGTAAAACAGCTTAGTGTTAAGCTGCTTTCCGGCACCTCGAAAATTGTTACCGTAAATGTAAAAGGCCCGGGTGAAGTTACAGGAAAGGACATTTCTGATGCACAGGTAGAAGTGCTTAATCCTGAGCAGCATATCGCAACACTCGATAAAGATGTTGATTTTACCATTGAAATGATGATATCGAGCGGCAAAGGGTATGTCACTGCTGATTTGAATAAGGATGAGGACCAGCCAGTAGATACGATCGCGATAGATTCGATATTCAGTCCTATCAACAAGGTGAATTTCTGGATAGAAAACGCAAGAGTAGGGCGCTCGACTGATTACGATAAACTCATAATGGAAATATGGACAGACGGCACAGTATCGCCACCGGACGCGCTGAAAGAATCAACGAGTATCCTAATGGGACATCTCACGGTTTTTTCACCTGATGAAGAAATTAAGTCTGTGGAAGAGTCTGACATGCAGTCTGACGATAGTATGGATGAACATGCTGAGAATAGCATGGAACACAGCCTGGATGGTAACCCGATCCATAGCATTATGGATGATTTTGAAGAAGAACCAATGGAAATCAATGACAACCTTCTCAAGAGTGTTGAAGAGCTTGAACTTTCCGTAAGATCATACAATTGTTTAAAGAATGCAAATATTCGGACATTGGCTGATCTTGTACAGAGAACAGAGCAGGAGATGTTGAGGACCAAGAATTTTGGAAGAAAGTCTTTAAATGAGATTAAAGAAATTATAGTAGGAATGGGATTGCATTTTAATATGAGAGTGGATCCTGATGAATTGGAAAAATTAGTTGCAATGAAGAGGCCAGAAAATGCGTCATAGAATATCCGGAAGAAGTTTTCATAGAAATACAAACCAGAGAAAAGCTCTGCTGCGTGGACAGGTACAATCGTTGTTTGAGCACCTTAAAATAGAGACTACGGTTGCTAAGGCAAAAGAAACCAGAAAGATAGCTGAGCGCCTGATTACTCTAGGAAAAAAAGGTGATCTGCATTCAAGGAGAATAGCTCTTTCACGTATTCCTAATAATAATATCATTACAAAATTATTCAATGAAATAGCACCTAAGATTAAGAGGACCAGCGGTTACCTGCGTGTAGTAAAAACAAGGTTTCGTGTTGGTGATAATGCTGATATGGCTATTCTTGAGTTTGTTGATTATGATTTATTAGCTGGTAAAACAGAAGAGAAGAAGAAAGCGAACAAGGAAGAAAAGAAAGAAGCTAAAAAGGTAGAAAAGAAGGAAGAGAAGAAAGAAACTAAGAAGGCAGAAAAGAAGGTAGAAAAGAAAGAAGCCAAGAAGGAAGAGAAAAAAGAAGACAAATAAATTCTTAGGTACAGATTAATATATTATGAAAGGCGTCTCGATAATTGTCGAGACGCCTTTTTTTTGTTGAAAATTATTTATTCAGTGTGACACGACAAATGGAAATGGCACATTATAGTGCGCGCTTTGAATACATTAAAATATAGAAAATATACTAGGTATTTATAACTGTTTGAAATTAAAGAAAACTGTGCTGCAGAAAAAAAGACTGAAATCTGGCATGCTTCTTGTATATAAACAAGAAACTTAAACATAAAGGAGCAGAAAATGGTAAATCGCATTATGACAACATTAGAAGCAGGTCTCTGGAGTTTAATTCCAATTATTGCATTAATATTAATTATCGACTAAAGAGTAAAAGCAAAAAGCTGTTTGAAAATAACAATTCCGGAATGACGTGAGTTTCCGGAACCGGGACCTTTTCAGAATATAAAGAATGAAACGGTCCCTGTACTGCAAAAATATCTACCTTTAACTCTCAAATTAGCTCATTTCCCCCCATAATTTCCTAAAGATTTTCCCTAATGTACCGATATGTATATTAAGCACAATTACTGGAAAGAATTCAAAAAATTATTAGAATATGAATCGGAGGAATCTTTATGCGATCTCGAATTGGAGTTGTTGCGCTAATTTTAGTGTCTGTTATTGTTGTCTCTTGTAAATCAATTGCTGAAAATCAACAAACATATAAATTTCCCGCAGCTTTGATAGTTTCATCAAGTCCGCCCTCCGTGGATATTGAGACCGGAACGGAAATAGCTGAAATGGAAGAAAAAACCGGTGCTGAAGAAGTTGAAATTGTTGAAATTGTTGATAAGAGCAGTGATGAGATTGTACAGGAGCCGACAGAAAAGGCAGAAGTGCTCCCTATGACCGAGCAAGAAATAATGTTGAAAGATGCTAAAGATAAACATAATATCACCGTGGATAATAAAGATATTGAAAGGTTTGATGAAGCGATAGAAGCATGCAGGAGTGCGGTAAAGATGAAACCTGAACATGTTGACGCATATTACAAACTTGGTTCAATGTATACAGAACTCGGGATGTACAATGAGGCTATTGAAGCATACGAAAAGTATATAGACCTAGTTCCAGATAATGCCGAGGTTTACTACAATTTAGGAATAACGTATTTGATGATAGATAATTCAGATGCTGCATTTGAAAAATACGAAAAACTGAACAAAAAAGAACCTGAACTTGCTGAAAGACTTTATAGTGCAATTGTCCAGAATGTACTGGTGAATAATGAAGGGGTTTATTTTGTACAGGTTGCTGCATTTAAGAACAAAGGGTATGCCCTCGAGATGACGCAAAAAATGAAGGACCTCTATAAATACGTTTATATAAAGAAAGAGAATAATTTTAATAAGGTAAGAATCATAGGGATCAATACAGTATATGAAGGAGAAAAAGTCAAGAAGGAGTTGCGGGCACGTTTAAAGCTTGAACCTCTTTTAAAGAAAGGATAAGGGAGTTAAGTCCTCATAGGTTTTCTTCAAGTTTTCCGATCAAACTGAATTTTCTATACCGTTCATCAAGCATTGTCTCAACAGGTTTTTCCAATAATTCATCAAGAAGGCGTCTGATGGTTTCTCCAATAGTTTCGGAGCAAGCCTGCTGGTTTCTGTGAGCGCCTCCCAAAGGTTCGGGTATGATTTCGTCTATTATACCTAGGTTGCTTAGGTCTGATGCAGTCAGTTTGAGCGCCTCAGAGGCTTTTTCATACTCTTCTTTTCCAATAGCTGAATCAGATTTATTCCATAGAATAGCGGCACAACCCTCAGGTGATATTACGGAATAGACTGAATGCTCAAGCATGAGCACCCTGTCGCCGATAGCCAGTGCAAGCGCGCCGCCACTGCCTCCTTCTCCAATAACGACAGAGATAATAGGGGTCCTGATATTGAACATTTCCTGAAGATTTGAAGCGATCGCTTCTGCCTGTCCTCTCTCTTCCGCACCTAATCCTGGATATGCCCCTGGTGTATCAATAAAAGTTATTATGGGTTTGCCGAATCGTTCTGCGAGTTTCATGATACGAAGGGCCTTACGATACCCTTCAGGATGGGGCTGTCCGAAATTTCTCTCAATTCTCCCTTTAGTACTCCTGCCTTTTTGATGTCCGATGATAGCGACAGGGATACCCTGAAAGTTTGCGAAACCAGCTACAATCGCGGGATCGTCTGAGAATTTTCTATCGCCATGAAGTTCAATGAAATCCTCGGTCATGGATTTTATGTAGTCCAGTGTATGCGGTCTCTCAGGATGACGCGCAATCAGTGTCTTTTGCCATGGCGTTATTTTTGAGAAAATGTCTGCCCTTAAGTCCTTAGCTTTTTTCTCGAGTTTTTTTATCTCCCCGGTTATGTTCATGTCCTTGCCATCGGCAAGGTGTTTCAGTTCTTCTATTTTGTTTTCCAGCTCAGCAACAGGTTTTTCAAAATCAAGATAATAATGCATGGATTCCTTTCGGAATAAATTACAAATTACAAATTAAAAATTACAAATAAGTTCCAAATTCCAAATGGCAAGGGTACGATGTTTGGTGCTTGGTGCTTATTTGTATTTTGGTGCTTGTTTTTTGTTATTTATCAGTTCAGTGTTGTTGTGTTTTCTCCCAGTATTTTTTCAATTTCGAAGATCATATCCTCAGATGGTTCCACTTGACGGTCTGTTGAGAGGATGGATTCCCATTTTTCAGGAGATATGATTTTCAGGTAGACAGGGCAGTCGCCTGCATGTCTGGATAATATCTCCTCAAGCTCAGGAAGTTTCTCCGGTTTTGTACTATTATACATTTTAAGCACCAGTGATTTGTATTGTGAGATCTTAGGTTTTACCATAGTAGTCGTTTCTGGCTTTCTGAAGCCGTTGTTTTTATAGCGGCCTCTGCTTTTTGGCGTAAATGTTTTTAATTCATTTATCTGTTCTTCATTATCAATTGCTGCTATCTTCCCTGCAATGATTTTCAGCCCCTTGTCAGTATTGTCGACCTGTCCTGATATTAATACAGGTATGTCCAGTGTGAGCAGGTCCTGGGACTCCTGGAAGGTCTCAGGGAAGACAACAACCTCAACGCTTCCGCTAATGTCTTCTACAGTAATGTAACCCATTGGGTCGCCCTTTTTTGTCTGTATTTTCTTACATGATAATATGACTCCCCCGATGACTATCTGGCTTTTGTCCTCAACTTCAGGGATGTCCGTGGTTGATACTACTTTGAGTTCATTAAATTTGTCTTTGTAAGCATTCAGGGGATGTCCGGAGATATAAAAACCGAGCGCCTCTTTTTCCATTGCGAGTCTGTGAGAATCTTTCCATTCTTCAACATCCGGCATCTGATGGGGGGCTGGCTCGTGTATGTCATCGAACATGCTTTCCTGTCCGATGTTCTTTTCCTTCTGGTATCGCATGGCGGCTTCCATGGTACCCGGGACTGCTGCCCACAATTGTGCCCTCTTACCGAGAGAGTCGGTCGCCCCCGCCTTAATGAGGCTTTCAAGTACCTTTTTATTTACCCTGCGCGTATTAGCCCTGGAGCAAAAGTCAAAGAATGACTCGAAATTAGTATTATCCCTGACTTCGATTATTGCGTCGATTGCGGAACTCCCTACACCTTTTACAGCTTCCAGTCCGAAACGGATCGAATTGCCGGTGACCTTGAATTCTCGTGTACTTTCATTAATATCAGGAGGGAGCATCTCAATACCCATTTCCTTGCATTCACTTATGAAATTGACTACTTTGGTTGTATTGTCCATATCGGAGCTAAGAGAGGCTGCCATAAATTCAACAGGGTAGTGTGCCTTTAAATATGCGGTCCTGTATGCAATGAGTGCATATGCCGCGGAGTGTGATTTGTTGAAACCGTATTGGGCGAATTGGAGTATCAGGTTAAAGAGGGTCTCTGCCTTTTTCTCAGATATTTTGTTAGCTTTTGATCCTTCTATAAAAGTGTTCTTGAGCTTCTCCATTACTTCCGGGTTCTTTCCGCCCATAGCTTTTCTCAGGATATCGGCCTGTCCGAGACTGAAACCAGCCAGTTTATGGGCGACTTCCATGACCTGTTCCTGGTAAAGAATTATCCCGTTTGTCTCCTTGAGGATTCTGTCCAGTTCAGGCAGTCCGAGTTTTGCGAGAGAGCCGGTCGGTTTATTCGTTTTCGCCAAAGACCTGGCCTTTTTCCCGTCAATGTATTCGTCTACCATGCCGCTTCCTAGCGGTCCCGGTCTGTAGAGTGCAACGAGTGCTATCAGGTCTTCGAAAACCTCAGGTTCGAGCCTTGTAAGGAGGTCTTTCATGCCCGAGCTTTCAAGCTGAAATACTCCGGAAGTCCTTGCCGTACTGAGTAAGATAAATGTGTCTTCATCATCAATAGGAGCATCTTCAATAGAAAACGGCTTATAATCATCACCCTGTTCCTGCCTGCGGGTATTATTTATTATCTTCTCAGCCTTGTCGATAAGGGTAAGCGTTTTTAATCCGAGAAAGTCAAATTTCAGGAGATTGATTTCCTTGATACCATCCATATCAAATTGGGTCGTAATTGCCTCATCATTCGGTGCCTTGTATAAAGGCAGGAAATCAGTAAGGGGTGAGGGTGCTATTACAACACCGGCAGCGTGAGTAGAGGCATGCCTTGCTATTCCTTCAAGTCTCTGGCCTATATTGATTAATTCTTTGATTTGCGGCTGTGTGTCATAGAGTTCCTTGAGCTTAGGTTCTTGCTCAAGGGCTGATTTTAGGGTGATTTTCGGGACAAATGGGATGAGTTTAGCGACCTTGTCCGCCTCGGCGTAGGGGACGTTCATGGCCCTTCCCACATCCCTGATCACTGCCCGGGCCTGCATTGTCCCGAAAGTTATGATCTGTGCGACATAGTCTTTACCATATTTTTGTGTAACATAATCTATGACTTCACCCCGCCTGTCCATGCAGAAATCAACGTCTATATCAGGCATGCTGACTCGCTCAGGGTTCAGGAACCTCTCAAAGAGCAGACCGTATTTGATGGGGTCGATGTCGGTTATGTCCAGACCGTATGCCACCAGACTTCCTGCGGCAGAGCCCCTACCTGGTCCAACAGGGATATGTTTGCCTTTCGCGTAATTGATAAAGTCCCAGACTATTAAAAAATATGCTGAGAAACCCATCTTCCCTATCATCTTGAGCTCGAATTCAAACCTTTCCATATAATCGTCAGGAATAGTGCCGCCCAGTTTCTGTTTGAGGCCTTTCAGGGTCAGCTTTTCAAGGTAACTGAATAGTTCCTCTCCTTCGGGTACTTCGTACGTAGGAAGTGAGTCTGCATCGTATTTGAAATCCAGATTGCATTTTTCAGCTACTTTTCTTGTATTTGTTATTGCTTCAGGGACATCTTTAAAGGCCTCCTTCATTTCATCAGGGCTTTTGAAATAAAATGAATCCTTTGAGAACCTCATTCTCTTCTCGTCATTAAGGGTCTTTCCGGTTTGGATACAGAGGAGCACTTCATGGGCCTTTGAATCTTCCTTTGTAAGGTAATGGCAGTCATTTGTAGCGACCAGGTCCATATGAAGGTCACGGCTTAATTCAATGAGCTGCTTGTTGACTTCGTCCTGTTCCGGCATCTCATTAGCCTGGATTTCGAGGTAAAAATTGTCCGCACCGAGAATGCGTTGATACTCAAGGGCAGATTCACGGGCCTTGTCGGTCATACCGGCTCTGAGATAGTAAGGAATCTCACCCTGAAGACAGGCTGATAGGCCTATCAGTCCGCCGCTGTATTGGGCAAGAAGGTTTTTGTCGATTCTCGGTTTATAATAAAAACCGTCGATGTATGCTTTGCTCACAAGCCGGGTAAGGTTCCTGTATCCGTTAAGGTCTTTACATAAAAGGATTAAATGAAAACGGTTTTCGGTCGTACCCTGGACAGTAGATTTCTTTTCGTGGTCTTCTGCTACATATACTTCACAGCCGATAATAGGTTTCAGGCCTGCCTTTGAGACCTTTTTATAAAACTCTACTGCACCGAACAGGTTTCCGTGATCGGTTATAGAAACAGCCGGCAAGTTAAACTCTTTGGCCTTTTCAATCAGGTCATTGATCCTGATTGCGCCGTCGAGCAAACTGTATTCGCTATGGAGGTGAAGCGGAACATACTCGGAATGCATGTGAAATTTTATAATATTGTGTTGGGGTTAGTCAATTTGGGGTTTATTGATGATTTAAGTAACTGATAACCAGTTAAAAATTAAAGATAATTATTGATTAGTACCCCTCTCGGTCTCCCCTTGTAAAGGGGAGAGGTTATACTCCCCCTCCTTTACAAGGAGGGGGCCGGGGGGAGGTCGTCTTTTAATCTTTCAATAACTTGCATTATTCTTAGCAACACTCCATCCATGTTTTCATAAATCACTCTATTTGTAAAACGAATAAACGTAATACCGTAGCACTCTATGATCCTTTGCCTTTCATTATCACGTTCTTTAGCTCCTTCTATAGAATGTGAATCTCCATCAATTTCTATTGCCAGTTTTAACTCTGGACAATAGAAGTCTAGTACGAATATTTCAACACTATATTGTCGTCTGAACTTATAACCGAGATTTTTTCTTCTCAGTTTTGACCATAGAATACTTTCAGCATGAGGCATGTTATTTCGTAGTAATATGCGTTTAGTTTTTTCTTTTGTTTTGTTGAATATTCTTGTCATGTTATACCTTTGATTAGTACCCCTCTCGGTCTCCCCTTGTAAAGGGGAGAGGTAAACTCCCCCTCCTTTACAAGGAGGGGGCTGGGGGGAGGTTAATCTACAGGGCTTTTAACCACAAGCCCCGGCTTATTCAGAACATGAGTGTATATCATCGTCGTTGATACATCGGCATGACCGAGTAGTTCCTGGACGGTTCGTATGTCGTAGCCGTTTTCGAGGAGGTGGGTGGCGAAGGAGTGCCTTAGAGTATGACAGGTAACCTTCTTGTAAATTGCAGCATCCTGTGAGGACTTTTTAACAGCCCGTTGAAGAATGGTCTCATGAATATGGTGTCTGCGGATCTTACTGCTTCTTGGATCAACAGAGAGTTTAGAAGCCGGGAACACGTATTGCCATATCCATTCCCTGGAGGCATTCTTATATTTTCGCTCAAGAGACGGCCAGATATATACACTGCCATGTCCATCTCGTAGATCTGAATTGTGTATCTCCCTGCTCTTGTCCAGCTGAACCTTTAAATTTTCCCGGAACTTTCCGGGCAGGATTGTAACGCGGTCTTTCTGCCCCTTACCATCTCGGACCATAATCTGCCCAAGTGCAAAATCTATATCCTTAACTCTCAACCGTACACACTCCATTATTCGCAAGCCTCCTCCGTACAGTAGACCGGCCATAAGTGAATGCGTTGGTTGCAGAGCATCCAAAAGCCTGGTAATTTCTCCCTTGGACAGTACTACTGGAAGACGGACAGGGCGCTTTGCTCTATGAAAATCCCCGATAACGCCTGGATTCAGTTAAAGCACATGCTTGCAGAAAAAAACAATTGCATTCAGAGCTTGATTTTGAGTGCTGGCCGCAACTTGCCTTTTTACAGCAAGATAACTGAGGAATTTATTAATATCATCAGTATTTATCTTGTGAAGGGGTTTCATACTAATGAATTTAACGAAACGCCTGATCCACATTTCGTATGTCCTTTCTGTACGAATAGAGTAATGGCGCACGCGAATTTCAGACCGCATTTTATGTAATGCGGATTTCAGTGATAAGTTTTCCCGTTGGGATTCCGATTTTGAATAACTATTTAGAACAAGCGGACTGAAACTGCTGTCAGAGGTAGAATTGCTCTTAATTCCTGAATGATTCATAACTGGACATGGTGATACCATAAATTGGTTTAGCATATCCAAAGCCTTCTTTGCCTGTTCAATCTGCCAGGCATCAATATTGTTCTGGTTCTGCAAATAAGCTACAAAGCGGTTGGTGTCTCTTTCCTTAAATTCGTTGATATTGTTATCCAGGAAGACAGAATATTTCATGATCCAGATGGTAAACCAATGAGCGAGCTTTCTGGAGCCATATTTATCAATGACAAACTCTTTATATTTATCAAAATCTATCGGCATATGATAATACCTCGTAACAAAAGAATTTTATTGATTTTTGATATGCAATCTTGTACTCTACATAAATCAGATTATTAAGGTGTGACATGGCTTGAATCAAGTTGAATTATATATTGAATTATTAAAGAAGTTAACTGTCAAAAATGACAGTATCGAGAGATATAGCAGCTTGTATATCATATATTGAGTCCAGCTGTATATCTCAATATTGAGTTCAGCTGTCCAATATCTGTTATACATAAGAAATAAATGAAAAAGATAATATTCATACTAATTTTATTGATTGTGGGCATTAGCAGTAATCAGCATGCCGCTAACCAAGCATCGTCAAACTCACATCAATCGAATAATACAAGTGCTCTCGATTCAGCGGAGGCTTGGATCGAAGCTGGAAAAGAGAATGAATACAGAAGAATAACAGCAACTAAAACACTCTATCATCTTGGAGATGTGACATATGAAATCAGAGCTATTTCTGAATCTGATACAAACAATAATAATCTGAAAGAGTTTGAATGGTTACAAGACTTAAAAGGGGAAAAACATCTTGTTAATAGAAAACCTACAATTAACAAAGACGATATTGAAGGAGTGCAAATTGCGACTTCAATATATAAGGGTATAACAAAGCAGAACGTGAGCTTATTATTTAAAAGAGAATCTTGGGATAAGGTTAAACAAAGTACTAAGCAATTAATTGGGAAAAGGCTTGCCATCGTAAAAGGGAAAACTATCCTTATAGCTCCTGGGCTAGCATCCGTTTTGGAGCGTGAAGCAGCAATTGGGTACGGCGAAACGGATATAAGCATATTTATTGAAGGACTTATTCCAACAGAACGCCCATCTGAACACGACAGAGAAAAAGATATTAAGAAATTAGAATAAAGGATGTATAACAAGTCGTTGGAGATTGAACGAGTACCACAGGACACTTTTTTAGTGAGATTGTATTTTATGGTAGTCAAATCAGTTTGAGGCCAGTGCAAGAGATACAGTGGTACTCGTCACTCAACTTGTCGTTGAGCCTGTAGAAAAAGTCCCGAAACGGGTATAATACTGCAATTCACCTGAAAGAGAAAACTTGATATCGCTAAGGAGGGGAAATGGCGAGATATAAGGAATACGACTACACTCAGGGCAAGTTCATACCAGTTCACTTTGACAAGCAAATACTACCGGGGACATTTGAATACACACTACACTACCTTATTAATAATGAGATAGACCTGTCAGTATTTGACCTGCGTTATAGTAACGATGAAACCGGAGCCCCGGCGTATGATCCTGCAATACTACTGAAGATAATACTTTTTGCATATTCACGTGGGATCACCTCAAGCAGAAAGATAGCGCAGTGCTGCCATGAGAACGTGGTATTCATGGCATTATCAGCCGATACCCAGCCGCACTTTACAACAATAGCCGACTTTATCTCTACAGCAAATGAGGAGATCATCAGATTGTTTCTGGAAGTACTAATGGTTTGCGATGATATGGACTTGATAGGCAAAGATATGTTTGCCGTGGACGGATGCAAGATGCCCAGCAACGCATCAAAGGAATGGAGCGGGACAATAGCAGAACTAACGAAGAAGAAACAGAAGATGGAAAAGGTTGTCAGGCAGATCATCAAGAGGCACCGGGAAATAGATGAAACCGAGGTAAACAGCGAAGAGGTGAAGCAGGAACAGCAATACGTAGAAACTATCAAGAAGAGAGTAAAGAAGATAAGGCAGTGGCTAAAGGAAAACGATGACAAACCGGGCACGACGGGAAAGCCGGTAAAGAGCAACATCACGGACAATGAAAGCGCAAAAATGAAAACTTCCAAGGGAGTGATTCAGGGCTATGACGGGGTGACGGTAGTGGATGATAAACACCAGGTGATAGTTCACGCAGAAGCATTCGGGAAGGCGCAGGAGCACGATCTTCTAAAGCCGATGTTGGATGGGACAAGGGA
>PJEL010001369.1_pt1 | contig 24960 bp, 22 predicted proteins | sample 1853271 | NCBI WGS metagenome assembly PJEL01 (sample SAMN08108733, study PRJNA415343) | Invertebrate metagenome, whole genome shotgun sequencing project. | host: Globobulimina | place: Sweden: Gullmar Fjord | collected 2015-08
TATGAACAGCTTCATAATGAGAGAATCACGAGCTTACTCGAAAAACATACAGATTTTAATATACCCGCAGGCACAAAGACAATCCTTACACACGGTGTTGACGAAATCGATCTTGTCCGCTCCGGGTTAGATGATACAATGAGGACCGCCTTTCAGGAGATGTATGAAGTACTACTATCAAATAAAAAAGTAAAGAACTACAGGACAGCGGCGTTTGTAATAGCAATAAAGAAAATAGCGCGGTCTTACCTGGATATTGGGATATATTAAAATATGTAGGGGCAGACCTGCGTGTCTGCCCGGCTTTGATATGCCTTCTGTCCGGCTTTGACATGCCCTCTGTCCGGCCTTGACATGCCCTACGAACAGGGCACACACACAGGTGTGCCCCTACAATTGTTATATAATAAAGATATTAATTATATGGAAACCCAAAATGGAGGGCTAATATGTCTTCAAACATAAAAGTACTTGCACCGTACGATAACCATTTGATCAGGGAAATCCCTTTAACTACACAGGAAGAACTTGAAAGAATACTTGATGAGGCAAATACCCTCTTTCATGATAGATCTCAATGGCTGCCCAAATATGAACGTATAAAAATTCTTAAACGGTTCAGGGAACTGCTTGCAGAAAATCTTGACGTCCTTGCAAGGCAGGCAGCCGAAGAAGGCGGCAAGCCGCTTGCTGATTCTATTGTAGAGGTCAACCGGGCAGTTAAAGGAGTTGAGATAGCTATTCAGGAACTCTCACAGATGCACGGCACTGAAATACCGATGGAGCTGAATGAGAGTTCTGCAAATCATATTGCATACACCATGAATGAACCTGTTGGCATCGTTGCTGCCGTAAGTGCATTTAATCATCCAGTGAACCTTATTATTCACCAGGTGGTTCCTGCTGTAGCGGTTGGATGTCCTGTAATAATAAAACCTGCTGCCGCTACTCCATTGTCATGTTATTCTGTTGTTGATCTTCTTTATAAAGCCGGGTTGCCGGAAAAATGGTGCAGGGTAGTATTATGTGAAAGGGATGTAACGGCAAAGCTTGCTTCTGACAGCAGGATAAAATTCCTGACATTTATAGGTTCGGCAAAGGTAGGGTGGAATTTCAGGAAAAACCTTGCCCCGGGTGCAGATTGTGCCCTTGAACATGGAGGTGCAGCACCTGTAATTGTGGAGCCTGATGTCAATGTTGACAATGTATTGCCGGGGATAATAAAAGGCGGATACTATCATGCCGGACAGGTCTGTGTCTCTGTTCAGCGTCTGTTTATACACCGTGAGATAATGCCGTCAGTCAAGGCGAAAATGACAGAGATGGTAAAGGCACTGAAAGTCGGTGATCCCCTGGATATGTCCACAGAAGTCGGGCCCCTGATTAAGCCTGGAGAAGTCGACAGGGTAGAGAGCTGGGTAAATGAAGCAGTTGAAGAAGGGGCTGAACTTCTTTGCGGCGGAAGCAGGATTTCAGATACATGCTATTCACCGACACTTCTTCTTAATCCTTCTGAGAAATCAAAAGTTACTACAAGCGAGATATTCGGTCCAGTTGTATGCCTCTATGAATATGATAACTATCTTGATGCTGTTGAAAGGGCGAATATGGGAGCGTTCAATTTTCAGGCAGCGGTTTATACTGAATCTCTGAATATTGCACTTGATTGCGTAAAACGTCTCCGGGCCAAAGCTGTCATGGTGAATCAGCATACGGCCTTCCGTGTTGACTGGATGCCTTTTGGAGGCGCTGATGAATCCGGCCTCGGAGTAGGCGGCATAGGTTATTCTATGAGGGACATGTGCAGTGAAAAGCTGATGGTTATCAGGACCGTTATTTAAACGAGATTGATGCTTAAATAAAAATGGCACGCCCAGGAGGAGTCGAACCCCCAACCTCCTGATCCGTAGTCAGGCACTCTATCCAATTGAGCTATGGGCGCATTATTCTATTTTGTATTACTTACTTTTTAACACCCTCTTTAAGAACCAGACCATAACGCTCATGCTGAAATGAGTGTACGGTCGGGAAGTTCATATAGAGCCATCCCCACTCGCCTGAAGGAGGAAAAAGTTTTTTACCGTCCTCCATGACTGCCACTCCAACGGCGGGGTTCTTGGGATCATTGGTAACCGATGTAATGGTTGAGGAACTCATTTTAAAATCAGGGAGAAAAGGCCCTATCTGGACTGTCAGATTTGAATCCGGAATTTTGAATTCTCCTCCTACATTTGCAGTGATTTCCATCTGCTTACTCTCTTTTTTGTCTTCAATAATAATCTTTACCCCGGACCACTGGTCTTTTACTTCAGGTGGTACGATGACCTGAAATACGGTCTTCTTTATAGCGTCTTGACCTTGCGCCAGTGAACCTGGCTGGGTATCAATGATCGGCCCTTTTGCCATGGATGGTTTTTTTACAGCCTGTTCCTCCTTTTTTTGACAGGAAGAAAATGCAAAGGTCAGAGTTATTATTGCCAGTACTAATAATATATTTTTCATTTTTAATGAATCCTCCTATGTTATCTTACCGTATGTGCAACACGGTCAATGGCGGAGAGGCAGGGATTCGAACCCTGGGTGGGGTTTGACCCCCACACTCGCTTAGCAGGCGAGCACCATCGGCCAGCTCGGTCACCTCTCCATATAAACTGAAAGCTTATTGCTTAAAGCTAAAATATACCTTTGAATATTACCCAATTGAGGTTTATTTTGTAAACCTGCACGGGTTTTTGAACACTTTTTTGGAAAGAACATCTTACCAGAAACGTTTATAAAAAACCATTATCTTTAAAGGGGATAAGCTTAGATAATGGTTTTTTATATCGAATGCATATTTAAAAATGTATAAATCCATTTCAACAACTCAGAAGACTTTTAAGAATTTTCCTTGACCAGTTTCTTTATCGTCTTTTTCAGTTCAGTAAGATCGGATGATTTCACAATATATGCCTCGGATGCCCATACGGCAAAATCGTCCCTGTAATCATATGCGGTTGACATGATGATAGGGATGTCCGGCCGCTGTTCTTTCATTTTTCTTAAAAGACTTATTCCATCGATGTCAGGCATAAGGATATCAAGAGTAACAATGTCCGGATTTTCTTGTTCAAACTTTTCGAGTGCCTCTTTTCCTGTGCTGGCAATTACGATATTGTATCCTTCTTCCTCAAGTTCTTCCTTGTACAAACGTTGTACATTCAGGTCGTCATCTACTATTAGAAGTTTCATACTACGCCCCCTTTCTTATGAGGTTATGTTTTTTATAGTTCAAGATATTTAAATCCATAGTGTTCTCCTGTCAATTTTCTTCCTGCAGCGGCAGGTGGATCTTAAAAGCAGTCCCTTTTCCCCATATGCTATCCACTTTAATCTTACCGTTATGTTCCTCCAGGATTTTATGGGTTACAGCAAGTCCGAGTCCTGTGCCCTCTGTCTTTGTGGTAAAGAATGGATTGAATATGTTTTTCATGTCGTCAGGTTTAATGCCGCACCCGGTATCCGATAACTCAATGATCGCATCATGATTCTCCTGCCTGCTCTTTATCGTGATTGTACCATGGTCTGTTGCCTGAGACGCGTTTGTAACAATATTAAGAATAGCTTCCTTTATTCTGTCATTATCTATATTTGTCATAAGAGGTCCGGCTGAAAGTTCTTTGACGATTATATTCTGTCTGTCAATCATTTCCGGAGTGATAAACTCAATGATATTAAGCATCAGCTCATTTATGTCTATACTCCGTTTCATTATCCTTGAACTCTTTACAAAACCGAGTATTTCCTTAAGGATATTCTCAAGCCTGCTGACTTCATTGACGATAATCCTTGCATACTCCTTTGTATCTGTTGTCAGTTTTTTCTCAAGCCTCCGCGCGAACCCTCCTATGGATATAAGTGGGTTTCTTATCTCATGAGCTACTCTTGCGGCCAGTTCTCCCAGTGCGGCCATTCTCTCGGCGTGAGTGACTCTCTCTCGAAGAGTGCGCAGTTCTGTTACGTCACGTGAAATATGGACTGTCCCCACGAAATTATCGGTAGAGTCAAAAATCGGAGAATTTGAGACGACGAATGTGCCATTGAGAAAAGGGTCTTCAACTTCTTCCACAAAAGGCTTTTTCAGCTCTATTGTCCTGGAATGAGGGCAAGTTTCAGGGTGAGAGTCTTTCCCGTGAAATATTTTGTAACATTTTTTGCCGATGATCTCTTCTTCCGGTTTTCCTATTCTCTTGACTACTGCTTGATTTACCCTTCGTATAACAGAGTTATTATCAGTGAAATAGACCATGTCTGACATTGATTCAAATATATTCTTCAGCTCTGATTGCGCGAGTGCGACATTTTCAAAAAGTCGGGCGTTTTCTATTGCAGAGGCAATGTGGCTCGAAAAGCCCATTAAGAATTGCAAATCTTCATCTTTAATAGGCCTGCCGGTGAAGAGGTTGTCGACCCATATAAGGCCGATTACTTTATCCCTGAGCATTAGGGGGACAATTCCGAATGCATCGGCACCGAGCATCTGTATTAGATAAGGAGTTACAGTAGGTTCATTCTTTGCACTATGTATATTGAAGGGCCTTTTCTCATCTATACAGCGTTTGAGTATACAGTCACCTTCAAGGTCTATGCTCAATCGCTGGCTTAACCTGTCCAGGTGAGAATCAAGATGAAAAGGGCTGCTTTCAATTTCTTCTATAATTGCCCCCAGACTTTTACCTTCCATCGAAAGCCATATGTTTTTTGCTTCTTCTGGACTTGCGGGCCCTACACCCATTGTTCCTTTAAGGGCTTTTTCCGGGTCATCAATAAGAAACAATATTGCCCTGTTAAAACCGAGTCCGTCACCCATAGTTACAACGGTAAGCACCATTTTAAGAAGCTTGTCCAGGTCAAGGGTACTTCGTACAACAGAATTTATGAAGAACAAGCGTGAAAGTTCCTGGTTTCTCCTTATGAGTTCTTTCTCGACCATCTTCTTTTCAGAGATATCTCTGGATATTCCGCTTATTGCCGTTACATTCCCGGACGGATCAAGTATCGGAGAGAGTGTAAGACTGATTTCTATTAATTTCCCATTTTTTGTCTGTCTTATTGTTTCTATATTTCTTAATGTCTCTTTCTGCTGAATCTTGTTCATGAAATCTTTTTCTTCTTCTGTAAGAAATGAAGGGACCATAGGAAGAAAATTGCCTATTACCTCGTCTTCTGTATAGCCGTAAATATTTTCAGCCCCTTTATTCCATGAAGTGATAAGGCCGTCGGTATTTGAAGTAATGATAGCGTCAGCAGAGTTTTCTATAAGACTCTTAAGGTAGTCTTTTGTCTGTGTTACCTCTTTCTCTTTTTCAAGCTCGGCCCTGTACAGGCGTGCGTTTTCAATAGCGATTGATGAAGCTGAGGCAAAGGTCACTAATGTGTTCAGATCACTCTGAGTAAAGGTTGTGACTCCCCATTCGTCATGTTTGTCGTACAGGGCCAGGGTGCCGATTATCTGGTCACCTATGATAAGAGGGACACAGATGACCGATGTCGAGTGGACTGTTGCTATACGTAAATTCTCAGGCATGTTGGCGGTATCATCTATTAAAACAGGTTTCCCTGTTAACGCAACATGCCCGGCTATCCCTTCGCCAATGCGAAGGTTGGGTTTGTGTTCATTTTTATTTTCATGAGAGTAAAAGGCTTTTATCTGAAGGTCTTCTCCTTCAAGAAGTCTCAGGACACAACCTTTTACATTAAAAACTTTTGAAACTTCTTCACATATATTGGGAAGGAGTTTATCAATATTCAATATGGAAGTTATTGCTTTGACAGTTTCATGTATGACTTTAAGTTCATCAAGCTGTGTTTTGACACTTCTATAAAGTTCAGCGTTCTGTATGGCGGCGCTGATGTTATGTGATATGATCGTCAGAAGATTAATCTCGTCCTGGTCGTAAACATGTGTTTCTCTGGTCTGTACCATCAGGATTCCTATAGGTGTATCGTCTTTGAGAATCGGCACGGCAAGCAGTGATAAATAGTCATGCGGTAATGGCTTAAGAATTGTTTTGACCCCGGGATTATTCCTTAAATCTTCAATGACAAGAGGCTGGAGTTCATTAAAGACTTTATGAATGATCTCCTCATGGTCCTGTATACAAAAAACGTTTATCGACTCTTTACCGGTACCTTTTGCAGATTCAATGCAGATTACTTTGTTTTCCGGCTTAACAAGGCAGATGTAGCAAATATCTTTGTCAAAGCTTTCAGCAATAACATGTGTAATTGTATCGAGAATTTCTCTCAGTTCGAGTGTTGAACTAGCGATTTGAGAGACTTTGGTTAAAATATCAGCATGAAAGGGCTTTTGCCCCTGTTGCTTTTTATCAGTCATTTCAGCCATTTTCACAAATAAGTTTATTTAATTGTTTTTTAAATTTCAGCTGCCCGCATAAATTCTGCAGCCTCTTCCGGAGGAGTTGGATTAATGTAAAAACCGGAACCCCACTCAAAGCCGGCTATTTTTGTGAGTTTGGGCATTATCTCAATATGCCAGTGGTAATAATCGTTTATTTCATCTTTAAAAGGTGAAGTGTGGAACATCATATTGTATGGGGGCATATCAAGAACTTTGTCCATCTGCTTTAAAGTTTGTTGCAGCATTTGCGCCAGATGTCCAGCATTATCGTTAAGCATATAACTTGATTCATGCCTTTTAGGATATATAATGGTTTCAAACGGTGAGCGTGGCGCAAAAGGGGCAAGGGCGATAAACTCATCATTTTCAGATATTACTCTTTTTTTGCTTGCTGTTTCCTGGCGTATTATATCGCAGAAAATACATCTCTCTTTATAATTATAATATTGTTTGGCATTTACGATTTCTTCCTGTACCAGGTGAGGAACAATTGGAAGGGCTATAAGCTGGGAGTGCGTATGTTCAAGAGATGCTCCTGCATCGTCACCTTCGTTTTTAAAAACAAGAACATACTTGAGCCTTTTGTCGTTTTTCAGGTCTTTTATTCTGCTTTGAAACGCCCGGAGAGCTCCTTCAACCGATTCGAGTGGCATTGTTGAGAGTGTGAGGTTGTGGTCAGGGCACTCAATTATTACTTCATGCGCGCCAACCCCGTTCATTTTATCGAACATCCCATCACCTTCTCTATTTAATTCTCCTTCAATGTTGAGGGCAGGGAACTTATTTGAAACAACCCTGAGAGTCCATCCTGGAGTATTCTCTTTGCTGTCGTTCGGTCTGGAGGCCATTATTTCAGGGGGTGTTGTTCGTTCATTCCCTTCACAAAATGCACAGAAACCGCCTTTTTTGGGAGAGACCCGCATGCCGAAATCTGACGGCCTTTTTCCTCTTTCAATTGAAATGATGACCCATCTTCCGGAAACAGGGTCCTTTCTTAGTTCAGGCATTCATACCTCCATATATTTATTGATCGCTATATAATTAAACTAACAAATGAAATTGATGATTAGTTATTTTGTTCATATTATATCATTAATTGGGCTATAATTTTCCATGAAACCTTCATTCCATGCAAGACTGCTAAACAGGTCTTTTGAAGACCCGGTGCTTTATGTGAGGCTCATATGGGAAGGACGTGCATTATTGTTCGACCTTGGGTTTACAACTAACATGTCTACCGGTGATATTCTGAAGATAACAGATGTGTTTGTATCACATACGCATGTTGACCATTTTATAGGCTTTGATACTCTATTAAGAGTATCTCTGAAAAAAGAGAACCCTTTAAGATTCTACGGGCCTGAAGGTTTTATGGACTGTGTGGCGGGCAAGCTTCAAGGGTATACATGGAACCTTACAGGAGACTATCCTCTTATAATAGAAGTCTTTGAGGTAAAAGGAGAATTTGTTGAAAAATCTGTTTTTAGGGCGAAGGAATCATTTAAGCGTGAAGAGGCGGGAATAGTGCCATTTAATGGCATACTTTTAGAGGATACTTTTTTTACGGTTTCAACTTCGGTCCTTGATCATCAAATCCCGTGTCTGGCATTCAGTCTTAATGAGGACTTCCATATTAATATTGATAAGGCGGCCCTGAACAGATTAAACCTACCAGTTGGACCGTGGCTTGGGGAATTCAAGGCAGCAGTGAGAGGCAATAAAACAGACACTCTCTTTTCAGTTTCAGGAAAAGAATTGAGCTTTGAAGCCCTGAGAGATATAGCAAAAATAACAGAGGGGCAGAAGATTTCATATGTTGTTGATCTGATCGGTAGTGATGAAAACCGGGAGAAGGTCGTTGAGCTTGTAAAGGGTTCACATGTTCTTTACATAGAGGCATACTTTCTGGATGAAGACAGAACACTTGCGCGAGACCGTTATCATCTTACAGCAAGGGAGGCTGGCAGAATAGCAAGAGAAGCTAGTGCAGGAAGATTAGAGACAGTCCATTATTCACCAAGATATTTTGATTGTCCGGAGAGGCTCGTGAATGAGGCGGAAGCTGAATTCAGAAAGTTAAAGTGATGGAGAGGTGCAAAATATAATACCCTCATGATAAACTGATTTCATGATTTATTTGAACAATAAACTTGTGCCTGACCGTAAAGCGCTGATTTCAGTGTATGACCACGGGTTCCTCTATGGTGATGGTATTTATGAAACGTTAAGGGCATATAAGGGAGTTGTTTTCATGCTTGATGAGCATATTGAAAGACTCTTCCATTCCGCGTCTATGGTAGACCTTACCATTCCCAGGGATCGTAAATCGATCAAAAAAGCTGTGTATGAAACATTAAAGGCCAATAAACTCACAGAAGCATATATAAGAATAACGGTATCAAGGGGTGCTGGTCCTTTAGGGTTGGATCCTGACCTCTGTCCCAAACTAACCTTTGTTATTATGACCAGGGAATTCAGTAAATATCCTGCAGAGTATTATCAAAAGGGGATAAGGATCGCGGTAGTCAAAACAAGAAGGAACTATAAGATGGCGGTTGATCCTGCAATAAAATCACTTAATTTCCTGAATAATATACTTGCAAAAATTGAGGCAAAAAAGATGGGCGCTTACGAAGCTATTATGCTTAATTATCGTGGATACGTGGCAGAAGGGACTATTAGCAATATATTCTTTATAAAAGATGGAGTTCTCTGTACACCCTCAATGCAAGTTGGAATTTTGGGGGGGATAACCAGGAGTATGATTCTGGATATCGCGAAAGAGTTAAAAATTCTAATTAAAGAAGGCAGGTTCTGGAAAAAAGATCTTTATAAAGCAGATGAAGTATTTATCTCAAACACTACCATGGAGGTCATGCCCGTAACCGGAGTGGATGATATAATAATAGGTAACGGTACCGGAAGTATTACAAAAATGCTGCATAAAGCATACAGGAAAAAGGTCGTCAATTATTTAAAAAAAGAGGGGAAGTAATTATTTATTAGTATTATGAAAGAACGGAACATTGCAAAACTGATTGATCATAGTCTTCTCCGGCCTGACGCAACAGAGGCCGATATCGTAAGGCTTTGTGAGGAGGCAGGGGAATATGGTTTTTTCTCTGTTTGTATGCACCCGTCCTTCCTTGAAACTGCGCGGGATGTCCTGTTTAAGACCCATGTTAAAACAGCTGCAGTAATAGGGTTTCCCCTGGGTATGAGTTTATCGAGAGTAAAAATATATGAGGCGATGGAATCCGTTATTAAAGGGGCTGATGAGCTTGATATAGTCATCAATATCGGGATGGCAAAGTCAGGGGACTGGCAAGGAATGGAAAGAGAGATCACGGATATTGTAACAGCTACGCCCGAAGCAGTACATAAGGTAATAATAGAGGCATGTTATCTTACGGATGATGAGAAAAGGAAGGCATGTGCAGCTATCATTAATGCCGGTGCGAAATTTATTAAGACATCAACCGGTTTTGGGCCATCCGGTGCTGTTGTAAGAGATGTTGAATTGATAAGGTCCGTGACAAAAGGTAAGGTTGGGATTAAGGCTGCCGGGGGTATCAAAACGCTTAAAGAAGTAACGGCATTTATTGAAGCCGGTGCCACAAGGATCGGGACAAGTTCAGGCGTTGAAATAATGAAAGAACTGGTGGGGTAAAATCATTCCCACCGTTTAAAAAGATCATGCCCGATTCCTGCACTGTCGAGGATCTTTCCCACGACAAAATCTACAATATCATTTATATCTTTTGGCTTGTGATAAAAACCCGGAATAGGCGGGACAATGGATACTCCCATTTTTTTGAGCTTGAGCATATTCTCAAGATGTATTTCATTAAATGGCATTTCGCGCGGGGACAAGATCAATGGCCGGCCTTCTTTTAATACAACATCCGCGGCCCTTTCCGTCAAATTATTAGCATAACCGTTTGCGATCCCTGAGAGAGTTTTCATAGAGCATGGAACAACGAACATCCCGTCTGTAAGAAAAGATCCGCTGGATACAGGTGCTGCAAGATTATCTTCGCTGAAATAACGGATCTTTTTTGAGGAGTAGTATTTCTGTATCTTCTGTTCTGTTTCAAGTGTTGTTGCACCTGCCCAGTCCAGACCTGTTTCAGTGTTAATAATCAAGAAAGAGGTCCTGGATATACAGAGGTAAATGTTATCAACGGTTTTGAGTAACTCTTCTACAAGCCTGATGCCGTAAATTGAGCCGCTCGCTCCTGAAATAGCAACAATAAAAGACTTCATGGGGGTATTTTAGCACACAAATAAACAATTCAGGATTGATAATTAATTTTTGCACTGCATGACGAGCAGGTTCCGCTCGGCAGTGCTGAAAGGAAGTTGCAGCCTGTGCAGTTCTTTTACGTGTTGTCTGATATATGGGGCATTCTCCAGTGCTTCCTCCAGCTCATCGAAGATCCCGGGGCCTTTACTTATTACTAATCTGCCCCCTTTTCGAAGATAGGGGCAGCCCATATCGACAAACTCTTTAATACTGAAAGCTGCCCTTGAGACCATATAATCGTAGGCGCCTTCATGCTCATTCCCTAGATTTTCTAGCCTCTGCTCTACTATGTTGATAGAAGATAATTCCAACTGTCTTACGCAGTGCCGCAAAAAAGAGGCTTTTTTCCTTGTCGGTTCGATCAGGGTCAAATCAATTTCAGGTCTTACAATCTTTATCGGTATCCCGGGAAAACCGGCGCCTGTGCCTGTATCAGCCAGATTGAGCGTACCACTGGGGATAGTCCTTAAATAAAGCAGGGAATCAATAAAGTGTTTTGTGACGATTTCGCTGTCTTTTTTTATTGCGGTCAGATTATATGTTTTATTCCACTTTTTGAGTTCAGCGAGAAAACACATGAAACTCTGCATCTGTTTTTCGGAGATGGAAATGCCGATTTCGTTCAGGTTCTTTTTGAGTAATGCCTCTGTGTTCATTTAATAATAGGCTCACTTTACCGTGCCTACATGCACATAAGTGATGCCAAAGGTAAGCTTGAAGTATTTTACGTCCTGCAGGCCGGTCTCTTCCATGGCTTTCTTGAATTCTTCAGGTGCAGGAAAACCGAGCATTGAATCGGGCAGATATTTATAGGCACCTTTTTTACCGGATACAGTCTCTCCAATAAACGGCAGGACCTTTGTAATATAAAAATGGTAAAGGGGTTTAAAGAACCGGTTCTGAACACTCGTAAACTCCAGAACAACTACCTTGCCTCCGCTTTTGACGACCCTGCCCATTTCGCTTATCCCCTTCTTGTAATCCTGAACATTACGTATACCGAATGCTATTATTGAGCCATCAAAGGAGTTATCATCAAATGGGAGTGCTGTAACATCCGCAAAGCGCACATCTATTTTGTTTTCTAATCCAGCGGTTTTTACTTTATTTTTGCCGAGTTCGAGCATGCCCTCACTGAAATCCACACCAACTACCTTTGTGCCGGCCGGATGTCTGTTTATTATTTCGAGGGCAACATCGCATGTGCCGGTAGCCACGTCCAGAATTCTGCCATTATCTGCTTTAGGAAGCTGATTTACCGCGAATTTCCTCCATGACCGGTCTATTCCTAGACTCAACATCTTGTTCAGGAGGTCATAGCTATGCGCTATGGTCGAAAACATTGTCTGTATTTTTACCGGGTCTTTGGCTGACTTATCCATAAATATGATTAAAAAAGGTCTCCTTATAAAAGAGAAGTTTAAAATATAGTTTGCAGCATGTCAATCAGGAAGCCATAAATTACGGCTTTTATTATCACCTGAATTTGAAACTTATCACCTTCATGGAGTATGATTAATAGTTATGTTTCAGAGCTTTAATACAACCGGCATTGGCAGTCTGCCCCATACAGATCCAGTAGAGGCTTGCAAAGTTATTCTGGATTCCGTGGATATCCCTTTTTGGCCCCAGCTGCCCCACAGGAGTTTCCTTGAATCAATGGCGCCTATGTATTCCGAAGGGTTTCCTTTTATAAGGATAGAAGGTGAGAATATCCATACGGAAGAGGCGGAGAGTGAGGCGGAATCGGAATTCTATGAGGCGATCGCGAACAAGTCGGGATTTCCAATTTCAAAAGAGTATGCTGCCGGTCTTCATGCGTTTGTTGATATTCTGAAAAAAGAGGGCCGTAAGTTTGAAGTGATAAAAGGACATATAACAGGGCCTCTGACCTTTGCGCTTTCGATTGTGGACAGGGAAAAACGCCCTATATATTTTAATGAAGAACTGCGGGACCTTTCTCTGGAGCTTCTCAAAGGCAAGGTAAGCTGGCAGATTGATGTTCTTAAAGAGTTTGCGGACAAGGTAATGATTTTTATTGATGAGCCGATCCTTACCGCTCTCGGTACATCCACGTATATAGGTGTCAGTACTGATGAGGCATTAAGGATGCTTAAGGAAATTGTGGGTTTTGTAAAGGAATGCGGCGGTATTTCCGCCATTCATTGCTGCGGCAGGGCGGACTGGCCCATCGCGCTTAATTCAGGAATTGATGTGTTTAACTTTGATGCCTTTGAATTCGGGGATACGCTAAGCATGTACCCTGAAGATATGAAGGCTTTTATAAATAGAGGCGGTTATATTGCGTGGGGAATTGTTCCCACAACTGAAGCTATAAAAGAAGTTGATTTTCAGGTACTAAAGGATAGACTTGAAAGCGGTCTTACATCTCTTGAAAATATAGGTGTGCCTAAGGACAGGCTCAGACAACAGTCATTAATTACCCCTTCATGCGGAACAGGGTCACTAGAAATAAAAGACGCGCAGAAGGCATTCTCATTGCTGAAGGATTTAAGAAACAGCTATGTCGAGGGTTAAGGGGTTTATATCGTTTGAAGGTGTAGAGGGATCAGGGAAAAGTACACAGACAAAATTCCTCGCTCAACATCTCCGCACGCAGGGCCATGAAGTTATTGAAACAGTTGAGCCCGGCGGGACAAAAATCGGGCATAAGATCAGGGAACTGCTCCTTGAGCCGGAAAACCATATGGACCCGCTTACAGAGCTCCTCCTTTACTACGCATCAAGGGCACAACATGTCAGAGAGGTCATATATCCGGCGATAATCAGTAATAAAATAGTAATAACAGACCGTTTTACCGACTCTACTGTTGCCTACCAGGGACATGCAAGAGGCATTGACCTTGGTATCTTAAATTCTCTTAATGAGATAGTCTCACCTGACATGAAGCCTTCACTTACTTTTTTACTTGATATTGATGTAGAGGAAGGGCTTAAAAGGAACAGAAAAGCGCTGAAAGAAGACAGGTTTGAACTCGAGACAGTCGAGTTTCATAATCGTGTGAGAGATGGTTTTCATCAGATTGCGAAAGAAGAGCCTGAGAGGGTCAGGATAATTGATGCCTCCAGGAATGCTGAAGAAGTCAGGAAAGAAATAACAGAAACTATTGAGGAACTATGGCATTTAAAGACATAATCGGACAGGAGAGGGCCATTGATATTTTGCAGGGGTGTATCACAAGAGACCGCATCCCTCATGCCCTGCTTTTTGCCGGTGACGAAGGAATAGGAAAGAAGCTTGCTGCGCTGAATTTTTCCAAGGCGCTTAATTGCAGCAAAGAGTCCGGCGGTGATGATCTCTTTTCTACTGATGAGGTAGAGGAGCCGGATAATCAGGTCAGTGACAGGCATGATGCATGTGACAAATGCCCTTCCTGCATGAAAATAGAGAAAGGGAACCATCCCGACATGTTTATGATCGCTCCTGAAGGAGAAGGAGGACAGATAACGGTCTCGGCAGTCAGGCAGCTTGAAGAAGCGCTTTCTTACAAGCCGTTTGAGGGCAGCTGGAAGATAGCTATTGTTGATAACGCGGACAGGCTGAACCAGTCAGCTGCGAATGCCTTTTTACAGACCCTTGAGGAACCGTCACCTCAGAGTATTTTAATCCTGATTTCTTCAAGGCCTGAAATGATACTCCCGACCATTCGCTCCAGATGTCAGAGGGTCAACTTTACTACTCTGCCTGTAGGTACAATGAGCACTCTGCTTGAGGAGAAATTCGATAAGTCCGACAGTGACAGGGCCATGCTGTTGAGTGTCCTTTCAGGGGGAAGACTCGGTTATGCATTAAATGAAGATTTAATCGAGCAAAGAGACTGGTCGTTTGAGCTCTTCGATAAGATGCTCGGCAGGCTTGAAGAAGATACCTGGGACAACCGTGGAGAGATGGAAGAATGGTTTGAATGGTCTGAGTTATGGCTCAGGGACATCGCTGTCTTTAAGGCAACAGGCCGGACAGATCTGTTGATTAATAAAGACATGGCAAATGAAATAGAAGAAATATCCGGAAGGGCAGTACTAAGAGACACTTTAAAACTGGCCCGGGAATTATATACTATACGAGGAAGATTGAGGTTTAATCTAAACAAACAGCTTACCTTTAATTATACAAGCCTTGTCCTCAAGAAAGCGTTGGGAAGAAAAAATGTCAGAGAACAGTAATGCATTAGAAACTCCGAAAGAACCCGAAACAACCGAGAGCCAGTCGGTCATCGGAATCAGGTTCAGGTCTTGCGGAAAGATATATACATTTAAAGTGGACAATATTGATGTTGACCTTGGCGACCGTGTGATCGTTGAATCTGAAATGGGCCTGAGTCTTGGATATGTTGCTAAAACTAAATATAACGTAAAGAAACCTGATACAAAGTTTAAGAGGGTGTTGAGGGCGGCCAATGAAAAGGACATCGAAACACTCGAAAATAATCGTCAGCTGGAAGAAGAGGCAAAGGCTTTTTGTACTCAAAAAGCGAAAGAATACAACCTTGAAATGAAGCTTGTCATTACCGAAACTACACTCGACAGGAAAAGGCTGATCTTTTATTTCACTGCTGACGGCAGGATTGATTTCAGGGAGCTTGTTAGAGACCTTGCCGCAAAATTCAAGACCAGGATTGAGATGAGGCAGATCGGTGTAAGAGATGAGGTGAAACTGCTGGGAGGTCTTGGGGCATGCGGCAGACAGGCATGCTGTAATCTTTTCCTTACTTCTTTTGCGCCGATAACTATAAGGATGGCCAAGGAACAGGACCTGTCAATAAACCAGAGCAAGCTTTCAGGTATATGCGGAAGGTTGATGTGTTGTCTTGGATATGAGCATTCAGATAAATGCAAGAGGAAACAGGACAGACAACCGCGGAAAAAAACCCCGATAGCAGCTAAAGAACAGCCTGCAAAAGATAAGGGCCCGGTTGTTTCAGATAAAGGAAGGGTGACAAAAGAAGCAAGTGAACCCCGGAAACTCCTAACAAACGAGCCAGTAGAGAGTAAAAGCCTGCAAACCGAAGGCGGGGCAGTTTCTCCAGATCAGAAAAAGACAGAAGATAAAGAAAAAACACAAAGGTCCAGCCGCAGGAGAAGGAGACGTTTCAGGCCTCGTAAACAGACCGGGGAAAATCAACCGCAGAGTAAGCCAGCCCCCCCCGCTGCAAGCCAAAAGGCAGGGGAACAGCCTAAGACTGATGAAGCGAATAAAGGCAGGCCTTTCAGCAAGCGGAAAAGGTTTTGGAAAAAGAAGAAGCCAACAGACGATGCAAAATAAATTTTATATAACCACGCCGATCTATTATGTAAACGATGTCCCTCATATAGGGCATGCCTATACAACGATAGCTGCTGATATACTTGCGAGATACAATAGATTAAAAGGTAAAAAGGTCTTTTTTCTTACAGGTACTGACGAACATGGACAGAAAGTCGATAAGGCCGCTGGTGAGAGGGGCAAGTCGCCGAAAGAGCATGCGGATTTACTGGTTGAGAATTTCAGGGAATTATGGGTAAAGCTTAATATATCGAATGACGCGTTTATCAGGACAACTGACAAGGAACACAAAGATATTGTACAGGCTGTTCTGCAGGAACTTTGGGACAGGGGTGAGATAGAAAAACGCTCATATTCAGGCTGGTACTGTACCCCTGATGAGAGGTTCTGGACGGAAAAGGACCTTGTTGACGGCAATTGCCCGGAATGCAAACGGCCTGTTGAACAGATACAGGAAGAGAACTACTTTTTTCTGATGTCGAAATACCAGGACAGGCTTATCAAGCATATCGAAGACAATCCAACTTATATAATGCCTGAGACCCGCAAGAATGAGGTGCTCGGTTTTCTGAAGAATAATGAACTTGGTGATCTATGTATATCAAGGCCCAAGTCGCGTCTCTCCTGGGGAGTGGATCTTCCGTTTGATAAAGACTTTGTAACCTATGTATGGTTTGACGCGCTACTGAATTATTATTCAGGCCCTGCGTATCTCTCTGATACGGATAAACCGTGGTGGCCTGCTGACCATCATCTTGTTGGTAAGGACATCCTTACTACCCATGCCGTGTATTGGTCTACGATGCTTATGGCACGCGGATGGGAACTGCCTGAGAATATTTTTGCCCATGGCTGGTGGACGATTGAAGGGCAGAAGATGTCAAAGTCGCTCGGGAATGTTATTGATCCTGCTAAAGTGGCTGAAGAATACGGTGTGGACGCTTTCAGATATTTTATCTTCAGGGAAGTACCGTTCGGACTTGATGGTGATTTTTCGGAAGAGGCAATGGCGAGGCGTATAAACACTGACCTTGCTAATGATATAGGCAACCTTTTAAGCCGGACATTGACTATGATTCAGAAGTACAGGGATGGAAAGGTGCCTTCGCCTGTAGCTGCCAAAGACAGAGACGATCTGGAAAAAAAGATAAAGGCATGGTTTGATGAAACAGCACTTCCGGCCAGTTATGATGATTTTCTTGCTAAGCTCCAGTTTAATCATACTCTGACCAGACTCTGGAAGGTCATGGCTGAAATGAACGAATTTATTGCGTCGTCGGTCCCCTGGAAAGAGACTGATGAAGAGACCCTTTCGAATATTCTTTATGTCCTTGCTGAATCTCTGAGAATACTCGGCATATATCTTTATCCGTTTATGCCTGATACGGCGAACAAGTTATGGAATCAGCTTGGTATAGATATGGACATTGCTGATATAAATATTGAAGAAGCCGGGAAGTGGGGCGGATTAGAACCCGGGACAGAAGTTAAAAAGGGCGACCCGTTATTCCCGAGAATAGATCTGAAAAAGAAATTTAAAAAGGAAAAGAAATTGGAAGAGAAAACTGAACAGAAAAAAGAGACAGAAAAATCAGAAGACAACCTGATATCAATAAATGATTTCGCAAAAGTACAACTGAAAATAGGCAAGGTGCTTGAGGTCGAGCCTGTTGCAAAATCAAATAAGCTTTTGAGAATACAGGTGGATACCGGTGAGAAGAGGCAGATAGTGGCCGGGATAGCAAAGGCATATACGCCTGAGGAATTGACAGGGAAGAAGGTTGTGGTTGTTACTAATCTGAAGCCGGCCAAATTGATGGGTGTTGAATCAAATGGAATGCTGCTTGCTGCTACGGATAGTGAAGGGGTGCTTTCTATTCTTACACCTGAGAAGGATGTTGAGCAGGGAGCGCTCATTAGATAATTACAAATTACGAATTACGAATGAAGGAAGGGGTGGAGCATGGCTAAGATCATTTCTATAAATGTTAGTCCTAAAAAGGGTATGAGAAAGAAGGCTGTTGATTCTGCTGTTTTGTTAGATAATTTTGGGATAGAGAATGATGCGCATGCATCCGGGAAGTGGCACAGGCAGGTCAGCCTGCTTGCAAAAGAGAGTATTAAGAAGATGACGGACAAGGGGCTTGATGTTGGTCCTGGTGATTTTGCTGAAAATATTACGACCGAAGGTGTTGAGCTTCCGGTCCTTCCAATTGGAACAAAAATGACTATTAATGATGATATTGAACTTGAAGTAAGCCAGATCGGAAAGTTATGCCATAACCGCTGCGCTATATATGAACAGGCCGGTGATTGTGTGATGCCGAGAGAAGGTATTTTTGTGAAGGTCATTAAGGGCGGGACTATTAAGACCGGGGATGAGATTAAAATTATAAATTAATAATTACGAATTACGAGTGAAGGATTGATACATTTAATTCTTAATTTGTAATTCATAATTCGTAATTGATTATGATAAAGGTTGCAGTCTTAACATTAAGCGACAAGGGGTCAAAGGGCGAGCGCGAGGACACAAGCGGCCCTGCGATTGAGAAGCTTGTTAAAAAGATCGGGGCTGAGGTTGTTAGCTGCGATATCCTTCCAGACGAAAAAGCAAAGATCAAGAGAAAACTCATTTCATTATCCAAAAAGGCCGACCTTATTTTAACTACCGGTGGTACGGGTGTTTCTCCACGGGACGTTACACCGGATGCTACTCTTGAGGTCATTCAGTATGAGATTCCGGGGATTGCTGAGGCGATGCGTTTTGAGGGGTTGAAGAAAACTCCGTTTGCTATGATTTCGAGGGCGGTTGCTGGTGTGAGGGGTGAGACGTTGATTATTAATCTGCCTGGTAGTCCGAAGGCTGTTAAGGAAAACCTTTCGGTTGTTCTTCCTGTTTTGGCTCATGCTGTTGAGAAGATAAAGGGTAGTACTGTGGATTGTGCTGGTTGTAAACCTTCCAGATAGTTTTTTCCCGGAAAGTTCTATTTATAACATTTTTACTTTTAGGGGCAGCTTATGATTATATTATTCTATTGAGCAAGAAAACCCCCATCAACAGCCATTGCATGGCCAGTGACGAACGATGCCGCATCTGAGGAGAGCCATAATACAGCTGCAGCTATCTCATCTGTTGTCCCGGTTCTTCCGATCGGTTCATGTTCGCTGATCATTTCTTCAATTTCATCAGACCATCCACCAAATACTCCTTCAAGCATCGGTGTGCGGACATACCCAGGGCAAACAGCATTGATTCGAATGCCGGATTTTGCATATTCCAGAGCTGCCACTTTTGTCAGGCCAACTATTCCGTGTTTACTCGTAACATAAGCCGGCAGCGTTGGATAACCTACGGATCCGGTCACACTTGATATATTTACTATTGAGCCGTTACCCTGTTTTAGCATCTGACGGAGTTCATATTTCATGCATAACCACGTTCCTTTTAGATTTACTCCAATAACATTATCCCAGTTTTCTTCAGTACAGTCAGCAGTAAGGGCCTGCTTACCTACTACTCCGGCATTATTCATAGCGCAGTCGAGCTTTCCATATTGATTAGCAATTTTATCAATTAGTGATTCGACAGCCTGTGCCTTTGATACATCTGCTTCCAAAAACAATGCATCCCCTCCACTCTTCTCAATCATACGAACAGTGTTATTGCCTTCATCAACATTTACATCAGCAACAATAACCTTTGCCCCCTCACGAGAAAAAGCAAGAGCAGAAGCCCTGCCTATCCCTGTACTGCCACCAGTCACAAGAGCAACTTTATCCTTTAATGAATGGACCATGAGATCTCTCCTTTTGAGCTGTATATTTATATTGGTTTAGTAGCGAATTGATACGGCATTGTATAATTTTCTGATGGGATTTATCTAGGAGAGATTTATTTATAACCGAGAAACAGTGCGACTTGGTCCTGGAGATAGGATACATTTACTTCATCTAAATCCGCATCATAGGTTATCTCTTCAGGTGAAACATTAAATATTGTAGAAAAAATAGTAAGGGCCGCAAGGTAGGAGCCCAGGATGTCCGGGTGGCTTCCATCGCCGGACCAGAGATCACTTGAATTAAATGGCAGGTCTGAATCATTTGCCACTTCCTGCCATACACTTCCTACAGGTGCTATAGTTCCTCCTGTATTTGATTGATAGATTTCATACCCTTCTTTCAGGGCCTGGGTATGCCCATCGAATGTGCAGACAAGTGAGTAATAGCCACAATTTTGAGAATCTCCATTTTCTCTTCCCCATGTTTGAAAATAAATAACCTTAGTTGATGCGTTGTTGTTTGTTATGCGATTAACCAGGGTTTGTGCATTTGGCAAGCTGGAATTTATTACATCATTCGGTTTCCAACCCGGTACCTGACTTTGGTTTTGGAGGACCACATAATCCCAATCCTGTGATTGAATTTTTGAAGTGGTATCAGCACTGTTAACGTGAGTAGAAAACCATGCTCCACCTATAGTGGATTGATCGTATTCAATCAATAAATACACTGATGAAGCCATGTTATTAATGATACTCGGCAGGTCATTAACATAGGTATAACTGTTTCCAATGAAAAGAATTTTGGTGACAGGGTTTTCTATAGTTGTTGAGGTGTCATCATCTGTTCCACTGTTTCCGGAAGGATCATACGCAATAGCTTTGATACTGAATTCACCATTCGTCTCCAGTGTAGTGTTCCACGCATACTCATATGGAGATGTTGTATCAGTTGCTACCAGAGCATTGTTAATATATATTGCTACAGAACTAATACCTGAATCATCAGAAGCAGAGGCCGTGATAGTCTTCATGCCTGAAATAGTACTACTTACAGGATTTGTAATATCCACGGTAGGATTTGTAGTATCTTCAACAGGCGTTGTTGTGTCATCCTGAATAGGTGTTGTTACGTTATCTTCAACAGTAGTATCTTCCGTAACCTCACTTTTTGTATCTCCACAGCTTAATGTAAATGTAAGCATAAACACTAATAATATTAACGCTGCGAGCGGTTTTCCTTTTTGGATATCGAATTTATTGTTATTTGCAAGTATTCCTGTTTCCACAGTCTTCCTCTATATGTTTAAAATTTGCAACTATAGTAATAGATGTTGAAAAATCCTGTTATTAGACAATGGATAACAATTTGAGGCTTTAATTGTTCTTTGACTCATATCTATATATATCGGCAATTTAGGGGCATACTTTATGGAAGGAATCTTACAATGGGGATAGTCCACTGGTATTGCGGAGGCGATGTGACTTGAAGGGGCAGGAAAAGCACTTTTTTCGATATGGTTATTTTTCCGGAAAGCTCTAAGTATTTTCTGACTATTTTTATGGGAAGTTTAAGGCAGTAGTAAATGTGTGTTTTCCATTTTGCTCCCCTTTTGTATTTGTTGATTTTAAAATTGTAAGCAACAATAAAGAGAATATAGTCTAATAAATCAATAGGTTAGCTGTATCTGTAAGATTGATAAAGATATTTCAAGAAAGAGCTAAAGTTTATAGGAAATATACCGATAAAGAAATTATTGCAAGGTAAGCTTATAAGGGTATTAAAATGACTTATCTGACTAGGAGTCAGTTGCTTTATTCGAAATTTCAAGTTGCACAGAGCCATGTATTGCATGGTTTGCAGTTTCAACAAGTAATTATTAGGAGGAGAAGAAAAATGAAAAGAAGTTTAATTTTAGTCGTTTGTATGTGTGTTGTGCTGTCAGTGTCTGTCAATGCCTTTGCCGCAGCGAAAAACGTAAAAATGGTGGTTACGGCAGCATTTGTTTCTGACAAAGGTATGAGCGTATATGAAGACATGGCGAAATATTTCTCAAAGAAACTCGGATGGGATGTAGATGTAGTGTCGGGTCTTTCATACTCTGAGGCTGACGAGATGCTTGACAGTGGTATGATTCAGATTGGTGGCGTATGCGGCCTGCCTTATGTACATAAGCAAGCCGAAGGTAAATACGAATTACTTGCTATCCCTGTAATGGGATTAAAAAAGGGTGCATGGAAAGACGCACCGGGTTATGAGAATGTGCCGGGCAAATACTATTCTTATACCATAGTCCGCAAGGACTCACCTGTTAAATCATGGAAAGATTTAAAGGGCAAATCTTACTCAATCAATGATTTAGGAAGTAATTCCGGTTATAATATGCCCCGCTATAAACTCGTGAAACTAGGGGCAAAGAGCTGGAAAGATTATTTTTCCAAGGTAGTCATATCCGGAAGTCATGAAGAGTCTATCAGAATGGTGTCAAAGGGAATAATTGATGCAAGTTCCGTGGATTCACTTGTTCTGGATTATGACCGCTCAATCGGAGATCCAGATGCCCTTAACGTTAAGATAATTGAAGTACTTCATCCGGGTGGAGCAGGCGCACCTCCGATGGTAATCAGCAAGAAGGCAGATCCTTCAATCAAAAAGGGCTTTAAGGAAGCGCTGCTGAATATGCACAATGATTCTGAAGGAAAAAAGATACTGGAAAATGCACTTATGCTCCGTTTCAGCGCCCCTGATGATTCAAACTATAATGACATTCGCAAGATGGAAAAGAGCGCAATAGCTGCAGGCTTTATAGACTTTAGTGAGTAATAGAAATTGATACCGGTATAGCCCGGAAACGGGCTGTATCGGAGATTATATGTAGGAGGAAGGAACTACTGAGATGAGTATAAAACAAAAACTAATCACGGCTTTCACTGCAGCTGTTATGTTTCCCATGATTGCCATATTCCTTGTGAACAGCTCACAAATGAAAAGTTCCGTATACGGCTCTTACGAAGAAAAAATCAGGGCTGATACGGAAAAGATTGTAAGTTATAACATGGATAAAATGCTGGAGACAGCATCAAACTATATAAGTTTTTTGTCCTCAGACTCAAACATTGTTCAGGCTGCATATTATGCAACAGCACTTGGAAGCACTAATGATTTACAAACACTAGTTGATACGCTCGTTAATGAAAAGCTGGACATCTCGTTTTTGGAATTTGCCGATCTACAAGGGAAAATAATCTACAGCACAGTGCCGGAAAGCAAAGAGATAAGCAAGGGCAAGGTTTTCGCAGAGGCCCAAAACGGAAAACAGCATGCAGAATTGGAGTTTGATAAAAAAACGGATAAATTCAGGATACACACGGCGGCAGTTGTTAAGAGAAAAGGAAAATCAATAGGTGTAATTCATGGCGGTTATATATTTGACAGTGAACTGATGAAGACAATAGGAAGAGATCTTAATATTTCAATTTATAATTCAAGTAATGAACTGGTGACAAGCACAAATGACATGGCTGTTGAAACGACCTTTATCAGCGATATATTTTCAAAGGTGTCTTCGGCGTGCAAGGAAAACAGTAATAGTTCCGGATGCAGTGATCTTCAAGTCAATATAATAAGTCAAGAGATCAAAGGAGTTTCCTATCTGTTTGCAGCAACTCCATTGAGACTTGCTTCAAGGTTGCCTGTTGGAACTCTGGTAATTGCGAAGAATGCCGGCCAGATGGTAATTGATCTGAACAGATCACGTAATATCTCCATAATATTGATTATTGTCTGTATCATTATAACGCTGGCTGTAAGCATATTTCTTATTAGGAGCATTATAAGGTCAATTGTTAATGTATCACATAGTTTGAAAGATATAGCCGAGGGAGAAAAAGATCTTACTAAAAGACTTGAAATTAAAACTAATGATGAACTCGGCGAATTGGCTGGATGGTTTAATCTTTTTATAAAAAATCTGAACGCAGTAATCAGCAAAATTTCAGGTGTGTCCGTCAAACTTGCTTCTGCCTCTGAAGAAATGTCTGCTTCTGCTTCACAGATTGCTGAAGGCTCTGAAACGCAAACAATCAAGACGTCACAGGTGGCAACAGCATCCCATGAGATGAGTGTTACGATTGTAGATGTGGCAAAGAATGCTGCAGAGGCAGCGGATATTGCAAAAAAAGCAAATGAGGTAGCAGCAAACAGCAGCGAAATCATAGAAAAAAGTATAAACAGTATTAACAGCATATCCGAGACAGCGATGGAGACAAGTCAGGTAATAACGACTCTGGGCAACCGTTCCAATGAGGTTGGAAGTATTATTAATGTAATAGATGAAATAGCAAGCCAGACAAACCTTCTTGCTCTTAATGCTGCTATTGAGGCAGCCAGGGCAGGTGAGCAGGGAAGAGGATTTGCGGTTGTAGCGGATGAGGTAAGAAAGCTTGCTGAAAAAACAACCAAGGCAACTAAAGAAATAGAAGAAATGATAAAAATGATACAGCAGGACACAGAAAAAGCACTGTCAAGCATGAATAATGAAACTAAGGCGGTTGAAGAAGGAGTCAAGTTTACAAAAGATGCAGGGACGGCATTAAAAGAGATAATGAAAGAAGTACTGGCAGTAACAGATACGATACAGCAGATAGCTACAGCAACTGAAGAACAATCCACTGCCGCAGATCAAATTAGTGGAGATGTAGAAGCTGTTGCAGATTTATCAAAAGAAGCCTCCACGGGCGCCCGGCAGATAGGCAAAGCAAGTCAGGAGGTGGCAGAATTAGCCTCCAATCTGCTGTCAACTGTAGGAAGTTTTAAATTATCTAAAGAAACTGATGTGATATCAAAAGGACAAAGGGCTTTGCCGGAAAATGATCAAGGAATAATACCTGCAGTAACGAATTAGCAGTTACAGTATGTTATTTGAGGTTTGACAACTCATCTTTAATGAGGGGTTGTCAAATTTTTATTTCCTCCACAGAAATGACATTGATCAGCCACTGTCTTAGTTGCTTTGAATCAATTTTTTAAAACTACATCGATCTGACTTGCCTGCTTTCTTCAACCGCCTCAGGTTTAAATTCAACCGGCTTGCGTCCGAAGCATGTGCCTAGACTTTCAAACAGGGCGAGCTCTTCAATGTCAACCTCTCTCCTTTTGATGGCCTCTGTTGTTGGCATGTAGAGAACT
>PJEL010001370.1_pt1 | contig 24954 bp, 21 predicted proteins | sample 1853271 | NCBI WGS metagenome assembly PJEL01 (sample SAMN08108733, study PRJNA415343) | Invertebrate metagenome, whole genome shotgun sequencing project. | host: Globobulimina | place: Sweden: Gullmar Fjord | collected 2015-08
GCCCGGTGCTATGCGCACAGCGGCTGCGCACCCGTAACTCCGCCGCGTCGGATGATCACGAGACTCGCGAAGCCGCGTGCCTCGACGCGCTTGGCTTCTCGTTGTCTTTCATCCGGGTTCACTTCTGCGGCAGGGCCTTGGCATAGGCCAGCACGTTGGCGGCGTCCTCCATGCTGAAGGCCGCCAGGGAAACCATTTCCACGCCGGGATGGCCGTGGCGGATCTCGAAGAAGACCTCCCAGGGGTTGGCGTTGGCCTCGGTCCCCACATAGTTGGGATCGTCCTCTTCGCCCCAGTTCAGCGCGGTGCCGTTGTAGCCGTGGCAGGCCGCGCAGACGTTCTGGAAAATGGCCTCGCCGCGGTTGGGATCCTCGCTTTGTTCGGGGAATCCAGTTTGAAATCCCCCATCTCACATTAAAGACCATGAAATATGTGTGGTCTTTGACGTCTATCAGTGAAGGCCGCAAATAATCACCGCAATCGAACCGGCGCCGATTTGCGGGTCTCCGAGGTTTTTCGCCCGACGACTTGTCCGGATATTTTCTTTCGGTCTGGCGTATAGAGCTTGGCATCGCTTGCGGGGGACCGATAGGGTGCGGGACTGCCGGAACCGATCCGTCCGCGACCGGATCACGACGTTTAGCGATAGGAAACGGACGAGAATGTTCAGCAATCCAATGCTGCTGGTCGCCTTGGCCATCACCGGCGCCGTTGCCGTCTGGGGGATCGTCGATACCGCCGGGCTCGCCGCCTTTGCCGCAGAGCTTGTGTCGCTTCAGTTCCAAAGCCGGGCCTGGTTCATCATGCTGGCGGTCAGCTTCATGCTGATCACCTGCCTTTGCCTCGCGCTGTCCCGCTACGGCCGGATCAAGCTCGGCAAGGACGACGACGTGCCGGAGTTTTCCACGGTGTCCTGGCTGACCATGCTGTTCGCCGCCGGCATGGGCGTCGGCCTGCTGTACTGGGGCACGGCCGAGCCGATGACCCACTATCTCCTGATTTCCAAATACGAGGACCCGCGAAAAGCCGCGAGCCTGGCGCTGTTCGTCACCAACTTCCACTGGGGACTGCATGCCTGGGCGATCTATGCGCTGACCGGCCTGGTGATCGCCTACTTCGGCTTCCGGCGCGGCTGCCCCAGCATGGTCGGCGCGCCCATCGTCAAGGTCTTCGGCGCCAACCCCCTGACCCGCACTGTCGCCTGGCTCAGCGATCTGATGGCGATCGTCGCCATCGCCATCGGCCTCGGCGGCTCGGTCGCCATGGGCGTGTTCCAGGTGAAGGAGGGCGTCGATGTCCTCTTCGGTCTGGAGGACACGGGACTGGGATTGACGCTGGGCATCTTCGTGGTGCTCTGCCTGAGCTACATCCTGCCGCTGACGGTGGACCTGGGCCGCGGCATGGCGTTGCTGTCCAACATCGCCATGATCGTGGCCGGCGGTCTGATGATCTTCATCCTCCTGGCCGGGCCCACACACTTTCTCATGGGCGGCATCGTGCAGGCCGCCGGAGAGTACTTCAGCGGCGTCTGGACCCAGGGCTTCCGCACCTACACCTTCATGGACGACAAGGTCGGCAATTGGTTCCAGTCCTGGACCCTCACCTACATGGTGTGGTGGCTCGCCTGGGCGCCCTTCGTCGGCGTGTTCATCGCCCGCATCTCAAAGGGCCGCACGATCCGCGAATTCCTCTGCGGCGTGATCCTGGTGCCGACGATTTTCTCGATCCTGTGGTTCGGGGTCTTTGGCGGCGTCGGTTTCTACGGCGCGCTGGAACTCGACGTGCCGATCCTGGACGTGGTGCGCGACAACGTCAGCGGCGTGACCTTTTTCGTGCTCGACAAGTTCCCCTTGCGCTTCCTGACCATCGCCGCCGTGGTGGCGGCCGCCTTCCTGTTCCTCATCACCTCGGTGGTCAGCGCCGCCTTCGTGCTCGGCATGTTCTCGACCGGCGGCGACCTCAACCCCAGTGCCCGCGTAAAATTGATGTGGGGCGTGATCCTGGGCGCGCTGGGGCTGGTGATGATCCTCTCGGGCAGCATCGACGCGGTGAAGTCGATCATCGCCCTGGGCGCGCTGCCCTTCGTCTTTATCGTTTTGCTCCTGGTGGTCTGCCTCTTGAAGGCGCTCAAGTCGGAAAGGCTGCAGTCATGATCAGTCCGCTCTACGACACCTTCCTCAACGTCGTCGCCTTCGCCTTCATCGGCCTGCTCATCTGGCTCTACTTCAAGCCATCCGCGATCGACAAGGAACAGTCTTCCGATTCGGAGAAGGGTGGGCCAGGCGCTTCTTGAATTTTCCTGAGTTCTATAGGGCCAGCTGCCTGGTCACTTGGCCGTGAGTGACTTTCTCTAAGCAGTATGTTTGATGGGCAGATGAAGATTCTCTTGGAGAACGTCGAATTTGAGCAAACAGATACCACGTCGGCGGGCTCGTCCAACTATCAGGAACTGCAGCATCTGATCAGTGGTGATATCACCGTGGTCTTTGGAGAGCACGCCGTTACCTATGACGAAGCCTCGGTTATCGACTTCGCCGTTCAGCTGGCTGAGTCGATAGCTTCCTATCTGGTTTCAAACGGGAAGCGCATTCGCATTCTCTCGCCGGACTATCACGATTCTTATGTCATCAAGATAGCGGGAGACCAAGGCGACAACTGTGAGGTCTATCTGAAGGACGAGTTGATTTGCAGTGGAGAATCCGTCTTCGGTCTGCTCGACGCGGCACGGAGCTTCATTGGTGAGGTCAGGCCGCTCATTAAGGAGAGGTACGGCCACATCAAGCACATCTGGGATTTCTACAGAGTTGCTGTTTTCTGACCGGTAGTTGAGCTAGTTCCGGCCCGACAGCAACCCTCTTGCAATCACCTGCGCTTGAATCTCGGCGGCGCCCTCGAAGATGTTGAGGATGCGGGCGTCGCAGAGCACGCGGGAAATCTTGTACTCCTCTGCGTAGCCGTTACCGCCGTGCACCTGCAGAGCGTTGTCGGCGTTGGCCCAGGCGACACGGGCGCCGAGCAGCTTGGCCATGCCGGCCTCGATGTCGCAGCGCCGCTCCGAATCCTTTTCGCGGGCGGCGGCGTAGGTGAGCTGGCGCGCCACCATGGTCTCCACCGCCATCCAGGCGAGCTTGCCGGCGACGCGCGGGAATTCCAGGATCGCCTTGCCGAACTGCTTGCGGTCTTGCGCGTATTCCAGACCCAGCTCCAGCGCGCACTGCGCCACGCCGACGGCGCGCGCCGCGGTCTGGATGCGCGCCGACTCGAAGGTCGCCATGAGCTGCTTGAAGCCCTGGCCCTCGACGCTGCCCAGCAGGTTCTCGGCCTTCACTTCGAAGCCGTCGAAGCCCAGTTCGTATTCCTTCATGCCGCGGTAGCCGAGCACCTTGATCTCGCCGCCGGTCATGCCCTCGGCGGGGAAGGGGTCGGCTTCGTCGCCGCGCGGTTTTTCGGCGAGGAACATCGAGAGCCCGCGGTAGCCGGCTTCGTCCGCGTCGGTCCGCGCCAGCAGCGTCATGAGATCGCTGCGCGCGGCGTGGGTGATCCAGGTCTTGTTGCCGGTAACCTTGTAGGTCTCGCCGTCCCGCGCCGCACGGGTGCGCAGGGAGCCGAGGTCGGAGCCGGTGTTGGGCTCGGTGAAGACGGCGGTCGGCAGGATCTCGCCGGAGGCGATCAGCGGCAGCCACTTTTCCTGCTGCGCCGGGGTGCCGCCGAGGCGGATCAACTCGGCGGCGATCTCCGAGCGGGTGCCCAGCGAGCCCAAACCGATGTAGCCGCGCGAGAGCTCTTCGGTGACCACGCACATGGCCAGCTTGCCGAGGCCGGAGCCGCCGAAGTCCTCGGGCACCGTCAGGCCGAAGACGCCGAGGCCGGCGAGCTGCTCGACCACCTCCAGGGGGATCAGCTCGTCCTTCAGGTGCCAGTCGTGGGCATCTTCCTTGTGGTCTTCGGCGACCTTGCGGAACTGGTCGCGGATCATCTCCAGCATCTCGTCGGCCAGACCCGCCTCGCCGAAACGGCCCTCGGCCAGGTGCCGGGCGATGGCCATACGCAGGGCGTTGCCGTTGCCTTCCGCCACCAGCTTCTTGACGGCAGGCGTCATGAAGGCGGCGATGTCGGCTTCGGCCAGGCCCATGTCGGCCGGGCGCAGCACCTCGACCTGGCTGAGCGCGATGCCGCCGGTCAACTGGTTCAGGTACTCGCCGTAGGCGGCCTGCAGCATGAGCTGTTCCATCTCGCCGAGCTGGCCGGCCCCCTGCAGCCGTTCGGCCCAGTGCAGCATCTCGCGCAGCGCGGCCACGTAGGTCGCCAGCCAGGCATAGCCGTGGGCGGCGAACTGCTCGCGCTCCAGCAGCGCCGCCTCGACCTTGCCGCCGGGCGCGACCAGCGCCGCCACGGCATGGCGCGCCGCCGCCTCGAAGCCTTCGGCGGCAGACAACGCCTCACCGCAGAGCGGCAGGAGGTCGGGGAGGATCAGGCTTTCGGAAGGGGCCTCGGCTTGCACGGCGGACATGGGATAAAACCTTCGATGCTCTGGTCAGGAACTTTGCTTGGTCGGACCGGCGGGGGTCAAGGTGATGACCACCAGCTCGGGCGGTGTGAGGAAGCGGACGGGCAGGATTGCGGTGCCGATTCCACTGCTGACGAAGAGGTGACGCCCTTCCTCGATGATATGCCCATAGGCATAGCGCTGGCCGTAGCGTGACGGCACGATTGGGCGCCCGATGCCGGGGATATAGACCTGCCCGCCATGGGTATGGCCGGCCAGAGTTAGGGCGACTGAATCGGGTACTTCCGGGAAGACGTCAGGGGTGTGGCTGAGCAGGATCACCGGTGCGGCGTCGTCGGTTTGCGCCAGCGTACTCCAGACGTCATAGGATTGAGTCACCGGATCGGCGAGACCGGCGATCCACAGCGCCTTGGTATCGTTCTGAGCGAGGCGGGCGCCGTCTTCCAGCACCACGATGCCCTGTTCCTGCAGCAAGCGGCGCATCTTGGGTCCGTCCCACCACCAGTCGTGATTGCCGAGCACCGCGTAGACCCCCATTGGTGCCTTCAACTGGCCGAGAGCGGCGACCGTATCCGCTGGTTCGGTGAAGGAGGTATTGAGGCCGACCATCGAAACGTAGTCGCCGAGCAGCAGCACGATGTCGCCTTGCAAGGCATCTGCCCGTGCCATGATCTCCTGCACACGTTCAATGGTCAGGTGCGGCCCGGCCGGTTGCGGATCCGCGATCATCACCACGCGAATTTCTGTTTTGAGGTTCTCGATAGGTAGGGCCAGTTCGATGACCACCAGGCGTCGTGGCTCGATCCAGAAGGCATAAACCGCCAAGCCGAGACCGACGAGGCAGAAGATTAAAAAGAAGTTGCGTAGGCGGAGCATCAGCTGCCTCTACGCCCAGGCCCAGCTGAGCGGTAGCGGCGGAGGGCCGGCGGCCAGCTCGACATGCAGGATGCGGCGATGGCCTTGCGTGGTGCGGCGGCGCGAGCCGTGCACCAGCAGGGGCCGCATGGCCAGGACCGTACCGGCGGAGACCGCCAGTTCCACCGCGGGGGTTTCGAGCGCCAGCAGGTGGATCTCTTCCATCGCCAGCCGGCCTTTGGTGTGGCTGCCGGGCAGCACGCGCAATCCGCCGTCGGCCGGGCCGATGAGATCGAGATGCCAACGCAGCGTGAGCATGCGCGACAGGAACTCGGCCGGCGCCTCGCAGTGGGTCACGCCCGCTTTGAAGGTCCAGTTGATGACATCGGCGCGGCCGTCGCGCCGGTCCACCGCGATGGTCCGGTCCTGGTGCCAGGGCACGAACCAGTTGGCGTCTCCCGTCTTGTCGAAGGCGATGGCGCGCACGGCTTTGGCTTCGGGACCCAGGGCCTCCTCCACCAGATCGCGCACGCTGGGCTGTTCGAGCAGGGCGGCGACCAGAGGGTGGCTCGGGGCGATGCGTTTCGATTCCGAATTGCCCGATGCCGGCAAGGCGTCGAAAGCCGTGACCGCCTCGGCCGTCGCCGCGGCCGAACCGTCGATCAGGGCAAAGCCCCGCCGGCGCAGGTTGTCGCCGGCGTGCTCCGCCTCCGCTGCCAGGCAGGCGAGCGCCACCCTAGACCTCTCAGTCCTCCGCCGCGGCGTCTTCCAGGGTGCGCAGGCCGGGATGCTTGGCCTGCACCAGGACGGCCATGTTGCCGGGGCGGTGCTTGTTGTTCATCATCTTGGTGTGGGCGCGGGGAATGTCGCGCCAGGCGAAGACCTCCGACATGGAGGGATCGATGCGCCGCTCGACCATCAGGTTGTTGGCCTGGCTCGCCTGCATCAGGTTGGCGAAGTGGCTGCCCTGGATACGCTTCTGGCGCATCCATACGAAACGCGCATCGAAGGTCAGGTTGTAGCCGGTGGTGCCGGCGCAGAACACGACCATGCCGCCGCGCTTCACCACCATGCAGCTGACCGGGAAGGTCTGCTCGCCGGGGTGTTCGAAGACGAAGTCGACGTCGTTGCCCTTGCCGGTGTATTGCCAGATCGCCTTGCCGAACTCGCGCACCTTGCGCATGTAGTCGCCAAAGCCCTCGCCGTTGACCGGCGGCAGCTGGCCCCAGCAGTCGAAGTCCTTGCGGTTGACGACGCCCTTGGCGCCCAGCGACATGACGAAGTCGCGTTTGGTTTCGTCGGAGATCACGCCGATGGCGTTGGCGCCGGCGGTGGCGATCAGCTGGATGGCCATGGAGCCGAGGCCGCCCGAGGCGCCCCAGACCAGCACGTTGTGGCCGGGACGCAGGATGTGCGGACGGTGGCCGAACAGCATGCGATAGGCGGTCGCCAGGGTCAGGGTGTAGCAGCCGCTCTCTTCCCAGGTCAGGTGGCGCGGCCGCGCCATGAGCTGGCGGTCCTGCACGCGGGCGAACTGGGCGAAGGAGCCGTCCGGCGTCTCGTAGCCCCAGATGCGCTGCGAGGGCGAGAACATCGGGTCGCCGCCGTTGCACTCCTCGTCGTCGCCGTCGTCCTGGTTACAATGCACCACGACCTCGTCGCCGACCTTCCAGCGCGTCACCTTGGAACCGACGGCCCAGACCACGCCGGCGGCGTCGGAGCCGGCGATGTGATAGGGCGCCTTGTGGACGTCGAAGGGCGAGATCGGCGTGCCGAGGCCGGCCCAGACGCCGTTGTAGTTCACGCCGGCGGCCATCACCATGACCAGCACGTCGTGGCTGTCGAGGATCGGCGTGTCGACGACCTCCTGCAGCATCGCCTGTTCCGGTTCGCCGTGGCGCTCGCGGCGGATCACCCAGGCGTACATCTGCTTGGGCACATGGCCCAGCGGCGGGATCTCACCAACCTCGTAGAGGTCCTTTACCGGAACCTGCGGCGCTTCCTCTTCGGCGCCATTGGTCGCCCCTGCCAGCACTTCAGCCATCACTCAAACCCTCCAGTCATTACCGGCCTCTAGGGCCGCTCTGCCAACCTGTCTTCGCATCTGCCGCAAAAATCGGCGGGATTTCGCGCTTCCCAGTCGAAAATCCCCTACAGCAGCGCCGTATTTGTCTTGACTCATAGCCGCTTGGTCGTTCTTTTGCAACGCACAACGGCATTGTTTTTTACGTTAATGACGAACTTTCTGTAATTATCAGTCTGTTTTGGCTTTCACACGAAAGAAGATAACCTTAAATTCGTTTTCCGCAGTCGATTGGGTGCGCTGCAATAGAGCGATTTGTGGTACAGACAAGAAGATCAGAGCGAGAGTGGCGGCGTGACGGAAATCAGCGACAAGACGGGCCCCAAGGGGCCGGCATCAGTGGCAGAGGGAAGTGACGGCCAGGCCGCGCCGGCGCGGCGGCGCGACAAGCCCTGGCTGATCCGCACCTACGCCGGGCATTCCAATGCCGCGGCCTCCAACGCGCTCTACCGCAAGAACCTGTCGCGCGGGCAGACCGGGCTGTCGGTGGCCTTCGACCTGCCGACCCAGACCGGTTACGATTCCGACCATGCCCTGGCGCGCGGCGAGGTCGGCAAGGTCGGCGTGCCGATCAGCCACCTCGGCGACATGGAGCGGCTCTTCTCCGAGATCCCGCTGGCGCGCATGAACACCTCGATGACCATCAACGCGACGGCGCCCTGGCTGCTGGCGCTCTATATCGCCTGCGCTGAAAAACAGGGCGCGCCGCGCGACCAGCTCACCGGCACGGTGCAGAACGACATCATCAAGGAATATCTCTCGCGCGGGACCTACATCTTTCCGCCGCAGCCCTCGCTGAAGCTGATCACCGACGTGATCGCCTTCACCTACCGCGAGGTGCCCAAGTGGAACCCGACCAACGTCTGCTCCTACCACCTGCAGGAAGCCGGTGCGACGCCGGTGCAGGAACTGGCTTACGCGCTGGCGACGGCGATCGCCGTGCTCGACTCGCTGCGGGACTCCGGCCAGGTTCCGGCGGACGACTTCCCGCGCGTGGTCGGGCGCATCTCCTTCTTCGTGAACGCCGGGCTGCGCTTCGTCACCGAGCTGTGCAAGATGCGCGCCTTCACCGAACTGTGGGACGAGATCTGCCGCGAACGTTACGGCATCGAGGAAGCCAAGTACCGGCGCTTCCGCTACGGCGTGCAGGTGAACTCCCTGGGGCTCACCGAGCAGCAGCCGGAAAACAACGTCTACCGCATCCTGCTGGAGATGCTGGCGGTCACGCTTTCCAAGGATGCCCGCGCGCGCGCGGTGCAGCTGCCCGCCTGGAACGAAGCGCTCGGCCTGCCGCGTCCCTGGGACCAGCAGTGGTCCCTGCGCCTGCAGCAGATCCTCGCCTACGAGACCGACCTGCTGGAATACGACGACCTCTTCGCCGGTTCGCCGGTGGTCGCCGCCAAGGTCGAAGAGCTCAAGGCGGCGGCGCGCGAGGAACTGGCCGGGATCGAGGCTATGGGCGGCGCCATCGCGGCGGTGGAGAACGCCTACATGAAGGAGCGTCTGGTCGAGAGCGCGGCGCGTCGCCTGGAGGCCATCGAGACCGGCGAGCAGACCGTCGTCGGCGTGAACGCCTACCAGGACAGCGAGCCCTCGCCGCTGGTCGCGGGCAGCGACGGCGGCTTTCTGGCGCCCGACCGCGAAGCCGAGGCGGCGCAGATCGACAGCCTCGTCGCCTGGCGCGCGGCGCGCAATGCCAAGGCGGTCGACAAGGCGCTGGCCGAGCTGGAAACAGCGGCGCGCGAGGGTACCAACATCATGGAACCCTCCATCGCCTGCGCTCATGCCGGGGTGACCACCGGCGAGTGGGGCACGGCGCTGCGCCGGGTGTTCGGCGAATACCGCGCGCCGACCGGCGTCGGCGGTGCTGCCAGCCAGGCGGAGAGCGCGGAAGACGCTCTGGCGGTTGTGCGCGAAAGGGTGGAGGCGGTGTCGCGGCGGCTCGGCCGGCGGCTCAAGATGCTGGTCGGCAAGCCGGGTCTCGACGGCCATTCCAACGGCGCCGAGCAGATCGCCGTGCGTGCCCGCGATGCCGGTTTCGAGGTGGTCTACGAGGGCATTCGCCTGACCCCGGCGCAGATCGTCGGCGCGGCGCTGGAGGAGGGCGTCCACGTGGTCGGCCTGTCGATCCTCTCCGGCTCCCACGTCGCCCTGGTCTCCGATGTGCAGGCGCGCATGGACAAGGCCGGTCTCGGCCGCGTGCCCCTGGTCGCCGGCGGCATCATCCCGCCGGAGGACGAGGCGGCACTGAAGGCCGTCGGTATCGCCGCGGTCTATACCCCCAAGGACTACGACCTCACCGCGATCCTCGCCGACATCGTCGAAATCGTCGACCGCGCGACCCAGGAGGCGGCGTAGCTTTCTGCCGCCGGGGCGCCTCGCCCTTCGAGACGCTTGCTTGCGCAAGCTCCTCAGGGTGAGGCTCTTTCCTGTGCTCCGTCCCTCATCCTGAGGAGACCCGCAGGGCGTCTCGAAGGACGAGGGGCGCGCTGTCGGCTTGGTTAATGCCTGATCCGGTTGACTTCTACGCCCTCAGGGCGTTTCATCTGCAGGCTATGAACACAGAGCGACTGTTCGACATCGTCATTCGAATTACGGACCCGGCACCCAGAGGGTAGTCGGGCGTAACTGATTCGTATGTGACGTTGATCGTACAGGAGGGCCGGACCGTGGCCGCTCATAGCTTACCTTCCCAACAGAGTTCTCTTTCCCAAGCCAGTTCTGCTTCGAACCGCCCGGCGCCGGTCGCTTCGGCGGAGACCGTCTACTGCTTTTCCATCCTGGCCGAGGCCGCACCCGGCGTCATGCCGCGGGTCTTGCAGCTCTTTGCCAAGCGCGGCCTGGTGCCGACCCGCTGGCACAGCGACGTGACCGGCGCGAAGGGCCGTGATCTCGCCATCGACATCCAGGTCGATGGTCTCGACGTCGCCACCGGCGATTACATCGCCCGCTGCCTGCGTCAGGTCTTCCAGGTGGAGACGGTGCTGACCTCGCAAAAACACGTGGAGCGAAAGCAGGGAAAACAATTGCACGCGGGCGACGTCGGGCGGGCCTGAATCGTCGCCAATTCCAGATGAAGCTTGCTGCGAAGCCCAGGACTTACCTCTAAGCTTTTCGGTCGGACGGCAGTCGAGATGGCGCCGTTGGTCGAGGCGGCGATGTCGATCAGCCGTGCGCGTCTTGGTGAAGCTCTGGGGTATGGGAATGCGGACTAGCCGAACGTCGTGCTTTCGACGGCCTGTCGTTCATCGGCCGAAGGGCTTGTTCGCGGGTGTCGCGAAAGTCCTGGCGCTAATTCTTCTGCTGCCTTTCGCGGCGGCCTGGGCCGAAGACGTCAACACGCTGAATCCGGCCTATCCCATCGTCGACGACCGCTTTCAGGTAACGGCGGAGTGGTCCATCGCCCTGGACCAGCCGTACAACCGCACGGAACAGGGCAGCGAGCTGGTGCTGTTCCGCCCCGGCCTTACGATCTGGATCAGTGCCTGGCCCAACGAGAACGGCGACAGCATCGACCAGCGCGCCCGATGGATCGCCGGGGAGACTTCGCGTGGAGCCTACGACGTCGTCACCGGATCGCGCGGTCCGCTCTTTCGCCATGCCTTCAGGTTGGATGAAGTGAAGGCCGAAGGGGTCCTGCAAGGCTACTTCGGCTATACCGTCGCCTCGGGCGGCCACCTCCAGATGGCGATCTTCTTTGACAACCAGGAAGACCTGGCGACCGCGAAGTCGATCGTGGAGAGCGTTGGCTACAGCGAACCTTGAGGACGCCGCGCCGCCCGGTCGAGCGGCGCGGGCTTCGTACGTAAAGCGCTGGTCCTTGTCGAACCGCCGGGCGGTTCGATGCCTATTGGGCGAGTTGGATGAGGCGCAGCTCGCTCTTCACCAGATCGGGCACCACGACCATGACCCCTTCGTCGTTCGGCACCACGGCGAAGTCGGCGGGGCCGGTGAAGCCGCCGGCCAGTTTCTGCATGCCCTTTTCCGGGTTCCACAGGCCCAGCGAGCCGGAGTTCCAGTCCGTCGCCAGCAGGTCGCCGTTCTTCATCTGATAGATTCCATCCAGGCGGCCGAGGCCTTCGGCCAAGGCCACGGGTTCGCCGCCGGGCGCCAGGGAGTAGATGCCGCGCGCCTCCTCCTTGGATTTGAAGCCGACCATCAGCAGCGAGCCGTCCGCTGCCGGATAGAGGCCGTTGGGATTGACCGACTTGCCCGAGGAAATCAGCGTGACCTTCGGCGCCTCCTGGGTCTTCAGGAAGTCGGCGGGCTCCACCCGGTAAAGCTGGTCGCCGCGGTTGTCGCTGACGTAGACCGCATCGCCGATAATCGTCGGATCGTTGGCGAAATTGATCCCGGGCAGGTCGACCTTCCTGCCTTCCTTGCTGTTGGTGTCGAAGACCCAAAGCACATCGATATCGGTCACCCAGAGGCGGTCGCCGGCGACCCAGATGCCTTTGGGCTTGTTGAGAACCTGGCCCTCGGCGGGCAGAAAGGTCTCCTCCTGGATCGTGCCGTCCAGGGATACCTTGCTGATCCGGCCCTTGCCGTCCTTCTGCGTCGGTTTCAGCTCGGAACCGAACTCGCTGACATAGAGAACCTGGGCGGTGGGGTCGTAGGCCACCGACTCGGGGAAGGCAAAGCCGGTCGCGGTCTTGTCCGAGATGACCTTCGTGGCCTGGGCGGAGACCGGTCCGGGCAAAGCCGCCGTCACCATGACGAGAGATACCGAGAGCGCGGCTCCCAGCAGAGACTTGCTGCTCATCATACCATCCTCCCTTGTGATTTTTATTTCTACTGTCGCTTAAGGCGACTCTACTCCCCTGATGTATCGAGTCCAGCCTGCTGCGCCGTCCTTGTAGTGAACTCTGCGTGAGTCCGCTCCGCAGCGTTCTTTCACCGCCGGCATGTCGTCGTACGGCTAGCCTCGCAACAGGGTTCCCATCGCCCGGATCAGGACCAGGGGATCACGGTAGGTCGGGCGGACTTCGGGAACTTTTTTCGGGACGTCGAGAAGGGAATAGACCGCGGTCATGGCCGAGCGTACCGAGTATTCGACCGTGAAGACCACGTCCTCCGGGATCTCGCAGAACTGCCCCATCACCGCAAAGTTGGACCCCCGCTCGATGACCACCGGCGGCCGGTCATCCACCGCGCGAGGCATAAAGTGGCTGGTTATGAGCGGCATCATGCAGGGAATGACGATTGCATCCCCCAACAAGCGCTCTTCCTGATCCTCGAGCCGCAGGTGCCCCGAGGCTTCGCGCAGGATCTCCTGGCCGCTGCAGTCCGACATCGGCTTGTCCACGTAGTTGCCGGGCCGGTTCGGAAACAGGCCGTAGCCCCAGAAGACGTAAACGTCGTCGGGTTGACCACGAAAATGGGGCTGATGGAACAGAACGATCGACATCAGCCAGTTGGAGTCCGTGAAGGTCACCAGCCCGCCGGTGCCGGCCAGGTTTCCTGTCATTGATTGCATGAACGCGAAGAAATCTGGCCGGCGAAGCGTGACGGTGAAGGACTCCCACTTGGTCTTGTCGATGTTGCCGCAGAAGGCCTCTGGCCGTCCGAACGCCGGGTCGCGGCCGGCAAGCTTGCGCCACAAGTTCCAGGAGCCGCTCTCCTCTGCCGACAGCAATGCCGGGGGCGCCGAAGTCGAACCGAGGCTTGAGCATTCCGCCATCGAGCCGAGGGTGAGGAAGACCCGGTCCTGCTCGGACAGCGGCAGGATTTCGTGCTTCCCATCGTGCAGGACGTGGAGGGCGGCGGCCTGCCGGATGCCGTCCCTCTGCACAAGTTCCATATCGGTAATCTGGTGGTTTGGCCGGAATTGAACCCCGCGCCCTCGCAACCATGCGACGGTGGGCGCAATCAGCTCGTCATACTGATTGTGGCGGGTGCGGAGGACTCCTTCGAGTTTCTTCAATCCGGGGAGAACATGGATAAAGCGGCGCACATAGCGCTTGAACTCAATCGCGCTGTGCCACGGCAGGAAGGCGAACATGGTGCTCCACATGAACCAGAAATTCGTGCGGAAGAAGCGATCGCTGAAGCAGTCTTCAATTGCCACGCCTGCCAGCGACCTTTCGGAGCGCATCATAAGCCGTGCGATGTCGACCAGGTCGCCTGCGCGGAAACCGAAAGTCGACATGCCGGCCTTGCTGCCGTTTCGCATCAGGCGACAGCGAGAGGATCCCACGACTTCAAGATTGAAAGCGTCGATCTCTTCCGTGACCGTTCTCCCCGGTCTGTCCAGGGAAGGAATTGACGAGAGAAGATCGAAGGTGCAGACGAAATACCGCTCGAACATCCGCCCGCCGCGGGTGATATAGCCGGAATCGGGCGACCCCGCTGCATCCAGGCTGCCGCCGAAGACGTCGGACTGCTCGTAGATCGTGATGCGTTCTCCGGGTACTGCCGCGTCTCTTATCAGAAACACCGCGGCGGCAAGCGACGCGATCCCGCCCCCAACCAAATGGTGGCGGGGGGCCTGATCCGCGGTGTTGTCCGCTGATTTCGATGACTTTGGCCTGTCGCCCTCGTTCATCGTGCTCCTCCGTCAATCTCATGCGACGATGCCACGGGAAGCGCTGCTGGAAACTGATCTCTGTCATCTGCATTGTAAAACGAGAGTCCCTCGCCTGCCGTCGGGCCATGGTGACGATGTCGAAAACGGGATCGGGCGCCAGACCGGCAAGGACCATCGGCGGGCCAAAGCTAGCGATCTTCAGTAGTACCTGCTAGCCTTCTATCTTAGCGGGATAATGTTGAGTTTCCCCGCTGCACTGCGCAGGACGGAAGAAACGACAACAAACCAGCATGACAGGAGGCGGATCATGAGAGCGTTATTTATGATTTGTGCGGTTGCTTTGTGCAGCTTCGTCGGTACTGCCCTGATTGGATCCGCCGCGGCCGATACGACCGAGTCCAAGTGGCAGACCCATGTCGTCTTGGAAAAACAGGGCGCGCACTGCGTCGACGATCCGAACTGCTTCAACCGCTATCACCCGGACATTCCCGCGGTGACCCGCGCCAAGCCCGGCGACATGATCGTCTACCACACGCGCGATGCGCTGGATTCCGACCTGACGCTCGAGTCCAACGCCGACGATTTGGCGGCGGTCGACCTCAATCTGGTGCATCCCATGACCGGGCCGGTTCATATCGAAGGCGCCGAGCGCGGCGACGTCGTCGCGGTTACCTTGCTCGATATTGCCCCGGACGAATACGGCTACACGGTCATCGTGCCCGGTTTCGGCTTTCTGCGCGATATCTACACCGAGCCCTATCTGGTGAACTGGAAACTGAACCGGACCCACGCGGTATCGGATCAGATGCCCGGGATCAAAGTGCCTTACGAAGCCTTCATGGGCTCGGTCGGCGTGCTGCCCGGCCAGCCGGAAGTCGACAGCTGGCTGGAGCGTGAGAGATTGCTCAGTGAGGCCGGCGGCGTCGCCTTGCCGCCGCAGCCCATCGGTGCCCTGCCCTCGGCGGTCTGCGGACCGGAAGGCCCGAGCAAGGACCAGTGCCTGCGCACCATTCCACCGCGCGAGAACGGCGGCAATATGGACGTGCAGCAGATGCAGATCGGCACCACGCTGCTGCTGCCCTGCTTCATCGACGGCTGCGGGCTCTTCGTCGGCGACGTGCACTACGCGCAGGGCGACGGCGAAGTCTCCGGAACGGCGATCGAGACCGGCGCGGTGGTTACGCTGACCGTCGCGATCCGCAAGGGTCAGGGGGCCTTCATCAAGGGGCCGGAAGTCGAAGGCGGCGCGCAGATCAAGAACATCGAGCCGTCGAAGTTCTATCAGACCATCGGCCTGCCGCTGAAGGCGGCCGGTGAGGTGCCAGCGCCGCACAGTTATCTGGAAAGCCAGAAGATCAAGGACCTGAGCAACCTCTCCGAGGACCTGACACTCGCGGCCCGCGATGCGTTGATCAAGATGATCGCCTACATCCAGCGCAAGCACGGCCTGACGGCGGAGCAGGCCTACATATTGGCCAGCGTGGCGGTCGACCTACGCGTCGGCCAAGTCGTCGACGTGCCGAACTATGTGGTCACCGCGGTGCTGAACGAGGACGTCTTCGCGGAGTGATCAATGGCCAAACCCGGCGGCGCGCGCTCGGCTTGGCCCTGCGGTTGGGGGGCGGTGCCGCTGCGGCCATTCTGCTTGGCGGTCATACGCCCTATGGGCAGTGGGTGGTCTACCGTAAAAAGCACCTGCTGATCGGTTGTCACAAGGCCGACCCCGAGACCTACGAGTTGGCCAAACGCGTGGTTAAGCTGCTTGACGAACACCTCCCGGCGGCCAAGTCGCGGGTCGCGCGTGCGCCGGATGCCGGGCGGCTCGCCAGCCTGCTGGCGACCGCGCAGATGGACGTCGCAACGGTGAGTCCGCCCGATGCCATCGCCATGCTGTCTGGTAGCGGCCGCTTCGCAGCCTATGGGCCCGTCGCCCTTCGTCTTCTGACGCCCTTGCGGGGCCGGATTTTGATCGCCCGCGAGGATTTTCCGGAGCGTCATGCCTGGCTGGTCACGGCAGCCCTGGGCGGCAGCGACGTGACCGCGCAGATTGATGCGCTCCACGATCCCGTGATCCCCTGGCACCCCGGCAGCCTCGGGTTCCTTGAGGGCCGACCTGAACCGGGCAGTGACTAGGCCCCGGATGCGACGCCTCATGCCATGACGTTGGACCCAACTGCGGAACTGAAAGCAATTCTCAGCAGAACGCTCCGCCGGGCTCGATCACGCAATTTGCAGATCGATATCGATCTTGAGTGCCTACAGTCATTGTGGGATGAGCGGCAGGGTCACTGCGCGGTGAGCGGCTTACCCTTCACCGATGAGGCCTACGACAGCGCATTCGTTAAGAGACCATTTGCCCCAAGTCTAGATCGCATTGACTCTTCGAAGGGGTATGTGAAAGGCAATGTCAGGTTAACCTGTATGATTGCCAATTTTGCTATGGGGCAGTGGAACGACGATGTGCTTCGTAGGCTTGCCCACGGTGTTGTTGAGACAGAAAAGAAGGTCAATCAGGCTTGGTTTCGGAACCAGAGGCGCAAACTCCGCAATGCGGAGAAAGCGGCTTTGGTGATGAGTGGCAAGGCGTTGGTGAAGCAAAAACAGGTTATCGCAGGTCTGAAGCGCGCCTTGACCATGGGGCCGGCTCGACTCGGTGGAGCGGCGATTGCTGCGCAGCGGCGCCGGCGAAGCGGCACCTAAAAGGATAAAGCAGACGACCTAGTCACGCGGCGCCGTGGCGTTCTCCAGGATGCCCGTCTACAAGAAGTCACTTCATCGCCTGCAGCCTGGCCATGGCGAGGATCCCGAAGGCCGGGCCGATCGCCAGGCCGGCGAGAACCACCGGCCAGCCGAAGTTCTCCGCCAGGACCGGCGTCACCTGCACCGTGACCAGCGTCAGCGTGAATCCCAGTGCGGTTTGAAAGGTCATCAGGCTGCCGGCCTGTTCGGGCGGCGAGGCGTCGGCGACCAGGGCGGAGAACTGGGCCGAGTCCGGAATGATGCTGAGGCCCCAGACGACCACCAGGGCGAAGGTCAGCCAAGCCGGTCCGCCGAAGGTCGCGGCGACGGCGACGGCCGATGATCCGCTGACCGCCATGGCGAGGAGGGCGACCCGGGCCTTGCCCACCCTGTCGGCGTAGAGGCCGGCAAGGGCACAGGCGACGCCGCCGGCGCCGATCGCGGTGAAGGCGGTGATCTTGGAAAGCTGCTCGGCTTCGAGGGTCGGCAGCGACAGGCCGTAGGAGGCGGCGGTGGCGGCGGCGATCCAGGCCCACATGGCATAGAGCTCCCACATGTGGCCGAGGTATCCGGCATAGGCGAGCCGCACCCGCCGGTTGGTCCAGGCCGAGGCGATGACCTTGGGATCGAAGCGGGGCGCGATGCTGTGATGGGGGCCCAGCGACACCCCCAGGCAGAGGACGCCGGCGAAAACCGCTGCCAGGGAAGCGAGGATGACAGTCTGGCGCCAATCGGCCCCGCCGGCAAGGGCGAACAAATGCGGCGAGGCCGACCCCAGGGTGAGGGCTCCGACGAGAATACCGACGAGAAAGCCGCGGTCCTTTTTGCCCCAGCCCACGGCGATCTTCATGCCGACCGGATAGACCCCGGCCAGCAGGGCCCCGGTGGCGACGCGGGCGGCAATCGCCAGAAGGCTCCCCGGGTCGACGACCAGCAGCAGGGCGTTGACCGCCCCGGCGCTGATCGCGCAGGCCGCGAGCAGTCGGCGCGGATCGTAGCGGTCGGGCAGGCCGAGAACCGCCGACACCAGTGCGCCGATGACGAAGCCGCCCTGGACGCCGCTGGACAAGGCGGCCTGGCGGAACGCCGAGACCTCCACTTCGCGCAGCATGTCCGGCAGGATCGCCGCCGAGACGAACCACAGCGACATCGCGGCCAGCTCTGCCAGCAGCAGCAGCGTTATGGAGCGAAGCTTCATTGCGGGGATGTGCTGCCTGTTGAGGTCTTGGACGGAGCAAGGTTCACGGTGAGGTCTCTCGTCGATGGGTCAGCAGCGGCATATCGGACGCGTCGTTGGGGGTCCGGGAACAACCCGTCGACCGGTATCAATCAGGTGCGTCTGCCGATCATATCGCCTCACCCCGGCGGCTGTCCTTATCGCGAATCCTCTCCGGGAACACTTTCCAGTGAAAAGACGTGGCCTTGCCGCGCGGCAAGACGTAGCCTCCGCGTCATGACCTACCTTGACCGCATCAGGCCCTGCCATAGCTGGCAGCCGGAGAACCATCGGCCTTTCATTGTCGAAGGAGCCGGGACCGCGCCGCTCGGCTGGGTCCAGCACGATTTCGCCCGACGCCTTGAAGATTTCCCGCAGGTCTTCGATGTGACCGACAAGGCCGTCGTGCTGCCCGCGCGTTCCGGCGATTTCGAGTCGCGCTCGGCGGAGTTGGAGGAAGTGCTGCGCCAGCTGCACGCCTCCGGCGAAATCCCGAAGTGGCGCGGCGAGGACTACGGCATCTGCCGGCGCTGGGGCGAGGATCTGCTGTTCAAGATGGAACGGGCCGCGGTGCCGCTCTTCGGCCTGCCGGCCTTCGGCGTGCATGTGAACGGCTATGTCCGGACGCCGGACGGCCCGCAGCTCTGGGTCGGGCGGCGCGCCAAGGACAAAGCGGTGGCGCCGGGTAAGTTCGATCACCTGGTGGCAGGCGGCCAGCCCTATGGGCTGAGCTTGCTGGACAACGTCATCAAGGAGGCCGGGGAGGAGGCGAGCGTCCCGGCGGCGCTGGCGGCCACTGCCAAGCCGGTCGGCGCGCTGCGCTATCTCTGCGGACGGCCGGAGGGCCAGCGCAACGACATCCTCTTCTGCTTCGACCTGGACTTGCCGGCCGACTTTCAGCCCGAGCCCAACGACGGCGAGGTGGAGGAGTTCTTCCTCTGGCCGATGGCGCGGGTGTTGGAGCGGCTCAAGCACAGCGACGATTTCAAGTTCAACGTCGCCCTGGTCAATCTGGACTTCGCCCTGCGCCACGGCGTCCTGATTCCCGACGACGAGCCCGAATATCAGGCCGTCGTCGAAGGCCTCGCCGGCAGGCTCGCGGACTAATCCACCGATAAGAACTTTCACCCTCGGGCTCGTCCCGAGGGTCCATGCTGCCGCCGCTACTGCGCTAACCCTGGATGCTCGGATCAAGTCCGAGCATGACGATGGGGGTGGCGGCGGAGAACAGTGCCTCTCCAAGTGCCCCCTCACGCAGCTTCGGCTAGGCTCGGCCAGCCTCGCTAAGCCTGTGCAACCCTCTCCCCCCAAGGGGCGAGGGAAAGCTTATCGAAACCGAAGTGGAGAACCCTCGCCCCAGCGGGGAGAGGGAGGGGCCCGCGCAGCGGGAGGGTGAGGGGCGTTGGTTACTCGGACGCCGCGCTCGCGCCCCGGCTATCGGCCAGGATCATGTCGCTGGCCTTCTCGGCGATCATGATGGTGGGCGCGTTGGTGTTGCCGGACACCAGGCTCGGCATGATCGAGGCGTCAACCACGCGCAGGCCCTTAAGGCCGCGCACCCGCAGGCGCTCGTCCACCACCGCCGTTTCGTCACGGCCCATTTTGCAGGTGCTGGTCGGGTGGTAGATCGTCTGGCCGATGTTGCGGGCGGCCTCCAGCAACTGCTCGTCCGTCGCCACCTCGGGGCCCGGCGTCATCTCGCTTTCGATGAGCGGCGCCAGGGTGCCGGTGGCGGCAATGGCGCGCGACATCTTCATGCCGGCGACGGTCACCTGCTGGTCCTTCACCGTCGCCAGATAGTTCGGATGAATTGCCGGGTGGTCCTGCGGGTCGGGGCTGCGCAGTTCGATTCTGCCGCGGCTTTCCGGGCGCAGCTGGCAGGTCGAGGAGGTGAAGGCGGAGAAGCGGTGCAGCCCTTCGCCCGGTTTGTCGGCGCTGAGCGGTTGCAGGTGGAACTGGATGTCCGGCGTCGCCGCCTCCGGCGAGGTCTTGGCGAAGACGCAGACCTGACTGGCGCCCATGGTGAGCGGGCCGCGCCGGAAAAGGGCGTATTCCACGCCCATCATCATCTTCTTGAGGGGGTTGTGGACCTGGTCGTTCATGGTGATGGGCTGCCTGGTCTTGAAGATCATGCGCACCTGCAGGTGGTCCTGCAGGTTCTGGCCGACCCCGGAGAGGTCGTGCAGCACCGGGATGTCGAGGCTCTGAAGATGGCCGCCGGGCCCGACGCCGGACAGCATGAGGATCTGCGGCGAGCCGATGGCGCCGGCGGAAAGAATCACCTCGCCGCGGCACCGCGCCTGGCAGGGGGTGCCTTTGCGGCGGTAGGCGACACCGACGGCGCGGCGCCCCTCGAAGATCACTCTGTCCGTTTGCGCGTGGATGACGATGTCCAGGTTGGCCCGCTTGCGCGCCGGATTCAGGTAGCCGACCGCAGCGCTGCAGCGCCGGCCGTTGCGGGCGGTGAGCTGAAAGTAGCCGGCGCCTTCCTGCCGGGCGCCGTTGAAGTCGTCGCTGGCCGGAATGCCCAGCTCACCCGCCGCCGCGATGAAGTTGTCGCAGAGTTCGCGGCGGATGCGCATGTTGGAGACCGACAGCGGGCCACCGCTGCCGTGGTAGTCGTCGGCGCCGCGCTCCTGGTCTTCCGAACGCTTGAAGTAGGGCAGCACGTCGTCGTAGGACCAGCCGGTGTTGCCGAGCTGGCGCCAATGGTCGTAGTCCTCGTGCTGGCCGCGGATGTAGAGCAGGCCGTTGATCGAAGAGGAACCGCCGAGCACCTTGCCGCGCGGCCACTCGAGGCGGCGGCGGTTCAGGCCCTCGTCCGGTTCGGTCTTGAAGCACCAGTCGGTCCTGGGGTCGTGCATGGTCTTGAAGTAGCCGACCGGGATGTGGATCCAGGGGTTCCAGTCGCGCCCCCCGGCCTCCAGCAGCAGCACGCGCTTTGTCGCGTCGGCGGAAAGCCGGTTGGCCAGCACGCAGCCGGCCGAACCGCCACCGACGATGATGTAGTCATAGGCGGTCTCGTCCCGGGCCGGCGAACTGGGCCCGGTTATTTGCGGTGCTGCAGGGGGCTGCTCCTCCGCACTCAAATTACCAAATCCTCCCTGAAGCCATAACTTTCGAACACCGAAGCCTCTATCAAAGCACGAATATTACATACCGCTTGATTTCCTCAGACACAATCGCAATAATGACAATATAAGTCTCGATTAATGAGAATTCTCGCAAACAATTTTGCGGCCGAGGGCAGCACCCCCGGGAAATGGGAGGAACCATGCTTAGCGACAAATTGAAGCACGTATCGCGCCGTGACCTTCTGCGCCTGACCAAGCAGTACGGCATCTCGTCCACGTTGTTGGCTGCCGGTACGATGACCGGAGTGATCTCGGCCACGCGCCTCGCCGAAGCCGCCAACTCGACCTACGAAAAGCGTCTCGGAACCGAACCGAAGTTCACCCTGAAATTCGGCGCCGCCGGTTTCAACGAACGCAACCTGCTGATCGAGCGGGCCGGCTGCCTGCAGTTCGTCAACGACCTGGAGGAGCGCACCGACGGTGCCATCCGCGTCGAGTTCATCGGCAACAACCAGATCTGCGGCCAGCTCAACTGCGTGAAGAAGACGCAGCAGGGCATTGTCGACATCTATGCCGCCTCGACCCAGAACTCGGCCGGCGGTGCACCCTATCTGAACGTGCTCGACTACGCCTATATGTTCCCGAGCCGCGCCGCGCAGTATCACTTCCTTTATCACCCCGGCAGCGAGAAGGTGCTGCGCGAGCCGATGCGCAAGCGCCACAAAGTCGAGTTCCTGTTCAGCCATGCCGAGTTGCGCGGCATTCAGCTGGGCCTGAAGTGGAAGGACAAGCCGCTGGTCACCAAGGTCGGCGACCTGGCCGGCACCAAGAACCGCGTCACCGGCACTCAGCTCGGCCGTATCGCCATGGAGCTGATGAACCTGAATCCGACGCCGATCGCCTGGGAAGAAACCCTCGACGGCCTGAAGCAGGGCCTCATCGACGGGGCCGAAACCTGGGCCTCCGCGGTGGCCTATGCCAACATGTCGCCGGTGGTCTCCCAGGTCGTGAACCTGGAGTTCTTCTGCGGCACCGAGCATACCGCGATGAACTCGGCGGTCTTCGACAAGCTGGGTGGCACGCTGCAGGACGCGGTGATGGAATCGTCTTACCTGACCCAGGTGCATGTGCAGGCTGCCAACGAGGCGGCGCTGGTCAACACGGTCGGCTTCTCCGATCCGCAACTGCCCAACACCATCTTCGCCAAGAACGGCACGCGTGTGTCGATGCTGAGCGCAGAGGCCAAGCGGGAAGCGGAAGAGATGTGCTCGCCCGAGTTCCAGCCCGGCCCCTGGGAGCAGTGGCGCGAGCGCCTCAACGGCTGGTCCGGCGGGATGGACACCTACAAGTACATCTACGACATCGCCCGGGAGATTCCCAAGGACACCCTGGCAGAGAATGTCGAACCGCGGCGCTGGTGGAAGTCCTAAGCAGTCGAGGAATAGGGATGTGATGGCCGGCGGGGGAAGCACGATTTTGCGTCCTCCGCCGGAAATCCCCCGGCAAGTCTGCGGAACTGCCGTAGACTGGTAGAGGCGGCGGTTTGGCCGTAGCGCATCCTGGGAACCTGACGAGAGCAAGATGGCGGCTTTGCGGTGGCTCGACGCGAACGTCGAGAGAATCATTATCCTTGTCTGCTATGTGGTCATGGCGGGGATTATCTTCGTCGAGGTGATCCGGCGTTTCCTGTTCAACGAACAGGTGGCCTGGAGCACGACCATTCCGATCTACCTCTTCCTGTGGATCGTATGGCTGGGCTGCGCCTACAACGTGAAGATCCGCGCCCACCTGCGTTTCGACGAACTGCGCCTGCGCCTGCCCTATGCGGGACAGTTCGCCTGCCTCTGTCTCGACGCTCTGCTGTGGCTGGTTTTCGCCGGCATCATCATTTTTTACACCACGGAGCAGGTCTGGTTGTCCTACGAAAACTTCGCCATCGTCCAGGGCACCGACAACGTGATGCAGTGGTGGTTCTATCTGGCGACGCCTTTTGCCTGGAGCGTCCTGGTCATCCGGGTACTGCAGAATTTCTACAAGGATCTCTGCGTCTTCCGCAGCGGCGCCCCCTTCAAACTCAACGCCAACATTTTCGGGGATTGAGGAGAAGGCTATGGACGCATTCTGGATCATCCTCATTTCGATCGCCGTCACCGGCCTCTTCGTGCTGGGCGTGCCGATCTTTCTGGTCATCGGCTTCTGGGTGGTGGGCGTCAGCCTGGTCATCGACTTCACCCTCGCCAACATCGGCGTCACCCTCTACGAGGGCCTGAACTTCTTCGGCCTGCTGGCGCTGCCGCTGTTCATCATGACCGGCGACCTCATCAAGTCGGCCGGTATCGCCAAGCGGCTGTCGGACTTTGCCTATTCCGTTCTCGGCTGGCTGCGCGGCGGTCTCGCGATGGCGTCGCTCGGCGCCTGCGGTCTCTTCGCCGCCATTTCCGGGTCGAACTCCGCGACCACCGCGACCATCGGCTCGATCATGCATCCCGAGATGACGAAGGGCGGCTACGACGAGAACTTCGCCGCGGCGACGGCCGCCGCCGGCGGCACGGTCGGCATTATCATTCCGCCGAGCATCATCTTCATCGTCTACGGGTTCCTGATGAACCTGTCGATCAGCGACCTCTTCATCGGCGGTCTGCTGCCCGGCTGCGTCATGGTGATCGCCATGCAGACCGTGTGCTGGGTGATCTGCCATCGCAACGGCTGGGGCCACCTGATTCAGTTTCGCCTGGGCCGTATCCTGAAGACGGCGCTGGGCGCCTGGCTCGGCTTCTTCGCCATCCTCCTGGTGATCTGGGGGATCTACTCGGGCGCTTTCTCGCCGACCGAGGCCGCCGGGGTGACCGCCGGCTTCTGTATGATCGTCGGCCTGGTGATGTACCCCTTCGCGCGGCGCCTGCACCATGTGCCCGGCGAGACGCGCGGCGCGCTGCCCGACGACGCCGGTTTTCTGGCGCGCCTCTTCATCCCCGGCTTCAGCCTGGGCGAGCTGCCGTCGATCATCATGCGCTCCGGCCAGATCACCGGCTTGTTGGCGCCGCTGATTGCCGTTTCCGTGGTGATGCAGCAGATCCTCTCCCTGCTCGGCGCCAACGCCTTCGTCACCGAGGCCCTGGGCAACCTGGGTGGCTACTACGCGGTGCTCTTTGCCTGCATGGCGATCGTGCTGGTGGCGGGCACGGTGCTGGAATCGCTGCCCAACACCATCATCCTCGCGCCGATCCTGGCGCCCATTGCGGCCAGCATCGGCGTCGATCCGATCCACTTCGCGGTCATCTTCCTGGTTGGCGACGCCATCGGCTTCATCACCCCGCCCTATGGCCTCAATCTTTATGTGGCGAGCGGCATAACGGGGATCCCCTATTTCCGTCTGCTGCGCTATACCATGCCCTATCTCGGCGCTTTGATGGCCGCCTGGCTGTTGATCGCCTTCCTGCCGGAACTCTCGACCATTCTTCTGGTGAACAAGGGCGCCGGCGTATACCAACTGCAGTAGCCGGCGCGCCGCGTTGCGCTCAGCCCGGCACCGGTGCGGTAAAAGGTTGTTTTAGGAGGTTCAGTAGTCTTGGCCAGGCCCAAAGCGGCAAAATCACGCTCAGCGCGCGTGCTGGAGCTTCTCGAACTGGTGGCGCGGATGGATCGCCCGGCGACGGTGCAGGAGATCACCGAACTGAGCGGTCTGCCCAAGGCAACGGCCTATCGCATTTGCTCGGCCCTGGAGGGAGACGGCTACCTGCGCAAGGAGTTCGGTGGCCGCGGGTTGGTCGCCGGTCCGCGCCTTCTCGGTCTCGCGCAGAGCCTGATCGGCGGCTCCAGCCAGACGGAGGCGCGCCATGCCATTCTGGCGTCTGCCGCCAAGCGCATCGGCGAGACCTGCAATCTGAGCATTCCGAAAGACGGCGCGATGGTCTATCTCGACCGGGTCGAGGCGGAGTGGCCGCTGCGCTTGCA
>PJEL010001371.1_pt1 | contig 24945 bp, 19 predicted proteins | sample 1853271 | NCBI WGS metagenome assembly PJEL01 (sample SAMN08108733, study PRJNA415343) | Invertebrate metagenome, whole genome shotgun sequencing project. | host: Globobulimina | place: Sweden: Gullmar Fjord | collected 2015-08
TTGAAGAAATCGAAAACTCCCAACAAAGCAAGAAATTAATAAAAAAAGATGGTAAAGAAGAGCTATTTATTTCTGGAGAAAAATACGGATTATATTGTGTATTAGAAAATCTAAGAAGCTAGGCAAAACTTTTATGCTTCCTCTAGAAACAATAGGTTTAAGAGATCCAATACCTATAGGATAGACCTGAAATTCTCCCATTAGTGATGGGAGAATTTCAGGGGATAGACTGTAATGAAGATGAAGAGTTAATAGATGAGTCTTATACTGAAGTGATTTTTGCCAAAAATAGTTAGAATACCAGTTTTTTTGACAAAAACAAAGCTACCTCCCATAATTTGGGCTCTAAGAACTGACTCTACATTAAGAAGGAAGCCTATATCCAGATACTAAGAATGTTTGACATTGGATATATATACCAAAATATAGCATAACTATCGTGATTCCTAAGTATTTTTTAACACTAAAATGTTATTTTAATGTAGTTTTTACTAAAAGTACATCTCTTTTAATATTGCTTTTTCATTTCTTCTTTTAGTGGGGGACAAATCACCCTTTTTTGTTACTATTAGAAAGTAATTACGTCAAAATCTTCTGAGACGAGCTCCCAGTCACGTAAGGCTCTTTTTGATTTTTTCACTTTATTTATCTGTAGAGTACGTTGGATAGTAGAAGACGATTTTTCATCAAAAGCACTTGATAAATATTCTTTATAACAAGCACCAATCTTTATCAAAAATGCAACTATAGATAAGTGTCTTTTTTCTGCTGCGACTATTAAAGCTGTTTTCCCATACATATCAGTGGGTTCAAGATTAGCTCTTTCTCCTGCTAAAAATTTCACTACTTCTAAGTACCCGTTTTCTGCTGCGACTATTAAAGCTGTTTTCCCATACATATCACTGGCTTCAAGATTAACTCCTTCCATTGCTAAAAATTTCACTACTTTTAAGTGCCCCTTTTCTGCTGCGCATATTAAAATTGTTCTTCCATACATATCAATGGGTTCAAGATTATATCTTTGTCCTGCTAAAAATTCCACTGCTTTTAAGCGTTCATTTTCTTCTGCCATCATTAAAGATTTTTCCCCATCTCTGTAGGTAGCATTATAGTCAACATCATTTGATATGATATCCTTTAGGGTTTGTAGATCACCAGTTCTTAGTGCTGACTCTATCTCGTTTTTAGCTTCAATAATAGAGTGATTTTTTGTAGACGTTGTATAGCTTATACTACTGCATAAAAATAAGCTCATCCCTACTAGAAGTCCTTTTAAAAATTTGTTGGCTATTCTCGTATTTTGTTTTTTGCACAAGAATACACAGGTCTTAGTTAAAGGATACATCGTTTGTTGGTTAATTAAAAGAATTTTCTAAAAAAACTACTCAACACAAGCATTCCACGTAATACAAAAATGGGATTGCTCCCCATGAAAAAACCAAACAAAGCAATAAAAAAATTTAATTAATGACAATTAATAGCATTTACAGTTAATCTGTCCTTTAAGCTAATTGACGAAGATATCTCCGCCATTTGTTACGTTACACTATATATATAAACATCACTATAAATAACATAGTTTGTTCGCTTCGCTCACACTATCCCTTACTTCCAACAAAACGGAAATATACATTTCTCCTAACCATTAACTTTATCCCAATATTTAGGCTAACTCAAACCTTAATCGTAAGATTCATTGATTTTTAAACTTTCATCAAATAGTACTCTTAATTATCATCACCTAATTAAGAGTATCGTTATTTCTTAACTTTTAATAAGGTACTTCGCTCTGTGAGTCTGAAACCTTTCAGGTTTCAGCGAGCGAGAAAACCAATAGGGCAGGCCGTTGAATGTGTATTCCATTCTATTCAAGCTTTTGTGTTCGGCAAGGTATTGATTTTTCTCGAAAGAGCAACCGTATCAAACCCCTATATAAAAAAGGTAGGGCAGTATACTCCTATATTAGGGACAGAGAAATGAAAGTGCCTTTTTATTCTAACTCTTATTTAAGAACAGCCATCAATAACATAGAAGAACTAAGGGGATTAAGTAGTTAAAAAATATTATATTGGCTCAGTTTATTTTTTTTAGGGGGAACAATCTCCCTTTTTATTTTACATGTAAGGTTTGTGCAGAAGTCAAGCCATCTTCTTTAATCCAAATAATACCATAAGTAGAAGTAAAAAAATCAAAGCTGGATTTTTAGAAGCGTTTGGGCGTGCAGTAGTGCTTCAAGCTACTGAAAGTAGCTTGTTTGAAACAAGTTTCAAAGGAATAAAAGAGCTATTGCTTAAGCCTTTAATAAAGTGTAGCAGAAAGTGAATCTCTAACTATTAAGGGTTGACCGATTCTTAGGCTTTTCTTGCAACAGAAAAAATTAACTACAGTAGTTATTGATTTACGAAACAACGAAGGTTTCTGGCTCTAAGGCAGGTGCATAAAGTTTATCTTCGATTCCCATGAGCTCTTTTATTAGTATTGAGATTTTTGCCTTAAGTGAATTTCCTTCCTTGCTAAATGTCATTGCTCCTCTGCAAAGTAGTGAGAGCTCTTTTTTAAGGGCAGCAGTATCTTTGTAAGGTGTTGCTTCTATTTTGTCATGTAATGCTTGTATTTTGTCTGTTGCTTCAGCTGTCTCGTGAATTATCGTGCCTTCTCTTTCGTATAGTGGTTTTAGTTCGTCTTTTATTGCTTTCATTCTGCTTCGTAGGTCTTTTTGGTTTTTTAATTTTTTAAAAAACTCAACCTGATGATTGTGATTGCCCTTGGCTGTATCAGTTTTAGTCTTAGCTTCCTTAGCTGTATTAGCTATTGCCTTATCTGCATTAGTTATTGCCTTAGCTATATCAGTTTTTGCCTTAAGTGCTTCATATTCTATTTTGAATCGGTGGAGAAATAAACTTAATTCTAGGTGGTCTCTGTTCATTGTATGGCATAAAGCTATAGCGGCACAATACCAAAAGAAGACCCCACAGGCTGTGTTTTTTATAGGGGCTAAAGGATTGCATTCATCGGTGCATTTGAGGTAGTCTAGCGCGTCTTTAAGGCAGAGTATTGACGAAACTATACTTACAACCCCAAAGGTATATTTTGCTGTTGAGACAGCTCCATTAAGGATATTTTTTATACGTCCTTTATTGGAGTTTAAATTAGATAAAATATACTTCTTAGGGTCTTCAAGAAGCTCAGATAGCTTGTAAGTATGTATTTGGCCTTTGGGGTTAACGTTTCTTATGATGTCATCATGGTACTGTTTTGCAGCTTTAATCAACGCAGGGCTATGATTATATTTATTGTCCTTGTTTATTATATTGCTTATGGCGGTAGCGACATTAACCCCATTAGAATTTACCTGTGATGATGTTGAGTGTATACTACCTGTAGTAAGTAGAGGTAGTAGTATTGACAACCTTGTTATTTGACTTATTTTCATAATGTAGGTGATTAGTATTGAGTGTCAACGGTAACACAATTTTTCCTTTTTCTCGCCACAAAGCACAGAAATATTTGTAATATAGATGTATTAGTTATAATTGTTATTTTGCAAATACTTATAAGAATCTCTCCTGAGTTCGAATAATATTTCCCATAAACTAATTGTTTTGCCTTCCCTACTGGTGAATATGCGTCCATACGCATATATTTAGCTGAGCAGGCGGCCTGGAGACCTGCTAAGGTTCAGGCTGTCAGATAAGTATATACTATTGTACTTTTGGGTTAAAGCAGCCACTAAATCGGAAAATAACGCTACCCCTAAACTCCCCCCAAATAATAAAACTTTTTTTAAAGCAGAGCTATAAAAAACAAAATTCTTCCTAGTGCTAATTGACTATGTGAAGACTTGTAAGTGTATTTAATATATATTTAAATATACATAAAATGAAACAGTAGAATATTATCTAGATTTTAGTTAAGGGTGGAAAGTGGCGAGCCCTTAGTGATGTTCTACTGCGCTAAGCTCCTGGGCACCTGTTCTTGGTTCTAAGATGTAATGATGGATTCCCCCATCCAGTTAATGTAACCAAAAGAACGGCTACTAAAAACCAGGATGCTCTTTTTATGTATAGGTTCCTTCGAGCATCCTTTAGGAGTCTTATGGTTTCTTTGGTAGCTTTAATATCAGGATTTTTTGCGATTATCTTAGTGTCTTCGTCGCTAGAATATTCATTGTTAAGTTTTGTGAGTTTCTTATTAGCTATATCTATGGCAGTTTCCCCATTAATATTTTTAATTGTAGGGTTTGCTCCGTGTTCTAAGAGTAATTTTATAATACCATACTGGAGTTTCTGTACTGCACGCATTAAAGATGAGTTGCCATTTTTGTCTGTTGCGTCAATATTTGCTCCTTGTTCAAGTAAGAATTTAATTATGTCTTTGTTCCCATAATGTGTTGCGTTAATTAAAATTGGAGTATTATTGCTTGGGGATGTGTAATTAATAATACTTCTATCGGTTTTTATTTGGGATTTTATTTCTTTGCTTAGATTATTTATTTGGCTAGAAAGTTCTGTTGTTCTGCTAATATCATTTTTGTGGGTTGTTGTGTTGTATCTTGCATTACGCCTGTTTTTTAATAACAAAATACTGTTAAGGTTGTGATTAATTATATTTACTTTTTTATCTTGAGTGGTAAGTAGATTGCTTGTTGAGGTTGCACTTAAGTGTGATGCTTGTATTAAAAACAAAGCTGCGGATTTTTTTATTTTCATATAGTTCATGGCGCAAAGATAATAATTAGAATGCTAGAATTTTTAGAATAATTCTGTTTTTATTGCCTAACGTTAAAGTAATATTTCACCTATGCAAAAAAAAGTAGGGGGATAGCATTGTAAAAAAAGGCGCTAGTAGGCCAGCAATAAATCCTCATCTAGATGGGCAAAAGTCTCAATAGCAAGCTGTTAAGGCCTTTAAACAGTAAAAGGCTTAATAAGTCTGCAGTAATTACTGCGGCTGCTTTGGAGTGCTTAAAAAAATAGCTCTATTTAAAGCGTATTAAACTCTAACTTAAATCTATTGCTTTGCGCTACTTTATATTTTTTTGCGAAATTAATTTTTGAGGAATCAAATTTGCTTTTTTTTTGTTTGTTAGGGAAAATTTTTAAAAGACGCATAAAACCCGTATAGAAATCCTAACTCTTTGAATATGGTTTTAATTTTTAGTTTAGTCGTGTCAGCTAACAAGCTTATTATGTAATAAAAAGCTCTTGCTCTAGTTAAAATCCAACGCAATCAGCCTAATAGGTTATCAACGAAATCGCGAAATGTATCTAGGAGCTCCATTGTTAAGCTTCTTTTTTTTATTAAAAAAAAGAAGTCTTAGTATGTTTTCTACTAGTTTCATCTAATAAAAGTCTTCTAAGCTTAATGAATTCATCATTAATTTGATTAACTAGAAACTTAAAATTGTTTTTATTTTATAGGCTTATTTTGATTTAAGTTTTTTTTAAATGAGTTTTAGCATCTACTACTTTTTAGCCTATTAAGTTGTAAGTTATAGTGTAATCTCTCCTTTAAATACCATCCCCACTGAACCACTTAAGGTAATATCTCTAAAGTAATTTATGCCATAGTCTCCACAATCTACCAATAGTGTGCCACCTAGAGCCAGCACACTAACAGGCGACTTGAATCCCTGAGTCAATGCTAGTAAGGTAGCAGCCGTAGAACCTGTACCACAAGAAAGGGTTTCTTCTTCTACACCTCTTTCAAATGTGCGTAATTTTATAGTGTTAGTGGCTTTATTGAATATTGCAAAGTTAACGCTAGTATTCTCTTGAATAAATGGAGGTTGTTTATTAATATCATCTGCTTCTTTAGCTAAGTTAATTTCCGAAAAATCTTCTAGTATTTTGACAAAGTGTGGTGTGCCAGTGTTTAAAAAGTAGCCACCATTTAACTTTTCAACGCTAGCTTCTATGTTTTTCATTGTTATATTAATAATATCTTTTTCGACTAAGTATCCATTGTGAACTCCATCTTTTGCTAAAAAAATTACTTTTTCTTTCCCTTTCAACTGGGGCATATGTAATGCATGATAGACTGCACATCTACTACCATTACCACACATATCTAGACTACCATCTGGATTGTAGAAAATTACTTCAAAGTCATAGCGTTCATGCTTTTGTAACAATAACAAACCATCTGCTCCAATACCCCATTTACGACTACAAACCTTTTTTGCCAATATACTTGGCTCTAACTGTATGGTAGAATCCCAATTATCAATGAGCACAAAGTCATTGCCTGTTCCTTGATACTTATAAAAAAACTGTATATTACTCATAACTTAGTTATTAAACTCTTCCACTCTATATTTTAAGAATAGTGGGATGATTTGTCTAGTCATCTTAGTTGCTAAGATAACTCAGACACACAAACCTATATAGCGTTATTGATAATAATTGCTATTATTCTTAAAAAAAACTTATTTTCTATTTTTCGACACAAAATATTTATAGAAAGCAGAGATTTATTAATGTGTTTCCATAGATCAATTAATAGTTTTGATTAAAACACATATTGATGTTTAGGATTTTTTGGCCTCGCAGTCTTTTTCTATTTTTGCCCATAGCTCTTCTAATTCTTCTCTTGTTGGGATATCTTTAGACAAATCAGATGTAAGTATCTTTTTTTTCTTTCTCCTATCATAGGATCCTTTTAGAAAGTTATTTACTTCAAAAAAAGAATTATTCTCTTTTGATTTTTTTAAGACTGATAGAAATTCTTCTTCTAAAACTAATTTTGCTTTAAGGCTAAATCTATTTTCTTTACTTTGCTCTAGTTCTAATTTTTTTTTTAAAGCTGCTATGTTTTTTTGAACAAATTGTATAATAGCATCTAGATTAATTTTTTTGACATTTATTTTTTTATCTTCCTCAAAGCATATTAGAAGAATCTTATGCAATCTTTTTTTTGCAATTTTTAATCTATGAATATCTAAACTTTCACAAATAGTCGATTCCTTTATCAGAAATGTTTCAACAACTAAAGACTCATCAGAAGTATTATTGGATAAATCTTCTTTTATATCATGTAGTGAGTACCCCTGTTTGTGAAAAAACAGATTGAGAGCTTTTATTGTTTTCTCAGTGAACCTTTGTGACTCATCTAGCTTTTCAATAGCCTCATCAAAAGCTTTTTGCAAGCTATTATTGGGGAGCTCTTTTTTTTGCTCTAGCTGTTCTAGGTAATCTGAACTAATATAATGTTCTATGAGCTCAGTATCAATTCCACCAAATAAAACATCTCCATAGTCTAGAGATAAGATGTCTATTTCACTCTTTTCGTCTAATTTTTTATCATCTTGCATATATGTAATTGTACTACAACTTACTTTTATAAAAATTGCTATTATAAAACAAACAAGACTGTGATGTTTTTTTACTGTTTCTTTTCTCTTGTTCATGATTTAATATTGCTTTTCTCATATTGAAATTATGGCACTAATGTACAAATATGATTGCCAATATTCTTAATTAACCTTAAGCTTAATTCTACAACGCAAAATATTTATAGAACCCAATGCTTTATTAATATGCTTTCATGGATTAAAAAATGGTTATTTTTAACAAAACAAGTTAAGTTAGATAAAAATAAGATTATTAAAAATCAACTCCTTTAGATTTCAAGTCACTTAGCACCTTATTATAATCATTAAGCAGGCTTTTAGTTTTAAAAAGCTTGTATGCACTACGTAGCTCATTAATAATAAATTTATCTGCCAAACTATTCTTAAGTTGCTCTATCTTAAGTCGTTGGTAGATGGTATTTTCTATTTGGTTAAATTCACTTTTTCGTGTTACAAAAGATATTTGCGGAGATTTCAATATCCCACTTTCCAGTTTTTTAATTAGAGCTCTTCTCTCTAAGAGAATAGTAATCTTATACATCAATTCTTTTTTTTGGGATATATCTATTGTACCTAATCTGGTATTATCCAAATTAAGATAATCTTTACGATATTCAGAAATAATATAATTAAGATGTTCGAGAGCTGTTCTGCCTTTTATATCTTGAATTTTAAAAGCATTATGCCATAACTTATATAGTAGCTCTATAGCCTTCAGAACATTTTCTCTTTGATGGATAATTTTCTGTTGAACCTCACAACCCACAATTTCATGGATTAGAGAGGTGTCCACTAGATACTTATTCCATTCAAAAGTATATTGTTCAAAAAACTTAATTAAGCTATTAACTATAGCAACGCCATCATTACTAGTTGGCAGAATCATGTTGCTTTCAACTATATCATCGTCTAGCGGTTCCTCTATATCCTTCTTACTCAGAGGAGCCCCATAAAAAGAGAATTCTGTTTGAAGTACACTATCAGTTGTTATAGTATCGAATAAATTATACCTAATGCAAAGATACTTTAATGTATCAAAATTTCTTGTAACATCACTAAGCACTGTAAGCTCATTTTCTGCCTTCTTAAAAAGAAGATTACGTTTAAAAAAACTAGATTGAATATCAACAACTCCAATGTCTTTATTCTTACTATCTAAGTACGGATCTTTGTAGTTGTTTAATTTTTTTAGAACAGATGTAACTTTTCTAGCATAACAGAAAAGCTTTGCATCACCTATTAACTTTTTATAAAGTGGACTTTCAGTAACACTATTCCCTTTTTTTATTACTTCTATCATCTTACGATAATATACCTGAGCCTTTTGCTTACTGCATATAGATTTGAAGCAAGGAAGCTCATCATCAACTAGACCATATTTATTGTCTCTTAGTTTCCTTACCAGGGAGTTGATGTCTGATATTGAGTTATAATCTGATAGTTGTAGGAGAGAGGATAAGTGTTTCTCAAAATAATAAAATATAATATATTTACACGCATTGAATGTATCGTTATCTTCTACATGTTCTTCACAAGAAGAAGTATCTTGCTCAATTGCATTATTGCTACTTGACTTAAGAGGATTATTGGTCACCTCTCTATGATTATCTGTTTGGCCGCATTCTTGCTTATGCTCATCTTCAGTTAAATTAGTTTCTAGGATATTAGACAAACTATTATTAGCTTTATAAGATGATATGTGCTGTCCACTTTTACCTGACTCACAGTAATGAATAGTTATATAACCATGATTAACCTCTTCGTCGCATTTTTGACTGTACTCACCTACATTTAAGTTGGTTGTTATATTGCTATTGAATAAATTACTACCATTATACAAACTATGACTAATGCTACAAGATGAAGGGGTTTTTTCACTGCTTTTATTTGAGTTTTCAATTTCCTCAAATGATTTATATGTAGTGCTGCTACAACTTGCAACTACAATAGTTGATGTTAAGAAGTAGTAATATCTGCAAAGGTGCGATATTTTTTTTGGATGAAGTTTTATCATAATAAGTTCGTATATTAATTTGCTTTTTTTACATTGCCTTCATAATGTAAAAAACGAAGACAGACACACACAAATATATGTGTCTCTGTCTTTTATTATTCTTAAAAAACTTAAGATTAATCTTGCATCATAAAATATTTATGCAATCCATGGCTTTATTAATACACTTACATGCGACAAGTAATAGTTCTTATAAGATAAAATACAAGCTAAGAAACACGAATGTAACTATTAACAAATGGTAAGCTAGAATTAGGCAAAAAATAATAGTATGAAAAAATTATATTTGTAACCTTCTCAAAGCTATAATCTTGGGTTTTTTGTTTTTGGTTTTTTTTATCTAAAAATCCTTGCAAAAATAAATCACGCATTTTTCTATTTAAGTAAGCTCTAAACAACCTAGGGGTTTTAGCTATAATATCCCAATTAGGTTGACTTGCTACTGATTTATTATATCTAAGCAAAACCTCACAAAGATAGAAGCATCTCTGATTAAAAAATATTTCTAGTACAGTTTTTTTAACTCCATCACCTATGTCATTAGACTTATTAATATCTATAAAAAGATTGTAGTCTTTATAAAAGAGATGAGCTCTATTAAATATTCTTGCAACTAGATCATTAACATATTTTTTATCATGCACTTTATTGCAATACTTAACAAGCTTAATTTTATTATAACTAAAGTCAAGATCTAGCCTACGTTCTTCATATAAATAACCTATATTAACAGAGATAGTCTTAACTCTACGTAAAATTCTACATATCAAAGCTTCCCCATTAATATCATCATTAATATGCTCTATTATAGATTCTAGGATTCTATTTCTACTATTTAATATCCTCCCCATAAAAGAATCCATTCTACCTATGCCAATACACCACAACAGCCTATTAATATATGACATTTCTTGGTATGACTTAAGGGTTTTATTAAAATCCATTAAAGTTATCTTGTTATCAATTTTCCTCACTAAAGTAGCTTCTATAAAATCTGGGTTACACATTATATATCCCCATGGTGAAAAAGTACTTTTATCTTCAATGTCGACTTCTGCTCCCATATTAATTAGGAGTCTTACGATGTGAGCACTATCTAAAAAACAAGCAATGTTTATTAGAGATGGGCAATAGAGCTTGTGTGTGTTAAAAACATATAATTGTTCACAATTATGTAAAAATATGTTTTTTGGCTTTAAACTATAGCGTATATAGTGCTTTTTGCATATACAATATTGAGCAATCTGATTATGCACAGATTCATTGACATTTGAGTAAAAATCCTTCATCATATTTTCATATCTACTCTTTACTTCAATATTTTCCATAACATGATTAACATCAATTATTTTAAACTCTATCAAGTTTTTTAAAAATTCAACTCCATTTAAGCTTTCTTTTTTTTCAATTATGCTATATAGGACTTCTTCTATTTCTTCCATCTTATATATACTAGGTAGAACAATTGCTGAAATTAGAGGATATTGACTAAAATAAAGTGTACTAATATTTTTTATCTCTATAGAAAACCTTGCCCCACTGAAAAATAACATCTTTATTATTTCCTTTCTTCTGTTGTAGTCAGCATATCCATTAATTTGGATCAAAATATTTATCTCTGAACTTGGAGCTAATATTCTGTTCTTACAATAGTGGTTATCGGCTATCAACAATACAATTTTTCCAAATGCTTTCGTTAAATCTACTTTATTGTGTTCAATAAAAAATCTAGCTGACTGCACATCATTCTTCATAATAGCTAATAAAATCTCTTTATGTATATTATCTCCAAAGCTGTTACAATTATTTCTAAAGTTATATATAGTAATTCTTGAACTACTGATCTCTGATGGCTCAACAGATTGCGAGTTTTGTTTATAGCAGTTAATGTTACAATCATTGATAGAAGATGAGTCATCTTTCAAAAAACTCCCCCCTGCCCCCAATACATTAATACTCATATCTCTGGACAAACAACAAGGAGCTTGTTGCTGATGTCCTTTAAAAAAAATCGTTGAGCTTGCCATAATGTTCGACCCAATACATGTAAAAAGAAAACTTATATAAAAAATAGTAGTTAATAGGACTTTTTTCATCTTGCGTATTATAGAAAACTAATAACAAATACTGTTATTATGTTTAAATATATATATAATCGCAAGAAATCCCTTGCCATTCAGATGAAACCCTTACGGTTATTCTTAAATTTTATCTTTATTTTTTTGTTATTACTTCATAACCAACCATTTAACTTCTTTGATATGCACATATAGTAATATCTGCGATGCTTTTTTGTTTTTTCATAAAGAGATAATGCAATAAAGTAGTTTGAGAGTATAAAAAGCTCTTACTTTATTGAAAATTTTATCTAAGCCCTTGCTATAACTACAATATCTTGTAATAAAGAGGAATATAATTTGATTTTTTTTTACTGCTTCGTTATTTTTTTTTAAAAACAGACAATGCATCTTTGCTTATTTTTATATCTCTATATGTGATAGGTTTTGATATTTTCAATCCACTAAAACTCTTTAGCCTAGACAAGGCCACATATGCTTGTCCAGTAGCAAAAGCACCTCTTCCAAAGTTTAAACATGCTTTCTCAATTGTCATGCCTTGTGATTTATGAGCTGTAATCGCATACCCTAGCCGTATAGGATATGCTATAAATTTACCCGTAACCTCTGCTGTAACATCCTCTTCTGCTGAGGATATATGCTCAAGAGTTTTTTTTGAAGCACCCTTAGGAGTTTTATCATCTTCTCTTTTTTCATCCTTAGAACTGTTATCAGTTTCTACTTTCTCTTTTGTCAAAGCCACCTCTTTATCTTTCTGAGTTTTTTTTTCTATTGTTTTTTTATATGAATATTTTTCATATTTCCATTCCTGTTTTTCTAGCACAAATTCTTTCCCATCAATCGAGACTATAATTTCATCTTGAGAGATTGATATTATTTTTCCTACACTACCATTCTTAAACCTTTTTGTATTTTTGCAAAAAATGATTTTAGCTCCTGATTTTAAAACCATCGATGAGGGTAGAGGATAGTATTTTTTTGGGAAATCACCCTCAATTTCAGCATGCGAAGTATACTCAGGTGAATCGAGTTCCTCCAAGCATTTACGATTAATAACCTCCGCATCCTTATTTGTAAAACATATGTTGGTTATTTTATATTTATCGGAATATTTTTCCATCAAACAGTTTTTGTTTATGAAATCAATATGTTTTCTTATGTTTTCCCCAACCCTCAAATCATTCAGTAATTCCATAAAGGGTTTATGCTTTTGCCTATAAATCTCCTTTAATTCAACTTTTTCGAATTTTTTAATAACAGGATGCTTATAGCACTCTAGCGGTATTGAATGCTCTTTAAGAAATTCCATTTCTTGGCCACACCCAACTGGAGGAAGCTGAAAAGGATCACCGACAAGTATTATTTTAAATCCACCAAATGGCTCTTTTAATAGATGTTCATTTTTATTGGAAGATATAAGCTCAAAACCATTTTTTTTAAGACGATCTTCTTTATTTGCAAGAAAATATGCGGTATTTCTTAGCTTCAAATCAATTAAATTGAGTTGATCATAGCGTAACATAGAAAATTCATCTATCACTAAATACTTCTCTTTTAAAATTCTTAGTTTTTCTTTATCACGCGGAGCTTTGTAGGGAAGCTTGGTTTTAAAATGCTTTCCTTTATTAATGGAGTTGAAAGCATGTTTGTTTGTTAGTTCCAAAAAAGAATGTATCGTACTACCTCCTATTTTTATAGCAGAAACACCTGTTGTGGATGTTAATATATGATCTCCTAAAAACTTACTTAAAATAGTTGATTTACCTGTTCCTGCTCCACCAGTTAATAAAATTAAGGGAGAATCCTCATCAAGCAGTTTTTTAAACTTGCCTATTTCATCATTCATAATGAATTCCTGTAAATCTTCTTCTTCACTCTGATGCTCAATAGCTATAGAGTTTAAATATTCTAAATTATTTAAACTTGTGTAGACTCCATTCTTTATAAACTCAATATCAAGATCATCATGGAGAGCCAGGGCAGTCTTTTGATCAAAAAAAGGTGAACTCATCAATTCTACCAATTTTTTAAAATTTAATCTATCCATTTCAATTTTTCATAAATACTATTTTTTAAATAACTTCGAATATATTCTTTTACCTATAGCTTCAAAACTAACAATTAATAAGCTTTCTTTTAAGAAAGAACCAAAAATATTATTACATTCAAAAAGAATGTAAAACTAACCTATTTTCTCAATTTTCATGTTATAATTCTTCAAAGTTCTTCAATTATCTAATTCGTTAACTTCTAACCTATAGGCAGAGTGGCCTTCAGATTATTTTCAACCTATAACATTTATAATGATTTATAAGTCATATGTTTTTCATATGGCTTTTTAATGAGGTATTTATATTTTCAAACAATCGGCCGAGATCTTTTTGTGGGTCATGGAGATATTTATTTTGTTTTTGATTAAGAATGTTTTCTATAGCATCTAGCTCAAGTGCAAGGTTTGTGCGTTCATCTTGTTGTTGTAGATGATTTATACTTGCTTTAAGTCTTGCTGCTTGCCTTTTACGAATTAAAAAGAGTTCCAAATTGTTTGCTTGGTTGATCTGAGTTGCTAAATGTAGAAGTTCTTTTTTCAGGTCTTTAACTGGTTGCTGTTTTATATATTCTTCTTTTTTCCCCACCTGCTCTCTTTGTTGTTTTAGCTGGGTTTCTAAGGTTATTTTTTCTATTTCTTTTCTTTGTGCTTGTACTATCTGTGCTATTTGTTGCTTGCCACAAAGATCTTCTACGCCAGGAGTTACTACTTGATTTTTTGCTCGTTGTGGATATGGATTGTTATTGTTGCTATTAGCATATATATTGCTGTCTTGTTTTTTGTACTCCCGCTCCATTCTCTTAGCTTCTATTTTTAGCCTCATCGCTTCTACCTTTTTTTCCCTATTCGTATTTCTTTTTCCCATTTTTGCTCCTATTTTTCTGCATTCTCTCCTTCACCCTATGTGTTGCCTTTGTATTTGAGGCCGCTTCTGTTTTGACTCCCTCTTTTTTTCTGCTTCTTTCATCTGCTCTACTAGAGCTATTTGCTGTCTCATCCATTCTTCTTCGCTCTGGGTTTTGAAGTAGGGATTGTTGTTTTTGCTGTTTCCGTTGGGCACCATTTAAGTTCATTACTATATCTTCATTGGGCAGAGTTGTGGTGTTAATCTTTTGTAAAGATGATAGAATTAGTGGGAGCAGAAAGATATTTTTTAAGTCAAATATTTATATCCCCCATAAATATTAAACCACCCAATACCCCATTAAATTCTTTAGGCGTACATAAAACAAGCAATCGCTCCTCTTTAAGTAAGGATATTATTCACTTGAATATTTCATCTCCCTTGGGTTTATTTTTTCCATCAATGGCATTATTTAGGAGTAGCGTAGTTTTTGCTTTTACACCGTAAATCGCAATGTTAAAAAGGAAATAAGATTTTTTTGTAGGTATATTCACATAGATTTATTTGCTCTTTGTCATACCAAAAATGAAAGTCACCGTATGGTTTGTAGCTGATTAATTGCTTAAATATTTTTATAGGTGGAGTTGTATGATAAAAACCTTATAGTTTTTGACAATATTCCATAAGTTTTTTATTTAGTATGGTTACTTAAAATTAAAAAATAGAGCTATTTGGTCAATCTCATCACCTAGCCAGTTAGCTAAGGGTTTAGGGGTTTTTTTGAAAATATTAAATATGCTAGATAGTCTAATTATTAATTAGTTGTTTTCTTATCGATGTGCTGTGTGATTCGGGATAACTGTTTGTATTTAGTTATTTAAGAGGTAAGTAGATAAATATTGTATTGTTTCTATTCTTTTGTTACGAAATAAATATGGCTAGTTATTATATCTGTGTCTGTGTTTGTGTCTTAAAGTGCAGTGTGAACTATTTAACTCTAACTCTATAAACTTTATGCAACCAAATAAAATCTACTTTCTTCTTTTTACTTGTATGTAGAGTATTACACTCTACTAATACTAATAAAGAACCCAGTTTAACTAAAGAATCAAAAAATGAACTTCAAAGTCATGCACTTAATGATAAAAGAAGTTTGATTTCTTCATTGTCTGACTCAGAACCAGAGAATGAACAAAAAACTCAAAATGGACAACTTGAGAGGTTTAAAGGAATTGAAAATAAGCAACAACTTATAAAAAAGGCGAAGTTTGAATGGGATGAAATTGTAGCTTTTACTATTAATTTTATAAAAAATAATGTGAATTGGAATAGTCCTTACCACCTCTGCGATCTATGTTTAAGAAAGGATATATCTGAAAAGTTCGATATAGAATTGGCTGAAAAGCTATCATTATATTTTAATAAATATTCTAAGGTTAATAAAGATTTAAAGAGATATATAGATACTCTTGTTGAAAAAAACGATTATCGTTATAATTATGCTGTTTTGGTGGCTAGTTATAACTTAAATATGTGTTTTGATTTGCTTAAAGTAAATAATGTATGTCTTACTAAACAATGTGACTGTGATTACATGGCTATTGACAGGGCTATTTCAAATAATAATACTACAATTGCTTCTGCGGTTATAGAGACCGGGTTAAATTTAAACGGTAGTGGTTTTGGTGAACGTCGCTTTGTTGATTCTGCCCTTGGGTGTGGATATGAAGGGGTTCTTAGACTATTGTTATTTTATGGAAGTATATTTAAAACCAAGCCTTCCATGTTATACTTTGAGAATTCTCAATTTAAGCCTTCTGTTCTTAAAGGGCTGGTTCTTAGTCAAACTCAAGTAGATTCAATCTGTATAAAAACAGAAAAAGATAGAACTTCGAAAACTAAGAATATTATGACAGAAAAGGAGTGCATAGAGCTTGGAGTGATTATTATGACAAAAGAAAGATTCTCTGAAGCTATTATGCACTTAGAATTGCCTGAAAGTATAGTAAGATTAGTTTTTGCGCATCTGTTTTATGTAGAAGATCAAAAGTGTATTTCTGCTAACTAGCTCTCTTAAAATTAACATATAACTTTTCAAGTGATTTTAATTATTTCAATAAATAAATGCAGTTTGAATATTTCATCGACGAGGTTTTTTATTTCCTTTTTGGCTTTTACCCCAAATTACTTAGCTTCGTAGCATGAGAAACAATATAAACAACAAAATAAAGCTAGCCTTAACCCTAGCCCTAGCACTGCTTAACCAACCCCTAGAGGCAACGTCGTCCCGAATCCTAACTCCAGAACAACAAGAAGAAGCATACGACGCCATCCTTAACAATGAACTACTAGTTGGTACTGACCTCAACAAAGCACACCTCGAAATTCGTTATTTACAAAACAACCTAAACCCATATATAGACCATCAATTCAGTTTTGATAGAATATTTATACAAAACAGCATAAGAAGAGCATTAACATTAGCCAAAAAACAACCTGAGTTAATTTTAAAAACAGACAATACAAAACACAGAAATATACTGATGTACGCAACAACATTAGACAGCATTGCTGTTTGTAGATATAATACTAAAATCAATTCCTAAGCATAACCACAAAGTGAACTGGGAAAATTTAGTTTTCAGGCAACAAGAAGACTCTCATCACTAAGATGAACGCATATTCCCTCACTCAACCAAACACAGAATTAAGAAGAAATTTAAGCTCTTACAAAAATTATAAAAATTATAAACAAGGATACAACCAAATATTCGAAGTAAACAGCCAAGAAGAAGAATCCGATGCCCCCCAAAACGATAACGAACAAGAATACCTGCTTATCCAACTACCAGAGCAATATGAAACTATAACCTCTCTCAAAACCCAACTACAAGTAAAAGATGAAACTATAGCCTCTCTCGAAAATCAACCTAGAGCAACAGACATCTCACCACAAGAGCAAATTCTCAAAAAACCAAAACTTATTTATCTTGGCTACTTGTTTTTTGCTTTACTAGGAACTTTTTTAGGTTTTTTACTTGCAGCAATTTATAATTACACCCAAAAAGAGGACTTAGAGTCCGACCCCGACTTTAACCCAGATAACCATAAAAACCAAGATGACCTCACCCAAGTCATCCAACCTACCCCAGAGGAACAAAGTAATAGTCAGGCAAAGCCACCCCTTTTAAACTTGACTTAGGTTTAGGTAATAGCTCTTTTATTTATTTGAAGTCTGTGCCTTCAAACAGCCCTCTTTGAGGGCTGAAGCACTACGCTACATCCACCCGCTCTAATAAATCTGTGACTTATTTACTTATACTGGTAAAATATGGTCTAGAAAAAAACAGCCACATAATTGTTCCAAATAAAAAAATTAGTTAGTTGGGTAGTCTCAAATTTTCTAAATTTGATATAGCATTCTGTAAATATTTTTGAGAGAAAAAGGGAACCTTCATTTCTCGGTCATCTATATAAGAGTACACCGCCTTACCCTTGTTAAAGAGCTATTGGGCACGCGTAAGGCAGTTTGAACAAGATTCATACTTAATACATACCAACTAAGGCTTAGTTTATCTACGCGTTTTTCTCAAATCTGTAGGTTAAGAGATGCCTATACTACTTTCTTATTTAAGAATATTAAAATAATAGTAGATTGCAAAAGAAACTCTATTTTTGCTTTAATCTAGTTAACAATTAATTCCATGTATAAGTGGGTCTTATTGGCATAAGAGAAACCATTTTAAAATATCCGTTCACAGACAAACAAGTAAAGATAGAAAAATCTTCTTTTTTTATTTGTAAGACAATAGATGCGAAGATAGAACGTAATTTTTTGTTTATTTATAAATGGTGGATTTTTAAGTATTAATCCAGTAGTAGGAAAAAAATTAATAGAAACGAAAGTTAAGATCTAGGTAAAAAAATACACTATAATAATACTCTGCAATCATCTCGTATTGTAAAGTAATTTTTACTAACAAGAGTTGCATTTCTTTTATATATCAAATACCAGTATTGTTAATTACTAGGTCAACAATAGTTCTGTCTATAGGAATAGATAAAAGATAGGAAACTAAGTAATTTTTATACAGAATGTTATTTATCATCGATAGTGTTCTGGTTTTTGTGAAAAATTACTTAATATTGATGTTATATATTTATATAACCTTTAACCTTTTTATAAAATGAAATTATCTGCAAAAAAATTATTGCAATTCTCTTTAATGATGGGAGTATCTATTTCTAGTTGTATAGCTACAAGCTATAACAGAGAAAACGAACAGAATAGTATAACTTCTACTGCTAATAGTAACAACCAACAACAACGTATAGACTCCACAATACTGCATCTTTTACAATGCATGGAGGAATCTAATAAAAGAATCAGAGAAGAGCAAAAGGATTGGAGAGATCAAATGAATTCAGATGCAAAAAAATATAAAGAGGCACAAGCAAAAGTGCTAGCTGCAGAAAAAAAAATGATAGCTACAGAAAGAAAAGTGCTAGCTGCAGAAAAAAAAATAATAATCTATAAATGTAAACATAATAATAAGAAATTAGTCAGACGAAGTAAGAGGAAAGCCAAACAAAGAATAAAATATTCCCTACGTGATAAGTATGTTATTACCAACCTAGATAAACAATCTGAAGAGGAATCGAAAGTTAATACTAAAAAGAATGATCTAGTAGGGAAAAAAGCTACCACGTCTGCGGTTCTAGGCACTTTTGCTGCTGGGGCTGGGATTGCTGCTATGACTTTAGCCACAGGAGGGATAGCTACAGCTGCTGCTATTGGACTTTTTAGTGCTGGATTAACTTCAGGTATTGATACTGCTATTACTGCAGGCGATAAAAATAAAGTATCTGTGGGTAATAAAACGATAAAAGAGCTAGAGGAAGAAGCTAAGAAACTCTATGCTTCCTCATGTAGCGAAGATGAAAGTAGTGAATTCACTGAATATGTTGAACCTAATGAAGAGCAAGAATACATAAACAAAGACGATGAAGCTGAAAATAAAAATAAAAATGAAGTCCACACAGAAGTATACCCAAAAGATCCTAATACTTTTTGAGATAGCTATATCGCTTAAATACTAAATTATGCACTTTAACTATAAATTATTAAACACTAAATATTAGGCATTAAAACACTTTAAACTTATTCCGCTATGCATTATATAACAATAAAAAAATTACTATTTACTCTGCTGCTATTTTCCAATACGCAGATTTATGGAACAAACGTATCTACAATACACAATACAAAACCTGATAAAAATAATGGAAGGGCAAAGGCAGAACAAATTCTAGATGCATTTTACGAGCAAAGTAGAGAACCTAAAAAAAAAGAGTTTCGCCAACACCTATTAAAAGGTTTGGGTTATGATACTAAAAGAGAAAAACGTAACGAAATTACAAAAAAAGCACGAATAGCTGCATATAAAAAAAATATATGGAAAGAAGTAGTATCAAAAGAAGATAAAGAATTTATTTATGAAGATAAGGCATTAGGAAAACAGTTGCAAGAAATAGAACAAGAAGTAGAACAAGAAGTAGTTAGAAATTTTCCATATAGCGGACGAAAAGGACATGAATATGATATAAATAAAAAACTCAAGAAAGAAGCCGAAGATAGAGTTGCAGAGACCGAAGATAAAATTGCAGAGACCGAAGATAAAATTGCAAAGACCGAAGATAAAATTGCAAAGACCGAAGATAAAATTGCAGAGATGGAACATAAATTGAAATCGTGGGAAAGAAAAGAAAAAAGAAAAGAAAAAAGAAGGGAAAAAAGAAAGGAAAAAAGAAAGGAAAAAATAAAAGAAGAAAAAGAACTCAAAAAAAAAAACAGCTCCCCAAGTCAACAAGAAGAACAACAAACACCTAACTACAGCTCTATCAACAACTCTATCAACAACTCTAGCAATACCTCTCGGACTAATCGGAGTTCTTCTGTTTTTTATAGTTTTTATACTGGGGTTGCTTATTGCGCGAAGACGCCTCTTTCTTATTGTTATACGCCTCTTTCTTATTGTTGTAAAAAATTCCTATAAGCTAAAGCTACCTAAAGCTGTGTCATAAGCTTCCAGTAGCCATTAGGTGCCTTTATTTTTTTGATACCTCTTTACTTTGAAGTGTACATTAGAAAAAGACATCTTGCATATTATTTTGATTACATAATATGATTGAAAATAGTACACCTATTTTCAATCAACTCATACATATAAAATTAATACTAAATTTTATTGCTAGAGTTTTAATCACCACCATTAAACATTCTTATTGCACATTATCTCTATGTCCGCAGTTAATACAAAAATATAGTTTGATTCTTACGATTTAATTTAATTATAATAGGCTTATAAAATTATTTCTCTTATTAAATAACCTCAAAGTGAATAGTAAACTCTGTGTAAGAATTTTCTCCCTCTTTTGAGCTACAATTAATAGTACCTCCTGCTGTCTCAACAATTGTCTTTACAAGTGCTAATCCTATACCACTACCTTTGCCCTCACTATAAAAAAGTTCAAAGATTGAATTGAGCTTTGATTGAGGAATTCCTCGCCCATTATCTCTAATTTTGAGAGTCTTTTCATTGCTGTTTAAGCTAATATTAACTTTTGTAGCACCTCCATGATAGTAAGCATTTCTAACTAAGTTATATAATATATGTTTGAAAAAATCAGAAAGCACTATAGCCTTAAAGTCATCCTCTAGTTCTAAAACTAACCCTTTTAGTATCCTCTCATCTCCAAAGCAAGGCTCCTTTAAAGTCTTTTCTATTATGGCTCTAAGAGAGGTATTGGAGCGCTTGGCTCCTATAATATTATCACGCATTGATTTTAAGAATAAATCAATAGTATCACAAGTTTTCTCTCCTCCCACTAAAAGCAATTTTCCTAACCATTTTAGTTGTTCACCTAAGGCTTTAGGTATTATAAGATACTCTGATTTGCTCTCCATATCTTCTTCCCTTAGAGCTCTTATCTCTTTTTTCTCTACCGCTCTATTAATCAGCCTGCCCATATGTAATGCTCCACCCATATAGTTGCGAGTTTCGTGAGCTATACTACTTCCAAAAAGCCTTGTTTTTTTAATACGAGTAGAACAATATAGCTCCTTTCTATATGCAAATAGATATCCAACAATTAACAAAGCAGAAAAAGTTATAAGTAGATTCCACCCTACATCAAAACTCAATACTGGCAGATAATAACCCATGTAGTAGCGATAAGATATTAGGGCAAGCACAATACCTTTTACTGTAAGTGCTAAAAAGCTAAGCCAATCAACACAGGCCATTAATAAAATTAAAGCAATCAATAAACCAACCATTGAGCTATAATGCTCTGGATTGCTCAAAAATAGCAAGGTAGCAGAAAAAGGCACACAGTAAAGCAGAGTAAAGAACCAATATAGGTCAAAGTAAGGTTTTATGGCCTTCGGCCATAAAACCTCCAACATCAAAGCACAACACAAAGAGATTCCTACTCCATAAATAGAGCCTATAACTAAAATATTTTCTTTAGGCAGTGGAATAGCAAGCAGTACAAGTGGTACAATACAGATAAAGAAAATACTAAATAATTGAGGTTCACTACCATATTTATATACTCTCATTTGTGAGGATTTAACTAATTTTTTAGGTGTTGGCATAAAACTTTTAATCCAACTAATAAATTCTAACCACGTTAGAAAACGCGAACTATCACCCCTATAATTTGATCTCTGAACCATCACAAGACCTTTATTTGTCTTAATATGAGAAATAAGAAATGCCAAACTTGCCAAATCCACACTAATAAAAAATGGGACAAATCTTCCTAGCTTCCCCCACCAAACTATAATTGCTAAGATGATACAAAAGACAGCAGAGTAGCTCAAAAAAGACTCACTGTTGGTTTTTAAGCCAATAATCCCCAATATTAATGGGACAGTAACTATGCCTGAAGCTAACATTGTCATGTTATAGTATATGCTTAAAGTTGGATCTTGAGTTGCAATTGCAATAGCACAAATTCCAACAAAGAATGTTGTCCACTTAGCCCACTTTATCTCTTCTATTCCACGATTTTTGCTTAATGGTTTTATTAAATCATGTACTAGTAAAACTCCTGTTGCATGAAGAAAAGAGTCTGCTGTAGACATCAACAGGAATAATAGCCCCAAAAACATAAAACAGTGCACAAATGACCCTTTTATAAAAAAATTATTTATCAAAATGGGAATAACATGCCTCATTTCTTTTTGATTAACTGCATAATTAGAATCATTAAAATAAACAATAGCACCAAAACCTATTAATGCTAATAGGATTTTAATTATTGTATATATTGTAGTAGTGGCAAAAAACATCTTTTTTACCTCTCGTTTATCTCTTACCATAAGCATACGCATTATAATTGGAGGGTTTATAAGAAAGGTGGGAAATAAAGACCAAAATAATGAAGACTTTAATCTATAGTAGAAATTTTCATTGAATGGATTTAATTTTTCTTTCGGTACTTTTTGAAATAAAGATTTTATACCTCCTACCCTATGTACAATTAAGTTAGATAATACAACAAGAAGAATAAGAATAGCGATAAATTGAACTACATCTGTATAAGCAACACTACGCATACCACCAACAGAAGAGTATAGAACAACTAAAAGACCTAAAAATAAAACAGCATGAGAAAACTTTACATCTAAAAATAGAGTACTAAAGTGCCCCATCGCCTGTATCTGAGAACTTATAATAACAATCGAAACCCCAGACCATAAAGCAGATGTTATCATCGCAGCGTACCTGCCATAAAATTCACGCATCAAGTCACCAATAGTCATACAACCTTGAAAGTAAACCATCTTAGGAGCAATAAATAGTCCCATCAATAAAAAACCAACAATAAAGAAAATAGAATCCAGTAAAACAACAGAGCCATACCTTACAATCCAATCAGGGGAGTGAATATGACCACTAGCGATAAAAGTTGCCAACAATGTCATTATAAGTACTGGTGTGTTTAGTGAGCGATTGGCTAATATATAATCTTCCATTGTTTTTACATTCCTACCAGCAAAAAGCCCTAATATAAGTGTAGATATCAAAAAAGTGCCGATTATTATATAACTAGAAGTCATGATTAAAAATTATAGAATGTATTTATAAATAAAAAAACAAAGAAACCGCAATGTTGTCCTGTAGTGTTTTTGATAAAATTAAAATATTTTCAATAAATTCTCTATAAAAATGTGGATAAATTACAAACCATGTTCTTTTACTTAAGTTCTATTATCATAAAACACTACTACTCTTTAGAGCTATAGAATAATTCACTAATTAATGATGGCGTAAAACCAAACTAATTAAGATTGTAGACTAATTCAGTGCTTTTTAGAAAACATTAATAGTAATAAAATCAGAGACAAAAAATAAAGATTCAAGCAACTCTTACAATAGAAATGAAAGTTATTTTGAGCGTTAAACAACCATTAAGTATGAGTAAGTTAAAACTGATATTCAACCTCATATCTCATTAATAAAGCTTTTTTCTATTGTTTTGTTATTTATTTAAATTTTTTTACTTATGTCCCCTTCAAGGGATATTGACATAGTAGAGTTACAGAGATCATTTGTGGCTTAATCAAAAATCGTGAAATTGATGAAAGCTATACTAAAACCGATTTTAAGGACTATCAAATAAAATACAACTATGATGTATACTTTTTAGCTGTAAAAAATGATTCATTGGAATATATATGGAATCCTCGAATCAAAGATATTATAGAGGATTATTTAAAAAGAGAGTTTTGTTATGATAGCTCATAACCTGTGTACTGAAAATACATCCACGGCTATGAGAGCCCATCACTTTAGATGGGGAATTTTCATTGTACATTTGAACCTACCTTCACATAAAAAAGACATGTGCAATATGTCTATTTTTATAGCCACAAAACACTATTATGCCTTAATTTTATGTAAAACTGTGTCTTCTACACTTCTTTTTCATTTTTCAGTACTATATTTTTCAAAAATAATTTAACCTATTACTTTATGGGCAACCAAATAAAAATACTAGCATTTTCTCTGTCTTTTATGCTTAAAACAGGAAGCGTCTTAGCAACCAACAATAATCCTCTTAATGCTCGAGATGAGGCTGGCAGAACAGCTTTAATAAGAGCTGCAGAGGCAGGAACTGAAGAAGAAGCAAGAGGCCTAATAGAGAATGGAGCCAGCCTTGATATTCAAGATTAGAATAATGAAAATGCTTTATTAAAGGCAACAAAAAAAAACCGCTTTGCAATTGTAAAACTTCTAATAAAGAGTGGAGCCAATCTTAATGTTAAAGATTTGAGTAGGAGAACTGCTTTAATGAATGCAGTAGAAACAAATAACCTTGCAATTGCAGAACTCCTAATAAAAAATGGAGCCAATCTTGACATTCAAGGTGATGATGGTAGTGCTTTAGTAGTAGCAGTGAAAAGAAGAGACATAGTTCTCATAGAACTCCTAATAAAAAATGGAGCCAATCTTGACCTTCAAGGTGATGATGGTAGTGCTTTAGTAGTAGCAGTGAAAAGAAGAGACATAGCTCTCATAGAACTCCTAATAAAAA
>PJEL010001372.1_pt1 | contig 24940 bp, 21 predicted proteins | sample 1853271 | NCBI WGS metagenome assembly PJEL01 (sample SAMN08108733, study PRJNA415343) | Invertebrate metagenome, whole genome shotgun sequencing project. | host: Globobulimina | place: Sweden: Gullmar Fjord | collected 2015-08
AAGGGATGGAGCTGGTGATTATATTGAACTCATCGGAAAGGTTTGATGAACAACCCGCCTTCTCCTTCAGTTCCCTGATATTGACCCATTCAACGATATCTTTGTATGGTTCCAGCCTGTTGAGCCCTGCGGAAACATCATCCACCCCGAACAGCCCCTGGCTATAGGTCTGTATTGTTGCGCTTGCAGTAGCACTTGAGGTATCCACATTAACGAGCGTCTGGAGATTCAGGTTCTCCCCGGAACTCAGAATAACAAACGCCGCATCCGGCTCATCCGGCTCCTCCAGGCTATTCAGCACAAACTGCTGAGGAACGCAATCATTCGGGGCATCGCCGTAACACTTTACAATAGTGGTGTCGGTCGTACTCCTGCCGCATACTGTTGATGTATCGTCATCAAGGTTATCATCTGCCCAGTAGATCAGCTCGTTTCCCCAGATATCATCAAGCTCCCTGACGAGGGTCCTGAACTCGGTCTCGTTCGGCAGCCGGTCACGCAAAGCGGCAAAACCTATTACAGCATCCTTGGCAACCTCTATCCTCTTCTTGGTATCGAGACGCTTCTCCTGCTCCACACCAGGGCGCAGCACGCTGATGCCTATTGCGATGATCACACCGGCAGCAAGCAGCATGGCAGCTATAAAGATGAGAGCTACACCTTTTTTGTCTTTATAAAGTCTGGGCCTTATCATTTATGAACCTTACACAATAATTATCTTTACAGCGGACAGGTGTAGTCATTGAATGTCGAACTCGAATGGAATGCTACACAACCATCCTGATTGTTGTCGGCAAAGATAGCATGAATGTAATTCATCAGCTCGCCGCCGCCAGTGCCGCAGCTGCTTCCGGAATCAAACTTTTCGATAGTGCTGCCGCTTGCAAGCAGTCCGGTTAGAGCTGTTATCTCATCTCCATCTGAAATGTTCTCGCAGGCAGTAGCAGCCAGGAGATGTTTACCCTCGAAATCTTTTGTTGAGCCACCTGTATTCCATACTCTGTATGTCTCAAAGATGGAGAGTCCACCCACCTCGCTTATGCTGATACCGAATGTCCTTGAGGTAATATTGTCGGCATCATCTCTTACAAATACATCAAGGCTTGAGGTGCCGTCCGCGTCAGGAATGCCGAAGAGGTTAAGGCTGGTGCATGTATTCCAATCTTCCGTCGGCCCTGTCCCATCAAATGTACATGAGGGAGACTTTATAAGCGTGCCGTTGCATAACCATTCAAGGCCGCTCGGCGCATCGTCCATAACACACCACTCATAATCGTCTTCCACATCAACATCACTTGTCGTCGGAGGCCCTGTTGATGTATCATCCCACGGTATCCCTTCCACAGCAAAGATATCCGCATCATAATCCGTCAGCACAAAGGCGGATGGTATCTCCACGGTAAGTATTTTAAGCGGGCTTCCAAAACAGCCTGCCCTCACCCTGAGTTCAGGAAGCACCATCCACTTCACTATATCCTGATACGGCTCTTCCCTGTGCAGCCCTGTCGCATAATCATCAATCCCTATTACGCCCTGGCCATATACAACAATGGAATCCGGGTCTGTTTTGGTAAAATCGGTCTGAATGTTAAGATTAGGCCCGGAACTGACCAAAACAAATGCTACATCCCCAGCAGTACCTGCGGGCGATTCCACACTCAATGATGTGTTGTTCCTCGCGCAGATGCTGTCATCATCTGTCAGGTTAGGTTCAGGTATGTAGATAAAATCCTTCCCCCATGTATCTGTAAAGTTCCTTACCGTATTCGGAAACTCATCAGGATCATCAGGATCATCAATCTCTTCAGGCAAACGGCCGTTCACCTCGGCAAAACCGATAATAGATTCAAGTGCAGCATTAATGGTCTCATTTGCAGCGGTCCGCTTGGTTCTCTCCACCAGCGGCGCAACCAACTTGAAACCAATCGTAACGATCAGTCCGACAATTACAATTACTATTGCAAGCTCTACAAGGCTGAAGCCTTTATTTTCACGGTTTCTACTCATAGTCATTAGTTAGAAAATTATACTGTCATTAAAAAAAGATGTCATCGCCATCAACGACGTTATCACCATAATCTGCATGCACCAGAATATTGCGGCCTAATTCAGCTCTGTCTCACAGTCAACAAAGCTATCACCGTCGGGGCCGCCGTCACAGTAATCAGTGTCGTTTCCACCATCCAGATCGTCATTACCGGCTTCGCCATAGAGGGTATCATCACCGTCATTGCCCTGGATGGTGTCACCACCGTCTCTGCCATGGATAATGTCATTGCCGGACCCTCCATCAACCACATCGTCTCCGACGCCCGCATCGACATATGAAGGGATGTCGACCGTTGAGTCCAAATCTATGATATCAGCACAATCATAAGTCTCAATATAGATCAAATCAACATCATCCTGATCATACCACTCCTCTTCAATCGGTATAGCGCCATCAAAATCTGCCACTACATGCCAATCGCTGACGTCCTCCTCAACCAGGATATTCTCACAACTGGCTGTCCCGATAATGCAGAGGGTCTGGGATGAAAGGGTGACACCAGCAGGAACACCAGCACATGGATTGCCGCCCGCGCACGAGAAGTCTTCCATGTTATTCCCATCGATCTTCACACAGCAGTCCTGATTAGCATCTACCATTATGGCATTATTGAAAGAGAGGCGGACCGTCATACCACTGCAGGAAGCGTTTGATGTCTGGTGCTGCTCCACAACATGAAGAGGCTCAAGCGAGTCAAGATAGATACCGGAAGTCACCTCGGCAGCGAGCGGGATAGGTGTACAGACAGATGTTACAGGGTCATTGACCTCATCATAACCCTTCCTTACCAGATAGTCAGTCTGAACAGCCGGCTTGTAGTTCCAGACAAAGTATTCTTCACAGACATTCAGGTCGCCTGTAAGGCGGTTGATCGTCAGAACAAATATATTGTCGTCAATATTACCGTTATCATCCTTTGCGAATACATGTATCATGAATGAGCCGTCAGTAGTTGGAGTGCCTTCGATACTAAGGCTTGTGCACTGCTGCCAGGTACCTGAGCCGAGGTTGCAGGCTGTGGATTTATCAAGTACGCCATTACAGTCAAGGTACATGCCTCCGGGCAGGCCTGATATGTTGCACCACTCATAATCAGGCTCGGTAATATCATCAAGCTCATCTCCGTCTCCAAACCCTTCCCCTTCGTCATCAAACGGCACGCCACCAATCGCATAAATGTCTATATCATACTCGTGACCCAAAAGTCCCGGCGGAAGCGGGGTGTCGAGTATTCTCAGGGGAGGCCCACCGCAGGGTATAGCAAGCCTAACTTCTGGGAGCACGACCCATTTTGTGATATCTTTGTACGCCTCCTCCCTGCTCAGCCCTGTAGCATAGTCATCAACCAAGGGGACGTCCGGTTTATATACAACAATAGGTTCCACAGTAGTATCGACATTATAATTGGTCTGAATATTCAGGTTAGGCCCGCTGCTCATCAGGAAGAAGGCTGTATTTGAAGCGGTCTCCACATCAACAGTGCAGCCTGAATCCCCGCATAGCTCAACAACCATGGATGTTGTGAGCGTTGAACAGATACCGTCCTCTTCTGCAAGCTTGTCGGCAGGAACATAGATAAGGTTGTTCCCCCATACATCAGTGCCTTCACCGATCATAGCAGCAAACTCTCCCTTAGTCGGGAGCCTTCTGTTGATGGCTGCATAGCCCATGACCGCATCCACAGCCTCGCCAACCCTGTCTACTGTTTCGGTACGCTTAGCCCTGTCAGTTATGGGCTTCATAACCTGAAAACCAATCACAAGCAGGAGACCGAAGACCGTCAGAACCATTGCAAGCTCAACAAGGCTGAAGCCTTTGGTTCGGTTTTTTATAATATAGTTCATAATATGGGTAATATATATATTAATTATATTAGGGAACCTACTTCCATGATACTACAGATAATGCCGTATTACAAATTGAAATCATGGCTGGCAGGTATTTGTTTATATTGCCTGAAAATTGTGGCCGTACAGCAACAGGAAGGATGTCCGGAGGCGAACAAAAAGTGCATATATCTACTTCTGTTTAACGCAGGTTCAAGGCAGGAAGAAGACAGGAAAAGGATGAATCACTCCCTCCTGATCCGCTTCGGCACATAATATTTACTGAAGCGGGACTTGAGCCTCTCTATTAGAGAAATATGTGCTGAACGCCCTTTGTGAAAAAGCACAAAAAGGGCAGCCTTACCACACCCGACCAGTATGCCGGCTTTGCCTGCGAGTGCCATCAGCGCCTTGACCTCTTCTGAAGCATCTGGCGGGATATTTGTCAGGAGATAATAACCGTAGCCGATCAGAAATACACCAATAATTAGCAACATGTCCTAAAATTTCCCTTTATAATAAGATGGTTGAAGATAACTATCCTTATATTGCAAGAATAGCAAACTCCAGCTATGATGTCAAAGCTCCTTTTAGTCCTTCCCCTTATTTAAGGGGAGGTCAGGTGGGATTATGTAATATATTATTCTTGAGTGATTCAAGGTATTTGTTGTCTGGATATATATAAAGCCCCTCCTCGGTCAGCTTGAGCGCCTGCTCCAGCAAAAGTTTCTTTTTTGTATTATCGCGGCCTGCAAGGTTGTACAGAACCGAACCCTCAATATAGAACGACTTCATTACAGGCCTTCTCCTCCTCTCTTCTTCACTCCATTCCAGGAAGCTTTCAATAAAGTCCATATCCTTTTCAGGGGAGGCGGCCAGCATGAGCGCCTTCTTATACATATAATCAGGTACCGCCCAGTTGCGAAGGTAGATATTATCCATTGCAGGACTTATATGCTCTTCTGATACAAATCCCTTCTCATTTGAGAACTTCATCCTGAAAGCGGTAAGATTCATGTAATCCTCAAATGTCTTAAAAGCATAAGCTGCAGAGCCTGTATAAAGCATCACAGCTATCACGATCACCGCGGCTGATGCCCCTGGCTTTATCCTGACCTCCTTCTTTTTGCTATCCATATCCGTAATCATATACAAAAGTATCAGAAACAGAAGAAAATGCCCTGTTGAGAGCTTAAGCGGATACTCAACCATCATGTGAAGAAACAACGGCATCAGCAAGGCGATGCTTATGCCTGCCTTTCCTGTTCCCACACGATAAAACACCCTTATTATTCCAAAGAGGCCAACTGCTATTGCTGCTATACCAAGAAGCCCGCACTCTGCCAGTATGTATAAGAACTCATTGTGAGGATGTGTTATATAGTCTCCAATCAGGTGCCTCTCTTCATCATCTGCTGTCTCTGCCTGATAGTACATATAGAGGCTCCCGAAGTTTGAGAAACCCTGTCCCCAAAGCGGCTTGTCTCTGAACATCTCATATGATGTTCTGTACATAAGCATCCTTTCCGAATATGACCTCTGCTTCGTATCTGAGAACCACTCTGCTTTATTAACTGCCTCCCGCTTTACACTCTCTACAAGGCCCTCTTTCTCTACTCCTTTTTTTAATGATGAGATGTAAAACCCTGATGCAGCACCAACCACTAATACCAGAACCCATATCGAAAGACTCTTTCCTGCTTCCGCATACTTCTTCTTCCCTGAAACAAGCAGTACAGCCACTGCAAGTCCTGCTCCCAGAAGACCCGCTCTTGAGCTTGCGATCATGAGCCCTGATGCAAGGATAAGCAGGCCGATGTAAAAGAGCGCCTTCTTTATATTCGTCTGCTCTCTGAACCTGCTTGCTGTCAGCAGATAGAGGCTAATCACCATACCTGTTGCTGTCCAGGATGCAAAGAGGTTCTTCTGCCCGAAGACACCTCCGGCCGGTGATATATATCCTTTAAAGATATAAGGCTCCAGCATCACTACTGCCGACCCTGCAACTGCCGAGATAAGCATGATAAGCAGTACATCCTCCTTCTCCTGCTCTTTAAGCCTGTACTGATGCATGCCCAGCCATATCAGAACTCCTGCCGCAAGGTGCATAACATTGACCGTGAATAACTCCATGTTACTTACAGGGCTGAAGATGATGCTTGAAAATATCAGTGCTGCATACAGCAGAAAACATTTAAGGCATGAGGGGATCACCAGCACCTTGTCCTTTACCACCCTGACCAATGAAAGAAAGAGAATGGTGAATATGACCACCCATATAAGATACTCCTGGCCTGAGGCTGTTACACCCCCTATCCCCGGTACAGGCATATTGATCAACACAACAAATATAATGAAAAGGAGTATCAGTATAAGGCGGTTGGCGGGCTTTTCAGTATTCATGGTCAATAGTCTCTGAATGATTATGGCCGATCTATAGAGGCCAGGATACAGCGAGCCTTATTCTAATTGACCTCCAGCTCCATCTTTCTGGATATCGCCTCTTCAGTCTCCTCACGAATCAACTCTCTCTTTGTCTCCACAAGGCCCTCTCTTCCAGGGTATATGCTCAGCCCCTCATCGATCAGGGCATGCGCCTCAGCCCTTCTGCCGAGGTCAAAGAGCGCCCTCGCCTCCCTCTTATAAAGAACATTGTGGGGGAATACCTTGCGTTCCTCTTTTGAATACTCAACAAACTCGCTGAGCATCTTCATGTCACCCTTCATAAGGCCTATCCTTAATCTTGCATCCATAAGAAGCCTGAGGCCGACCTGATTGAGATAAAGGTTTCTCAGCGAAGGGCCCAGAAGCTCTGTATTGATGATGCCCTTTGACATCAGCTCATTGCTGTATCTCACCATGCCTCTCTGGGCATTTAGCGTGTTTATCAGGAAATAGATAACCAGAAGGGATACTGTAGCAGCAGCGGCTATGGAACCTGCCCTCAATATACCGGACCTCCTAAGGCTGTAGTCCTTAACAAAATGAGAAGAGGGAAGGTACAGGAGGAATATAAAGAGCACCCAGTGAAGCATGGATACATAGAATGGAAAGCTCACCTGTGTCTGAAACGCCAGAGGAAAGAGCAGCGCGGCATATGTGCCGCCTCTCTCCCTGCCAAGCCTATACATACAGAAGATAAAAGAGAGGCCCACCGCAAGAAGCCCTGCCCCGCCTACAAGGCCTGACTCCGCCGTCCTGTAGAGGAGTTCATTGTGCGGATGGGTGGTGAAGCTCGGCTCATATGAATATTCAGGATGCTCCCTCGCAAGACTACTCTTGTACTTCATAAAGATACTGCTGAAGTTGCCAGGACCGTGGCCGAAAACAGGCCTGTCCTTTATCATATTTACGGCCGCAAGGTAGAGCGTTATCCTTGTATCCCTCACATCCTCACCAGTAAAACTGTCAACAGTATTCTCAAGCTTCCTCCCGACCGAGCTTAGAGCAGAATCCCTCTTATGGTAATTCTTCTCAATCGCAATACTGGTACCAGCGGCTATGACCACTATTAAAAACCACACGGCAAAGTCGGCTGCCTTTCTTCTGAAGAGACCTGTCCGGGCGGCAAGAAGAATAAGCGCACCTGCACCAGCCCCTATGACCCCTGCCCTTGACCCGGTAAGAAAGAGTACAAAAGCCATGAGCATCACGCTTAAGTAAAACAACCCTCTCTGCCACTTTGCAAACCCGCTGTATATAGCGCCTGTAAGCAGGTAGAGCGATATAATGAGTGAAGCCGCAATGTATGATGCAAGGTGGTTCTGCTGCTGAAAGTTGCCTGCGACATTCTTCGTGACAGCGGCAACCAGCAGAAACACCCCTGTGCCGGGGTTAAAGTACTGGAACAGCCCTATCAATGATTCTATGACCGCGGAGGCCATTATCATGTAGAGAACCCTCTCCTTCTGCCCGTCAGAAATATCAAACTGATGAAGGGAGACGAAGAGGATAATGCCGCCTATAAGGCCGGCCGTCTCAAACGTCAGTGCGTGGCTGTTTATGACAGGGCTGAAGAAGGCTGACAAAAGAAGAAGAAGGAGAAACATCCCAATATAAATTGATACATCAGGAACGGTTAACTTCCATCTGATGAATATATGAATGAGCGAAAGCAGGATGATGACCGTTACGGCCGCCCATATGAAGTAGGCCGCCGGCAGCACAAGCGGGCTGCCGAAGTTCATCAGTGTTATATGAGAAACAAACAGAAAAAGGAACGCAAGTATATAAAGGTATGCCCTCTTTATTATATCGCTATTCATCCTTGCTAAAAATACCAGAATCCCGGGGGCATGTCAAAAACAGGGATGCCGGAAGGCCATTGCTTAATGTTCTACTGCTCCAGCTCATGTTTGCGGTTCTCATATATCATCTTCATAAGGTTAGAGAGTATTTTGCTCTTATGCTGCTGCAGCTCAGTGCTGTTAGGGTAAAGTGCAAGCCCCTCTTCTGTCGTCTTCATAGCCTCATTGAATAATTCATAGGCATTTCCCTTGTCATACATCCCGAGCTTAAAAAGCAGGACAGCCTCCTTCAAAAACACATCCCTGATAGGCCTTCTTCTCTTCTCCATATCACTCCACCTGAGATATTCTGGAACAAAACCAGTATTCCCGGATAGATCTGATCCAGTCGTTATAGCCTTTGCAAACATGTAATCAGGCACCGCCCAGTTACGCAGGTATATGTTATCCATCGCCGGCCTTGCATTCTCTTCTGATATGATCTTGTGGTCATCAAACTTAAACAAGAAGGTGACATAGCTTATGTAGTCATTAAGAGTTTTGAAAGTATAAGCTGCAGGGCCTGCATAAAGCAGCGCTGCTATCACTATCACCGCAGCAGATGCCCCCTTCTTCAGCTTCAACTCCTTCTTCTCAGTATCCCTGTCCGTAACCATATACAGAAGTATCAGAAACATCAGATAATGAGCCGTAGAGAGTTTAAGCGGAAACTCAACCATCATATGCACGAAAAAAGGCAGCAGGAACGATATATATATGCCTGCTCTTCCCGCTCCCATACTTCTGTAAAGCACCCTGAAGAATCCAAAGAAAGCTATCGCTATTGCCGCGATGCCCAGCATACCGCACTCTGCCAGTATATAGAAGAACTCATTGTGTGGGTGTATCGTGTAGGAAAGTATAAGGCGATTGCTTTCCTTACCTTCCTCACTTGCCGTCACAGCCTGATGATACATGTAGAGGCTCCCGAAGTTTGAGAAACCCTGGCCCCAGAGCGGTTTATCCTTAAACATCTCATATGATGTCCTATACATAAGAAGCCTCTCCGCATATGACCTCTGCTTGGTATCTGAGATCCACTCTGCCTTACGCTTCGCCTCTATCTTTACCTTCTCTGCAAGCCCATCCTCTGCAAGGTCTCTCTTTGCCGTAGCGAGGTAAAACCCTGATGCCATACCGATCATTAATATTAAAACCCATACCACAAGGCTCTTCTTCGCTTCTGTGTACCTGTTTCTTCCTGCAATAAAAAACACCAGTATCGCAAGCCCTGCTCCGAGCATCCCTGCTCTTGAACTGGCAAGTATAATACCTGCTGAAAGCAGCAGCACAGCCGTGTAAAACATCACTTTCTTTACTTTTGTCTGATCCTTGAACCAATCTGTAGTTATAAGGTACAGGCTTATGACCATACCTGTTGCTGTCCAGGAGGCAAAGAGGTTTTTTTGTACAAAGACCCCTCCTGTTGGTGAGAGATAACCTGGGAAAAAGTATGGCTCCAATATATATATTGCCGCCCCTATCGCTGCGGAGATAAGCATTATCAGCAGCAATCTTTCCTTTTCCATGTGATCAAGCCTGTACTGATGAAGGCTCAGCCATATCAGCACACCTGCCATAAGATGCATAGCGTTGATGGTAAAGAGGTCCAGATTGCTTATCGGGTTGAAGATACTGCTTGAAAGTATCAGTACCGCATACAGCAGAAAGTACTTAAGGCATGAGGGGGTTACCAGCACCTTATCCCTGACCACCCTTACAACTGAAAGAAGGATTATTGTGAATATGGCCACCCATATAAGATACTCCGGCCCTGATGCTGTCATTCCGCCTATCCCGAGTATAGGCACATTGAGAAATACCACGAAGATAAGAGTGAGCAAAATAAAAAGAGGTCGGTTTTTACGAATAGAAGAGTTCATTTTATAAGCCCCCCGCTGCACTGTCTGTTACAAGTTCATCCCTGGCAGAGAGCAGTACCCTGTTGTCAGGATAAAGGCCTGACCCCTGATCAAGAAGCTTCAGCGCCTCATCCTCTCTCCCAAGCGCAAAGAGCGCCCTCACCTCTCCTTCATATATCAGGTAGTGTGGGAAGGCCACTCTCACTTCTTCTGCCCAACCTACATATTTCTCCAGAAATCCACTGTCATTTTTTTGAAGCGCCATCCCGAGTCCTATATCCATGATCATTCGCTGTGAGAATCGTCCAAGGTAAAGGTTGTTGAGTGCAGGGTCAGCAAGCTTCATCCTGCTTACCCCCTCTGATGTAAGAAGCCTGTAATACTCTGTCAGCCCCATGTTTGCGCTTAACGTCCTGACGAGGAAGAGGTTTGTGAATACAAAAAGGGTGCCCACTGCCGCCAGAAGAAGAAATGACATCCACCGCTCAGGCCGAAAATGTATCTCACGCACAAAATGAGATGACATAAGATAGCATAACATCAGAAAGAGTACCCAGTGGATCGCAGACTGCTGGAACGGAAACTCTACCATGGCATGAAATATTACCGGCATTAAAAGAGCCAGATAAAGCCCTCCCTTCTCTGCCCCCAGCCTGAAGATGTAGATCAAAAAGGCTGAAGCCAGTACCAGAAGTCCTATGCCGCCGACAAGCCCTGATTCTATAAGTACTGACAGGGCTTCGTTGTGAGGATAGTATGTAAATGTGTTGAGAATAGTATCGTCATCTGTCCTTTCTACAACATCCTTCCTGTAATGAACATAACTACTTTCAAAACCGCCCGGGCCATGGCCGAGAAACGGCTTATCCTTGATCATCTCAAGTGAGACCCTGTACATAAGCATGCGCGGGTCCCCTCGCCCCTCATCGGTAAAACTGTCTGATGCTACCCTGAACTTCTTTGCGGAAAGCAGGACACCGCGTTCCTGCTCAAAGATATATTTTTCAGAAACGATATTAAGGCCTAGCCCTGCTGTTACAGCAAGTATCCATACCAATATAAATACAGGAGCTGACTTTATAAGTCTAAACCTGGTTAGTATGAGCACCGAGCTTCCCAGAAGCATGCCTACGATCCCCGCTCTTGACCCTGCTATAAACAAAGCAGCGGAGATAACCATAACTGCAAGCAAAAGCCCTGCCTTCATCATGCCGCCGGCACCTCTGAATAAAGGGCCTGTTACAGCAAAGAGAGACGCTATTAAAGATGTGGCAAGAAAAGCTGCAAATAAATTCTGCTGCTGAAAATTACCGAATATCCTGCCGGATGTTGAGAAAGCAATTAAAGGGATCCTCACCTCAGGCATAAAATACTGGATCAGGCCTATAGCTGCCTCTATCACTCCAGCCGCGATAAGGACATATATAAACTTCTCCTTATGCCTGTCTGAAAACCTGAACTGGTGCAGAGAGAAGAAGAAGATTATACCTGCTATCAGCCCGGCCTTCTTAAAGATAAACGCGTGGGCATCTGTGACAGGGTTAAAGAGGGAAGGCAGGATAAAGAGGGCTGCAAAGAAAAGAATATAGATCCCTGTATCAGGGAGTATAAGAGCACCGTTACCTCCTGAAAGAGTATGCATAAGGGCGAAGATTATCACAACAGAGACCGCCATCCACACCAAATAAGAGACAGGTGTAACCACGGCACCTCCGAGATTTCTGATGCTCAGGTGCATGACCACCAGAAATAGAGAAGTCAGTGTTATCACTGCAAGGTTTTTAAAGACGTCTTTATTTATTTCGGGCACAATAGAAAATTATAACACCAGTCAGTGCTATATTTCTTTACTGCTGAAAGGAAAGTTTATGCTCTACTCAGAATGACAGAGAGCGGCAAGAGGCGGACTTCAGACACAGAGCAGGACTATTCAAATCGCCGTTTCACATAATGTATCAGCGCTACACCGCTGTCTGAGGACCAGCTTACAATATTCTCTGAAGGGGCGCCTGTCACCACCCTGTTATCTCCTGTGCCGGCCACAGAGACAGAAGAGAGCGCCACAACATCACCCTTCTCACCGTCTGACACCCCATCAATGACAGTATCAAATGATTCAACATACTTCAGCCCTTCATCTGTAAACACATCTGTACATGAGACATTAGCGCATATAGCAAGGATATTTTTGCGGTTTGCAGCCTCCCCGTTATTGCCGTAGTAAACCCAGAACTTCAGATCCCCTACAACCATAGGGTTCGCAGAAGACGTACCGAGAAAACTTGACTGCTGGACAAGTTTAGTTCCGGATGACGGAACATCTTCATCACCTATAATGAAGTTTGAGTTCGTGTCTCCGGGAAGCGTACCCTTAATGTGATAGTAATCCTTTGCCTGTGACTTCCACTTGAGTACAGTTTTTTCAAACTTTGCAAGCTTGGTCTCCTCTATCATCTCCCACCCCTTCAGCAAAGAAAATGAGATAATTACCAGAATAAAAATAAGGATAGCAACTTCTATCAAACCGAAACCCTTCTGGTCTTTCATGATTTCACCATCCATCAGGTACCAAAAAAAAGGGGCGAATTATCGCCCCCGTTAGTTTATAGATTATCAAACAGACAGGTCACAGCCTTTTGTCGATAAAGTAGACAAGGGCCTTTGAAAGACCGGACTCCCACGGTCCAAAATCCCCCACAGAGGTAACCGCCCTTTCATTTCCAGCTCCTGCTTCTGGAGGGTCAAGAACAGGTGTTGTCGTTGCTGCCAGTGCAAGCCCGTTCGCTCCGTCAACAACCCCGTCAACAACAGCGTCTATGAACTCAACATACTTCATATTGCCGGATCCGCCGCTGTCTTCAAAAGAGAGCGTACAGTCATCGTTAGCACATATTACCATTACATTTCGCCTTACACCACCGCTTTCTGTTCCTCCGTTGTTGCCCCAATAGAGCCAGAACTGAAGGCTCCCTGCATTTATAGGATTCTCTTTCGGCGCATTCATCAGGTTTTGGTTCGCGACCTGCAGGCTGCCCGGCACAGGTGTTGCCTCATCACCCATGATACCGTTATTGTCTGTATCACCGGGGAAGGTTCCTTTCCTCTCAAGAAAGAGCCATGCTGATGATCTCCAATGCCTTATCTCAGTCTCAAACTTCTTCATTCGTGAGGACTCTATTACATCCTGCCCCTTCAGAACGATACTGATTATTATCCCGATAATAACGAGTATAAGCGCAAGCTCAATAAGTGAGAAACCCTTTTCATCTCTGATCTTCATATTGTTTTATCACCCGTATAATAGATTTACCAATATACTTATAACACTAACTGTGAAAAGCCCAAAAGTCAAGTGACAAAAAAAAAAATTAATGGGGGCTTTCGCCCCCATTAATCGATGCTTTACTTAACTGAATTCATCGTTACCCAACTACTATTAGTTACCTCTGTCAAAGTAGTAGATAAGGGCTAATGTAGTACCACTGCCATATGCCTCACCAGTTGTAACACCCTTTACTATCATCTCGTTAGGCTCACTTGCGTCAGTAGGCTGAAGTGTTGGCAGATCATCATCACCTACAACATTACCTTCAGCACCGTTTGCGAGACCATCAATTATGGTGTCAAATGACTCGATGTACTTCAGGTTACCTGCTTCATCATCATCAGTGAATGCAGTGTTGCAGTCAACTGCAGCACAAATTACGAGCAGGTTCTTTGCAGGAGTGTCGCCATCATTACCAAAGTATACCCAGAACTGCAAACTACCGATGGTCATTGGGTTGTCATCAGGAGCATTGATGAACTTTGCCTCTGTGATATCTCCACCAGCGCTTGAACCCGCACCTGACTCATTGTTACCGATGATACCGTCTGCAGCAGAGTCACCAGGGAACTGGCCTTTTCTGTCAACATATGTCCAGACTGCTGTCTCCCACTCCCTTACACTGTTGTCAAACCTTTTGATACGTGCTGACTCGATAAGGTCCTGGCCTTTAAGCACGGCACCGATGATGATACCGATAATGACGAGAACGATAGCAAGCTCGATCAGTGTAAAACCTTTTTCTTCCTTCATCTTGTTAAAAATCTTCATTATATGTTCCTCCTTATTGGTTTTCCATGAATGTTATTTGTTGTCCATGGATGTTAATGTTTTACTAATTAAAAAATATCTGACTCTCTTCGCCTCCTTTTAAGATTTTTTACAACTTTTCCTAACTCCAATATAGAACAGGTCTGATACACTGTCAACTGACTAAGGTTTTTACATGTCTAAAGATAAAACAGGTCTTGTACATTTTCTTACAAAGCATAAAAAAGATTCACTGATATATCAGGGTCGGCATTGAAATCAGCGCTACCCTGAACGCTGCCGCTGTCCCATACTCCGTCATCAAATTTTTCATCAATAACCTGGGCAATCTCTCCCCTGAGATTACTGATACCCAGGTAGTTCCTGTCTCCCAGTTCACCAAAATCAGGTTCGGTAAGGTCATCTGTAAGGCTATTCTCAAACCACATCCTGCCGCCGAGAGTGTGCGAGGGCAGAGCATCTTCTCCTGTGTCCAAAAGGTTGCCGGTTACCATACTGGCTGCCCTTAGCGCCTGCCATGCCTCGTTGCACTCACTACCATCTGCAGGATCTGATTCACAGTCACCATCGCCTGTATCCTCTATATAGCTGTTCCCGAAATTAGTACCATCAGTGACAACTACACTTGCCCACCTGCCGCTTGCGAACAGATCATCACCGGGATAGGCGCTATATTGGTCATAGTAGGTGTTATAAGCGGTTACAACGGACTCAATATCACCAATGACCCTCTTGATCCTTGCATTCTCCAGAATGGCCTTGCCCTTGGAAAGGGCGGCAAGCAACAGGCCTATAATGACCAGAACTATGGCAAGTTCAACAAGCGAGAAACCTTTTTTATCTTTTATCTTTTGATGTATCAACACATTTTCACCTGCATGAAGCGACAATAGACATCTTATTCAAATTTATATAATAAAGCTCCGTCAGTCAACTGTCTAATAAATTGACACATCATATAGTCCCTATAAACATATATTAAAATACAGGGAATTAACTCCCACCAGCGCGGCGTTAATGCTGGTAATCCTCAAAGTAGTAGACAGCTCCTACATATGCCTTATCATTCCAGGTTGATGGCGAGATCGCCTCTCTTACATCAGTGACCCCCTCTCCTTCTGCAACAAGGGAGGCGCCAACAACACCCCGGATATCACCTTCAAAAGCAAGCGCCTCTCCATCCATGATTTTGTCGATCCGCTCCATAACCAGTATCTCTTCGCCTTCAATAGGCCTCTCACAATCTGATGAAGGGCATATGATAAAAACATTCCTCTTGACACCCTTGTTGGTATCGTATCCTACCTTCATATGAAACACTGAATCTCCAACATCAAGCTTCATCTTTGATTCGGTGATAACTTTTGACTTGACTAGCTCCCTTATAGGTGATATGGGCTTCTTTTCATCGGCAATCACACCGTTTCCATCAGCATCTCCTGCAAGCTTGTCACGCTTGAAATAATAGGTAAGCTGGGCTGACTCCCACTGCCTGCACCAATAGACTACATCCTTTGCTCGCGAGTTGAGGAAAAAATCCTTTCCGAATATGAGGGTGGTCACGCCGAAGCATAATGCAACTATAAGAAGAATGATTAGAACAACTGATAAACCGGACTCATTAAGGCCCTTACTATTTCTTCTCATATGTTATAACCATAGAGGAAACATACGACGATCAGGCTGTCGTATATTTATATAAATAAATTATAAGGTTAGACAACAGAGGCTTTTCCTAATATACGGAATTGGATCAATAACGGTCAACTGTCTAATTTTTTTACATGCTATTGAAAAAGATTGCGGTTGCCGGTCGGCAGTTTCAGGATAAAACTGACACCTGCATCCATATTCTCAACATCGATGGATCCGCCCTGCGAAACTATAAACTCTTTTGCCTGATAAAGCCCTACACCTATGCCGCCCTTTTTTGTCGTGAAGAAGGGGTCGAATATCCTTACTGCAACAGCCTCCGGCATAGGGGCTCCGCTGTCCCATATCTTAAGGATATAGTATTCATCCTCCCTTCTTCCCTCTATGCCCACCTTCAGATCACTCTGGTCAAAAGCCTTATCATGCGCGTTACGCAGTATATTCTCTACAGCTATCATAACAGTAGCTCTGTCTGCATATACCTTATCATCACCGTCAAAGCGCATGCTGAAGAGCTCCTTTTTATGAAAGACCTTAAGTATCTCACCGACAACATCTTTCAACGCAAAGACCTCAGGGTTGCTGCCCTCCCTCAGTATTCCTATCGTATTAAGTATCTTCTCAGCCCTCTTCACAAGATGGGGCACTGTCAGGCGGAAGTCCTTCATAAAGGCCTCTGTCTCTGAAGGCTCTATTCTCGATATATTCTTTTCAAGCATATTCAGTGTGTGGCATATGTTCTTCAGATCATGGATGAGAAAGAGCTTGAGCCTCTCGGCTATCTCCAGCTTCTCCCTGAAGACCTTGCTCCGCATCAGGTACATGTCTGATGTCATGCGGAATATCAGCTCAGCTATCAGCCTCAGGTTCTGTTTGTCATCCTCATCAAACACAGTCTTGCTGTAGAAGGTGATCGACATGTCAGCAGTGCCTGACTCATCAGTGAACCTGAGCGGGAAGTCGGTCTTTTCTGTCTCACCTGACTTCTCTTCCACCCTTTCATTCTGTGTTGAAAAAACAAATGCTATGCCTGAGAAGGGCTGCCTCTCATAGAAGTAATTGAGCACCTCCTTGATAAAGTAGTTGATGCTCTCGCTGCTCTCCTGATGTATTGCAAAGATACGGGTAAGGATATCAAGGAGATTATACCTGCTGACATACAGATGACGCAGAAGAAAGAACTTTATCCTGTGCCTCGCCTTGCGGCTGAATATGATCATCCCGGCAATTATGATGAATGCCGATATGAGAACGATCCTTACATAAAAGAAGAATGCCTCCTGGGGTGAGTAGCGGTCAAGGTATACGAGTATGACACCGTAGATTATCAGCGTGATCAGGAGCAGGGATTTCCATAGCATCTCCGCAGAAGGCCTCACCCTGAAGATAAAAAGCTCGCCCCTGACCAGAACACCATAGCCCGCTATAGCCACAAGCAGGGATGAAAGGGGAAGAAACATGGGGTACTTAAAGACAAAGTACGGGTTCAGTGCCAGGGCAAGCGCCAGCACCTTTGCATACAGGGTATAAAGAAAGATGCGGTCATACAACATCATATCTCTTCTTCTGCAGAGGAGGTTCAGGTTTACAAAGGAGAAGAATGCTACACCTACACCGGCGGCGATAGGGATCGAGTGATATATCTCGGGAAGCAGAAATACAGAGACGAGTATCGAAGATATCGCAAGGTGGCCGAGAGAAATATACTTAATGATGTTATGTGCGTTATCACTGAAGGGTGAGAGCGCTCCTCTCCTTGTATCAGGCGACATCTCCGCATCCTGCATCATGTAGGCCATATTCTGCGGCGTCATCCTCATCAATGAGAGGATAAAGACAAATAAGAAGAGCAGCGCAAGATAGGCAAATATATGATACAGGTCGATAAAGAGGTAGTAGATGGAGACAAGAAGAAGTATATCAGCCAGATAAAACAGGATCGCAGCCCTGTTCTTCCTGTAGGTCCTGGTTATGATGAGTATAAGCAGGCCGCTTGCAGCAGCTATCGCAAATAGTATGAGGGGTCTCATCAACCCTTTGATCTCAGGTTGTACTTATTAATATAGTAGTAGACTGATGTCCTTCTGAGACCTAGAAGCCTTGCTGTCTGTGACACGTTATTGTCGGTCTTCTGAAGCGCTTCCTCGATGATATGCTTCTTCATATCCTCCTTGAGCGTCTCAAACCCCTCACTCAGGGTGTGGGGAGAAACCTTTACTGCCTTCTCCTCAGACGGTATGTCAGCCTGAATGTCAGCAAAGAACTCGGCCCGCTTCATCGAATCCACAAGCTTCTTCTCTCCCACAGGCTTCAGCAGGTAATCAAAGGCGCCCTGGGATATCGCCTTAACAGCAATATTCCTCTCCTTCTGCCCGGTAACAACAACTATCTTTATGGAGGGGGTCTCCAGGAGCATGTCATCAAGAAGCTTAAGGCCTACTTCAGGGGTATTCTCATACGGAGGAAGCCCAAGGTCCAGCAGCACAATATCAATATCCTCTTCGCGGAAAAGCTCCAGCGCGTCCTCAGCGGTGTGCGCAAGGACAGAAGTATATTTCTTAGGCAGAAACCACTTCAGCTGAGTAGCAAGAGCTACATCATCATCAACAAGCAGAACCTTTACAGACATATCATAACTCCCTGTAGACTATAAGCCGTAAATGCAAAACCGTTTAATTTATGTTAATGATAACCGGAAAAAGATTAGTAATTTTACAATTTAAAGCTGTAATTTTCAATCGTTACTTCTGCCAAAAACGGGGGATAAGCAGTACGATCACAGTATATATCTCAAGCCTGCCTATCAGCATACACATGATGAGCACCCATTTACCCGCAGCAGGGATGGATGCGTAGTTCTCTGTAGGCCCCGCGTCGCCGAGGGCAGGGCCGACATTTGACATCGAAGATATAACCGTACTGACAGCAGTCACAAGATCAACACCCATGAACGTCAGGCAGATTGAGGAGAAGATAGATATAAATATAAAGAGGAAGAGAAAGCCCCATATCCCTCCTATCGTCTCCTTCGGGAGGCTTTTGCCATCAAGCTTAAGAACGGTAACAGCGTGAGGATGTATAAGGTGGTAAAGCTCTCTGTATGCCTGCTTGAACATAAGCAGAACCCTCACCTGCTTGATGCCGCCTCCTGTTGAACCGACCATGCCGCCGAAGAACATCAGGCATATAAGCAGCATCTGCGGGAGGAACGGCCATATCTCATAATCTGCAGTAGCATAACCTGTGGTTGTGATTATGGATACTACCTGAAACGATGCGTACCTGAGCGACTCCAGAGCATCAAATGACATGTACTTCATATTGTAGACGGTCACAATGGCGGTTGCGATCAGAATGATGGAGCAATACATCCTGAACTCAGTACTCTTGTGAAGCCTTGTAAAGTCGCCCCTCAGCGCGTAAAAGTGAAGTGAGAAGTTGACCCCGGCAAGGAACATGAAGACTGTTATTACAACATCTATATACACGCTGTTGAAGTGCGCGATGCTGGCGCTCTTTGTAGAGAAGCCGCCTGTCGCCATAGTTGTAAATGCGTGGCATACCGCATCAAAGATATCCATCCCCCCCAGCAGAAGCAGCGCAGCAAGCACGTAGGTAAGTCCGGCATATATGTACCACAGGGATTTGGCCGTATCAATGATCCTCGGCTTTATCTTGCTCAGGCCTATATCAGGAACCTCCGCTTTGAAGAGCTGCATCCCGCCCACACCAAGCATCGGAAGGATCGCTATTGAAAGAACGATGATACCCATACCGCCTATCCACTGCGTCAGGCTCCTCCATAGCAGGATGCCCTTTGGCAGTGACTCGAGGCTGCTCAGCATAGAAGAGCCGGTCGTTGTAAAGCCTGCCATGGACTCAAAGTATGCATCTGTAAAAGATATGGGAAGATCCGAAAGGATGTACGGCAGCGCGCCGAATAAAGACATCGCTATCCAGCTCAGGGTAACAACTGCAAAACCGTCCCTGTGCTTAAGCTCTACCTTCTTCTGCTTCTTGGTAATGTAGTAGAGAAAGAGGCCGAAGGAGAATGATATCAGAAAAGATGACACAAGTGCGTTCATGTCATCTCCATGGTAGATGAATGAGGCGGCAACAGGGAGAAGCATGAATAATGATGAGAAGGTCAGAACAAAGCCTATAAGATTTAATACAAGAGCAATATTCATTTGTAATAGATACTATTGATTTTTATAAAATATTTAAAGAGAATTTCTGTGTTGGAAATGTTTTAAGAAAATGGCCAATGTCAAAAAGGCTTTTGATCTGATCCAGTTCAGTTTTTATATTTTATAATTTGGGATTTGTAATTTATTTGATATTTGGATCTTGAAATTTGAAATTTGTCACTTAAGCAGCTCTTCAACCTTCCTTATTGAATCCTCAAGGGTGAAGATGACAAGCTTGTCCTTTGCCAGTACCCGGTCATCGCCTGAAGGGATGATAATATCTTCACCTCTAATGATCATGCCTACCAGAGTCTTCTTGGGCATCTCAATTTCAATCAGGGCCTTGCCGACAAGCACGGAGTCCTCTTTAACCTCAGCCTCCATTATCTCTGCCATGCCGTCAGCGATAGTTGTAAGCGAGAGTATGTTGGCCCCCCTGACATACCTGAGAATGGTATCAGCAGTAATAAGCCTGGGGCTGAGAACCGATTCTATCCCGATATTACTTGCAAGAGGAAGGTAGTCGGTTTTGTTAACTATGGTGATGACCTTCTTAACACCCAGCCTCCTGGCAAGAAGGGAAGACATTATATTTAGCTCTTCATTGTTGGATATGGCCGCAAAGACATCCATATCCGCAATGTTCTCTTCCTCCAGCAGCTTCTGGTCTGAACCGTCACCATGAAGAATAAGGCACTTTTCAAGAGCGGATAGAAGAAACTTACAGCGTTCCGGATCCTTCTCTATCACCTTAACACTGACATCCCTCTCCTCCATAGTCTTTGCCACATAGTAACCTACCCTGCCCCCGCCTACGATCATTATATTCTTTGCAGGTTTTGTTTCAGCCCCTATACTGTTGCATACAAGGTTAATGCTTGCGGTCTTTACAGGTATATATATGATGTCGTCTTCCCTGATCACATCATTGCCTGAAGCGATTATCATCTCGTCACCGCGCTGGATAGCGCCTATGAGGACTTTCGGATTATTAAGGTCAAGGTTCTTAAGCGCCTTGCCGATAAGCTTTGAATCAGACGGCACCTTGAAGCTTATGACCTTTGCCTTAGCGTCTTCAAAATCCACAACATCAGCGGCAAAGGGTGCTTCAAGAAGGCGTATTATCGCCCTGGCAGCCTCAGTCTCAGGACTAATCGCAGGGTCGATGCCGAGGCTCTTCAAAAGAACCTCATTATCAAAATACTCATGATTTCTTATACGTGCAATGTTCTGGGGGATCTGAAACATCGTCTTTGCTACAAGGCAGGCTATCATATTCACCTCATCCATATCAGTGACGGCAAGCAGCAGATCAGCCTCTTCTACCCCTGCTTCCTTCAGGACAGACGGAGAACCACCGGCCCCCTCCACCACAGCCACATCCAGATCATCGGTGATACGCTTCAATTTCTCTTTGCTCTTATCTATAACAACGACGTCGAGATTCTCGATCTCAAGGAACTTCGCAATCTGAAACCCGACCTCGCCCGCACCTACTATAATTACTCGCATAACGACCATTATACATAAAAAAGAAGAAATGGCAAATTGGAAAGTACATATATGTATTCATATATATGTAGCAAATGTCACCTGGGCAATTAGTTCCCCACTTTGGCAAAGGGGGGTGAGGGGGGATTTTATAATAATTATCCTTTATCATCCCGGCAGGTCCAGAAGAAAGTCTGTCATTCTGGCTTGTCCAGAATCGTATAACAAACATTGTCATCCCCGTAATCTTTTGATCGGGGATCCAGAGTCCTTTTAATTATTATTATCTGTTAATTTTTAACTCTAAACCCTATACTCTATACCCTACACCCTGTTTCTCAGGGCGATTAGCTCAGGGGGAGAGCGCTGCCTTCACACGGCAGAGGCCGCTGGTTCGAAACCAGCATCGCCCACCATCTTATATTGATTTATTGAGGATGGCTTGTATTTCAGAGTGGAGGGTTGTCAGTTTATTCGTAATAATATCCCAGATAATTTCATTATCTATTCCAAAATATTCATGGGCAAGAACATTTCTGAGATCACCTATTTTTCTCCATTCTACATCAGCATGCTCATCTTTGATCTCAGCAGGTATATTACGTGATGCTTCACCTATTATTTCGAGATTTCTCACAACAGCATCCAGCTTCATTTCATCATTCATGAATTCATCCAATGATGAACTGCCTACATATTTATGGATTTTGTTGATCGAGGAGAGGATATCTTCCAGGTAAAGCCTGTAGCCTCTATGCATAGACCACTTCTTGCAGAATGCCGTCTTTCAGTTGGGGGCGGAGAGCGTTGACCGTGACCAGGTCCACTTTCCGTGAGAATATCTCTTCAAGAAAATATTTCAGACCCATATAATTATCAAAAGTCGTAAACCCTGCTTTAAACTCTACAAGCACATCAACGTCACTTTCTGGAGTATGCTCATCCCTGGCAAAGGAACCAAAGACACCTATACTGGAGACATTGAATCCCTTTTTAATCTCATCTTCGTGTTTCTTTAATATAGTAAGAGCATTCATAATGTAATCCCTAACAAAACTTTATAATATTCAGGCATATTTTACAAATCCGCAGCAGATCAATAAAAGGATTGAGGAACCATTCTTTTTCTCATATATAATCCCACAACCCGCTCAACAAAGATCACATGCCCTCTGTATATCAAGCACAAACTGTTTTACATGTCCCCTGAAGAACCTCCTAATCTCTTTCCACTCAACCTCACGGCCTTTGAGATAGGCAGGTTCCGGGTCTGAGTCCGCATCTGAGAAATAGACCATAGACTTGCCGATATGTACGGGGTTGATCCTTTCTGTGCCAAAACGTTCTGTCATATGGGCGGCTATTTTATGAAAAGGCAGTTGCTGGAGTATGACATAGAGGTCAACAAAATCCCTCTTGGTTCCCCTCTGGCTTATGGCTATGACCTTCATCGATGCTATATCAAGTATCCCTGCAAGCCGAACCTTATTGTATACAACCTGCTCCGCCGGAAAACCATAGCCATACCTGAGCAGCGAGACCTTTATCCCGCCGACCTCTGCCAGCAGCGTCCCATCTTCTGCCGATATGACCTGGAAAGGGTTTCCGCTCTCCCTGATCTTTGCGATGATCGGTTCTGTCTGGAAATCCTCTTCAGTAAAAAAGTCGAGGTCATAGGATATCCTGTGCCCGAGCTGCATGGCCAGAGCTGTGTCGCCTGCCAGTACCGCCCCGTGACTTAAAAAAAGATCTTTCAGTTCTTCCAACACCCTCCATCCCTGCTCAGAAAAGCACTCTCTATACATCCGCACCTCCAAACCAGAGCATCCAGAAATTGCGTGACTTATCACTGACGCCCCTTCCTGTATTAAGCACATCAAGGATTCTCTGAACTGTATATACCCTCTGCAGCCAATTGACGGCATCAAGACTGCCAAGTTCAAGCACCCTCTCAATAATATACCGGGAATTTTTTCTGATATGGATATTCTTAAGATCCGTATCCCAGAAGAGCACACTGAACCGGACAGGGACAACGGTTATCTCTTTCTGGTTCAATATCATCTTCTTTACTGCAGGGGATTCAGCCGGGCCAAGATATCTGTGAACTACTTTACTTCCTTCCCTATTTACCATATAGGCATATGATCTTTCTTTTACCCTCTTTGTGATAATAGCCATGCATAATTATACCACATACCACACATTGTGTTATATGTAGATTCAGGAAAGGTGACCGAACAGAAGTGCAGAAGCTCAGAAGGAAAACAAACTGCGAGGTATAGCCCTTTTAAATGCACCTCAAGATCTTAGAGGCCGCTGCCCCTGTCAAAGAAGTAGACGAAAGCAGTAACAAGATTATTATCGCAGGCTCTCCCTACAGTGGCAAAAGCGAGGTCTTTCACTATCCTCTCATTTGTATTGGAAGCGGTCTCAGTGAGAATCGACGGGCTATCGCATGTTACGTTGCCTGCCTCACCATTTGCAGTACCGTCCATCATCGCGTCAAAGGATTCGACATATTGTATTTGATCATCATCAAATCCTTCTTGACAATCTATACTGCCGCAGACCACCATGATGTTCTTTGCAGGGTTCTCGCCGTCGTTGCCAAAGTATACCCACCACTTCAAACTGCCGCTGTTCAATGGATTAGCGCTGGTGGCGTCGACGATCTTAGCATTGACCAGGGCTTGCCCACCTGATTCTTCTGTTGCAGCGTCACCGATTATAGCGTCTTTGTCAGAGTCACCGGGGAACTGGCCTTTTCTGTCAAGATAGGTCCATACAGCGGTTTCCCATTCTCTTACGCTGCTGTCAAAACTCCTGATACGTGCTGACTCAAGGAGGTCCTGTCCCTTAAGCACTGCACCGGTGATGATACCGATGATGACGAGAGCGATAGCAAGCTCGATCAGTGAAAAACCTTTCTGTCCTCTCATCTCTTTAAACATCTTCATATAATAACAGGAAGTCATTAATGATATTTCAAATGTAGCAGAACTTGTCCTATAGACCTTAACAGTACTACAGAACAACAGTGCAGCAGAGCCACAGTACGGAAGTTCAAAAACCTTAAAAATGCTGATAAGAAGCCCAGTTACAAAAAACGCCTAATTCGAATTCACACGGTAGAGGTCATCTCTGCATATTTGGATATCGGCCTGCTATATAACTCCAATATTTTATTGAAAGAATCCTTGACACTTTGAGCTTTATAAATCATAATCTCAATGTCTTTTCATTCTTTTTTCATATGTTTGTAAATCATTCATATATCTGTAAATCAAATAAACAGGAGGTCTATATGTACAAGAAAATGTTTTTAGCCGTTATCTTCTGCTTCTCATTCGCCCTATTCGTCTCGTCAGCTTCCGCCGATGTAGCGGATTCTCCATGTGACACTGAATGTGACGCTTATGATCTCATTGAATGCATGCGTGAGATCATTGATGACGAGATCAATGACCGCACTATCAAGTCCCG
>PJEL010001373.1_pt1 | contig 24934 bp, 16 predicted proteins | sample 1853271 | NCBI WGS metagenome assembly PJEL01 (sample SAMN08108733, study PRJNA415343) | Invertebrate metagenome, whole genome shotgun sequencing project. | host: Globobulimina | place: Sweden: Gullmar Fjord | collected 2015-08
GCTTCCACTACAATGCCCGCAGTGATGACAATCTTTTATATCATGTGGTTCTTTATCTGCGTTTTCTTTCAAAATATTTCGATCATCTGCATGATCATGTTGAATTTGAAGATGTTCTATATCTACTTGGTGATCCTCAGAAGTTACGGACGCAATAGAACTAAACGATTGTAAAACAATCGAAAGGACTAATATTATCCTTAAAGCAAAAGAGAAATTCAAAATATACACCTTCAAAGTTATTAGCGAAAACTATAGCAGGAAGCGAACATTGGGACTAGCCCAACGTATCATTTTCATGCTCATCTCGGCAAGTTTCTTTAGGAAACTCAAATTCAATGGTTGTATGAGACAAGTGATAGGAAGAAAGTTCCTTAGCTACTTGTTCCTTAAGCCTAATTAATTCATCAACGTCTGTTTTTTCGACTAATTCTATGTGCACAGTCAATACGTGACTTTCGCCATCTAACGACCAAAAATGTAGATGATGTACCCCATTAACTTCAGGAAGATTAATTAGAGACTGTTTTATACTTTTTTGAGTTTCTTCATCTGGCGCAGCCTGAAGAAACAAGACGAGTGTTGATTTTAGATTTTTGAAAACATTGAACAATATAAATAATGTGAAGCCAATGGAAAGTAGCGGATCTAAAATTGGTAGCTCTACAAATAACAGCACAATAGATACGATAAGCACAGCAACCCAGCCAAGTACATCTTCAAGCAAATGCCATGTAAGTACTTTTTCATTTAAGGCTTCTCCAGCTTTCAATTTGAAGACTGCATATCCATTTACGGCAACACCAAGTATCGCAAGCCCTAACATTCCTTCAACCACAGGCATTTCAGGGTTTGATAGTCTAGGTATAGCTTCAAATAAAACCCAAACTGAGCCAACGACCAACACTATGCAATTTACCAATGCCCCGAACAAAGTAAGTCTTCGATAGCCATAGCTGTAATTGTCAGGCGCTTCTTTGTTTGAAAAACGACTTAATATCCATGCAAAACCGATAGACAGGCTATCACCTAAGTCATGTACCGCATCAGCCATGATAGCTGTGCTGTTGGTAAGCCAGCCACCTATAAACTCTATTATTGTGAATGTTACATTTAGAAAAAACGCCCAACCAATACGGTCGTCTTGTCCATGTTGATGACTGTGATTATGGTTGTGCATTTTGTACCTCCAGTACTGTCGTCTTTCTAATGTTGGCGACATTGAAGTTGATCAGGTGACGGATCACTCGCTGATACATCCAACGTTTAACGCCTGACAAATTAGTGCCTTTTTCTTGGTAGAACTTATCAGGAGAGTCATAAAGTCCGAAATCATCATGAATACCTTCTTTTTGAATATAGGTATCAGTTCCGCGCCAATTTGTATCTGGAGCAGAGAAGCATTTTGTCGCAACACCATAACCACAAAAGTTATCTTTTTCTTCGCTAAATTTCTGCTGTAACGAAGTGATATATTGCTCATCCAAGATAAAGCCTTCTAAGTTGATCCAACGTCCATCAAAGTAAACCTCTACCCAACTGTGGATAATGTATTTCGGCGCTAACCAAAAGACATACCTTGGAATAGCACCTTTTTGCAATTGCTGATCAATGGTGAATCCGTGAAATCGGCATTGAATACCTAACCCTCGTAACAAGGCCATCAGTAAGTTACCTTTGGTATTACATTGTCCGTAACCATCCGCTAATACATTACTTGCAGAAATGTCATCGCTTTTATTGTAGCCAAATAATATTTCATCTTTAACGAATTGGTAGGCCGTACCAATTTTGTTGTAATCATCAAGCTCTTGCCATTTTCGCTCTGCAATTAAGGCTTTAATAGCAGAATGTTCAAAATTCACTATCTTCGTTTTTTCTAAATATTTAGTATTCATAAGAGTCTCCTCACTTTAAACAACAAGAGGTTGTTTGTTGATCTTCGCTTTGCTTTTCACATATTTTTTTAGCCACAGCTAATTCTTGCTTAGCATCACTTAATATTCGATATGCGCCTCGAATAATTAACACTGAAATGATGCTACCTATAACAATATCAGGCCAGCGTTGTTCAAGTACCATAACGAGTATACCTGCGAGAACGACACCAAGGTTTGCCATCACATCATTGGCTGAAAATATCCAGCTTGCTCTCATATGAACTTCATCGTTGTTGTGCTTTCGAATAAGAATAAAGCAAATGGCATTGGCAACTAGGGCCACCAAACCAATACCAATCATAAACCAAGAGTGAGGCTCACTTTCTCCATACAGCCTTCTAGCGATATCCAGTAAAATTAATATGCCTAACACTAGTTGAAAATAGCCACTGACTAAGGCGGCATTAACTTTATGTTGAATTGATTTTCCAACGGCATATAACGCTATGGCATAGACAATTGCATCCGCTAGCATATCCAACGAATCTGCAATTAATGCTGTTGATTCTGATAACCAACCAAAGCCAATTTCCAAAAAAAACATCGAGGCGTTGATAGCTAACAGCCAATAGAGCACCGTTTTTTGTTGATTATCTTTTAGCTCAACTTCACATCCACACCCGCTCATTTTTATCTCCGATTAACTTGTATGTTCCAACTATAGACTCTATAGTTACTATAGAGTCAAGTTTGTTTGGAAATTTTATGAAAATAGGTGTGTTATCGAAAACATCGGGGTGTTCAATACAAACCATCCGATATTATGAAAAGGAGGGCTTGTTGTCAGATCCTGAACGCTCTGAAGGTAATTTCAGGTTGTATACTTATAAGGCGCTTAAAGAGCTGGAATTTGTTAAGCATTGCCGCAGTTTAGATATCCCACTTAGTGATATTAAGCGACTCATAGAATTAAAAAACAAACCAGAGGAAAGTTGTTCTAGTGTAAATGCGTTGATTGATCAGCAATTAACTTTAGTTAATCAAAGAATGAAAGAATTGAAAGCACTCAAAAAAGAGTTAAAGCAAATGGCGAGCACTTGCGGATCTGGCGGTACAATTGAAGTCTGCGGAATTATTAAATCGTTAGATAGTTAATCTAAAATACGTGGTTTAGCAAATAAGTAATATATTTATTTGTACTAGCTCAGGCTCTGAACCGCCATTAGTAACTCAAAAGCTAATGTCCGCTTATGGCTAGATGATGACGTATACATCAACAAACACCTAATATCTACTATGTCGAATAGCAGACCTTCTCTAACTCATAATGGGGCAAATACGAGCTAGTTGCTCGTCCTTTTCTTGTCTATTTCTGTCGTCAGGTTTAGTCGAACGTTCTGACCAAAAGTATCAGGGTATTTATGAGCTGCTACAACTAATAGCTCCAGTCTTCATAGGCCAGAGGCAGGCTATTAAGCAAGTCTCTGCGCTCACGCCAGTTAGGCATATGTTTGTCCATGATAGAGCGAAATCGCTCATTGTGGTGGCGCTCTAGTAAATGAACTAATTCGTGGGCAAGGATGAACTCCATACACTCTGGTGGCTTCTTAGCAAGCTCAAGGTTAAGCCATATGCGCTTAGCTTGAATATTGCAGCTTCCCCATTTGGTTTTCATCTTTTTGATGTTAATAGAAGCAGCAGATACTCCTAGCTTGTTTTCCCATTGAGGTAATAATTTCTCAAGTGAGCGCTGCATTTCATCACGATAGAAACGGTTAAGCAGTTTGAGCTTATTGTCGGTTGACGTATTTTCTCCAACAGCTAAAACTAAATTACCGTTGCCTTTTGCAATAACCGTATATTTACCTTGCGCCTCAACAATCTTTAAGCGGTATTTTTTGCCCCATAGGTAGTGGCATTCACCATTTACCATTTCTCGTATTGATTGACGTTCTTGTCCAGCAAAGTCAGCTTGCTGCTTCTTAATCCACGCAAGTTTGTTAACGATTGCCAGCCTAATCTTTTGTTCACTCGTATTCTTGGGGATAGACAAACGCACTTTGCCATTAGGCGGAAGCACGCTTAAGTGAATGTTTTTAATAGTTCTGCGATTTAGTTCTACATCAATATCGCGAATACGAACTACCTCAACGCTTTGAGCATTGTTTTTGGTATGGCGCACTAATGGTATTCCTTCTGAGCTTTAATTAGCTCCATGATATCTACAATATTGATATCATAACCAGCCGCTTCTTCTCGCACTGCGTTGGCTATTTCACGTTCTTTAAACCGATCTCCTAGCCAATCTGCTTTCTTGGTATAACGGACAGCAGTATCAATTTTAGTTGTTAGTGCTTCATCGTTACCGAAGTTGTCGTAAATTGCTTGCTTGGCTGGCGTATCAACAGAAGTGGGGTAGCTTTGACTGTTATTTTCAGTTGGATTTACGACCTTCTTAGCGAGAGCTTTAATTTGTTCTAGATACTCTTGATAATTAATAGCCTGTTCTTTTCTCTGCGAAATAATTTCATCGAGCAAAGTAGCCATACTGTAAAAGTATTTAGGGTTTACTGGATTTTCATCAACGATGGTTTTTCTAACATTGTTTTCAATGGCTTCTGCCATTGCATCTTCATTGTTACGCAAGCCTTCTGGTAAATCGTCTAAGCCTTTTCCCTTGTTGTTTACAACTAGATCAATCAAGCCAAGCTCTTCAAAATCCATAAGTTGTTCACTGTCATCAGCTCGAATATACATATCAAGTAACTGACGCATCGCAGGCTCAAACCGCTTCATTTCGAGTAAGTCGCCACTGGAAAGCTTTACCTCATCTCGCACTTTCTCAAAGTACGCGACTTCTTTCTTAATATTTTCAGCTTCTTCAAAGGTGTAACCAGCTTGCTCCATTTCATTTGCAAGGTTAGTGTAAGCGCGAATTAGTTTAGCGACTGATTGATAAAGGGTTAAACGCAATGCTTCTTTTTCAGTGCGTTCATTTTCATCCTTTGGTTCAACACCTGACTCACCACAAAAATAATGTTGGAAGTCTTTGATGTCTCTTGGTGCTTTTACTGGCTCACATAACGCTCTTACTGCTTCCAGCGCATTGTCTAAATCAGCGCGTGACTCTTGTAATCGGTCTTTTAAAAGCCCTTTAACATCGTCAGCATCGTAACCATCAAAGGCTTCGGCTGTGTAATCTTTAATGGCTTTATCAAGTGAACGGAATAAGTCTTTGTAGTCGATAATGTAACCGTAGTCTTTATCTTCACCATCTAGTCTGTTTACCCGGCAGATCGCTTGGAATAAGTTGTGATCAGCCATCTTCTTATCGATATAGAGGTATGTAGCAGAAGGGGCATCAAAGCCAGTGAGCAGCTTATCTACAACTATCAGCAGGCGCATTTGACCCGGTTCTTCAATAAAACGTTTCTTAACGGCTTTTTCGAACTCTTCAACACGCCTAGCGGCTTCTTCTTCGCTTTGCTCAAAGTACTCAGCTAACATCTTGCGATAAGTTTCATACTTAAACAGTTTTTCGGTTAACCCTTCACCAGATTCTTCACCTTTTATCGAACTAGCAGCAGGTTGATAACTGGTCACAACCGCACATTTACCAGCAAGATCTGTTTTAGAAAACATCTCATAAACCATGCAGGCTTGATGGACACTGGCACACACCAACATAGCGTTGCCTCTACCAGACATTAGTGCAGGCTTTCTTTTCATATCCAGCCATATATCCATCACAATGCGTTCTAGTCGAGACTTACTAGAGAGCACTTTTTGCATGGTTCCCCATTTTTGTTTGAGCTGCATTTTGGCTAGGTTAGATAAGCCTTGAGTATTTGCATCAAACCAAGTATCAACGCCTTTCTCTGAAGTTAAATGTTGATCAATATCTCTTGCTTCATAACGCAGATCGAGTACCACACCGTCACTAACGGCTTCATCAAACTTGTAGGTGTGGATATATGGACCAAAGACCTCCAAGGACTTTTTCTTATCTTTTTTCATTAATGGCGTACCAGTAAAACCAACAAACATGGCCTCTGGTAAAATGGCTTTCATCGCTTCGTGCAGCTTGCCTGATTGAGTGCGATGACACTCATCAACAAATACAAACAAATTACCTTTTGCAGTAAAGTCATTTGGTAGGTTTTTGGTTAAAGCTTCAAGGTAGTCTTTGGTCGCTTCGTCATCGTCTTCGTCAGTAACGGCTTCACCATTTCGTCCAAACTTATGTACCAGTGAACAGAATAACCAAGGGTTAGGTTGATTAAGCGTGGCAACCAAATCCCGTCCGCTTTTTGTGCGATAGATCTCTTCATCAACACCAGAGAATACTTTTTCTATTTGTTCGTCTAATTCGGTTCGGTCAGTAACAATAAGCACCCGTGAATCCGTCACATTTTCACGTATCCACTTGGCAAGCCAAACCATAGTTAAGCTTTTGCCTGAACCTTGCGTGTGCCAAATGATGCCATCATCGTGTGTTTGAACGTGTTTCTGTGCCGCTTGGATGCCGAAGTATTGATTGTGTCGGCATGTTTTCTTTACCCCAGCGTCAAACACGATAAAGTCATGAATCAGTTGTAGGAAACGCCTTTTATCACACAGTTGCGCGATATGAGTATCGAGTAAGTTCTCTGTTTTTATATCGCTTGTTGGTAGCGGATTGGGGTTTTCTTTACCGCTACATTCTTTCCATTCAAGATAATATTTTTCAGATGTTTCAATGGTGCCGTAGCGAATGCCTTGGGTATCGTTACCCGCCATTACGAGTTGCATGGTAGTGAAAAAATTACGAATAAACGCTTTTTTCTGATTGTCTAAGTTTTGGCGAATACCTTCGCTGACTGATACTGAAGAGCGTTTTAATTCAATCACACCAAGCGCGATACCATTAACGTAAATTACAATATCAGGGCGTTTTTTTAGCTCACCTTTTACGGTCACTTCTTCAGCAATGGCGAAGTCGTTAGCTTCTGGGTTTTTCCAATCTATTAGCCAAACTGTTTGGTTTTGTTCACCAGCGCCTTCTTTTTCTTTTACGCCATAACGGAGTAGGCGATAAACATCTTTGTTTGCATCGAATAACTTTTTTCCCTCACCAAGGGCTGCGGCAGTATCAAGTTGGCGTAATGTGCGGGTAATTAGTGAGTCAGAAATTCCACGACCTTTAAGCCATTTAGTCAGCAAGTCTTTTTCTATATTGCTGTTACCTTCACGGTATTCCCAATTGCCTAGGTAATCGTAATCAAGTTGTTCTTTAAAAAACTTAACCACTCGGTTTTGGGTTCTTCGTTCTAATTGACCGACATTACTCATCGTCTAAATCCTTTAAACTTGTACATAGTTTTTGAATCTTTAATTTTACATCTTCAATACTTTTTTGATTTTTATCACTGTAGTATTTGTAAAAGCCGAGGCTAGGCAATGCCATGCCACTCAATTTAAATCCTTCACTCTCTAGTAACCCTGTTAAAGCCTCTGGTGCATTTTCGATTTCACCACCGTTGACCCGAATATCGAAGCAATTACCTGTTTTATGGATCTCTATTTGATATCGCTGTTCATTATGAACAAACCCGGTTAGTTTCAAATGCGCACTTTCTTCTCGCGATTTAACTTGTTCATACCATAACCGCGAAAAAGGCTCTAATGAGCTTTTATCTCTGCGTAAGTCAATTTCGAGTGCTTTGGTATATAACTCAGCATGAGTATGATTTCGCTGGGACTGTCCAAGTAATACAAACTCAGAGTTATTTTTCTCTATAAAGCCTTGCTGGCAATACGCTATTAACTCTTTATGTTGAATTAATGCTTTTCTCCAAGGCTCAATTTCTTCAGACTTAGTAGCATTGGAACAAATAGCAGAAAGTGATGTTTGTATTTCGTCAGCATTAAATAACGGGTCATCAATAACTGCTTTAACGTATCTTTGTTTTTGCTCAATTGAAGCTGTGCCGAAACGTAATAATCGTTTCCAGCTATGATCACGAGGAATATTGTTTCTAGTATCACGAGAGGAGAGCATATTGTATTTGTCGCCTCGTTTATCGGTGAAGTATTCCCCTTTACTTAATACTGCTCTTTCCCACAAATAATCAATTGATGCTGAGCTGCTTTCAATTTGATCAAACACGCGTTGAATCGCATTAGAATATCGTATGAAGCTAGTTAAATACTCGTTATCTTCTTCAGCGTTCCAATTACAATGTTCATGCTCTCGGTAATAACTTAGGATTTCAGCAAAATTTAAAATACAGCCAATCTGGCCTTTCAGAAATGAATGCTGTTCAGCACTGGTAATTGCTTCTCGCCATTCACTAGACCTTAACAGTAGATGAGCCTTGATCTTTTCTTCAACTATCTGAGCACCTGTAAAACCTGATATTACAACATCATTAGCTAGTGTTTCTAATATGGGGCTATCATGCTGGCAAAGGTTGTCTATTGCAAACAGTGCTTTATTAAACTCATCTGCGGTATTGATAATGGTGTTTTCGGTTAAATTAAAAATTACCCTTAACCATTCCTTCAACTCTTCATCAGTTGGTGATTTCGCAACGTAGTTGTAAAACGCATAAAACCTGAGTTTATCATCGTAGCTAGCATCGTTTTTCAACACGTTCTTGAGTGTTTTGTGTTCGTTGTAGTAGTTATCAGCCTCTAAGTAGCTGTTTATTTTGTTCTCGACTAATCCATCCCTGTAGATGAGGTCAAGGAAGCTAATTAGCCGGATAATGAATTCTTTATTTAAACAACCTAATTCTTCATATTGGGAAAGTGTAAGTGATTCTACTTTTCCGTTTCGACCAAAGAGTTTGCCACTATTAACATGAAGCTCGATAGACGAACCTTTATATTCAACAAGGTATTGATGGGCGATGACAAGTCGAATGAAATTCATTAACTCATCATCAAAGGTATTGTCACTAGAGCAAACATTTCTATAAGGCCAAAACAAATCAGCCCAATCAGTATCTATCTTATGTATGAAGTACTCATAACCGCTAGCATTGTCTTGAAAAGGTAGAGTGTATTCAGGCCAATCGCCCTCAAAAGACTTTATTTTTTGCTCTAACTTGGCTTTAAAGTTTTCAAATATTGTTAGCGGTTTACCACGAGCATTCATTTTTATATAAAGCTCATCTGACAAACCAAAAGAATGAAGATCTAAAAACTGAAAGGTAATGTAAGGTTCACTTGTATTGGTGATTCGCTCGTACAAATTGACATCGTTTTGCGAAAACAATGCTTGAATTGCATCAAGCATATTCAAACAAGCTTGTACGGTTGGATCTTGTTGCCATGACAAATAAAACCACTGACTATTTTTAATCTGCTTACTTATTGTTGCATTCGATATTTCAATATCTTTGGAGGTTAATGCATCAAAAAACTCGGTTGTGCTTGGACGCGTCTTATAAGTAAAGCGAGATCGTTGTTCATCAGTGACAAACCGCTCTCTGAACTCCTCAATATGACCATGTTGCATGGCCAAATACCAATGCAATAAAAATAAAGTCGTTAAGCGTTGTTGTCCATCAAGAACAGAAAAAGCCTTACTTTGTCCGTCTTCAAAATTTCCGTATACAAAGTCTAAATCTAAAGGCTGGCGTGACTCATCATTGCTATTTAGCGCTTGGAATAATGAATTTAAAAATAGTGTTCTAACTTCACCTTCTTCTTTTCGACCTTGTGCATAATCACGTTGTAATATTGGAATTTCTATCGCTTCAACAACATCAAATAGACCATAAAATGTTAAGCTTTTTCCCTTATTCATGTCCTAACTCCTTTTGATGAACACCCACTCCTTGAAAGAAACCGAGTAACATTTCTACCATAGCCCTTTGATGATCTTCGCTGTCTTTCGCTTCCCAATACAGCATCTTATCTACATGTTTGCTGTAATACTTAAGAAACGCATTCTTAGTACATAAAGGAACAAAGGTTGCCTTTTTATCTAACGCGATGATCCTCGCTCGTTTAATAGGAAATACTGCATTTTGATAGCTACGGTTAGTTCTGCTATCTAGCAAAGTTAGATTGCCAATTGAGTTATCAACATCTTCATTTCCATCGGGGTCGTAATGCGCTCGTACCTTGTCGTACACAGCTTCAAACTGATCATTATTGAAGTTGGCTGCTTGCAGTAACTCTGTTGCTTCAAGTTTTATAGATAGCTCTTCACCGTTTTCATCAACATCAGACTCTTCAGCTTCTAGGGACTCATCACTAGATATATAAGCAACAACATTTTCAAGCCATGCTTTTTGCTTGTCTTTACTATTTGGCATATCAGATGCCACTGAGCGGATATGTTCGATATCCCAACTGTCTAATTTATATTTATCAAATTGAAAACGCGCATTGGTCGCAGGGTTAGCAAGTAAGCTAGCTACGTTAAATAGCAATAGTATTGGCCTGAGCTTGTGCGCTCCAGATTCATAGGTGAATGCGTTTAGCCTCTCATCTAGCCATTGTTGAGATAACGTATCTATCTCTTTACCGTTAAAGGCCTTACTGAAGACTAACTTTAACAATGACTGTCGAAAATCATACTTTGTGAGCGCCTCTTGATGTAAATCGAAAATTTGAGCGATAGAAACTTTTTGTGAGACTAAATAGCCAATCAGATGAAATAAAGCGCGGTCGCTATACCACTCTTCTAACGTCATAAAGCACTGTTTTATCTTTAGCCATTCACGAGCAACATCGACAGGTTTATCTTTATCACCGCTATTGGAAAGCAGTCGGTTAAATGTCAGAAATATTTTCAATTTATCCGTATCTAATATGCCTTCATCATTAAGGTTTCTAGATGCCAAATCCAGCACAAATTCGATACGATTGGTGGTAATAGATTTGTTGCTAATAAAATACCAAAACGCATCATCTTGTAAGCGTTTTTCAATGGTATCCCACTCTTGAGAAATTCTTAATTGCTGAAGATCTTGAATTGGTTTTTTTATATTGGAATCATTAACATCTTGGGCAAAGTTACTCGACTTTAAAAATAGCGCTTTAACTAACTCGGCATTAACCAGAGGGATTTTTCCCATGTTTAGTCGAGTAAATACCTCAGTAACATTTTCAGATTCATCAATTTGATACCAGATAACTTTTACATTTTTGCCAGTATCATCATCGTTTAATAGCGTTTGAATAAACTTAATTTGGTAAGTACCATCTTGCGCATCAAACCATTCTTCTACCGCTTTTTTAGCTTGAACAATATGAAAGAAGTCAATGTTATCTTCGCCACGCTCTTCATTTATATCTTGAAGAAACTCAGCACTCTCTTCTCGTGTTTCGTAGCTCAATTGATAACGAGATTTACCCAGTAAGGCTAGGATGTCTTTTAAGTAAGTTAGAATGATATATATGGTGGTCAATCGCTGTTGACCATCAACTAATTCCCAATCGCCATTGTATTTTTTAACAACAATAGGCTGTAAGCAATAAAAAGCGTTCTTATTGCTATTTTCTGCTTGCTGCTGAAACTCTTTTATATCATCGAGCAATTCAGTAACCTGCCTTTTAGACCAACGATAGCCACGTTGGTAGGCGGGAATAAAAAACGATAGTTCCAATAAATCGTTAATGGGCTTTAATTCTAATTCGTTACATTCAGACATCCATGTTCCTTATTATTCTTTATCAAACGGTAAACGAGTGCGGCCTGTAAGTAGCTCTTGCATCATGCCTTGTTTGATTTGGCGGGTTTTCGCCAAGCGCTGTTCAAGGGTTTGGATTTCGTTATCCATATCCGAGAGGATGGTGGCAATAGCGGTTTGTTCTTCAATCGAAGGCTTAATAACTTTTATATTTAAGCAAGATTGTTTGTTTAACTTTGGTTGAGCTGTTCCTGAGTTGAGTAGTGAGTAATCTAAACTTTCCAAATAAGGTATCAAAAAATCAATATGGTAGCTTTTCTTAGGGGTCATGACATGAGCATGATTGTTTACCCAAATTTTTCCACTTGCTTTAAATGCTAAAGGTAAGCTCCTACTTAATATATTTTCACCATCTTCACCTAGTAAAATAAACTCTCCATCGAAAATAAAGTCATTTACATAGTCAACTATCCCTGATGCTCCATAGTATGGATATTGGCCTTTAATTCTTGCTCTATCACCAGATTTTATCGGTCGTCTTTGCCCATCAAGAAAGTTAGCAGCTTCATCTAAAGTAACTACATCCCAATCCTCAGGGATGTCGCCTAGTTCGCTGGGTTTTGTGCCTTTGGGCTTGCCTTGCTTTTCGCCTTTGGTATAAGTAGCGAATTGCGGTAAACGGGTTTTGCCTGTCAGCAGTTGCTGCATGGTGGCGGTTTTAATCGCTTGTTTTTTCGCGATTAACTTTTCCAATTCCGTTAATAGCGCATCGACATCGGATAAGGCATTGGCAATGGCGGTTTGTTCTTTTAGTGGTGGTACTAAAACAGGACATCTATTTATTGCACCTTGGTCAATAGTCGTCATTGTCGCTGTTTTGGCTTCAGCTATTAGAGCATTCCTTGAGTGCTTTGCTATACAGTTGAGGTATAGAAAGCGAGCATCAACTATTTCAGGGTTTGGTCTGACTCTAATAAGGTGACTATCGAATACGACCTCTGCTTTATCTTCTTCAAATATGTTGCAAAAAGCTATACCGCTTGGAACAACTGAAGATCTAGTAAAAAAGAGATCACCAGAATTTACTTTAAATGATTTTTTTTCATTTAGAGTTGCTTCAAAAAGTTCTAGTGAGCTTTTGTATATTGGTGCAGATTTGTACATATCAGCAACATTTATTAGAGGGATACCTGTTCCCTTTCGTTTGGGTTCATAAAACAAACCGTTTTGCATGGGTACAAGAGATATATCTTTTATATTTGATAAATTCCAATCTTGTGGAATGAGACCAACTTCTGTTTGTTTATATCCTTCTGGAACTGCTTGTTCTAATGCATTACGTCGGCTATCCATGCCTCCGCCCGTCGGGCCGTCGCAAGCGACGTTCAAATTTTTTTCAGAAAAGTTTGTCATAGCGACCACTCCAAGCACATTGCTTTTAAGTGGCCTGCGACTTTATCGCTAAGGTTATCGACTGATTTAGAAAGAGCTGGCAATGGCGTGCTGTAACGCTCTTCTAGTTGTTTAACACGGTTTGCCATTTGTTGAGTGACACGCTCAATTTCTGCAACGATATTGGCTTGTAACGTCGCGAGCCATTTGTCATCGACAATCAGGGTTTTGATTTCAGCAATATCAAGTTTTGGATATTGGTTAAATACGGCTAAATCGAGCGCATCTTGTGCTTCTTTCACTGCTTTTTTCGCAGAAGCTTCAACGTTAAACAGCTTGGTTGCTTGCTTAAGCGCTTTAACTTCATCAGCATCGGTGGCAAGTTTTGCTCTTGCCGCAACGCTGGCTTTGGTGATTTTGTCTTTGTCGTTTAGGGCCTCAACCAATAAGCCATCTTCACCACCATGTTCTTCTAGGTAGCTTTCAAGTGTTTGAGTAGCTTCGTCTTGTTTAGCTTGCAGGGCATCAACTTGCGCTTTTTCATCTGCAAAATAACGGGCAACAATTAAGCTAGGTGGGATAATCTCGGCTTTGTATTTTTTCTTATTAATGATTAAGTCTGGTGTTTCTTTAAGTTTTTCGCCTTTTTTCGCTACTAGTTCGCGTAAGGTGTTACCCGCTTTCCAATCATCCTGTACCAATACATACACATCGTCTTGCAGGGTATCAGCCCAGTAATCCATCAGAATTTGGTAAATATCGTATTTGCTTAATAGGTCGCTATTGGCATAGCTGTTTAGTAAGTTCTCTGAAATGTTAAAGATAAAGCTCTTCGGGTTATCGCCAACTTTGATTTCTCTAAGTTTTGCTTCTGGTATCCACTGTTTAAATGGCAATAGGCTACGGGCGGCAAAGTCTTTAAATTCTTGGTGAGCCAAAATAGAGCTTTTTACTTGGCTTGCTTCAACCAGTCCATGGCTGTAACCGTCACGCAAATGAGTGAACAAGGTAGCGCGAATGCTGGGGAATACCTGCCAGTAATGCTCAAGGGCATCAATGTCACGGTTTGGTATACCGCCTTGCAGGTGAGCGCTTAAATCGTGTAAGTCTTCTGGCTCAGACGAGTCGATATAACGCGGAATATTAAGGTTGTAATCGTTAGCGGCAATTTCATCAATTGGCACTAAGCGGCTAAAACGCTCAAGCTCTAAGCCTTTGTTAAACACATCGACAATTTTATGAATGTCTTGGCTGCGCAGGCGGTTTTTGTTGCCATCTTTGATAAAGCCTTTGCTGGCATCAATCATAAAGATTGGGCGACCTGATACAGTTGGTAGGTCTGCATCACCTTCGTTGAAATTAGTAACTGCTGCTTGCGCGTGCTCTTTATCAATTACGATAATACATGCAGGAATGCCCGTGCCGTAAAATAGGTTAGCAGGTAAACCAATAATGCCTTTGATGTAACCTTGTTTGATGAGGTTTTCACGAATTGTGGCTTCGGCATTACCACGGAATAACACACCATGCGGTAAGATCACCGCACCTTTACCTGTGCTTTTTAAGCTTTTGATAATGTGCAGTAAAAAGGTGTAGTCACCGTTTTTCTCTGGCGGAATGCCCCACGTAAAACGGTTGTATAAGTCGTTCTCTGGCGTTAAACCACTGGTCCAGTTTTTATTAGAAAATGGCGGGTTGGCAACCGAAAAATCAAATGTTTTTAATTGGTTAGGAGCATCTTTCCACTGTGGGTCGGCAAGTGTATTACCTTTCCATATCTTAGCTGTGGTGTTGTTATGCAAGATCATGTTCATACGGGCAAGTGCGCTGGTGGCATTATCATTCTCTTGTCCGTATAGGGTTAAACCACGCTCCGCTTGGTCGCTGGCTTTTAATAACAATGAACCTGAGCCGCAGGTTGGGTCGTATGCGGTGGCATCTTGTGGTGTGTCTTCTTTAATGCCGACCACTTTTGCCAAAATTTGAGATACCTCAGATGGTGTATAGAATTGGCCTTTAGATTTACCTGATTCTGTTGCGAAATGGCGCATTAGATATTCGTAAGCGTCACCCAATAAATCGTCACCGCCTGCGCGGTTAGATGATAAATCTAAGCCTTGGAAAATACCGACTAGCTTGGTTAGGCGGTCTACCATGTCTTTGCCTTTACCAAGCTTGTCTTCATCGTTGAAGTCGGCAACGTCTATCACGCCTTTAAGGTCATTTTCTTCAGCAAGGGCGGCAATGATCTTATTGATTTTATCGCCAATTTCTTTGTCGTTTTTGGCGGCTATCATGTCGTCATAGCTTGCGCCTTCTGGCACCACTATCATACCGTAGGGGTCGCCTTTGTATTTATCGCTAACGTACTTCATGAAGAGCATTGTCAAAACGTAGTCTTTATACTGGCTGGCATCCATACCGCCACGCAGTTCGTCACAGCTTGCCCATAATGATGAATATAGTTCTGTTTTTTTAATAGCCATGCGTAATCCTTAAAATCCGTATGCAAAAGACAGTTTTTGATACTGTCTAATATAATATTTATTATCAATAAGTTGAAGGGGACTTGTCGGCATTAAATCAGGCCTTCAATTGCTGTTGTTTGTATCTTGTGCAAAGCGATTTTTAACGATTCAATTTCTCTGTTTTTCAATGTGATTTTTTCATGTGCTTCACTCATAATCTCTTGCTGCTCTTTGGTAAACGCAGGGACTATCATTGAGCTGAGATCTTTACTTGATAACATTAATGCTGTCGTTCCAGTAGCAAGTGAATTTAATTGAATTTTACCGTAATTAGATGATAAGTATTGAAAGAGTGAATTTGAGGACATTCGCCGACACAATGGTTTTACTCTTAATATGGCAAAAGCCTGATTAACAATTGCACTTTCATCGAATCCCTCTGGTACGAATCCAACCTTTCCAACAGCACCACGGCAAACAACTAATACATCATGTGCTTGAATTAATTGTTTTTGCGCTCGTTTATTGTGAGCTGGAGAGACTTTTATTTTTTTGCCGTCACCAGTTAAGTGATTAATTTCATTCAAATCTGAAAGTCCATATTCATAATATTCAGCAACACCATTTTCATCGTGGTTAATGGCTTGTGGCCGAATAATATCGACAACTTCATTTAATTTTACTTGCTTAAACTTTGACATGAAATTGTCAAGCTTAATGTCTTCATCTGACCTTACATAGCGAGCTGGCGAAAGATTATATTCGTTTTCTTCAATTTCACTATCAGACGCAAAAGCGACGTGTTTGTCATCTCGCTCATCCCAAAATAAGTTAGCGATTTGCTCTGGATCTTTTAGCTGGTTTTTTGTTTTAGATATTTGGTCAATAAAGTCATCACCACTGGCATCTATAAATTTCACAGGATTAAATTTACTTCTTCGTTTGTCGAGAATTATCACATTTATAGACAATTTTGTACCTGATAGTAATCCAGACGGTAAAGCAATTATGCAGTCGAGCCAACCTTTTTCTAATATGTCTTGCTTAAATTGTTTTTCACCCGCCGCTGTCCTAAAGAGAAATCCATCTGATACAAAGCAAACTACCCTTTTTTCAGTATGCGCTAGCATGTGTCGCAAGTAATAAACTTCGGCCATAAGCGACTTTTCAGGAAAGCGGTTCCAAATATCTGTAATTTTTAAGTCGTTTACTCTGACATTAAAAGGTGGCATAGCTAATGCGCTATCGAATTGTTTTAGTCCACCTTCGCCAATTAGTTTAGGATCAACAATAGGGTCTGTGGTTTTTACATCAACCGTCCTATCGAGCAGAGCGTTTTGAATTTTGATGTAGACAGCATCCAATGTCACTGGAGTTTCTGTTGTAGAAGATGACGATTCGGGTAAACAAAACGAGAATTCGCCACTTCTTCCAAATGGACAATAAACATTGCCATTTGCATTTCCCAAGAGATTTACTCCAAGGTTACAAATGGACTCTGGAATATTGAAAGATGTTTTCGAATTCTCTCCTAGTTCTTTTAGTGCTTTTGCCATGTCAATATTATTAATCACATTAGTAGACACTAAGCTATTAAGTTGGGATAAAAAGTCGTTAAGCTCTGAATTAAGATTTGCATGATTATCTTTGCACATTGCAAGCGGCTCACTGAGGTTTAACGCTTTATTGAGTGCGATATTTAAATCTGAAAATGTTGTTTGGCCTTTGAACTCTTTACCGTCTGGAATTCGACCTGACTTAGACAGGTAAATAAAAGCAAAGCAACCTCCGATGAATTCGATGCTTCGATGATCATTTAAACTTAGCCATATCCAATTTCGAGTGCTATCTAGTAGTTTAAAAATTGATGGGTGCATGATGAACTCCTTAGTAGTTGCGTTTAGCACGTGAGTTTAAATAGCCGCAAGTGATGATCACGCCATCCATGTCTGATTTAACAAAGTAGGGCATATGTTTTTTGCAAAGAGCATCAATAACTTGTTTAAGTGTTCTTATCTTTTTCTTCCAAACTTTTTTCCCTAAGATCTTTGGTTCTAACCCATTTAAGCTTTGCAATGCTTCTTTTAGAACTGATATGTAATAGTTGATATTACTGCAAGAGAAGGTTACGAGCGTTGTACCGCCTTTTTGAGGAATTTGGATGCCTAAGCCTTCGATCAACGCTAGCTTATCTTTAGAAAATGCGCGTTGTTGACAGCGCTGTTCGGCATGGGTTGAAAGTAAAATGTCCATTACTTAGACCTTACATTTATGTTGAGAAGCGATAGAACATATATAGCATCGCTAGAAATCAGTGTTTTATTACAGCTGTGTCTTCTTATTGGCTTTGCCATATATTTCTCCTTAAGTTGATGAGTAAATATTAGAACCAGATAATTATTATGTCAACATTAAAATAATAATAAGTGAAAAATTATTTTAATTTGTTTGTTTTGGGTTTTTCTCGGTTTTTAGATTTTTTGTGTTCGTGAAGGGTGCACACGCTAAATTAAAAAGCTAAATCACATGAAGGTACAAATCAAAAGAAAAAGGAGTCTTTAAGAGATTTTGTCAACAGAGATTAGTCCCCTAAGACTTTTATAGTATTAATTGAGGAAGCGGGCAAAACCCCACCCTATAAAGATCTTGAATTGACAATCATTAGTTCTGTGATACGCCTTGCTCTCTCTCGTGAAAAGCGGTCCAATTTTATGTTTTTATAGAAATAGAAAAAATGTTGTTTTGTTTTTTTGATTTCTGTTAAGTCGTCGTGTTGACAACTGATTCTGAGGTGTTTTTATAGATTATTAGTTTTACTAATAACGTTACCAATACCGTTGATTTTTTATTGCCAGAAGATTTCTCCTGCCTATTTTAGAAAAGGAAGGAGGCATAATTATGCAATATGAAACACTTGATAACGGGTTTATTAAAGTTACTGGACAGCCAGTAATCACACCCTACACATTAAACAGAGTAAAAAAGTGGGAACACCGTGTTTTAACACTTGGCACGTACATTCCTTTTTTAAAAGCAAAAACAACAGCGACCTCTGGCAAAGGTAGCAAAGTACTAAACCCTTGTTCCAATGAAACGCATGAAACGTTATCAATTACAGAAACAACAGTACTTCGAGTTTTATCCTTTTTACCCAATGTATTAGAAATTCGAACTCAATATCCACTGCTGCCATTGATGAGTACGGTGGAAATAGCTAGAGACATGGGTATCCGCCATCCAAGCTTTAAGCCTTACGGAAAAAACACACGAAAAGAACTAAAAGTGTTACAAGCCGTTGTTATGACCACTGACTTTTACATTGATTATTATGATTCTGACGGTGTGTGCAGACAGTGCGCTCTGTCACTTAAGCAGGTGGATGAGGAAGGCAACTTTTCTGATAAGGAAAAAAGAGACGTTCGCATTAGAGAAAAGCTAGCGCTTGAATGTGAATATTGGGTCCGTGATGATGTTGAATGGCGTCTCATTACTACAGCGATGACCTTCTTTCAAAAGCACTTCGTTCGAAACCTACTTGAAGCTGAAGTTCATAGCGAAAAAGAATTTGATTCGCAGGTGTTATCACTAATAGAAAAGTCTTTATGTGAGATCCTTAAAAAGTGCCCCAGCATGCCCTTTACTAGTGCGCTATCCAATGTATCTGACTCCCTAAATATGAGGAGAGGTACGATTCGTTCTGCTTTTTGGAAGCTTATGTGGGATCAAAGATTACCTATCGATATATCAAAGGAAATTATTTTTAATCAACCATTACCTCAGGGGGATTCAATATGGATCTGGCAGTAAATAAGGTTTTGGTTGCACCCAAAATTAATTCTAGAGATGAATATCAGGCGATGTTTACAATCGTCTCATATCGTTTTGGTAGTGATGAGGTTGTTCTTATTCAACAAGATCGAAAATCACCAAAGAAGCCCTTTGTGCATGTTGTTGGTCAACCTCTTGAGTATAGATACAACGGAGAGAGGCACCTAATACGCTGGAGTCTTTTTAAGTGCGAAAGATACGATTTTCTAAATGCTTCACATATCTCTAGTTATCAAGAGCTATCTATTCAACATAATGAAACAACAAAAGCACTTAAGAAAAAGAACGAACGCAAACATGTACTCGATGCAAAAATAGACAAACGACTGCAAATAGTTGATGCATTTGAGCAATTTGAACAAAGAAAAAAAGCTTACTTCGAGGGTAAGTGGCCCCAAAAAAACCTCAAAGAGTTTGCAAAAAGTTTAGGGACAAATGCGGATTATGTCGGCGATACATTGGCTTTATTTTATGCATTTGGACAAACCAGAGAGTCATTAATACCGCTTACTTTTAACTGTGGAACTAACCCAACGATACCACAAAACACAAAGCATGCCCGGGATGTATATAAAACAGTGCGTGGGCGAAAAAGAAAGTCATATGTGGAATTGCAACGCCCTAGAAACCTTGAAGATACTGCTAGAGTTAAGGATTTTTATAAAAACGTTTTACCGGAAATTAAGTATTATTCATTTGCTAATTTGTGGAGTCAGTTTAATGCTGAATATGCAACGAACATAATTTATGACGATGGATATTCAAGGAAATTTTTTGACTATGACCCGGACCGTTATCTAACTTACCAACAATTTAACACGGTTCTAAAAAAAGTTGTTAATTCGAAAGCGAAATTTGATGCGATAAAAAGAGGTTCAAAAGCATTTCGAAATGACCGAAAAGTTTTAAAAAGCTCCGTACTTAAACATGTAGTCGGGCCAAGTCATATGTATGAAATTGACGCAACTGTTTTAGACGTTCACTTGGTTTCAAAATTCTGTACAGATGAAGTCCTCCCTATAGGCCGTCCTATTTTATACACGGTAGTAGATGTTGCTACCACTGCTATTGTAGGTTTCCACCTTGCCTTAGACGGGCCAAACGCTGAAGCCGTGACACTGGCATTATTTAATGCCATGACAAATAAAGAAGAGTTTTGTAAACGATGGGGATATCCATATCAACAAGGGGACTGGCCTTGTCATCATGTCTGCAAAACGTTAGTAATAGATAGGGGCACTGAATACCTTGATAATGTAATGGCAAGGTTAATAAAAGCTAAGGTTGGTTTAACTCATGTTGATATTACCGAAGCGTATATCGGTAGAGCGAAGGGAACAGTAGAGAGTTTATTTAATAAATTAAATGTCAAATGCATACATGCGTTGCCCGGTGCAGTTTTAAAAACGCGCGAAAAAGCTCAGAAACATTCATCACAATCAGCCATTCTTACTATTGATGATGTTTATTACACACTGATAGATGAAATTATCTCACACAACCATAAAACGGTAGTTAAAAACAAACGTACTCAAGAACATGTAGCCAATAATATCGAACCGACACCAATGGCACTATGGGATTGGGGACTAAATGAATTGATGGACGGTGGAACAGAAGTTGAACCGACCGAATTAATGACCGCTTTATTGCCTAGACAAAAAGCCAACGTTACTAGACATGGCATAGAGTTACAGCGCAAAAAAATCACTTACCAAACAGATAATAAAAAATTTGAAGACCTACGCCAAGAAATCGTAATTGATAGAGACCGATCTGACTATGAAATTGAAGTCATGGTTTTACCCTCTTGGAATCAAACAGTTTGGTTCAAAAATGGTAATGGCAAGGACTGCATTGTTTCATTTGATGTTGCAGATTCTAACATTCGATTGGCGAATCTTCACTTCGAAGAAGCTTATGCCATTTTGGAGAATGAATCTGTATTTACGTCGGCATTAACTTACGAACGAGGTGTCGATGATGCTGTGCGTGTACGTGAGAGAAATGAAAGAATTTTTAAAAATCGAATTCGTTTACACGGATTGAAACGTTCTGAAGGAAAGTCTGCTGTAAAAGGTACAAGAGACAACAGGAAAGTGGACATCTACGACATGAGCAAAAACCATTCAAGCGTTGTATCTGAGGCTATTGATGCAACACCTACTCAAACCCAACTTAAACTAATATAGAAAGATTTACATGATGATTAAACCGAGAAGACCAAAAGCAAAAGAAGCGAACCCATTAATAGCAAAATTAAACTTTATTAGATCAAGAGTAAAATTTGATTCAAAAATAGAGGAGCGTCAAGACAAAAGATTCGATTTGTCAGAAGAAAGCTTAACTGAACTGAAGTCGATATTAGAAAGCGAATTTTTTGCACCTAATGATACGACTTGGCGGATCTACTCGAAAATGTGTGAAATGTTAGAGATTGGGTATCGGTACAAAAATATTCAATTCCCAGAATATTACGCTGAAATGAACAAAGAAATGTTCGAAGGAGCCTCTAAAGATGGTGGTGTTGATTCATCTAGGGATGTTGAGTTAGGAGGATCAATTATAGGACCAAGTGGGATTGGGAAAACAACAACCATTGCTCGCGTGCTCGAACTATTCCCAAAATCTGTCCTTCACCCAGCAATAAACACTGCCTATCAACGACCATTTTTACAAATTCCTTTTTTAATTTCTGAGGTAAATGGGCGATCAGCGAAATCAGTAATGATTGGCTTATTAGCTGATTTAGGAGAGAAGACAGGGATTGATGAATATAAAAATTATACGGATAGACAGAGCGAAAATACGCTTTTAAAGGCATTAAAAGCTGGATGTTGGCAATTTGGGGTTGGGTTAATAATTCTAGATGAGTCGCAGACGTTCATTACTGAAAGTGGCAAACAGCAGGGAAGTGATAGTCCTAACGCTAAGTTTTTGCAACGTATCTATATTGATTTGAAATTACCAATTCTGCTATTAGGAACACCTGAGCTAGATGATTTTTTAAGTTGTAATTCGCATACGTTCCGACGATATAAGAAAAACGTAAATATTAAACTCAGAAACCACCCTGAAAATTCTGAATATTGGAACACACTAGTCGTAGATATTATTCAAAACTTTGTGTTTTTTAGTGAAGTTGAAGTAACTGATAAGCATTTGAAAACTATTTATACATATACCGTTGGCAATTTCAGTATATTAAAAATGTTTATTAATGAAATGATCGAGTTAGTGCGATCTAAAAATGTTAAACAAATTACAGACTCATTGATCGATGAGGTTTATGAAAGCATACGCAGCACAGTCAATGGCTTAACTCGAATGCATTTAAAACCAGCGGACGAAAAGGTTAAGACAAAGCAACCACCGAGAAAACCTCGTAATTCACAGAGCAAAACTGCCTCTGCGAATTTAAAGCCTGAATCGAATTCCAAGGCTAATAATGACATTGCGAAAAGAGCGGCGCTAGATGGAAAATCCGCACATGATTTATTTAGGAAGAAATGATCATGGCTGAGCATATTGTTGACATATACGCTAATCAAATCCCAATACTTCCGGGAGAGTATCTTCCCGGTTACATTTCTAGATTAAGCCACATGATGCCGGGCACTGACAAAAACGCCTTGATGTCATTTAGTGGTTCAACGCAATTGGGCCGTTTACATCAAGTGTTTCCTCGTGTGGTTTCATGTTTTGCTTACCGTGAAACTGAAATTGGTCGCAGTGGTGCGTTGTTAAAAGAGCATATGGGTTCGCGTTTATGGCGAGGCTTTATGGATGAGACTCGCTTTAAATCTCACATCAAGCATGTAGAGACTCGTACCAAATCCAAAAAGAGCATATTTATAGGTGAGGAGTTGATTAGCTCGCTCAAACCAATGAAGTTTTGTAATAGCTGTGCGCAATTAGATCGTATTACTTTTGGAGTTGCATATTGGCACGCAACACATCAATTAACATCTGTATTCAATTGTCACGAACATAACGAACCGTTGCAAACGTTTCATCTATCTCATCTGGAAACACTTTTAGATTACCCAGCTATTGCAGAGCAAGTCGTGGCAAATTCTACGAAGCCAGATTCAACTCCTTTAAAGAAATGGATACAACGCACGTCAGAGCAGTTTATGGCACAACCAACAGTTGACAATCGTTTATGGGTAAAGGATTTACAAAACTCTATGTTCCAAGCTTCAAAGGCTAAAACATCAGGTGGTCAAACAAAAGTGAATCGGGAGTTAGGAAGTGAATGGAAACGTTTTTTACGAAGTTCGTTAAATGAACTTTGCCCACAGAATAATTCATATTTTGCGGTATCAGAAAAAAATCAGTTTGGGTTTACTCAGCAAATTCAAGAAGGTGTTGAGGTAGCAAATCCGTATATTTTTCTTCTTGCATTAAAGTTTACGGAAGACTCGACGGGGTTTAAGGTGTCATGACCTGCTATTTCTTTCCGCCAATATTCCCAGACGAAACCATATATTCGTATTTGTCTCGTTTGCACATATATAGCGCGGAGACTAATCATAGAGTTACTGCTCAAAAAAGACTTGCTAAGTTTGGTATGTCGATAGATCAAAAACTGCCATTAGGTCTGTCTTATATATCTGAATATACTGAACTTCCAGTTGAGCATTTACTTTTAGAGCACACATTTTATCCTATTTTTGCAGCCTTTTGCGCGAAACCACAAGCGTTGCGTAATGCGATGATATCCAACGAAGGGCGTTCAATTGCAAACTTATCAAATGTTAGCCAAGCTGGCTTGCAACCACTTTCTGGGCATAAGTATTGCCCAGATTGCTTAGAAGACGACGTAAGTGTTTACGGTGTTGCATATTGGCACTTAGAGCATCAAATGACAGGTGTTACATGTTGTTTAAAGCACGACATTCAACTCCGCATACAAAAATTAAAGCCTCGTAAATTTCACTTACCACCGCAACAAGACGTCCTTTCCCGAAGAGTAGCTTCTGCTGATGAAATTAAGCTTTCGGATCTAATCATTCGATATAACCGCTTTTGTAAACCTAATAGTGATGAAAGTGACGAGGTTTATGCATCAGATTTAATGGCTTTGCTTAGATCAAAACATCGAACCAAAGGAAGTTATGTTGATATGGAGAGTTTGATGTACGAGTTGGGCCGTTTATCGTATGCCTTGTTTGATACGGCTATTTTGAGTGAACATGTCACTAGAAATATTCTTCATAAAAAGATCTATTTTTGCCACCCTCTTAAATATATTTTTCTAAGTTATGTAGTAGAAAGCATGAGCTTTGAAACTGCTTCCGAACCCAATAAGAAACTTAATCTTAGGGATAGACCAAATGAAGATAGGCAACGTTGCATTGCTTTATTATTACAAACAGATTGTTCACTACGAGAAATATCAAGACGAGTAAAAAGAAGCGTCATTTTTGTTAAAACAATAGCGAGTCAAATTGGAGCATATTTTCAGCGGAGAACTCAATTTATAACACCAGACATCATTTTTCGAGTGACTGAAAGTGCCCAAATTGGCGAGCACAGAAAACAAATAGCAAAGAGAGAGAGTATTTCAGTTGGTGCAGTAGAGCAAATTATTCAAAGTGTTCCGGGTTTGCCTGAAAAAAGGAAACTAATAAGATTTGACCAACGGCGATCAATGGCAAGAGCTTCGATAGAAAATGCAATCGAATCATCCCCATCGATTACCAGAGGTAAAATTAAGAAAGCTTGCGGGGCC
>PJEL010001374.1_pt1 | contig 24934 bp, 16 predicted proteins | sample 1853271 | NCBI WGS metagenome assembly PJEL01 (sample SAMN08108733, study PRJNA415343) | Invertebrate metagenome, whole genome shotgun sequencing project. | host: Globobulimina | place: Sweden: Gullmar Fjord | collected 2015-08
TCCTCACAGAAAGGTCATTGTATCGGTGGATGGTGGTCTCAGTGTCTCTCTTCCATGCCCTGGGGCAAGGCCTTGCTTGCTTGCTTGCTTGCTTGCTTGCTTGCTTGCTTGCTTGGCCAATGGGATGACCTGGCACCATCATGATTCTGATGTAGGACCGTTTCTTACAGTCGTCAACACACAGATCATGTACTCTTTATGTTGATAGATAGTCAGCCAATCGGTCAGTACTCCATTCGGTATATATATTCGGTATATTCTTAAGAATAGGAAGCATCCTTGGATGATTGTGTTCAATCCATGGATTGGCCATATGCCAGGTGGCATGCAGTCACTTTAACAAGTGAAGTCCATCATTGAAATATCCCAAAGAGTTTCTTACAACATTGTCATCATATTGGTACATAAAATACAGGTTGTGTATTGTATCTGTTGGTACAAGAAAATTGAAACAAGATTACCATGTGAGGGGTAAGATTTGTGGTTGAGCCCTTTGTTGCAGGGCGCACTGTTCCTTGGCTGTTGCCATACTATACACGTTGGATTTCATTGGGACCTCCCTCAGGACGTGGAGTAATTTGTCTACATAGATTGCGTTTTCAAGATCTCTATACCCAGCAAGATCTTTGCACCTCTGCAACTCTGTTTTCGCCTGATCAAACCTGCCAGTGTGACAGAGGAGGACACCAAGGTCCCTCCTAGCTTCAGCTTCACAAAGATTTCCTCTAGCAGCATCAGTTCTTGAAGACATATCGTCTGTATGTAAAAGAACAAGTCGTTCACATGATGCTAATGCCCTCCGAATGTCTCCAGCCCCAGGCGATGTCCATACACCTCGTTCCAAGCGATGGACAGCAGCCCTGGCGATAGCTTGTTCCTCTGCAGAAGCACCATCAAGGAATGTTTTGGCTGCACCAACGAACCCACCTCCACTTGGATCATTACTTGACCACTGAAATGGCCAGTAAGATCGTTTCAAATGCGTTACCAGCAGTCTGAGTGCATCAAAACTGCAACAGTTCATCTTCTGGTGGATACCATCCACCTGTTCAACATCTGGGAGACCCCGAGAGGACACGGATACTTTGTGGAAATGTGAAAGAGTCCCATGTTCAAGGAGTCTCTGGATAATATCAGATACAATAATCGACAAGCATGCAGGGAGACCTTGCTTCCTGGCCAACACAGAATGCAGATAGGCAACAGAGGGGCTTTCCCACACACCAGGATGATCCACAATGCTATTGAGAGGGATGCTACTCCGTGTATTATAGGTGCTTACCCACGGTTTGAAACTTGCAGGAGAATCTGCGAACAAGAAATCTTGAAGTAATTCAATCTTGTCAGAATCCTCAAAGCTGGAATTTGATTCCAGAGCAAGGGAACCCAACCACACTTCAAAATCATTCGTCAGTTTCTCCAACCTCTTCGAGTATGCTTCCACTGGGAATTTCACCGAGCTATGAGAAATCAAAGCATCATCTTCCGCAGCAACAAGTAAGGACAGTTCCGTCAGACTTGCCGTGGATTCTCCCTTTTCCAACTCTGCCAGAAACCTCAACCGAAACTCAGACCAATGTTCGAGACTCATGTCTCTCCTCTGATACCTTGGATCTTTCTCTGTATCTCTAAATTCATATAATTCTCTTTTATTTGGGTGTTCAGCTCGAGGGCAGATGCATGACACCTTATGACGTGATCCCGAAAATGGTTGTCCAAACGACACGAGATGACTCGACCTCGCCATATACATCCTGTCATATATATATCGTACGAAAATATTCCTGTGTATGTTTTATTACAACATGAGGAAGAATAAAGACTGTCGGTTATTGTCGCTCTTGTTGTTTCTTGGGAAATTCTGCTTCCTCGCTTTCCAACGCTTGAAACGAGATTGACTGTACTTTATACATCAACTGATAGGTCAGATGTCTACCCATGGCCCTTTGAATCTTACACACTGGTGGAAGTGGTCTCTTGTCCAATACTGCTGCGATTTGGGAGGTTGGATCATTCACATCCCCTCCAGCTGCGAGGGCAGACCTGCCTTGAGGATTTTCTGGTACCACATACTGGAGAGACTTTTTCAAATGACTTGTAAAGCTTGTCGAGAGATCCTGGGCTTTTTTCGCCATGGATCCGGTAGCAGATTGGCATTCACAATACAATAGACTCTCAATCATCGCAGACCATAACCGGCGCATGGTTTGTGGCCCAGGATCTGCAAGGTCAATCACAGGGGGCACTTTGATCAATGGAGGGTCATCAGAGGAAGAAAACAAGACACCATTCGCATCACTCGTCGCACTATGTACAGACACGTCGGTATCCCAGTGTCCCTCTATCCGTGCCAATGTATGCATCCCATCTCCCAGGAGAGTCTTGACATCTCCTTTTACGTATTCATCTCTCCAGGGCTTGAACCGCAATTCAGTCTGCAATCCTGTTGCATTACACGAGATTTCCACCGTTCCTTCCAAGTCAATAGGACACTTTTCAGATAATGGATCACATAGTATAACGGAAGGGAAACCAAAGACGTATTCCTCGTCGTGACGAGGATAGTACACCTTGCTCTGTCCTTGCAATGCAATCACAACGTATGCCTGACCTCCACCTCCACCAATGATTCCACCCTCCTTCTTCACCCTCACCTGCGCTTTTGGCACTATATGTGTGTGCCATGTTCCAATATCCGCATGACCGCCTTTTTCATACGTCTTTGATGGTATAGCTGCTTCTACAGGGTCATAGGCACACAGTTCCTGCAGATATGTCCTCGTGTGATCCCCTCTATACAACTCCCCAGTCAATTCTCGGTGAGACAAGTAGTGCTCTCCCAACACGACTGAAGGAACATCCTGAAATCTTTTCCCAGGCTTGACAATTTGAGACAGAAACGTCAATACCATGCGTGTCACAGCAAGCATCCGTTCTAAAGAGTCTGGTGACTTTTCTGATTTCAACAACAACTTACTCAGCGATGTATGTACATCCTGCTGTTGCTGTGTTATCTGTAGACCAATAGGAAGGTTTTTACCTGCATGTTTGATGTTTTGACCACCAGAAGCAATCATGACTGTATCCTTGTTGTTTGTTTGTGGAACCAATGTCTTTTCCCCTGTATTATCTTTACATCAGAGACGAATACAGCGTCCTCGTATGGTATTTTTATGATATATCAAATAGAATTTGATATGTAATAAAGTGTAATTATCGTTTATCGTAAAGCTAAAATGAGGGATTTTCTTTGGTCAAACCCCAAAAAAAAGTTATACAGTATCTCATCGATCTACCCATGCTCTATTGAATATCGTATCCACTCGTGTTGCTATTGTAGTATTTGATTAAAAATACAAAGATATCTGTAGCTGCCTGTTCAAAAGAAGGGTCTTTCACATTGGATAGGCAGTGGTCCTTGCTCAGGCCCTGACTGACTGACTGACTAACATAGACCACTTTTGGTATCATAGCACGTGCTATACACCCTTTGCTGATATACTGTAGTAGGCCAGAGTGAAAGAAGGTACCTTGATATAGCGATGGTTGCACAAAAATCACCTTGGGTGTTTCAACCTAAAACATTGAGCTCATTGGAGGAAGCGTCGATGGCTGATGGCATTATCAAACTTGTGCTGTTTCATCCTGCTGGTACTGGAGCAACCATATACCATGGTTGGATGGATTTCCTTGACAAGGCATTCCATGCATCACCACTCGTGAATGAGTATACACTCGAAGTGTATTCAATGGAATTGCCTGGAAGAGGTATGAGGACGAAAGAGGCTCTACTGACAACCATGCAAGATGCTGTTCAGGGAGCTACAGATGCCATCATGGATGTGGTCCTTCCTTGCACAGTACAGGGACAAAAATCAACGAAGAAGACTCATCTGGTAGTCATGGGACATTCCTTGGGAGGATGGATTGCGTTCGAAGTTGTTCGTGAGATCCAGAGGAGATGTGGTTCAGATGATGGTTCCCTGCTCTGTTTGATTGTGTCTGCAATCAGATCTCCGACACTTGCTGGCGTGGAACATGATATTGATACGACAGCCATGCATACATTGAATTATGATGAATTTTGGGAGGTGATGGAGCGGCGGTATGGAAAGAATCCAGATCTAGAACACCCTAGCATTCGCAAGTTCATCTATCCAGTCTTGAAAGCTGATTTTACTATTTCAGAGACATATACTGGGGGTGATCTGGTCCAATCTCTGCCACTATTTGTATCTGGTGGTACGAGTGATGTGAGGTATACAGAGGATATGTTGGCTGCCTGGTCGGCATGCTCGACGTCTGATATTTTCCAGCTGGAGATGTTCCCAGGTGGTCATAGTTATTTATTTCCAAACAGGGATGAAAAGGAATGCCAGCATTGTCTCTTTGTGTTGGAATGTATACAAGCCTCATTAGCACAACAGCAACAACCTAACAATGCCAAACAACAACAACAACAAGAAGAAGAAGAAGAAGATGTCACCAAGAGTATCCCTGCTCCAATAAGTGATGAGGAGACATCTATAGTTTGCCATCCTCCTGAAACAGCAACCATGTCCTTGTCAAGTGTGTCCAGGGCAGAGAGTAGTACTATGACACCATCACTTGAAGAGGATGAGAAGATGCAGAAACCTACATGGAATTGTTCCTCAGCCCTGGTAAACTCTTGTACTATCTCTTGACTTGAAAGATCAAGCAACAGGTTGGTTTCAGAGTTTGCGGCAACTCTTCCATTTCATTCGCATCCATTGTAAATTTTATATTTCAAAACGACGAGCATCAGAAGTTGTCGAATCGTATAGCATCGTGAAAACGCTCAAGGGTTAAATGGCATATTTCTAATTTCAGTCAACATGACATGTCACGGCCACGCATTCTTTCATCGATGGATGATTCTTCTGATGATCATTATTAACGTACAATGTGAGGATACGTGGTTGTCGAGGTTCTCTGGAGAGGAAGTGGACCAAAGTCGACTAGTTGATCATATTGAGACCTTGTCAAAGATGAGTGATGATGATTTTCCTGCCGTGACGAGGGTCTTGTTTACGGATAAGGATGTTATGGCTCGTCGATACATCATATCTTTGATGGAAGAGGTTGGATTGGATGTTCAATATGATGGTATGGGGAGTATTGTAGGTACCTGGTCTGTGCAAGGTTCTGTGCAAGATTCTGCTGTGATGACTGGGTCACATTGTGATGCAATTCCTCTTGCGGGAGCGTATGATGGGACTGTAGGTGTTCTTGGGGGTATTGAAGCTGTTCGAGTGCTGAAAAAGGCTGGGTTTGTACCGTATCATCCAATTCAAGTCATCATGTTTACCTCTGAGGAACCAACCAGGTTTGGATTGAGTTGTATTTCCAGTAGAGTCATGGCAGGTGCATTGAATGGTACGTTTCTGTCTTCTCTGAGAGATGCAGATGGTGTGTCATTTCTTCAAGCTGCATCCAAGGCTGGATATGTGTTAGAAGGGGTGGTGTCTGAGGATGATGTGGTTCGGAATGCGTCATCGTATGCCATCTCCTCATTTGTAGAGTTGCATATTGAGCAGGGTCCGGAGTTGGAACGTTCCAAGACGGATATAGGAGTAGTAACATCTATAGCAGCTCCTTCTGCATTTCGTGTTAGATTTGAGGGCCAAGGTGGGCATGCAGGGGCTCTGTTGATGCCAGACAGGCATGATGCTGCATTGGCTGCAGCAGAGCTTGCACTGGAAGTGGAGCGCGCTGTGCTTGATACAGGGTCTGTGGATATAGTAGGAACTACTGGATCATGGAGTATACTTCCAGGAGCTATTAACAGTGTTCCGAGGGTTGCCGAGCTGGAGATTGATATTCGTGATACACAAGCGGATAGACGAGATGGGGTGATTTCCCGAGTCAAAAAGGCTGCCGAGTCGATTGCCAAGCGTCGAGGGGTGGACTTGAATTTTCAAACCCTGAGTGTAGATTCACCAGCAACTTCCAGTCCATTGATCGTCGATACTATCAATGCAGCAGCGACACATTTTAATCTTACAGCATCAAACATGGTCAGTAGAGCATACCACGATTCTCTTTTTATGGCCCAGGTGGCAAACATGGGCATGATCTTCATTCCATGTAAAGATGGAAAGAGTCATAGGCCAGATGAGTATGCATCTCCCAAGGATATTGCACAGGGGGTCAAAGTTTTGGCATACACATTGGCACGTTTGTCGAGTGATGGAAGACCAAATGTTACACAAAGAGATGAATTATGAATGAATTAAAGACATTGGTAAACACGTATGAGATATAACAAAAGACCACGTTTATTACGAATACTAACTTTTGACACCAAAGGATTCATTTATATTTCTCACGAGAGAAAACAACTGCTGCTCCTCTGCAGAGCCATACCACGCAGCTGTGCCTCCATACTCTGACGGTAAACACTCTAATGGCAGCAGCTCCTTCATGACACGTAGCGTGTCTTCTTTTTTGCACATGACAAATTTCTCTGCTGTTCTTGGATCAAGCATATTCTTCACGATACTATTCCACAGGTGACGTATCACTGGAGGCGCGTTGATTACAATACATTTTTCCAATCTCTCTGGATAGTATCGCTCAATCATGCTAATGATATTCATACCCAAACGAATGGCACTGATATTTCGCACGTGTTGAATCCGAAGACCCTCAAAATCATAGACTCGGATAAAACGACCTCCAGGATATGGACGAGGATCTACGTGGGTACAAAACCACTCCATGATCAACATGGAGTGATGTAAAACATCCTCCTGCCTCACACCTTGTCGGTGCCACTCTTTCATCGACTGATGAAACCTGCCCATAGAATCTACCATGACATAGGAACCATCTCCTGTCTTTCCCAATATCCCATGATGGTATATCGTCTTCAGAGTGAAGAAATGTGGATGGGGTGTTTCAAGGATATTCCCCTGGTGACACCGAAAAGAGACGCGGTCCTCCATTCGACGTTGTGCCTCTTTTTCATCCCCTTTCGTCGCTACCAGGAATCGTGCATACTCTTTTTGAAGACATAATTGATCTTGATCATTCTCCTCTTCTTTATTGCATTGTTTGAGGGCATGAGACACAAGATTCGGTTTGTTCGGGTCCTCACGAGTCATTGAGCAAATCTTCTCTCCTTGCAACTCAAACAACAAACATGGATATCTTTAATGACATAGTTACGATTGGAATATATGAACAAAAATTCAAGAAAATTATACAATGGAATGTACTTGAAATCTATCCGATGCCAAGTAGCAAGGGGATCCGGATCCAGAGGAGCCTGCTCCTCTGGATTTTTGCTCAGACGCTCTTCTTGGACAACACACTTGAAATCCTTTTGAAATTTCCGGAATTACATTGTGGTACACCACACGCATTGTAGCTCTTTATGAAGAAAAGATTAAAGATTTCATTCGTATCCATTGTGGCAATTGTTCTATTGACGTACCACATCTCAAGGGAAGACTGCACGGCAGAAACTGAAACCTTTGTTCACTCGAATTCGAGTGAACGTTCAAACGTGGTCTCGCCTTTTGCATCCCATGAAACGATCGAAGAAAGAGACATAGTGGTGGTTCAATTTGTTAGTTCTTCAGCTGTCTCTGCATACACAGGGAATTTCGAACAAAACGAGGAAAAATTACTCTTGCATTTGAGCAAGGCAGCACTGCTTCTCTGTTCTCCAATATCAGATGTGCCAGATGTGCAGGAAAAAATCATCACGGCTCTCCATTGGACGCATGTTGCATCGTATTCTCATATCCATCAGTATACAAATGGTAGCATAGAAGAATATCTCAGCCCAAGAGGCACTCGTATTTTCTTCCAGGCAATGTATATACAACTTCCTCGAAAGGTTCTAGGTACCCATAAAATTGAACCATTCTGCGCGGGCAGGACATTTTCAATAGGGTATGCTTTGTTTAGTGGGGCAGTGTTTAGTCACCATATCCTTCAAATGCCCATCATAGATAAATTTAAGGTCTTTGTCAAAATGGATGCAGACCTTGTCTTCAAACATGATGTGTCATTTGACATTGGGCAAAAGATGATTAATCAAGGATGCCATGTTATGCATTCGGTGTTGGAAGCTGTGTGGTCGGGTTGTGAGGAGGGAAATTTAAAAGCAATACGAACTTTTGCCTCCTCTACAGGTGCCCATAAACCCAAATCAGATTCATATGAATGGTGTAATCAGGGCATGGAAGGTGAGAGCACAAGCTTCATCATCTATGGCAACTTTATGGGATACTCCCGGGATTTAATACAGCGCATACGACCTCTAGCCTCTTGGCTGTACTATGAATGGCCAGAGGGATATTTTATGAAAAGATGGGGTGATCAAGGACCATCCATTGCATTTGCGTGCTATGCTCTTGACATTCCAGACATTACAAATGATCAAAAAGTCTGTGATTTCAGTAAATTGAGGGATACAGAGTTTATGCATGGATGACAATCTAAGACCTGAACTTCAGGATGGGGTTTACTGTGAGGCCCATTCGTTCCTTGTGAGCATGTTTGTTGACTCACAATGTATCGACTCTCCGGCCTTGTCCATGCGGACGTATTACGATCTATCCCATCCGTTATTTCAGGAGCAGTGATAATCACAGTACATTAAAGTAAACAAGTTCAACACTAGGAGGGCAGCCATATTGTTGCATGTCTAGGGGGTAGATGCCTCACGTATGGTCAGGCCTCCACGAGGGCCTCCTGTTGCAAGAGCAAAGATTTCCTCTTCTTCCTTTGAATCGTACCAATTATCAATGCCATTCCCTCCATACGCTTTGGGTATCACATCATCGTCAATATCCTTCCGTAGAGCTGGGAGAATATTTTTGAATTTGCTAATGAGTGTAATTTTATTGGATGTCTGGGGATCCAACAGTGGCTTGGCAACAGACCATAGTGCTGCGAAGTACTTTGGACAGTTGACAACGTATGCTTTAGCCATTCTCTCTGGATAATACAGCTCCAGCACTTCCATCATTTCCTTGCCAAGTTGAACCGCCTCGTGATCCCCAACATCTGAAAGGTGAATCCCCTTCATGTCATATATTCGAATAAACTGTCCTCGTGGGAACTCGCTTGGCTCCAAAACTCGTGTGATCCATTCTATGACAAAGGTGAATTGCCTCATAACTTCTTCCTTGTGTTCAGGAATGATACCTTTTGCTCTCAAGGCAACCATGGTCTTTCGGAAACCACCCATTCCCTCTACAACAACAGGCAACCCATCTTTGGACCTGCCAATCACACTGTGCACGTAATGTTCCTTTAGATCCCTAAAATAGGGCATCTTTGAATCTAAAATTGAATCTACATTGTTCATCTGCCTCCACTCTGCGGTATCATACAATCTCTGCAATGCAAGCTCTCTATCACCACGACAGGCTTTGATATATCTCATAAACAAATCCACATTGATTGCCGGACTCATATCCCTCATTTCCTGTAATCGAAGGAGTTCTTCTGGTGATACTTTCAACTGAGCATCAGCCACCATTGACAGTGATTTTTCATCATCAAGAACCACTCCATTTTTGCCTCGCACCAGGGACTGCTGCAATGTAATACATCTTCTAAGCGACATTCTCTTTTGCAGGCGATCCTGATTTGATGTTTTTGATACTTCTACAAGGTGTGCAGATGTATACCACATCGCATACCGTTTAATCCAACGCCTGGTATACAAAAGCTTTATTCCAACAGAGAGATAGACACAGGTCAATGCAATCATGGACCTCTGTGAAAACCCAAAATACTCTAGTACCAGCATGAATATGGCAGCTCCTATACCAATCATCACCTCGGAGGGAACAGATGATATATGCGTCCGTATGGTTTGTTCACAGGCATCAGGCAGCCTCTCTGCTGAATATCTCAGGTCTACAGCATATCTGGAATGGAACAGTGCATTCTTCTCTTGACCATGGCGAGGATGTATCCGTACTATCTTTGTCGTACCACATGCCTTGGCCAATTCTCCAACTGGTATAGCCTTTGCACATGTGCCCATTGGACTGGACACCACAAAACCCACATCATCATCCCCCTGAACGACAACTTTTTCATTCACCTCTGGCATATCAGCAAGAATTGTATTCTTTCCGAGAAGTATCTGCTCTACTGTGGCAGTCATGGGAGGAAAAGGAAATCCATAATCCAAAAACTCCATAGAGTTGTTCAGCCTAGCAACAGCCTCTGAGATACTCTGAGCAATATCATGAGCATCTTCATTCGACGAAGCATGCAATCGGGCATGCAATATCATGGTATCTTCTACATCATGGTTCGATGTGGGTTTCTTCTCAGGTGTCTGTGACAGGGGAGAGAGTATCCCAAACACCTTGGCCACACCAACATCCTTCTTGGGCACACGAGAGTCACTCTGATGAACGGAAGCAAGGTATTCTATCACAACTGTGGATTCATCTACCATAATATCTTCACTGCAGTGATGCAATGGAACCGTATAATGAACCGGGTGGGATTCTTTTGAATCATGTTGCGGATCCAACAGAGCCAGTGCCTTTGATGTCAGTAGTAACAGTTTCGCATGCTCATCCGCATTATGATGATTTTCAGATGAAATGTGAGGAAATTTCGTAGCAACGTGTCGAATTCTAGATCCAAACCCTGGTGACTGCTTTTCTGTCTCAGTGTGCAAAGACCACACTTTTCGAATCAGGATGATCCGATCACCACCGTGATTATGATCTATTGTCATATTGTCATTACATTTGATTATTTAATGGATTAAACCCCTCTGTGTTTCTTTGTTTGTCAACCTCAAAGTAACCTTGCTTACTAGAGAGATCTGAGTCTGATCATTATTGCTGTACAGCAAGACATGTCTTGATTGTTTCTCTGGATACATACTACTTGTAGAATAGAATCATATACTTACTTACACTATTATTGAAATTTTCAATGGATACATCTACATGGAGGGAAAAAAAATATTCTGCTCATCTATGCCCAAATGGCCAATACCAAGAGGACAGCTGCTCCAATATAGAAGCACGTAAAGCATGCAATCTGAATAGATATACTAGACTGCCTCATCCACTTTGCATGGATACGGATGGAATTCATGTGATCCCCTAGTGAAAGATATATCAGTGCCCCAGCTGCAATGGAATCCAATATACCAGTTGTATACAGCATTGCTGGACTGCTGGGATCTAAAGACTCACGCACAGCGATACCTATGGCGATACCTGTGGGGGTTGTGATACTGTAAATTACTGCAAATAAGAGAACTAACTTGTTTCCGAGACCAGACTCTGCCGCCACCGATCCTAATGCAATGCCCTCTAGGAACTGATGGAATATAATAGCTATGAACAAGGCGACAAATTCCGAAGACGACGTCAATCCTAGGGATAAACCGATAACCAAGGAATGAACACAGATAGAAACCTCTGATATGATGATGTTGGACAAGAGGCGAGCTTTTGGAGTTGTCCTGTGATGATACCCCAACAATACCCTGGAATTGCAATCAGCATCCTTGCATGTAACATGCTTGTTACACTCTGCAGTAGACTCATTGCGCTCCATTTCATCTATATCGCTATCCTTCACCATTTGTGACACCAAGTCACTTCCGCCAAAGTATTCCTCGCCTTCTTCCTGCCCATCAAGTCCCATCCCCTCCAGTCCAGCATTTGGCATTGGAGTTGCCTCCACACCTTCAGCCTCTTCCCGTTCCTCCACAGGCTGTATAAACAAGTATAATATATAATCAATTGTCTGAAGGATAATAATAGTCAGGCAAGCGAACAAGAATGCCCAAGGGCCGTATCGACTCAACCAGCTTTCTGGCAAGCAGGAACTTGTCAAATTTTCATTGGCAGAATACAGCATGTGAACAAACGCCGTTGCCAACATTACTCCACTTCCAGCAAAAGAACCCAATCGAATAGCCATGACAATCCATGGATGTCGTTTAATAGCCAACAAGAGAGGGAAACCGGCCCCCATGAAGGACACGACCCACAGAACAAAGACACTCACGATGGCCAGTGTCAGGTTGTAACTATCGTGACCCTCTTCTTCTTCTTCTTCTTCATGATCATGCGCTTCTTCACCCTCGTGAACCTCTTCTCCAGCTACAGACGTTTCTCGTACACAGTCTCCCCCGTGCATTGCAGAAGCGTTGACGACGCCATGCTTTGACAGGAGGAGGTGTATCAGCACCACAAAAAGTATCTGACGTATCCAAGACATGCTTTTTTATATTTATTTTGTACTGTAGTCAACGCATGGTTTTTGAATCTGTAGTAGGATGCCAGCACGCACGTGCCACGTGCGTTTTCATTTTTTTTACAAAATCCAGATGAAACCATTCAATTGAATTCCCATACATTGGCCTTGTGTTGTTGACACTATTCATTACAGCAACAATACGTATACAAATGAAATCTACCAATGAAACAGTTTACACAGGCATTGCTCTGCGCATGTATGTATATACCAGTCAGTCAGTAAGTAAAAAGTCAATCATGGATTGACATTACCAGGTCCTGGGGGAGCAGGGAATGCAGGATCTTTCAGGGATTTTGCTCGAGGGTCTGTAAACATGCCACGAGGTGTAATCACTGGAGGTTTTGAGATACATCCTGCTCTATAGATGATCACATTGGCCAAGGAGCATGCACGAACAGCTGCAGACAAGTTTAGGGATGATGGGTTGTGACCCTGTTTAATCATCTCTCCTGCTACCTGAGCCATATTGTTTACCATACTCGACATGTTCTTCATGTGATGTTGCTGCGTCTGCATATAATACTTGTTGAGACCTACGAGACCTTGCAGTGTATGTCGTTGTTGGCACAAGGCAGCTGACCCTGCACTCATAGTATTGTGCACCCTCTGAATATCCACCCGTGTCCCCGAGTCCCTCAACGAGGACGGTGCCATGGAAGTATGGTGGTGGAGGTTTCCCATCTTGTATGGTTGCATACGATGTGGCATCATTATTGATTTCCTCCTTGTGAGATTCTGCTTCCGCCCATGGGTTGTCCCCATTGTGCTCTTTTCAAGGGCATCCTTCTCCCGAGTCTCTGATTGAGTATTACTACCTTGCTTACTCTGTGCCTCAGAATCCATTATTGGAACTTGTCGAAGTACATCCATATCACACATTATATCCAGATCCTGCCCTTTTGACAAGGAATTTATTGATTGTAGTGATGATCCAGGTGATGCTGCCAGTGCTGATGGGTTCCGTGCCCTCAGCTCAGCATACACACTGCTTCCATCACCTATGAGATTACTTCTAGAACCTATAGATCCCTGTGTACCTACCACGTGCTTTTGATTGCCATCATCTTGTTTCTTCTTGGTAGGGAGCTTGGAATCTTCAGGTTGGGAATCAGCCAACCTCTTTTCCCCTTTGGAACTCAAACCAGGATGGTGCTCCGACTTTTCCTTCCTGTCATTGTTCTCTTGTTGTTTCTTGTCGTGATGAACCATCTAGTCTACTAGTAGTATTCTACCAGTCTACAGACACCAAAATACCTCCCTCTAGGAATTCCTTGTGTGAATCTGGTGACTGACGATGCTGGAAATGTATGCCTTTGCTTCTTCTTCTTTTTTTTCTTCTTTGTAAAGAGATGATGTGTATATTCTAGAGTAGGAATCGTCGATATGGCATGGTGTGTTGACAAGAAACTCATTCGTACAGGGACATGTCTCCAGTCGTCGTGGGACTAGGAGAGACATGACTCATGCATTCCCTCGTCGTTCATAGTATCTATATAGTATTGAAATAGATTGATATATACTCAGACTGAAATGTTGGGAACGACCTAGTAGTAGTAGGACACGAACGGATCCGTTGGATCAGAGACACTCGATCGAGTGTCATCACATGCATGTGCAATCTGAACCACACCATTATCTCAAGATTTTCAATCTGGGGTGTATCTTACGATTGACCCTCTCCTGGGTCAAATGACATCCATGTATCTTTTTTAATTTTTTAAGTCTCTCGATTTCAAAATCAATTGAATTCTCAAACACAAAACACACGATACATGCTTGCTATCTTAAAATCATAATATATGATCGTATATATATGACATGTATAGTAATAGAGTAACATACACTGTAGGATATCACGTGTGACGACATTACATGTGGTTCCTTTGACCAACCAACCAAAAGAAACATCATCATCATCATCACATTTTCAAATACAGTAGCAGTCGTATTGATGGATGTTGGTTGGGTCGTTCTATTCATCTGTATAGTATCGACATATCTGTTGTGGTTGCTACAGAAGACGAGGAAGAAGACAAGGCTGCAAGGTGGTGATGTGTTCATGGTGGTTCTTGGGTCTGGAGGTCATACTGCAGAAATGATGCAGGTGCTTCGGTCGATGGAATGGAGACAAGATGATGTACGGTGCTATGTCGTGGCAGAGACGGATGCACTAAGTGGAGATAAGGCGAAAGCCTTTGAAGGAGATCTGTCCAAGACAGAGAGGGGGAGGTTTGTCATGGAGTATGTGTCACGGAGCAGGGAAGTGGGTCAGCGTTACAGTACATCTGTGTGGACGACGATCGTGGCATTGTGGTCTGCGATGGGTATAGTTATGAGGCATACGCCTCGTGTGCTGCTTGTGAATGGCCCTGGGACGTGCCTGCCTCTGGTGGTGTGGTGCCGTGTGGCATCCATGGTTGGGTTGATTTCTGGTGGATGTAGGGTCTTTTACGTGGAGAGTATTGCACGTGTAGATCATCTGTCTTTAACAGGTCGTATAGTGTATGCTTTAGGGCTTGCAAATGGAGGTTTTTATGTGCAGTGGAAGGAGCTGCATGACAAGTTAGAAAAGAGCATATATGCTGGTCGAGTGTACTAATAACGCATTATTTTACACACACACACACACACACACACACACACACACATGCTATACCTACTATCATATTTAATATCAGTCATTAGTTGCGATGTTGCAGTAGGCATTCCAATTCGTCACACTTTGTACCTTTCCTGTGGCCTCAATGAGCATTGGGAAGAGATGTGTTGGGCCTTCTAATTCAAATACCATGGTAAACTTGTGCTTTGCATTTGAGTCTGTTTCTCTGTATCCATTGTATGACAAAATATTTTGATTGTATTGAGAGATAACGTTAGAAATGTCTGCAAGCAACCCGGGTCTATCGATACAATGGACCTTGAGCCAGTATGAATATGCACTGGTAGGCTCCCTGGTGTCCACCTCTGGTCCGTCATCTGTGAGAACAAAGCTCTGCGTCTTGATTAGAAAATTGGAATTATCCTTCAAAAATTTCAGAATTTTATGGCGTGCACTCTTCGTTTGTGCTGCGTCTATCCACTGCTGATGCCGTCTGACGATATTTGCATTTGTTGGGCCCTTGTATGTAATAACTTCAACGACTTCTGCATTTGCAAGCCTATGCTCTGCAGGAACAATCTTTCCGTTCACTCGAGCAGCTACCATCATATTTCCTATATCTGTATGAATATGATATGCAAAATCAACCACAGAGGCTCCCTTGGGTAGACGCATGACCTGTCCGGAAGGGGTGAAGACAAACACGCCTTGGCCAAGCAAATCATCAGTGACACAGTCTACAAACTCCTGTGCACTTAATGTATCCACGAATTCTTCCTGCCATTGCCTGATTGAGTTCAACCAATTGATTCTCCTTGTAAGGGATAGCGAGTCCATCCTCGACCCTGAAGGTATATGTCCATTGGATTCTGCTTGTTCCTCTGCAACAGCATCTGAAAAATCACCAGAACAAAACCAAGAATCAATAGCAATGCCAAACTGTGCCAACCTCTGCATCTCCTCCGTTTTGATTTGAATTTCTATTGGAAACAAATATGAAGAGTTTTTAGGTTTTGGGGCTGTACCGTTACCATTTCCAGGTTGATGAGATGTGTATTGTGCATTGGAAGGTATCACGAGTCCGGTTGGAATGACTGCTGTGTGAAGTGATTGATAGTTATTTGGCTTTGGCGTGGCAATATAATCTTTCATCGAACCTGGAATTGGCGCCCAGAACGAATGTATGAGTCCCATTGTGTGATAACATAGTTGCCTCTCAGAGGCAGCAACTCCCATGGCATCAGAATCAGAGACTGGCCTAGAGGGGTGGAGAATCACTCTGAGTTGTGCGATTTCGGACACATCACGAATAGACCTCCCACTATCTTGTAACTTTTTCCAGATACTATACAACGCTTTTCTTGATATCTCAATCTTGACGCCTTGTAATAGCCCTGCAAGGTAGGGGTCATTGTCAATCTTGGCCTCAAGCTCTCTAGCTGCTGCTTCTACTGCAACTCTCTGAGTCTCCCACAGTCGATTCACTGCCCTCTTTGTTATAGCGTATTGTTGTGGCATGGCGTAATTAAAGCTCAGCTCCTCGAGTTCTTCCTTGATGGTATACAAACCCAACAATCGTGCAAGTGGTGAGAATACCTGGAGAGTCTCAAGGGCAATCCTTCTCTGCTTGTTCTGAGGCATGGATGCCATAGTTCGCATGTTATGAAGACGGTCAGCAAGCTTGACAACGATAATTCTAACTTCTTCTGTCATTGCTAAAAATAAAAACTGCAAATCCTGTGCCTTTTCGTCATTCGCTGACTGCTGATCATACGAGTTTACTCGCTCTGGGTGGTGTGTTGGCAACTTGCTAAACTTTGTCTCTCCTTCTACGATTTTTTGCACATCCTGACCAAAATGAAATCCAATTTCATCTAATCCGACGCTCTCACCACAGTCCTCTACGGTATCATGGAGCAAACCAGCGACTAATGAGTCTGTGTCCATGTGAAGTTCTGCTAGAATCCTCGTCACCTCGACTGGGTGCGTGATGAACGGTTCTCCACTCTTTCTATTCTGACTGCGATGAGCATCAAAAGCTAGTGCTAGAGCATCCCGAATAAGTTGCAAGTCATTGTGTGGTATATATTCCAGCATGGGTTCCAATCTCGCAGACCATAGGAAATCCTCTGTGATATCTTCATTCTTCATTCGCTGATAGAATGAATAGTCCGCATCCGCCAAAACAGGACCTCTGCTTCTTTCCTCCACCTCCACTTTTGTACTTCCATGCTCCATGGCCGCTCTCATCACCAGTCTATCCCGCTTCCCCCTAGGTTGGCACCCTGACCTTCCGAGAGACACCAGAGGCTCCCGTGGACTCGACGTCAGCAATGTAGCATCTACAGATATACAAATATTTCGTCATATATGAATCTATATATCAACCAATATTGGCCACTGAACCGTTTGGAAAGGCAGGACACCTTTCCGACAAGTTTTCCCAGGTGAGCAAAGCACAATATCTCGTCGCATACCTCCTCGTACTGTCCGATATGATGACAGATACATATTATCAACGTTTATATTACCGTATTCCCGGCATGAAGATCCAAGGACACGCCCTTGTAGTTGTAGGATTCCTCTGTCAGACAAAATCTTCATATTCACAATTCACTACGCGTCACGCCGAGAACTATCCTGATTAATGGCCAATTTTTTAAATGAAATCAATTTGGTACAACATCTTCTCCGTCAACGGCAAGGCGAGAAAAAAGGACAGGGTAGGGTAGCCACTCTCCCTAGAGCTAATTACAATCTTCCTCTACAGAGGTTTCCTAATCACTCGACTTGGTATCAATATCAGTAATTTATATTCAAAATTGTTACTGCTATGCGATAGCCAGGTGGACACGTCAAATGCCTCACATGTGGAACATTTGGAACCCTTGCAAGGGACCAATATTGGTCATCAGCTGGATGGATTGAGAATGTGACCAGGTATGTTTCATAGTGTACAAAATAATATCAGTGTTTCCTATATTATATACGGTATACTTGGTAGTACTATACACTCACTTTGCTCACTTCCTTTGAAAGAACGACGAAATCTCCATCAGAGAGAGCAAAATCAGACTTTACAAGTCTATTGTTGACGTTGATCAGTCCAACTGAAGGTTCCACGTCTCCCTCAGTATTCATATCGCAAAACTCGCCTGCTGTGGTTCCCTTGGGAACTCTCATTATTTTGCCGCTGGGCCATGCGAGGATCATAAGGTCCCTCTCCATTTCCTCCTCCTCCTCCTCAACCTCAGCTGGTTGATTGTTGCTCCTCGACACTTCATCCTCAACATCCACTCCCCATTCAATCATGGACCTGAGTAATTTTATTCTATTGTTCATGAACATGAGTTCCGTTTCACTTTTTGAGGATGAAAGAGAATCCCTTCTTGCTCCATCATCGTATGACGCAAGGGGAGCACGGTCTCCTGGTACTTGTAGTGGGACACAGCTTGTAGATTTCTTGTGCCCAAATCTGTCTATTTGATGGTATTTGTTATCCGAGCACATTGTAAACAGTTCCAAAGACACTTTCATGTCACCTTGGGAAGATTTGAAATACCCTTTTTCTGTGACATATGTAAAGAGGTCTCGATACGTCTTCCAGTCTGCAGCAATTGGGCTACCTATAGCAAGAGATTTGTTTGCATAGGATGATGCAATCAGTAAACGGTTCCCATCATTTTCCACCTTGACAATAATAGCATCTCGTAACTTTCCATTGCTTGATATTCTAAGTACTGGATGTCCCGGTTTGAGCATCGACATGGGATCAGCAGCAGATTCAGTTGTTGTCATTCCTCCCACAGGACTCTCTTTGTATGCCCAATGCGCAGCTTTCCCGTACTCGGCTTCCTCGTGCATTAGAGCTGTACGAATTTGCACCTCCATGGGTACGCCACCGGGTCCAATCACAGCTGTATGGAGGGATTGGTATCCAGACGGTTTTGGCATGGCAATATAATCATCATCCTCTCCAGGTACCTTTCTCCACAACCTGTGGACAACTGGAAGCACTTTGTAGCAAATTTCTATAGCTTCGTTTTCATTCTGACCTTGTCGATCGTCGACAACCACGCGTAAAGCTCTCACATCGTAGACTTCACTCAATGGTACCCCCTTGCGTGCCATCTTTTTGAATGAAGAGTACAAGCTCTTGACCCTACCTTGGACAGTGATTTCCAAATCTGTTGCAACACCTTCCGTCACCAACTCTTGCAACAATACCTTTGCACACCTTTGCAATACCTCGAGCCCTCGTCGGGCACTTGGAGTCATCCGTATCTTATTCATGTTGAACGTGGAAGCATCAAAAGGAAGCACAGTTTGGATCAGATTCCGGATTTCCATCTGATCTTGGGACAAAAATGCAGCTTCAGGATCTTCATCTGTCATTGAATCTTTACTACCATCATATTCTTTCAAAGGAATCGCAGCATCGAGAGATCCGAGCCATGTTGGCGGATTTTCAACATCATCACATTGCAGTTCAAGCGCCTGCTCATCCATTTGAGCATAACACAATTCAGGTATCGTATCGAGTCCCCATATCTCTTCTAAATCCCCACGTAAAGCACCATACGTCGCTGGTTGAAGCACGGCAAAGCACAAATCCTCCAACTCACTTTTGACTGCAAACATGCCCAATCTCTCTGCAAGAGAACACCAAATCTTTTGCGTTTCCCCAGCCACTGCCATCTGTTTATCCGGCGCAAGAGCATATACTGTTCGCATATTATGTAGTCTATCAGCTAGCTTTATTACTATCACAAGAGGCTCCGACACCATGGTCACAATCATAGCCCTCAATTTATCAATTTCTTTCCTCGTCTGCTTCCCCTGCTCTAATCGAAGTTTTCTCCTCACAAGCTGGTTTGTCGCACTCAATTGGCTGACTTTCGTCACCATAGACATCACCTGATCTCCGAATACAATCCGTATTTCCTCTGGATCAATTCCAGCATCATCAATCACATCATGCAACAGTGCAGATATAATGGCATCTTCAGCCCTGTCATCATCTTCATTTGGCGACAGCAGAGCCTCTACTATCAACGCAGTCTCAATACAGTGTGTAATATATGGCTGTTTCGTTTTTCTATACTGCCCGTCATGCGCTTTCGACGCCATGTCAACCGCCTGACGAACCCTTTCTCTACCAAAGTATTTAGAACTCCCAACATCAATCCCAAACAACTCTTCCACACCAGCAGATCCAGCATCATCAGAATCATACCCACTCTCTGAGTTTAAAGACAATATCCATGGTTCCATCTGCGACCACATAGAACGAGCACCCATCATCAACATGCCTCCAACAGCCACAGAAGCACACATGGCACTCAGAAGCAAGGTCGTCTCGTCCCCAACAACCACCGTAGGTTCCATAAGTGCCCTCGTCACATATCTTTTTCTTCTATCTGATGTATAGTGTCGTATAGAGGTTCCTCCTAGAGCCACCCGAGCACGGTACGGTGCGTTCTTTTGAGACCCAAGGGTCGTGACTCGTGCTGTCACAACGTCACCCCATGACCTCATCCCACAACCATACCCCATACCAAGAGATTCAATCAATTCAAAACTGATACGTTATCTATCAACCTGACGATGTATGGGAGTGAACCGAAACCATGACAAGACAATCAAACCCTCTCACATGTGAAGCCAAGCCATGATAACTGGTTCAAGGAATCACCACGTTCTGCTCTTCTTGTAGTACATGTATATTATAAAAATGAAAGGTGAAGAAACGAACTGGGTCTAGAGAATCTAAAATGTTTTTTTGGCAGAAGGAGGAGACCAGCTGCAGTCTCTGTCAGAAAGATTGCAGGATGACTACACCACACGATCTTTGTAAGAGTATCTACAGACATCTTCAAATGTTCCATGGGATTGGATCCAAACACTGGAACATGGTGGATCTGTTGAATAGTGGTGCTGGAGATTGTGTAGACACAGACACTGGACGGCTCAACCAAGCCACAGGCATACAGATTCCCATGGTCATCACAGACTCGTGGAAGAAACGAATGACTACGGATGTTTGGAGTGGTTCTACTGTGGGTCACATATACCAATCTCAGTTGTTCTGTATCATCTCGTACCATCTTCCAGAGGATGAGCATATTCTCACATGTCCCCAGGACACGAGGGCACTGGGTGTCATGTGTGGATACATCCAAATGGAGCAAGGTTTTGTATCTGGTGTTGTATGGGCAGCGAATTGTAGACGATTCTTCCGATTCATATACGGTAATGCATGGAACGTGAGAATCGTCTGTGGTTGCAACGAGAAGTAGAGGTGTGGCATCCACGGTGACGGCAATCAAGGTTGTGACATCACCATCATCAGCACGTGGTGGTCGATAGACACGAGAGACAGCACCCTTGTTGAACATATCCAGCTGCAGTACCTTTCCTGCACTACACCCAACATAGAGATATTGAGGGTCAGATTCATCCATACAGAACATCAACGTATGCTGAAACTCAAGGCTAGCCGGCCAAAAACTGTGCTTCAATCTGTAGATTCTCTCTGCATCTGTTCCCACCTCTACATACACGTTGCAGCAGTGGTTGGGTCGTATGGTAAGAATATTCCGGGTTGCACCCAAAACAAATACCTTCCATTCAGAGTCCTTTTCAGTTTTGGTAGTATTCGATATCGTCGCAACAAGAGTCAAGCTGCACCCATTCCGTGCACAGACATTGACACAACCACCACTGTCAATACATGCAACCCGTCCATGGGATTCATGAACATCCACATACGAATCCGCCTCCCACCCTTGAGAAGAAATATCCAGACAAGGAATAGATCGTGCCAACAGTACTCTACATGCATCCAGTTTTTCCGAACCCAGTCCACGAATATCCACCTTTGCATCCTCAAGTACCAGGAGAGCAGCAGTGTGCCATGTTCTTGAGACACATGCTGCAGATGCAAGATCTGATAGCGTACAACGACGAAGAATCTCTACGATACAATCTACATCTAGGTCATACTGTACATCATCATCATACATCATTTGCTTTTGATCATTCGAATATTCGAATTAATTAATTATAATGAGCCCTGAAACCAAAAAAAAAATAGTATATAGATACCCTATTTTTCTTCTCCTGAGAAACTCGTGTATGAAACCTTCAATTCAAATTCATATCACGAGTAGTCAACCAGTCACTAGTATATATAAATAATAATGTATACGACTATATGTATACGACTCGTAGTAGTGTTTTGAATAAGAAAAAGAATGGAACCATCATCATCATCATCCGGAAAAGAAGAAGAAACAGAACGTCCAGGAACGTCTGTTGCTCGAAGGACACGTGAAGAGATCACCTCCACCTACAGAGCCATGTATGGAGGACCAGAGGGGACACCTGCGTCAGCATGGAGATCTCTGGCAAACAAGACGGATGATGGTCTCTCTCGGATGCTCGAGGAACATGCACGTGTGACAGACATTGATGATGATGGCAAAAAGAATGATGATGGGGCCTCATCGTCTTTACATAAAGCTCTGAAAGATATTAGTGTGCTCACGACTGGGCAGGTGTTACAACATAGACATGCTATGGAGTCTCTTGTAGATATTTTGCACAGTCATGATGACTCTGAGGAGATGATGCGGGAAATTCACACGCAGGGTGCAACCCATGTGTTGTATGCAAACATATCCTCGTCTGACAAGACCATGGCGAAGCTTTCAGCGGATGGACTTGTGTGTATATGTACACATGAGAAAGAAGCATTGAAAGAAGTGGTGTCATCGAGAGAGATTTCCTCAGTCATACTTGGGACGTGTGTGAGAAATATCTTGACGGGCTCTCACAGCACGACATATGGAGATCTTTTCGACCTGTTGTTAGGATCCAAGAGTCGTATAATCTCACAATGCTGTGCTGAACATAAAGTTGTACTCAAATGTATCGAACGATTGCAAACACACGTGGAAAAGCACGACAAGGTTGATACCAATGCATTGCACATGCTGTCTTGTATGGTTGCGACTGGACTGGAATACTATATGGATTCCATCTTTTGGAATGGGGGTCTCGATGTCTTTGTGATTATATTATCTACTCCAATGGTACAGAATGATGAATCAATACGAGAATCGGTGGTGCGGATGATGTCAGCCCTGTGTCATCACAACCCAGATGCAGCTGGGTTTTTGTGCACACCAAAGGCTATAGAATATCTCTCACGAATGATTGCTGATCCAGATATTTCCATAGATATTCAAGTAGATGTTGCTTGGATACTTTTAGAAATATCTCGTGTTGAGAATAAAAAGACTGAAACGATCGAATCCCTTCAGGATTACTGCCTGCCACGAGTCTGTGAAGTCATTCACCAGTCAAAGCAACAAGTCATTGATACAACGGCAGAATGTGACCTCTGGACTCGGTGTGCTGGAATCGTGTCATACTTGTGTCGTGATTCACATGTATGTTGTCACGTTGTCATTTTCCATGCAGATATCTTGCAACAGACGATACGTCTCTTGACCCAGTCATTCAAGTATGAACAGACCAGTGTCTTGCTTACCTCTGCCCAGACATTTGCCATCAATACTACTAGTACGACGACGACGACGACGACGACTCGTATGTAATACGTGTATATTACAAATAAACTATGAAGTACTACGCAGTAGTACTAGTACTACTACTATGAATTGCCATGTCCTTGGTGACAAAGGCATCAAACCCGTGACGAGCAAAGAGGCTCACAATTTTGGAAAATCTCTCTGGCTGTTCAATATACAGCCAATGATTTTCATTTTCAAAATACACAGTCCTACAGTTTGGCAACAATCTGGAGACTTCTTCACATCCCCAGTACGGAAATACAGCTGATTTTTTCCCAATCATATTCAGACACGGTATTGTGATTCTGGAAAGAACTGGTCTCCAGTCCAGTGCCGTGTGATCTGCCATGAGGGCAGCAAGCGCCGTGTTGGATGCCCTCAAGGTTTCACTCTCAAGGACGGAGAGTACATCTTCAGGAACTCCAGGGCTACTACAAAAACGAGCATTATCACGAGCAAAACCCTTGAAATCTTCCACCACCCTGCATTGCAGGCGTGTGAGAGACTGAATATCATAACATCCAGTAGAACCACCTCTCCAGTCTGGTGCAAGGTTCTGCAGAGGTGCCTGGTCCACAAACACAGCCTTGTCAATCCTACCATCAATACCAAAGAGTTCGAAATACGACCAGATGATACTCGCTCCCATGGATGCACCCACCACTGTGACATGGTTCAGTTGAAGAGCAACCAACAAATCTCTCAAGTCTGATGCCAACCGTGCAACATGAAATCCAACAGGTGGCTTTTCTGAATCTCCATGGTGCCTCAGATCAAACGTCACTACCTTACAGTATCGAGCTATCAATCTCACATTTAAATCCCAATAATGCCGTGATCCACTCCAACCATGGATCAATACAACCACGGGCTTGTCCACTGCCGCGGTGGTTGATGATGATGCTCCAAAATGTTCATAGAAAATCTTCACCCCGTCATTCGTCGTGATGTTCCCGTACGGTTGTCTCCTCCATGTCGGCAGAACAGCAGAATCCTCATTATTATTATTATTCTCAGCATCGATCGATGGAGATGATTCGTTCATGGTCACGTCATCAAGGCTACGCCGTGACGTCGTCGTACCACCAAAATCGTGTTGACCATTGTCTTGCACCAATGGTTGAGAACCAACCCCTTGATCCAGAACAACACGGGCAGAAGTATTGTTGTTTTTGTTGTTACTAGCAGTAGAAGTAGTAGTAGAACGTCGTCTGATCAATTCATCCAGAATAGACGAGGTCTGTTCACCACCAGTTCCACTGCTGCCACCACGTACCAGAGGTTTTCCTGTCATCATACAACAAGAACGTATCTATCTATCTACGACAGTTTTTTAAATGGGATTGTTACACACAGTCGAGAAGCATGACTTGTTTCCTCCTTGAAATGGGAAAAGAGGTGGAAACCACAAAAGTGGTAAAAACCACCTCTTCATGTATTTCAAGTC
>PJEL010001375.1_pt1 | contig 24927 bp, 12 predicted proteins | sample 1853271 | NCBI WGS metagenome assembly PJEL01 (sample SAMN08108733, study PRJNA415343) | Invertebrate metagenome, whole genome shotgun sequencing project. | host: Globobulimina | place: Sweden: Gullmar Fjord | collected 2015-08
CTCAAACTGGCTTCTCCTTGGAGAAACCCATTGAGCTGGCTGAAGCCCAAGACGTTTACGCTTGGGTTTCTCACGAGGTCAACATTCCAGACTGATGAGGAGTAAATCATCGCCAAATACTTAAGCAGTTGGGCTTGGAAGCGGATGATTATTAGGCAATTATTTACGCCCAACTGCACTAGAAAAGAGAAGAATACTTATGAGTCATCAAGAAGTCCAATCTGTAGTCGATTCTGCCATTCGTGAAGCTATTTTACGAAGGCATGAATATATCACAGTTGAACATTTACTTTACGCCATTTTGCAACATGAAACAGGAAGCACTATTCTGGGACAGTGTGGTGCGGATGAGGATTGGTTATTACAAGAATTACTACGCTTCTTTTCAGAAAAGATTCCTGAACTCCCCCTTAATTTTTCTGCAAATGATGATTCCCCCCTTCCTTCTGAGCCTGAAGAAGAACTATCACCTTTACAAACTTTGGGCTTTCGTCGTGTTCTCGAACGAGCTATGAGTCAGGTTGTTGATTCGGGAAAGGATGATTTGGACATTGGTGATCTTTTGGTCGCCATAATGTTAGAGCAAGACTCTTATGCCGTCTATATGCTCAAAAAACAAAGAATTTCTCGCTTGGATATTCTCAATTATGTCTCGCATGGCATACCCAAAATCGACGAAGATTTAGATGCTGCCAGCTTTGCCGAAGTCGATGAACTTGAAACATACCAACAAGAAGAAATGGGGCTGCCACAAGCAGAGTCACCTGAACGGGGCTTTAAACTTGAGACATTCACCGTTAATTTAACAGAAATGGCTCGTCAGGAGAAATTAGACCCTTTAATTGGCCGAGAGTATGAAACGAGGCGTATTATCCAGATTCTATGCCGCCGTCTCAAACATAACCCGGTGCTTGTGGGTGAACCTGGCGTTGGAAAAACGGCTACCGTAGAAGGATTGGCTCAAAAAATTGTCAACCAAGAAGTCCCCCAAATTCTGCAAGGTGTAGAAATTTTCGGCCTTGATTTGGGTTCTATTTTAGCCGGGACAAAATTCCGGGGACAATTTGAACAACGGTTAAAATCGGTTCTAAACGCCATTAATAAATATAATCTCAAAGCTCAATATGGGCTGGGGGCTATTTTGTTTATCGACGAAATTCACATGATTGTGGGGGCTGGAGCCACAACCGGAACCTCAGTTGATGCTTCAGGGCTTTTAAAAAGAGCCTTGCACACGGATAATTTGCGTTGCATTGGGGCCACCACCCATGAAGAATATCGCCGTAATTTTGAGCAAGATCGGGCCATGGTCCGCAGATTTCAAAAAATTGATATTCCTGAAGCCTCTGTTGATGATACCATCCATATTTTACGAGGACTACGCCCCCACTTTGAAGATTATTACCGTATTCAATACACCGATCAGGCCCTGGAAAGTGCGGCCCATTTGTCTTTTCGACATATTACCGAACGTTTTATGCCCGATAAAGCCATTGATGTTATTGATGAAGTTGGTGCCCTGAACCAAATACGCGCCGCTGAGGACCAAAAAGATGTTCTCGATGTGGTCGATATTGAAGAGGTTGTAACCCAAATAGCCAATATTCCAGACCTTAACCCGGGTGAGTCGGAACGGGACCAATTGGCCGTTTTGCAAGCGAAAATTAAACAGAAGGTATTTGGTCAAGAGCAGGCCATTGAAGCCGTGGTTGAGGCCATAAAACTTTCTCGGGCCGGTCTTAAATTGCCGGACTTACCAGTAGGGTCATTTCTTTTTGCCGGACCGACAGGTGTTGGCAAAACAGAAGTCGCCAAACAACTTGCCTTGATCTTGGGCGTTTCTTTTAAACGCTTTGATATGAGCGAATATATGGAGAAACATGCCGTTTCTCGTTTGGTTGGCGCGCCGCCTGGATATGTGGGTTATGACCAGGGGGGCCTCTTAACTGGCGCAATCCGTAAAAATCCCCATTGTGTGCTGTTATTGGATGAAATTGAAAAAGCCCACATGGATCTTTTTGATATTCTGCTTCAGGTCATGGATCATGCCACCCTCACCGATAATACCGGTCGTGAAGCAGATTTTCGGAACGTGATTTTGATTATGACCACCAACGCCGGGGCCAGAGAAATGGGACGCAGGAATATTGGTTTTAACCAAGGAGTTGAATTTTCGGCCAATAAAAAAGCTATTGAAAAACTCTTTAGCCCCGAATTTAGAAACAGATTAACTGAGGCCGTTTTCTTCGACCCGCTCTCCCAAAGTGTTATGGAAAAAATTGTCGACAAATTTATTGCTGAGTTGAACCTCCAACTTGCTTCCCAAAACATTGAACTTGAAATAACACAACCCGCTAAACAATGGCTGGCCCAACATGGATATGATGAAATTTTTGGGGCTAGACCTTTGGCTCGCCTCATCCAAACTACAATCCGGCAACCCTTAGCCGATGAAATTTTGTTTGGAGAACTTGAAAAGCAGGGAGGCATAGTGACGGTCAAGCTGAAAAATAAAAAATTGCTTGTGCAGATCAAAACATCTTAAAACAAAGCAACACTCCAAAAAATACACTGCACTCACCCCCCACCGCTACCGGAGACTGTCTCCAAACTGTAGCCTTTTCTCACCCCCTCGTTTATAATTTTCTTCACAAAGTGCTATAATATCCTTTTGCGAAAATTTTCGAGATATAAATGGGTATACATGGAATCTAAACATCACTTAACTTCTGACGAACGGGCTATTGAAGCCAATCAGCAAGGCCAGCCGGCTGAGGGAGATATTTCTTCTCCAGCCAATGTCGGTTATTATGAACCGAGTCAATTGACCGATTTGAATAAACATGGTCGTCTCTACCTTATTGCCGATGGGGTCAGTGGAGGACCCTCCGGGCAGATGGTCAGCCAATATACTATCCAAAAAATTCTGTACGATTTTTACACTAAAACCACACTTGACCCCAAAATACGTCTATTGGAAGTCATTCAACTGCTAAATCGGGAGATTTTCGAGCGTAATAGTCAATACGCAGAGCAGCGTCCGCTGATGACGACCTTGACTGCTGCTTTGTTATACCAAAATAAACTTGTTGTGGCTAATGTGGGAGATAATCAGGCTTATGTTGTCTGGGGTCAAGATATTGAACGTCTGGATTGGGCAACCTCGACCTCTACAACTGCCTCAACACCCAAAGCCGCTGCCAATACACCAGCTTTATTATTACCCACTCAAACCCAACCTGCCCCGGAAAATAATGTCAAAAAAGTTAATCCTGACTCCCATCGACAGCGCGTTCCCCAAGTTTTGGGGCTGGATAAACAAATCAAAATAGAGACCTTTACCCGCCGCCTTTTCCCCGCCGATGTTGTCATTTTATGCAGTGGGGGCCTCAGTGGCTATGTCACCGAAAAAGAATTGGCCCGGGCCGTCAGTCGCCATTCGTCGCCAGAGGCTGTGCCTAGATTATTGGCTCTGAATGTTGAACGGGACAATCATGATGCTGTTGCTATTACCATTATCCGTGTTTTATCCAGCGCAGTGGCTTTACGTCCCCCTAAAGCCTTACCTTTCCCCGTTGCCCCCCAATGGAGCGATTGGAAAGGTAAATCTAAACCAAGTACACCTAAGCCAGATACACCTGCAACCACCTCTACCCCAACCCCCACCCGTTCTTTGACCCCTACGCCGATGCCAACCTCGGCTCAACAAAATCCATCATCACTAACCCAACCCTTAATTACACCAACCGACCCGACCCAACGAACACCATCATCAATAACTCAACCTTTAGTCACGCCCACAGGCCAAATATCTCAAACCCCACCATACATTAAAAGCCGACGCAAACGGCCCTGGCGTGGTTGTTTATTAGGCTTGATTGTGGGTTTACTTTTATGCGCCCTCCCATTCATTGCTTGGCGATTTTTAATTCCTGATGATGCCTTAGCTGCTATACCCTATATGACCCGCATAGAGGCGTTGTTTGCCAATGGAGCAGCTTTGCTGGGTTTGGAACTGCCTGCTGAGGCTGAAGATACACCAACTGCGGTTGCTGAAACAGAAGATGTTCAAGCAGAAGATACTCAATCTGAAAGTAATGACCCTCTCACCCCAACCCTTACCCTGACCCCCGGAACCACCACCTCTTTGGAAACCACAGCCACAATGACTGCAACACCTGAAGCCAGCCTGGTTGTTGAACCTAACTCGCCCCTTGTTACCCCAGAAACCATATTTAATAGCCCTGTCAGCCCGCCTCCTTTACCCTCTCCCACCGAGACCCCGCCAGTTAGCCCAACACCTTTGCCCACCATTGTCGTGTCACAAGGCTGCACAAATCGGGCCCGTTTTGTAAGTGATGTCACTATATTAGATGGAACCCAATTTGCCCCCGCTGAATCATTTGAGAAGGTTTGGGAATTGAACAATGCTGAAACTTGTCCCTGGGGACCGGGCTACACACTCCATTTTGTTGAGGGGGAGCTCATGGCTGCTGACGCTATAGTGCCTCTGCTAGATACCATTGCCCCGGACAGTAACGGCCAAATCCGAATCCAAATGGTGGCCCCCACCACCCCCGGCCAATATCGGGGCGAATGGCAGTTGCACGACTTAAATGATGAAGCATTTGGACCAGTCATGTATCTGGAAATTGAAGTTACACCAGCAGCGATTGGCGATTTGACTACGGCCAACATTGTGCATGATTTTATCGAGAACGCAACCCAGGCCACCTGGTCTTCTGGTGAAGAAGTTTATACCATAGTCGAAACCGAGGTTAACGAACAAATCGAATTGCCATTTCCTCAAGGTTTGGTTGCTAAAGGAACAGGATTGCTTCGCGGCAACGTTCAGAGTACGGATGATGTCCTTCTGACCTACCCCCATCGCGCGGCTGGCCTGATTGAAGGTCTGTACAAGGTTGACACTCCCCTGGAGCCAACCGATGTCTTGCTTCTTGAGTTAGGTTTTCCCAAATTATCCATTCTGAGCGATGATGGCGTAACTTTTGAGGTAATATTTACCCCTGCTGGCGGCTCGGAGCAGCTTGTTTTATCCAAGCTGGTGCAATATCGAGATAGCCCGCTAACTGAAAGTGTCCCCCTGTCGTCCATTACCTCTGCTCAAACTGGAACTTTCACCTTGCGCGTCTTGGGCGGTGATAGCCTGAGTCAAGATTGGGCTGTCTGGATTGAGGCTAAGGTGGTGCGTCCATAAAAAAGAGTGTGGTTCATACTCATGAACCACACTCTTTTAAAATTAGCTTATTTTTGAGGGGGTAACTTACCTTCTTATTATTAATTTGCGGCTAATTGTTCTTCTACAATTTGTTCGAACACTTCAAAAGGTTGCGCCCCGGAAATAAACAAGCCATTAACCAAAAAGCCGGGGGTTCCTCGGACTCCAAGGGCCTGCACCGATTGGGACTCACGTGATATTTGCAGGCTATATTTACCGGAAGATAAACACGTTTCAAATTCAGTTGTATCCAATTCTAGCTGTGCAGCCAACTCAACCAACTTGGCTTGAGTTAATGAACTGTGGGCAGCAATTTGGTCTTGAAAGACTAAATCATGATAAGCCCAAAATTGATCTTGTTCAGCCGCACATTCACTGGCTTCGGCAGAGCGGCTTGATTCTGGCCCCAAGATAGCAAAATGTTTGTATACAAACCGAACTTTGCCCGTATCAACATAAGTTTCACGAATGCGATTCAACGAATCGCCGGCAAAACGCCCACAGAAACTTCATTTGAAGTCGCTAAATTCAACAATGGTAACCGGCGCTACTTCATCGCCTTGCCAGTGACGGGCATCGGCCATAACAAAATCCATAATAGTCGGTGTTGGTTCACCTTCGGCTGGATTTGCTTCCTCACTCGTGTCCGGGTTTGTAATGTTGTCAGCAGCAGGTTCATTTGCATCTGTTGTCACCGGGCTGCTGTTTGTGCTGTTAGACCCTGATGCCGCAGCGCTACTCGTTACAGCTTCCGGGGTAGGTGATGGCGCTTGAGCCACCGCTTGATTATCAGGGATAACCGTGACAACTACTTGAATGGGTACATCTTTAATAATTTGGGGACGGCCAAAAAAACCTAAAGCCAATCCCAGAGCAAAAGCTAGCACCAGACCAAAACCAATATTCATCGGGTTGGGCACAGTTGCAGTTGGTGAAGATTTATCCGCAGTTGGCGGATTAACTTGATATTCTGACATAATTTATCCTTTAAATGAGAGTATGTTTTTTGTCTTACACTGCATAAGACATTATACAACGAGAAAAATTATTGTCAATCTAATGCTCCCCCTTCCTGGAAAAGCTGGTATTTTCTACCAAGCAATGCTAAAATAAGGAATGAGAATTAAATAACTTACCCAATTCTTATGAAGATTAGGGCTGACACGATGGAAATTATAGGCAAACAATCTCCTAATCTCCTTAAGCAAAGCGTCTCTCCCAATCTCCCCGAAAGGTATTATACATAATGAAAATCGTTCTTAGCGGCGCTTTTGGCAATGTTGGCGCCAGCGCCCTGGGTGAACTTCTACTCCAAGGTCAAACAATTCGCTGTTTTGACCTTCAAACAAAAGCCAATCAAAAAGTAGCCCAAAAATTTGCCGGGCAAATCGAGGTAATCTGGGGTGATATACGTCACCTCGATGAGGTAAAACAAGCCCTGCAAGGCCAAGATGTAGTCATTCATCTGGCCGCGATTATCCCCCCCCTCAGTGACAGGCAGCCCGATTTAGCCCGGGCCGTGAATGTTGAAGGCACCCAAAACGTCATCACTGCCATCCAATCAATGCCCATCCCGGCCAAATTGATTCAGGCCTCATCCGTGGCCTTATTTGGTCAAACACAACACCAAGCACCGCCCCGTACCGTTGCTGACCCCCTCCAGCCCACAGACCTTTACACCCACCATAAAGCCGAATGTGAAAAAATGGTCAAAGAGTCTGGCCTGACCTGGACGATTTTGCGCTTTGGGGCGGTGTTACGGCTGGCCATTCTAACCCAAATTGATCCGCTGATGTTTAGAGTCCCGCTCACTGATCGCATTGAGTTTGTCCATACTTACGATGTGGGCCTGGCTTTGGCCAACGCCGCTGTCTCTGAAGAAGTTTGGGGTAAAACTTTGTTAATCGGTGGTGGGCCAAAATGCCAACTCTATCAACGTGAGCTTATAGCCGGCGGTTTAGAAGCGATGGGCATTGGCATGTTACCCGCTGAAGCCTTTGACTCGACTCCCTATCATACTGACTGGATGGATACCACCGCCAGCCAGCAATTGCTCAACTACCAACGCCACACCTACCAAGATTACTTACACGATATGTCCACCTTACTGGGCTACCGCCGCTACGTCATCCGTGCCCTGCGTCCCTTCATCCGCTACTTTTTATTGCGCCAATCACCTTACTATCAAGCCAAAAGAAAGTGAGGTTGTTCTATGAGCAGCTTTAGTTCACCTATCATTGAACGGTCACCGGAAGCCACCCGCCTGCGCCAATTTCTCCTCTTTGATGTTCCGGCCAGCATAGGAGGCTCTGTTTTTCTCCTCATACTCTACCTGCTTCTTGATATACCCTGGATTTTGATACTTTTTTGGGCCGACATCATCCATACTGTCGGCCTGATTGGAGCAATATGGCTGGCTGGTCGTAATAAGGTCCAAGAAGCCATCTTTGTCTTTTGTTTTTTCCTCTGGTTTGTCCTGGGCGCAGTGATATATGTTATTCCCATAATATTTCCAGGCATTGCCCTCTTAATTATCTGGCCTATTACCATCGCAGTCACCTATTTGCAGCAACAGGCCCTCAAGCGGCTGATGATTATCAACACTATGGTGGCGGTATTCATTCTCGTTCTGGCAACACGTATCGAGCCGTTTCAAATTAGCGGGCTTCTACCCGATTTTCTCATCCCGCTCGTTAACGTCACTCTTGGCGCTATTTTTACAGCCCTCTCCCTACTTCAATTGTGGCAATACAGCAGCCGTCTCAATGACACCCTGGCCCATGTTCAGGCTACCAACCAGGCCTTAAAAGAATCAGAACGCTCCTTAGCCCGAAAAAACGCCGCCCTGTCCTACATGGACAAGCTGAAAGATGATTTTTTAGCCAACACCTCCCACGAACTGCGTACCCCGCTCAACGGTATCATTGGCCTGGCCGAATCGTTGCTTGACGGCATAGCCGGGCCGCTGTCGGAACAAGCGCACTTCAATTTGGATTTGATTGTTTCTAGCGGCAAGCGCTTGGCAAATCTAATCAACGACATTCTCGACTTCTCAAGGCTAAAAAACAACGAACTGATCTTGCAAACCAGGCCAATTCATATGCATGCCGTAACGAATGTTGTCCTCACCCTCTCCCAACCCCTGCTGGGCGATAAGCCAGTCAAACTCATCAACCAGATTAGCCCTGACTTACCCTGTGTTCTAGCCGACGAAAATCGGGTGCAACAAATTATGCACAACTTAATCGACAATGCTATTAAGTTCACCCCGGTGGGTAGGGTGATGGTGTCCGCCCAGGTGCTTGACCATAAAGACCAAGACCTGACAGCAGATTTTGGAAACCTGTCAGAGCTGGTAATTACGGTCGCCGATACGGGCATTGGCATCCCCACAGCTAAATTTGAAGATATTTTCGAGGTGTTTGAACAGGCCGATGGCTCGACAGCCCGGGAGTATGGGGGCACGGGGTTGGGTTTATCCATCACCAAGAAATTAGTTGAACTCCACGGCGGCAAAATTCGGGTCGAGTCGCAGCTAGACCAGGGAACGCACTTTAGCTTCACTTTACCCCTCGCTACCGGCCAGCCATCCGACCAGCCCCCACTCGTTGAAGTGAGCCGCATACAGGCTGACCGGCACCCCGTTGAAACAAGCAAGCCCCGGGCGGCCTCTGCCGCTCATCAGTCAAACGGGCAGCAGCAATTTAAAATATTGATTGTGGATGATGAGCCGATCAACCTGCAAGTGCTCAAAAATTACTTGTCTCTAAATAACTACAACGTCACCCAGGCTACGGATGGTTTTGAAGCGTTGAAACTGTTGGGGGAGAGCGAACAGCAGTTTGACCTGATTATTCTGGATATTATGATGCCCCGCATGTCGGGTTATGAGGTCAGTCAAAAAGTACGCCAGCTATATCCCCCCCATCAATTGCCGGTGGTGATGCTGACGGCCAAAAATCAGGTCTCGGACTTGGTCACTGGTTTCAATGCGGGAGCAAATGATTATCTGACTAAACCCGTCAATAAGGAAGAACTGCTGGCCCGGATTGGCACACTTCTGATGCTCAAGCAGACCCAGGACAATTTACGCCAGAGTGAAGAAAAGTACCGCACTTTGTTTGAAGAGACCAAAGATGTGATTTTTATTTCCACTCTGGAGTGGCAAATTGTTGATATCAACCCCGTCTGTGTTGACCTGTTTGGTTACACCAGAGAGGAAGCGCGGCAGATGAATGCCCGGGATTTCTACGTTAACCCTGCTGACCGCTTGAAATTTCAGCAAGAGATTAAACAAAAGGGTATGGTCACGGACCTGGCGATAAAGATGCGGCGTAAGGATGGTACAAAGATAGATTGTCTGATTACGTCTACATTACGCTCTGATGAGCAGGGCACGGTGTTGGGCTATCAAGGCATCATTCATGACATCACCGAACAAAAACGAGCTGAACGGGAGCGCTTGAAACTGATTGCTCTGCAGCAAGAATTGTTCATCGCTCAAGGTATTCAGGAGGGGTTCCTGCCACCTCCCAGACCCAATTGGTCTGACTTGGATCTAATTTGCTACAGCCAGTCGGCCCGTGAAATCGGGGGTGATTTTTACAGCTATCATCCCATTAACTCATTAAACCTTTTTGCCGACGACCACAAACAAAAAGACCAGGTAAATCGCTTTGTGATAGCTGTGGGTGATATATCGGGTAAAGGCATTTCAGCCGCCTTACTTATGGCCACATGTATAGCTCAATTTGATGCCTCGTTTTTACAAAATTTAACCCCTGTTGAACGAATCGCCTACCTGGATACTGCTATTTCTCCTTATACCAAACCTCGTCGTCAAAACTGTGCCTTGTGTTATGTTGAAATTGAGCTGACCCGGCCTCACTCTCCTACCAGCACGGGAAATCAAAGCGGGCTATTACATATCGTCAACGCAGGTTGTATTCCCCCCTACATCAAGCGACACACAGGCCAGGTTGAACAGCCTGAAGTTGGTGGCTTTGCTCTGGGACAGGAGATAGAAACTATAGGGGGCTATCAGCAAATCACCCTGAACTTAGACAGGGGTGATTTAGTCGTTCTTACCAGCGACGGCGTGGTTGAAGCCAAAAACACCACCGCCCAAATGCTCGGCTTTGACCGTTTAGAGGAGATTGTCAAAACCGGACCAACGACCAGTGCCGAGATTTTGTTAGAGCATATCAAAGAAAAAGTTTTCACCTTCACCGATGAAACCGAACAAAACGACGATATGACCATTGCCGTACTTCAGCTCGTAGGCAAGCAATAAAATGCTGTTTATGCTCCTATATTACCAAACTCCTACCAAGAACTTCACATAAGAATAGTTTTCGGTTATAATCTTAAATACCTTAAATATAGTTGCTGTCATTTCTAGGAGGATAATTATGCCGCTAAACACAGGCGAAAACCCTTATATCTACGGTTTCCATGATACGGGTAGTGAACATTTGATGATAGTTAATGGCGAAGCCAAAGGTTGGACTTTGGTGACAGAAGCCATCGGCAGTGAAGCCAATGATAGAGGGGGGAATGACTATCGCAACATCACTGCTAAAGGCATCGGCTTGATTGTGCGGCTCAACCAATCTTATGGTGAAAACGGTACCATTCCCCGTGAGTCACGATACCCGGAATTTGCCCAACGCGTGGCTAATTATGTGCAAGATTCTCAAGGAGCCAATATATGGTTGATTGGCAACGAGATGAACTTTTCCAGGGAGCAGCCCAGAATAGAAGGCACCAACCAACCCGAAGTAATTACACCCAAACGGTATGCCAGATGTTACAAAATGTGCCGAGAGAAGATTAAGGCCCTGCCCGGTCATGAAAATGACATTGTTGTGGTGGGGGCACCAGCTCCGTGGAATCCTAATACCACTTATGAGGCCGACCCAGATGGTAAATATCCGGCTAACCCTGCTGGCGATTGGGTTCATTATGTCCGGGATATTTTACTTGAAATTGGGGCTGATAACTGCGATGCCATAGCCATCCATACCTACTCGCATGGTTATGGAGCCGACATGGTCTTTAATGAAGGTAAAATGAATGCCCCTTTTAATCATAGATATTACAACTTCTATGTTTACAAAGAGCAGATGGAAATTATTCCCGAAAATATGCGACACCTTCCCGTCTACATCACTGAGGCTAATGGTGACCGCGAAGGGCCGCCCCCCCCTAACAATAACAACACCTGGCCCTTTGGTAACAATGGCTGGATAAAAAATGCTTACAAAGAACTGAATGATTGGAATACCTCGGGCAAACAACAAATTCGCTGTATGATCCTCTTTCGTTGGAAAAAGGACCCCTTGGGCTGGTCCATAGATGGCAAACCCGAAGTCCAAAAAGACTTTACAGAAGCCGTAGCCCAAAATTATAAGTGGAACCAAGATGCCGTTGCCGCCACCCCAACCCCAACACCCTCACCACCAACAAAACCTAAAACTGAAATTCCACCCACCCCGACTCCAACCCCCACCCCAACCCCGACTCCTACGCCCACCCCAACGCCCGATATTATTCCTCCGCCAGCATTGCCTCCTTATCGTGCTCGCTATCTTAAACACAATACCCCTACCTCAATGCCGGCTGGAAAAACCATAAATGTTAACCTCACAATCAAAAATGTGGGCAAGTTTACCTGGCTTAAAGGCGGCCAGAAACCGTTCCACTTAGGATTTTTGTGGTTTAATGAAGCCGGACAGCAGGTGAAATTGTCGGCTGATCTTGACTATCGAACACCTTTACCCAACGATGTTGCTACTGACCAGGAGGTAACCCTCACCGCCAAATTGCACACTCCCGTCCAGGCCGGAACCTATCAATTCCGCTGGGATATAGTCCATGAATTGGTAACCTGGTTTATTCCGCAGGGTGATGCTGGCTTACTGGTTAGCCCGGTTGAAGTCACCCCAGTTCCCAAACCTGCCCCAACCCCAACACCTACCCCAACCCCAACCCCAACCCCAACCCCAACACCTACGCCTACCCCAACACCTACGCCAACCCCAACACCTACGCCTACCCCAATACCTACTCCCACTCCAACACCCGTCATACCCGGCCAAATTCAAATTAATAATGTCATTAATGACCTCCCACGACACGCTACTAGACGATATATTACCCGCTCACCCAACACTATTGGCCGTTTGATTATTCATCACACGGTTACGCCAGCATCTGTTACCGTGCCAAGAATTGCTCAATACCAGGTTAATAACGGTTTGCCCGGTGCCTCGGCTCACTTTTACGTTACCGCCGCGGGGGTAGCTTATCAAGCCCAACCCTTAACTGTAGTGGGCGCCCATGCGGGACAATATAGTCGGGACAGTGTTGGGATTTCATTAATTGGTAACTTTACCCAAGTGCCCCCACCAGAAGCACAACTGAACGCTACCGCTTCAGTTTTGGCTCAGGTAGCGGTCAAATTGGGGTTATCAGCCGCTGCTATTATTGGTTTGCAAGAAATTTCGGCCACCCAAAGCCCCGGTCTAACCTGGCCTCAATGGAAACAACCTCTGTTAACCAAAGTCCACAGCATTATGGCCACCGCAATCACCCCGATCACCCCCACCACACCTGCAGCCAAACCCATTAACCACTATATGCTGCTTTGGCATCGCGGCGATGGCAATTGGGCCGAATGGGACCTGCGAGGGGCATTGGATTATATTGGTAAATATCCCGTCACTATTGGATTTTCGGTTGAAGAAGCCAAACTGGCAAAATATGTCACTATTGTAGGCGGGCCGGGCGGTATCCCTGCCCAAACCGATGCCATCTTAAAGGCCGCAGGCTGTCAGGTTGAACGTTTGGCTGGAGCCACCGAAACCGATACCCGCAAGATTTTACGCCAATTAGCAGCCCAAAACAAACGATTTCAAACATTAAAGCAAGAGTAGGTGCGACCATGACAATTAAACCAGTTACCCCAACCCAAAAGACAACTGCCCCAATCAAACCTGTCACCATTGAAGCTCAAGACATTACGGCTACGCTGGTCGACCATCCCTCCAAACAGTACCCCATGCGTACTCACGCCGACATTCAACGCCTCATCATCCATCACACCGCCACGCCCGCCAATGTCACCGTGCAACGCATCGCCGACTTTCAGGTCAATAATAAAGATTTGCCCGGCATTGCCTACCATTTTTGCGTTACAGCCGACGGTCACGTTTACCAAACTCAATATTTAGAGACGGTCTCAGCCCATGCCGGCGAACAAAATAGCTTCGACAGCGTGGGAGTCTGTTTAATTGGTAACTTTATGAATGTTGCCCCCCCTAAAGCCCAACTTAATGCCACGTCCCCGCTATTAGCCCAAATTGCCCTGATGCTGGGTTTAACCGCTGACCAAATTGTTGGTTTTAGTGAAGTTGTAATCACAGATAGTCCGGGGGCAACCTGGCCTACCTGGAAAAAGAGCCTTTTGACCAAAGTTCGGCGACTGATGAAGAGTAAAAAACCTGTCTCTATTCCCAAACCCAAAACACCCACCCCAGCCGCAACCCCAACCCGTAAAAGCATCGAACATTACATGCTCTTCTGGCATCGGAGTCCCACCAATTGGGCTGAATGGGATTTAGAGGGGGCCATGGATTACATTGCCCAATTTAAACCAACCATTGGTTTTGATCTTGAGCAGGCAAAAAGTGCCAAATATGTAACCATTGTAGGCAGCACAAGTGGCATCCCAGCTACTGCAGAGCAAACTCTACGTGCCGCAGGCTGTCAGGTCGAACGCATCAACGGCCAAACCGAGTCCGCCACCCGCAATATCCTACAACAATTAACCGCCCAGAAGAAACGATTTAAGAATTTAAAGTAGTACACATCACAATTCACCTAACAACAAATGTTGCCGAGCCGTCCATGCACAGCCCAAAATAGCGGCATCATCCCCCAAGGGGCTGGCCACAACCGTTACCCTGGGGGCTATCGATTCAAAGGCCCGATACAACACCGCCTCACGGGTTGGCTTTAAAAGCAAATCCCCGGCCTTAGCCACGCTGCCCCCAATAATAAAGGTCTCAATATCAAGTACATGAGCCATAGTCGCAATACCAACCCCCAAAGCCTGTCCCGCCTGATTAAAGACCTGAATCGCTTGTGTTTGCCCTTGAGCAGCCAACTCAGCCACAAATTTACCCTCAGCCTCAGCCGGACAGACCACATCCGTACCGACAATAGCCTCCCGGAAACGCTCAACCAAATCGGGTCCGGCTACATACCCTTCCAGACAGCCATTAGAGCCACACGAACAGGCCGGTCCCTCCATATTAACCGTAATATGGCCCACCTCACCCGCCGAATTATTATTACCTCGATACAACTCACCAGCAATAATAATAGCCGCTCCAACACCCGTACCGACCACAACAAAGACCATATCATCGACCTCACGTCCGGCTCCAAAGTGAAATTCACCCAGCGCAGCCGCCTTGGCATCATGCTCAATCGGGCTAGGCAACTTCAAGCGGTCTTCCAACATCTGTTGCAATGGAACATTGACCCAACCCGTCATATTGGGCGGATCAAGCACCATCCCCGTAGCATGATTTAAGGGGCCGGGACAGCAAACCGACAGAGCGGTTAAAGTTTTGCCCGCCGGCAAATCAACATGAAGTTGAGCCACACACTCCGCTATCCGCTCCACCACAGCCACCGGACCATCCGCGACTTGGCTTTCCATATAGACTTTGTTGACAATTTTATGATCAGGGCTAACCAAACCAGCCGCAATCTTGCTTGCGCCCAGATCAACCCCAACCACCCAATCATTTTTATATTTAACCATAAAGCCAACTATAATTGACCTTCGCCTTACTGTCAAAAATTTATGTGAAACTGTAGGGTCTGTTGTCTTTGACCCGAAGTTATGTTATAATGGAATACCTCCACCTACCCATCTCAAAACATAAAATCCAATAACCCATGCTTTTAACCATTGATTTCAGCCGCCAACGCCAATCTTCAGCCAATCTTCAGCCAATCTTCAGGCTTTTTAGGATTGGATACGATACAATAATCACATTGAACAGAATACAATACAATAATCCGAAGAAGTGTCAGCTAGTTAAGGATTTTTAATAACTGTGCAATAGTAAATTTGCTTTTCTAAGGAGTAATTAAATGGCTAACAACATTACTGCGGAGAATTTAATCTATTTCAATGGTGTCAACGGTTCAACGGGTAAGTACGATGTACCCCCCATACCCATTGATAAATTTGTAGAAGAAATGCTAAAGAATCCGCGTCTTCCGGAAATGCTTAAAGAAAATAAGCCTGCCGCTGGTTTTTACAAAAATTTCATAGGAACCCCAAGTTATGGACTGGCCGACGGTCGGGATCCCGAGCAAATCAAACAAACAGGCTGGGGTGTAATCTTTGCCCACGATGAAGACCCGGCTGTTATAGAAGCGCTTGCCCCCCTGCTCAAACTCCGCCGTGAACAGGCCGGTAATTATTATTACGAGTACGTGGGTAGTTATAAAAACGGCCAGGAAAAGCGATGGGGCTATTTTTATGCTGATAAAACAAGTGAGACAAAAGAAGAATTCCTTACCAAAAGAGGCGCAGAGCCATTTGGTCCGGCGGACCCCAAGTTTGCGCCCTACTATCTCCTAATTGTGGGCGGGCCGGAAAAAATACCCTATAAATTTCAGTACCAGCTTGATATTCAATATGCCGTTGGACGTATTTATTTTCGTAGTCCGCAAGAATACGCCCAGTATGCCCAAAATGTTGTAGATGCAGAAACCAAAAAACTGCAATTATCACGCCAAGCAGTCTTTTTTGGGGTAGAGAATCCGGGGGATGGGGCAACGAATTTAAGTGCTAACCATTTGATAAAACCTTTGCTGGGCCAACTGCAAGCTCTGTCAGAAGAATTCGAGATGGATTGGAAGGTTAAAAGCCTTGTTAAAGATAAGGCCTATAAAAAGGATTTATCCGCTTTACTGAATGGTAACCAAACCCCATCCTTACTTTTTACCGCCAGTCATGGTCTAGACTTTAACCCGGACGATAAGCGTATATTTGAGCATCAGGGGGCCTTGTTATGTCAGGATTGGACAGGCGAGACCAATGATTTTCAAAATGAGCAATACTATTTTTCAGCCGATGACCTGGAAACCAATGCTAATTTATTGGGCTTAATGGCATTTAACTTTGCTTGTTTCAGCGCGGGTACACCCCGCCAGAACAATTTTCTACTGTCTTATGATCGGGACAGACCATCTGAACTGGTGTCAAGACCATTTGTGGCCCGTTTACCACAACGCCTTTTGCTTAATGGCGCTCTGGCCGTAATTGGACACATTGAGCGGGCTTGGGGTGTCTCCATTGCCTACACAGAAAATAGCCTTAAGGATGACAGACATCTAGCAACCTACCGCTCAACAATGAAGCGTTTAATGGATGGGCATCCTATCGGTTCAGCGCTTGAATATTTTAATGAAAAATATGGTGAGTATTCAGCTGCGCTAACCACCCGTATCGAAGATCGTAAACTGGGACTGCAAGATGCACCTGACGACTATGAACTGATAGATCTTTGGAGAGGCAATAACGATGCTCGCAACTTTGTTATTATTGGAGACCCGGCAGCACGTTTGCCGTTAGCCGATGTTGGCCAAGCTCCTGCTGAGGAGCGCCCCGTACTTACTAAAATTGCGGTGGTGTCTACCCAACCATCTACATCAGAGCCACAGTTGGAAACTGCCCCCCCCCCCGTCTCCCCCAGCTTCACCTCATCAGACGTTCCTTTACCGCAGGGTGAGAGCTATGGATTAAGAGAGACCAGTCAACAGCTTGCCGACTCATTAAAGGATGCTTCTGGGAAAATAAGCAGCCTGTTGCAATCGACATTTGAAAACATGACAACTCTGCAAGTATTGACCTACACCAGCAGTGATGATCTAAAAAAAGCCTACAACCTTAACACCAAAGAATTTAGCGACGAGGCTTCACTAAAAGCTGTGACCCGTATTGATTTTGATGGGGACATCTCCCATATAGTGCCGGTTAGGGAAAAAACAGATGCCAAAGACGGCAAAACTCAGACTAAGGTAGAAATTGACAAAGAGTTATGGACCATCCACCGCGAGATGGTAAATTTAGCCCAGGAAAACAAAGTGGCTTTTGTTAAAGCCATGGCTGAAATTGCCGGCACTTTGATTGGTATTACGGGGGGGAAATAATGACCGAAGAATACGCTGTTTTAGAAATTCGAATCCGTAAAAAGGAAGCTAAAGGTTATCCTGTTGAATTTACACTCACCCGTCCTGGAGAAGCTAAAATACCATTTCCGATTGACCACTTGTCGCCGGAGATTTTAGACTGGAAACACGGGGAAGATTTGCATAAATCTGGTAAAGAACTGTTTGACCTCTTTATCGCTGACAAACTTCGAGAAAACTGGATTAAGAGTTTCAGTTCACCCCAGCAAAAATGTCGTATTCAACTATGGTTTGACAAGGATGACGAGGATAAGAGCATTGCCCCATTGCACCTTATTCCCTGGGAACTACTGCGTGACACTACAGTTAAACCGTCTCGAAGTCTGGTCAATAACCGTAATACCCCATTTTCTCGTTTTGTTGTAAGTGAGGCCTCGGGCAAAACAATTGAGGAACGTCCGCTTAAGATATTGGTTGCTGTAGCCGCGCCAACAGGGCTGCCAAGCGAGCTAAATGACGTTGATGTAACTACAGAGGAGGGTATCATTACCAGGGCCTTGTCCAATTTAACTACCGGTCAGGTTTTGCTCACCTTTATTGAACAGCCGCTTACACTAGAAAAATTGGAAGAACATCTACAAGAGGATCACTACCATATTCTGCATCTGGTTGGACATGGCAAATTTGTAGCGGGGTTTGGGGCTTACTTGCTGTTAGCAAGGGAGGAAGATAATCAGGTTAAACCGGTCAAAGACGAAGATTTTGCCGAGATGATAAACCGACAGGGAGAATACATCCCCAACTTTATTTATTTATCCAGTTGCCAAACAGCCAAACGAGCCGAAAATGATCCTTTTCGAGGTTTTGCTCCGGCCCTGGTACAGGCAGGTGTACCGGCGGTACTGGCTATGCAGGAAAATATCCATATTCCAACGGCCCAAGCCTTTACTGAAACTTTTTACAAGGAATTATTCCAACATGGGCAAATTGATTTAGCCTGTAATGCCGCTCGCTCACAAGTGCTTAGTAAAGGTTTGCTCGGAAGTTACATCCCTGTTTTATTTAGCCGCTTAAATAACAACCAATTTCTAGACCCCACCGACGATGCAGTTATGGCCCGCAAAGATTATGAACCGGAAGTGGTCTATATCCGGGGGGGTACCTTTATTATGGGCAGCAAGCCAGGTACGGGTTTCCCCCATGAAGAGACCGACCACAGAGAAATCCCCCTGCCTCCATTCTACATCGGCAAATACCCGATAACCAATGAAGATTATCAAAAATATCTGCAAAAAACAAAACCAAAACAGCTTATAAACCCCAAAGCGGGTTGGGAGGATGGGAAGCCACCCCAGGGTAAACTTAATCATCCGCTGGCCGGTATAACCTGGAACGAAGCCAAAGCCTACTGTGTTTGGTTGAGCAAAAAAACCAAGCGAAACTACGGTTTACTCAGTGAAGCCCAATGGGAACGAGCGGCCAGAGGAACTGCTGGTCGAGTTTATCCTTGGGGGGAGACCTGGGAAGAAGGTCGTTGTAATCATGGGAGCGATCAAACCACAGCGGTTGATAAATATCCAGCCCAAAATGAGCAGGGGGTTTATGATATGGTCGGCAATGTCCGCGAGTGGGTTAATACCCGCTGGGGAAGTAGAGAAGCTGAACCGGATGATGGCTATCGCTACCCATGGAGCAACGATAGCCGTGAAGACGACAGCGAAGATAATTACACCTATCGCGTACATCGGGGTGGAGCGGCCACAGATGAACAATCTCAATTAAGATGTAGCGCTCGGGGTGGGTTTAACCCCGCTAAGCCGGGGCCCCCTGATAAACGCCACGGATTTAGGGTGGCAATCAATCTTTGATCGCAATCAACGTTTGATAGTAATCAATGTTTGATCGCAATTACAAGAATTATTACCGGAGGTATCAATGGCACGTAAAAGAAAAAGAAATGAGCCTAAAAAAGATTTTTGGTCAACATTGTGCAAAGAGACCAGCGATGGTCAGGTTATCCCAATTATTAGCAATGCGGTTAAGAACGACCCCATTTTTGATATTAACTGGGATGGCAAGCTGGGGCTGCTTCCAGATTCAAAAACTGATGATATAAAGATCCCCTACCGGGCCATGCTTAACGTTAATCAGCAATTGGCAGCAAGATGGGCTGCTGAACTCGGTTATCCGCTATCCGATAAGAACCGCCTGGAACGCGTGGCCGTTTATAACCAGATTAAAAGCAAAGGTCCGAAGAAGGCCAAAGAGGATTACCTTAGCTTTTTAAAAATAGCCTTATTAGAGGTCGCGGAAAAAGACAAAGAGGTGAGGGAGATTGTTAAATCCCTGAAACCGGTCGAGTTGAGAGATAAATCAATCAGTGAAATGAGAAAGGATGATGATGATGACCTTGATACATTATATGACTATGTGCAGGGCAGCACTTTCTCCGACATAGCCAACGAATTGAACTATCCAAAAAGTAACAAACAACACCAAGACCCCTTGGATTTTTTGGCCGGTCTTGACTTGCCCCTGTATATAACAACCAGTTGTCATGATTTTATGGAACGTGCCTTAGATAAACGCGGCAAAAAACCACGGACAAAAGTTTGTGATTGGTTTGGGAAAAGTAGCTTGGACGAGCTGCATCGCCCGGAAGCAGGAGTGGATGGAGACCCTAAAAATCCAATTGTATATCACCTTTTTGGCTTTGAGCAATACCCTAACTCCCTGGTAATCAGTGAAGATGATTACCTGGATTTTTTAGTCCAGGTTTCCAAAGAACGAGATAATCCCAAATCCGAAATATTAACGCCTCAATTAACGGCATCTATAACTCAAAAGTCGCTGCTGTTATTGGGATATCGCTTACAGGACTTGGAGTTTAAGGCATTTTTCCGGGGGATGATCGAAACGACGGAGGACTTAAATGAATTCGGGGTAGCCATTCAGCTTGATCCAAAAATGCAAAAAGAAATTGAAGATGAAGAAGATGCCAAAAAATATTTACACGAATATCTTAATTACCCCAAATCTGCCACATCTTTATCTTTTGACGTTGAGTGGGGCACCACCGAAAGTTTTTTACATAAGTTTAAAGAGGAGTTAGCCCAATGGCAAAAAAGACAGCCATAAAACAACAAACTAACAACAGCACCCAACTCCCCCCCAATCCTTATCCCGGCCCTCGTACTTTTGGGGAGGAACACGAGAAATTATTTTTTGGTCGAGACCGCGAAGCTAAAGATTTGTTGGCCTTTGTTGTCTCCCACAAATTAGTACTCTTTCATGCCCAATCCGGGGCGGGCAAAAGTTCGCTGATCAACACCCGTCTCAAATCTGGTTTGGAAGCAGAAGGTTTTGAAGTATTACCGGTTGGCCGGGTCAGTGGCCAGGCCGAATCCACGGCTGATGTGCCCAATATCTTTATCTACAACCTTCTGTTAAGCCTCCATACCAAGAAAATTGATCAAGATCGTTTCAAAGAGATGGAACTAAAAGATTTTTTGGACGGCCTTATAAGCACTGCGAAAAAATATTATTATGAACCCCCTGAAGACGATGAGGCTGACCCGGAAGAAGATGATGAATATGAGTATGATTGGCCTCGGGTGCTGATTATTGACCAGTTTGAAGAAATTCTAACGGCGCATCCCGGAGAATGGGACAAGCGTGAGGATTTTTTCAGGCAAATAACCAAAGCTATGCAGGCAGACAAACAGTTGTGGCTTGTGCTGTCTATGCGCGAAGATTACGTGGCCCGTTTAACCCCTTACGCCCCGCTTTTACCAGGCAATCTGCGGGCACAGTATTATATGGAACGGATGCCAGAAGATGCGGCCCTGGATGCGATTAAAGAACCCGCAGCAATGGCAAAGCGTCCCTTTGCTGCGGGTGTGGCTGAAATGTTAGCAGAAAACCTGCTTCAAATCACGGTTCAAGAGCCGGGTGGCGAAGCAATAACAATCAAAGGGCAATATGTAGAACCGGTGCAGTTGCAAGTCGTTTGTTACCAACTGTGGGAAGATTTGCAGCAACAGAAACAAGCGAAACCTGAAATTGAGTCTGCCGATTTACTGCGCTTAGCTGGTATCTCGCCCCGCAAGACCCAGAATTTGTTAGCTCAAGAAAATAAAGCCGAAATCAAGAAAATTTTAGCTCACTTTGTTAATAGTGCTTTGCGTCGTTTTTACAAGAGTACGATTAACAAAGTCATCAAAATGTACCGCCCAAAATTAACGGAATTTGATCTACGCAATTGGTTTATAACTAAACTGATAACTAGTAACAAAACCCGTTCCTTGGTCCCGATAGAAGGAAAACGAACGGGTGGCTTGGATAACGAAATTGTTAAAGAATTGGAAGATAAGTTTTTGTTGCGCAGCGTATCCAGGGCCGGCAGCAATTTGGGATACGAGTTGGTGCATGATCGCTTTATTGATCCTATTCTTCAATCTAATAAAACGTGGCTAGAAGAACATCCTCTGATTCGGGCGGCTCAGGAATGGGAAAACAATAACAGAGAGGGGGGGTTATATAAAGGCTGGCAGTTAGAAGATGCCAAAAATGATCCTGACAAGGATATCCCCCTGGTAAAAGATTTTATTACGGCCAGTGAAAAAGTCGAAGAAAGAGCTAAACTGGATGTCTGGATACGAGGTTTGTATGTTGTGGTTGGTCTGGCTGTTGTAGCCATTATCTTTGCCCTGGGATTTCTGCTACAAGCAACCATCGACACTCGGCAAGCTGTGGCTACAGGAGAGGCAGCCGCAACGCTTGCCGCTGGTGCCCAACAACAAGCAGCGGCAGCCGGCCAAAAAGAACGTGAGGCGGCAACGCTTGCCGCTGATGCCCAACGACAAGCAGTTGACGCACAGGCAGCGGCAGAGGAAGCCAACCAACAAGCAGTTGACGCACAGGCAGCGGCAGAGGCAGCGGCAACGCTTGCCGTTGATGCCCAACAAAAAGAAGAGGCAGCAAATGCTCTTCTTGGAAAGGCTAACAAGCAAACTCAAGACGCTAATGCCCGAGATTTGGCCAGCGCGGCTTTAAACAGCTTAACTTTTGGAGAGTACGAGTTAGGCGTGTTATTAGCCCGACAAGCTATTAGAGCCCATACCGAGTTTGGTCAACCTTACTTACCTGAAGCCGAGGACGCGCTTATTCAGGCTGTTTTAAGTGCCCCACCCCAACCAAAATTCACCCTGACTGGACACTCGGATGGGGTTTATGGTCTGGCCTACAGTCCCAATGGAACGCTTTTGGCTACGGGCAGCCGTGACGGCACGGTAAGAATATGGGATACGACCTCGGGCAATATCTTGCGGGTGCTGCCCGGGCCGCACAACGGGGTTTATGGAGTAGCTTTTAATCCCGCTGGAACTCACCTGGCCACGGCCGGTTTAGACGGCAAGGCCACGATTTGGGCTGTTGACTCCGGTGAGCCACAACTGACCCTGACCGGTCATACAGCAGACCTGATAAGCGTTGCCTTTAGCCCTGACGGCTCACAGCTTGTTACCACCAGCTTTGACAAGACGGCCAGACTCTGGGATGTTGAGTCTGGGGCCGAATTACACGTTTTTCCTCATGCTGATCAGGTGGAATATGCTATGTTTAACCCTGTTGACGGCAACTATTTGGTGACCGCCAGTAAAGATAAAACTGCTAAAGTATGGAATGTTGCTTCTGGTGACGAAATTGCCACTCTGGCCGGTCATACAGCCTCGGTTAATCATATTGCTTTTACGGACGGAAAATTTACCACGGTTGATGGCCAAGGTATGGTTATAATATGGAGTACGACCACAAACGCCAAGTTATCCTCCTTTAGCGCCCACCCGGAAATTGCCGTAGATGGCGTAGCCTTCAGCTCTAACGGAGACTATTTGGCTACGGCCAGTAAAAATGGCAGCACCAAAGTATGGCATCAGGATGAGGATAGAGTATGGCAGGAAGTAGTGACCCTTCCTGGCCACACTGATGTTGTTTGGGAAGTTGCCTTTGCGCCGGATGACACTCATCTGGCCACAGCCAGTAGCGATGGCACGGCCAAAATTTGGCGTTTCCAGCTTGATGAGCTTGTGGTTCAACCCATTTCTGAGGCCGGCCAGATTACCAAAATTGCCTTCAGCCCCAGTGGCAATACCCTGGCTACGCTCAATGCGGAGGGCAGCCTAAACACCTGGGACATCGACACAGGTCAGGTACGGAAAACCTTCCTCATAAAGGATGCTATCTCGCCTTCCAGCCTGGCCTTCGGGGCCGACCACAGTCAACTGCTAACGGGGCAGCCGCTTATGGAAAACGCCGTTAAATCTTGGTCGCTGACCTCAGACCAAAAAGAACCTTTACCGGCCACCCTTGACCATACCGACCCAGTTACAATAACTAGCGTTGCTCTCAGTCCTGATGGTACTTTTCTGGCCACAGCAAATATCAAAGATGAGATCATCATCTGGCCTAACACCGGATCGGACCTGGTAAGCAAAACCCTAAATTTTAGGGCAACCATAGCTGCTGAAGTCGCGGTAACGGAGAGCAGAAAGCTAACCACACCTACCTCGGCTAAAACGGATGAGGCCAGCATCGTTGCTCTGGCTCTTAGTCCGGCTGGCAGTCACCTGGCCATAGCATCTGAAAATAATAAGGTCACAATATGGGATATTGCCCAAGATAAAGCATGGCTAAGTTTCACCATTCCGGCGGAGTTAAATTTTGACTCTATTATCGATCTTGCTTTTAATCAGGCGTCCACCCGCCTGGCTACAGTTAGTCAGAATGGCTTGGTCCGGGTTTGGGATTTCAAGAGTGATGAAAATAATACCTCTATTACTTCTATTACCTATCCTCAATCCGATCAAGCTGTGGCTGTGGCCTTTCACCCTAATAATACCCATCTAGCCATAGGGTACAATGATGGCTCGGTTCGTTTGTTTAGCCTGGATATTGAAGAGTCCTGGCTGGATGTGGCCTGTTTGCACACCGGGCGTAACTTAAGCTACACCGAATGGCAAAACAATCATAGAGCAGTGGGCTCCAATCCCCTCATCTGCCCCGATATGCCCTTACACAGCTCGATTATCCAAGAACTTGAGCGCCGGAAACAGGAAGACAGCCGTATAGACCGGGAACTTGCTGATTTAGAGGTATCAATATCAACTGAGGAGCGGGCTAACGCGCTCCTGGAGGCTGGACGGCAGCAGCTTAAGGCCGGATATTATCTCGAAGCTGACGCTTTAGTACAGCATGCGCTTTTCTATAACCCTGCTCTGGAAACTAACATAACAGTAGACCTGGTTAAGATTTATTATGATATATGTCAATCCAGCCAATATTCGGCTCTAGACCAGAATATACGCAACGCCTGTGGAGAAGCCACCCGGTTGGCCGGGACCATTGCTGATGTCTCTCTAAATCTTGACATCTGTGGACTTAGAATGGTTAACGGAGCAACTCCCGATGGC
>PJEL010001376.1_pt1 | contig 24925 bp, 28 predicted proteins | sample 1853271 | NCBI WGS metagenome assembly PJEL01 (sample SAMN08108733, study PRJNA415343) | Invertebrate metagenome, whole genome shotgun sequencing project. | host: Globobulimina | place: Sweden: Gullmar Fjord | collected 2015-08
TATTTTATTAAAAGAAGAAATAAGTTTTTTAAAGAATAAATTTTCTTATGCAAAAATTATATTTTTAACATCTAAATATATTAATGACTTAGATAATCAACAAATTTTAATAGAAGATATTAAAAATATAAAAACAGAATTAAAAAAACATTCATTTAATGCTGCTTATATTGTAGGTTTCGAATTTGATGAACTTTCAAAAAATCTTATTAAACTAGAAAAAGAGTTAACTCTTTTCTAATTTTAAAATACCATTCCAAAAGAACTTATAACTTTTCCTAATATGTTTATATCTTTTATTCCTAATAATTGTGAAGGATAATCCCTATTATCAGAAATAATATCTAAATTTCCGTCAACTTTTTTTTGTATTCTTTTAACAAATAAACCATGTTCTGTGGTAAATGCATATATTCCATCTCTGTTACAATCATTTTTTGTTTTATCAATAAATATAATATTATCATTGTTTAAAGTTGGTTCCATAGAATCCCCTACTACATTAATAGCATCAATATTTTTTAGGTTATCTTTTCCACCTAACATATGAATAAAATAAGGAGGAATTTCTAATGACTCAAAATTATCTTCACTTTCATATGCACCCCCACCTGCACTAACACTTACTGAAGGAAAGTATTTTATCCAATATTTATCAGTTGTATCTACAAGAGAACCTGGGTTTTGGTTATAAAGTAACCAATTTATAGATATCTTTTTTCTTGCGCAGAAATTTAGTATATTTGAATATGGAATTTTCCCTCTATTCTTCATAGTTGCAAAATTTGCTTGTGATAATTCTAGTGATTCAGCCACATCTTTATCAAAAACTTTGCCATTTTTACCATCTGAACTAATTATATCTTTTAGTTTATCTACAATTTCACTTACTAATAACATTTTTATTCCTATTACATAGTATTTACATAAGTATATTACATATTGACATAAAATTTAATTAAATTAAGTTTTTTATATATAATTTGAAATATTAAAAATAAAAGGATGCATTATGATGGATAAATTTTATTACTTTAAAGAAAATGTAATTAATCGTTTAGAAAAACTTGACATATTGATTTATCAAATAGGAGATAAGCTTTTATAATATAAATAAATTACTAAATTTAAATGAAATAAAGTAAAATATAAATGTTAATAAAGCAATTTTTATATATTATTACAATTATAATTACATGGTAATAACCACGGAGAAGATTATGGAAATAAACTTAGTTACGGAAGCATTGAAGTTCATGATGTTAGGAATGGGTGTTGTTTTCTCATTTTTAATTATTATGATGTTCGTGCTAAAAGCTCAGGCTGCATTGATTACAAAATATTTTCCTGCCAAGGAAATTAAGCTAGCAGTGAAACCAAAAGTTTCAACTGGATCAAGAGATACTGCTAAGGTAGCTGCAATTGTTGCTGCTGTTCAACATCACAAAAATCTAAAAGGTTAATATTAATGTCTAAAAAATATATTGATGTCATGGATACTACATTTAGGGATGGATTCCAATCTGTCTTTGGAGGTAGAGTTTTAATGAATGACTTCTTTCCTGCTGTTGAAGCTGCGAAAGATGCGGGAATTACTCATTTTGAGTTCGGTGGTGGAGCTAGGTTCCAATCTTTATTTTTCTACTTACAAGAAAATGCATTTGAAATGATGGACAAGTTTAGAGAAATTGTTGGTCCAGATGCAAACTTACAAACTTTAGCACGTGGTATTAACACAGTAATGCTTGATACTGGTTCTAGAGAACTTATTGACTTACATGCTAAGATGTTTGCTAAACACGGAACTACAACAATCAGAAACTTTGATGCATTAAATGATGTACAAAATTTAGAATACTCTGCTGAGTGTATTAAAAAATATGGTTTAAATCATGAAGTTGTAGTTACTCTTATGGATTTACCTCCTGGTTGTACAGGAGCTCATGATGTTGCATTTTATGAGAAGACATTAAGAAATATTTTAGATTCAGGTCTTCCATACGATTCTATTTGTTTTAAAGATGCTTCAGGAACTTCATCTCCTCAGAAAGTTTACGAAACTATTCAAATGGCTAGAAAACTAGTTGGTAATGATAGTCATATTAGACTTCACACACATGAAACTGCTGGTGTTTCAGTAGCTTGTTATTTAGCAGCTTTAGATGCTGGTGCAGATGGTATTGATTTAGCTGCCTCACCTGTTTCAGGTGGTACATCTCAACCTGATATTTTAACAATGTTACATGCTGTAAAAGGTAAAAACTACGACTTAGGTGGTTTAGAAATTGATAAAGTATTAAAATATCAAGAAGTATTAAAAGATTCTTTAAAAGATTACTTTATTCCACCAGAAGCTACTCAAGTTTCTCCTTTAATTCCTTTCTCTCCAATGCCAGGTGGAGCATTAACTGCTAACACTCAAATGATGAGAGATAATGGAACTTTAAATAAATTTCCAGAAGTTATTAAAGCAATGAGAGAAGTTGTTGAAAAAGGTGGTTATGGTACATCTGTTACTCCTGTTTCTCAATTTTATTGGCAACAAGCATATGCTAATGTTATGTTTGGACCATGGAAACAAATTGCACCAGGTTATGGAAAAATGGTACTTGGATATTTTGGAAAAACTCCAGTTGAACCAGATGCAGAAGTTGTTGCATTGGCTTCAGAAAAATTAAAATTAGAACCTACAAAAGAAAACCCTTTAGATATTGCAGATAGAGATGAAAAGAAAAAAATCTCTGTATGGAAGCAAAGATTAGAAATTGAAGGTTTAGAAACTTCTGAAGAAAATATTTTCATTGCAGCTGCCTGTGATGAAAAAGGAATTGCTTTCTTAAAAGGTGAATCACCTTTAAATATTAGAAAAATAGATTCGGCTTGTGATAATGATAAAGAATGTAACTTAGGAGAAAATAAAAATATGAGTAATGCAAATGGAAACTACACAGTTGTTGTAGATGGTCAAAAATTTAATGTAAGTATTGCTGAAGGTAATGCTGATATCCAAGTAACACCTGTGGCATCAAGTTCTTCTGCACCTGTATCTTCTGCTCCATCTAATGGTGAAGGAACTGAAGTTCCTGCTGCTGTTAATGGTGCTGTATGGAAGATTCTTGTAAAAGAAGGTGATGTAGTAGAAGCTGATCAACAAATTATGATCTTAGAAGCTATGAAAATGGAAATTGATATTAATGCTCCAGTTGCTGGAACGATTACTAAAATTTTAGTTGGTGCAACTGATTCTGTTGAAGAAGGTCAACCTTTAGCCATTATTGGTTAATAAGGGAATTATGATGAAAAAAAGTTTATTTATTTCTCTTTTCTTTTTAATGAGTATTTTTTCTGTAAATACTTTTGCATCAACAGCACCTGCTGTTGATGTAGGAGTTGAAAAAGAATATGAAGTTAAGAGTATGACTCAATTACTTGGGTCTTTTTACGAAACTACTGGGTTAAATGCAATTATGAACCCAAAAGATGGTGTTAAAGATTCACATGGAAATGATATGTCTATCTTTGCTCAAAGTAGTGGTAGAATTATTATGATTTTTATTTGTTTTATATTATTTTATCTTGCAATTAAAAAAGGTTTTGAACCACTATTACTAATTCCTATTGGATTTGGTGGATTATTAGCTAATATTCCAATTGCTAATATTGCTGGTGATCATGGAATGTTAGATATTATCTATATTATGGGTATTGCAAATGAATTCTTCCCTTTACTTATTTTTATGGGTGTTGGGGCAATGACTGATTTCGGACCTTTATTAGCTAATCCTAAAACTGCACTACTTGGTGGTGCTGCACAATTTGGTATTTTTGGTTCTTTAGTTGGAGCAGTTGTTCTTTCTCAATATGTACCAGGAATTGATTTTACATTACAACAAGCTGCTGCTATTTCTATTATTGGTGGAGCTGATGGACCAACATCAATCTTTATTGCTTCTGCACTAGCGCCTGAATTACTTGGTGCAATTGCTGTTGCTGCATATTCTTACATGGCTTTAGTTCCTGTTATTCAACCTCCAATTATGAGAGCTTTAACAACTAAATCTGAAAGAATTATTAGAATGAAATCAACTAGAAAAGTTTCTAAAATGGAAAAAATTGTTTTTCCTCTTGTTGTATTAGTTTTAACATTATTAATTCTTCCAGATGCATCTCCTTTAATTGGTGCACTTTGTTTTGGAAATTTTGCAAAAGAATCAGGAGTTGTTGATAGACTTTCAGATACAATGCAAAATTCTTTAATAAACATAGTTACTATCTTCCTTGGATTAGGTGTTGGTTCTAAACTTGCATCTGAATCATTCTTAGTTGTAGAGACTATGGGAATTATGGCAATTGGCTTATTAGCATTCTCTGCAGGTACTGCAGTAGGAGTATTAATGGCAAAATTAATGAATGCAGTTAGTTCAAAAGATAATCAAATAAATCCTTTAATAGGTGCAGCTGGTGTATCAGCAGTACCAATGGCAGCGAGAGTTGTTAGTAAAGAAGGTCAGCAATATGACAAATCGAACATTTTATTAATGCACGCGATGGGTCCAAATGTTGCTGGTGTAATTGGTTCAGCCGTTGCCGCGGGTGTACTTTTATCAATATTTAAATAAAAAATTAATTAGTAGGAAAATTAAATTATGTCTGAAATTAAAGACTCTTTAGGTCTAGAAAACGTTGGAATTGTTAGAAGAAATCTTGATGTAGATACATTAATTAAACATGCAGTTGAAAATGAAGGCGCGAGACTTACTTCAACTGGTGCATTAATGATTGATACTGGTATTTTTACAGGAAGAAGTCCTAAGGACAAATTTTTTGTAAATCAAGATCCTTCGAATAAATATATTGCGTGGGGCGATATTAATCAAAAGGTATCTAAAGAAGTTTATGAAGATTTATTCAAAAATTCAAAAAAGCAATTAAGTAACAAAGATTTATATGTTACAGATGTATATTGTGGTGCATCATTAGATTCAAGAAAATCTGTTAGATTCATTACTGAGGTAGCTTGGCAAGCACATTTTATTAAAAATATGTTTATTGTTCCAAAAACTCAAGAAGAATTAGATAATTTTGAACCTGATTTTACAATTTACAATTCTTGTAAAACTGTTGATATGGCTTATGCAAGTCATAATCTTCATTCAGAAGTATATGTTGTATTTAATGTAGAAGATAATGTAGCAATTATCGGTGGTACTTGGTACGCTGGTGAGATGAAAAAAGGTGTTTTCTCAATGATGAATTATTGGCTTCCATTAGATGGGAAGTTATCAATGCATTGTTCTGCTAATATTGGAGAAGATGGTGATACTGCTCTATTCTTTGGTTTATCAGGAACAGGGAAAACAACTTTATCAACAGATCCAAAAAGAGCTTTAATCGGTGATGATGAACATGGTTGGGATGATGATGGTGTATTCAACTTCGAAGGTGGTTGTTATGCAAAAGTTATTAATCTTGATAAAGATTCAGAACCAGAAATATTTGGTGCTATTAAAAAAGGTGCAATATTAGAAAATGTTGTAGCTAATGAAGATGGTGTTGTTGATTATGCAGATGGTTCAAAGACTGAAAACACAAGAGTTTCATATCCTTTAGATCATATTGAAAATCACACTCCAGATATGAAAGGTGGACACCCTACTAATATTATCTTCTTATGTGCAGATGCATTTGGTGTATTACCTCCTGTTGCAAAATTAGATAAACAACAAGCAATGTATTACTTCTTAAGTGGTTATACTGCAAAAGTTGCTGGAACTGAAAGAGGTATTACTGAACCAGTTGCTACTTTCTCTTCATGTTTTGGTGAAGCATTCTTACCTCTTAACCCTACTGTTTATGCAGAGTTATTAGGTCAAAAAATTGATAAGCATAATGTAAATGTTTATCTTGTAAATACAGGTTGGACTGGTGGTCCTTATGGTATTGGTTCGAGAATGAGTATTAAAAATACAAGAGCTTGTATCAATGGAATCTTAGATGGTTCAATCAATGATTCAGAATTTGAAACATTACCAGTATTTAATTTATCTATTCCTAAAACATTAAATGGTGTTGATACAGTAGTATTAAACCCAAGAAATACATGGGCAGATAAAGATTATTATGATGCTACAAAAAAGAAGTTAGCAGGTATGTATATCTCTAACTTTAAAAAATACTTAACTTTAGAAAGTGAATATGATTTCACAGCTGCAGGACCAATTTTATAAGATATAATCTTCCTATAAAGTTACTGTTAAAAGGAGTGAATTTATTCACTCCTTTTTTATTACACAAAAATAGGAGAATCCCAAATGAAATTGTCAGACTTTTTAAAAGATATTAAACAAAACGAAAGTGAAGTTGTTTATTACTGTTGTAATCACTTATTATCAAAAAAATATAATGTTGAAGCTGATGCTGTTGAATCAGATACATTAAAAGAATTATTTGTTAATTATGGTAAATTTACTAAATCATTAAATGATAGTGCTGGAATTATTTATAAAAAATACGAAGCTGAGTTAAATGATGTTTATAAAATTCTTTGTGATAAGTTTAATGAAAATTATGACAATAAATATTTGTTTGATTTCAGATTAGCAAGAGTTGTTAATCAAGAAGCTAGACAGTTTTTAGATATTGATGATGCAGATACACAAGAAACTGTTATTCAAAAATTTGAAGATAAAATCAATGATATTTTAGAATCTAAATATTACAATGATAATAAAGATGAATTATCTCGTGATTTAGTTATTCCTCAAAAAACATTAGAATTAGTTAAATCAGCTGCTGGTTTAGTTTAGTCTAAATATTACAAATAGAGTGGATTAACACTCTATTTGTATTTCTTCAATAATTTCTAAACCAAATCCATGTAAACCTACAAATGAATGTTTCCCACCACTTGTCATTAATTTAATTTGTTTAATATTTAGGCTATTTAATATTTGAGCCCCTATTCCAAAGTCTTTTTGTGAATCTTTTGTTTTTTTATCATCTGATAAAAATATTAATATTCCACCTTTTGATTGTAAAAAGTTTATTGTTTTTAACATTGATTGTAATTTTTCATTATTTGAAAATAAATCAATATCTAAACCTACTGCATGAAATTTAACATGAGTAATTTCTTTTGCGTCACCAAAAATAATTGCTGTATGAATATTTCCTAAATGATCTTTAAATTCTTTTCTTTTAGCAGGAACATTTACAAAATCAACATCTTGATTAGAAACTTCTTCAACTAATTTTTCATGAGATAATCTATATTCAACTAAATCTGAAATATAAACTTGAACCATATCATGTTTATTAGCAAAAATATCTAAATCATCTCTTCTTGCCATTGTTCCATCCTCTTTCATGATTTCACAAATAACAGCTTCACCATTTAGACCTGCTAATTTACATAAATCAACACTTCCTTCTGTATGACCTGTTCTTACTAATACTCCACCATCTTTTGCAATTAAAGGAAAAATATGTCCTGGACGTACTAATTCTGTTGCATTTGAAATTGGATTAGCTAAGATTTTTATTGTATCATCTCTTTCCCCTGCACTAATTCCTGTTAAAGCATCAACTGCATCAACTGAAACTGTAAATGCTGTTTCATAAGATGATGTATTTGAACTTACCATTGGGTTTAATTCAAGTTTATTAGCAGTTTCATTAGTAACTGATACACAAATTAAACCTTTTGCATGTGTTGCCATAAAATTTACTTTTTCAGGAGTACTTAATGCTGCTGAATAAACTAAATCTCCTTCATTCTCTCTATCTTCATCATCAAGCATAATAATCATATTACCTTTTTGAATCTCTTTAATCGCTCTTTTAACTCTATCTATTGCATTCATAATTCTTCTTTATTATTATTTTTAGTATATTTACTATTATATCAGAAATTTTAAAATTTAATCTAAAAAGTATTGACAATAATTTAGTTTTTGACTATAATTCGTGCACTTAAAAAATGGGGTATCGCCAAGTGGTAAGGCACTAGCTTTTGGTGCTAGCATTCGAAGGTTCGAATCCTTCTACCCCATCCATTTTAAGATTATTTTTTGATCGCGGAATAGAGCAGCACGGTAGCTCGTCGGGCTCATAACCCGAAGGTCACTGGTTCAAATCCGGTTTCCGCAACCAAAATATTAGCCTGTGTCAAAGTAGCTCAGCTGGCTAGAGCGCTGGTCTCATAAGCCGGAGGTCGAGAGTTCAAGTCTCTCTTTTGACACCATTTTAGAATTTAGTGCTGGTGTAGCTCAGCTTGGCTAGAGCAGCTGATTTGTAATCAGCAGGTCGGGGGTTCAAGTCCCTTCACCAGCTCCACTAAATTATCTTTCAAAACTAACTAAATTATAATCAAAACAAATTAACTTATAAATTATTAATCTGGGTTTTAACCCAGATATTTTTATCTATCCGGATTTTCAAAGAAAATATAATTTGTAGAATAATCTGAAAACTCAAAATACACTTTCTTTTCATTTAAATCTTTTTTAAAATTAAAATTTGCATCAATAAAACCATAACCATATCTATACGGTCTTGAATCTTTACCATCAGTTGATGTTGCTGTTGAAAGTTTATCTATTTTAATAAACCTCTTTACAAGTTTTTCTCCTGCATAAACTTCAAGAACTCCATTTACACCAGTCCAATTCTGAAAATATCTATTTAATTTATTTTGTTTTTCTTCACAACCACTTATAAATAATGCAGCTGCAATTATTGATGTTGTTAATAATATTTTTTTCACTCTATATATCCCCTATGTAACATTTTTGACTCTTAGTGTACAACAAATCTACTTTGTGAAAGATATAATTTATTTTTAATTATTTCTCATAAAGTAGAAGTTTTAAATTAAGATAATTTAAAACCATTTGTCTTGCTTTTATTAAAAATGTAAGAACTTGAACTGTGGTTCTTAAAAGAATCTGTCAAGCAAATCTTGTTTTTTAATGCAAAAATCAATATCTAATTGGCCAATAATTAGATATTTTCATTGATTTATCCTTCTAAAATTGCCAAATAAGTCTTTTTTTTCAAAAAATTAGTTTTTTTTGAAATTTTAAACCATGCCTAAAATAGGCAATAAGAAGATATTTATGTATTTTTTATGTACTCTGCTATCTTATTGCTACGAAGAAAGCTTATACTTTGATTAACTAATATATTAATATACTAGTAAAACGAAAAAGGAAATACCATGCCAGTTGGTAAAAAAGAAACAGTATATAAAGATTTACAAGAGAGAATCATTACTCAAAAACTACTTTGTGGTACAAGATTAAATGAAAAAGAATTAATGGATGAATACGATATTGGTAGAACTCCTTTAAGAGATATTCTTATGAAATTAAAACTTGAATGTTTAATTGAAACTATTCCTCAGTCTGGAACTTTTGTAAAAGAACTAAATAAAGTTGAAATTAGAGAAACTCTTGAAATGAGAGTTCCTTTAGAAATATTAGCAGCTAGTTTTATTCCTTTTCGTATTACTAAAGAACAATTAGATGCTATTCATTATAGATTGTTCAATGTAAATAGAAACCTTAAAAAATTAACAATAAGCGAATTTAAAAATGAAACAGACAAAATTCATAATCTCTATTATGAATCTGTTGGAAATAAAAAATTAGCTGAAACTTTAAAACTATTACATAATATTTCGGCTAGAGCTTGGTTCTCTAAGGGATATAAAATGAGAGATCCTCAAGATACTATTGATGACTGGCAAAAAAGAATCGAAATGGTTGAGAATAAAGAGGTGGATAATTTACAGAATGAAGTTAAAGAACATGTAGTTAATTTTGCAAATTCTTTAGGTTTAGAAGATATGTTGTATTAGATATTAGAAAAGAAAAAGGAAGAAGATGAAAACAAAAGGCGGAAAGAATATTTATGGTGCAAGTGTTGGAATGCTTATGCTGGAAACTAAATTCCCAAGAATCCCTGGAGATATTGGAAATGCAGATACATGGCCATTTCATATGCATTTTGAACCTGTAACTGGTTCTAGTGTAAATAAAGTTGTTAGGTTTAAAGCAGAAGGTACTTTAGCTGAATTTATTAAAATGGGTAAAAGGTTAATTGCAAAAGGTGTAGATGCAATTGCAACTAACTGTGGTTTTTTAATCATTTTTCAAGAAGAATTAACAGAAGCTCTTGGTGTTCCAGTATTTTCATCAGCATTAATTCAACATAATTTGATTCAACAAACATTACCAAAAAGTAAAGTTCCTGGAATTCTAACTTTCTCGAAAGAAAGTTTAACTAGTGAATATTTAGAAGCTGCAAATATCCCACTTGATACACCAGTTGTAGGAATGGAAAATATTGGAGCAAAAGAATTTTATACAGGAATTTTAGAAGATTTAGATGAAATGGATTTTGATTTATGTAGAGAAGAGCTTGTCGAAGCTGCTTTAAAATTACAAAGAGAAAACCCAAATGTAGGAGCTATTTTATGTGAATGTACAAATATGCCTCCATATGCAGAAGATATTTTTAAAGCAACTGGATTACCAGTTTATAATATTTATACAGGTGTAACATGGTTTCAACAATCAGTTAGACCCAAAAGATTTAATATTAGTGAATTTTAAAAAAGGAGATAATTATAAATTTTGAAAAAGACAAATAACAAATAGGCATTATCCCTATGAGGCAACATAGAGATAATAATTTTCACAAATTTATTATTCAATAATAAATTTAATTATTAAGGAAAAAAGTTATGAAAAAGTTAAATTGTATATTAGCGGGAATTTGCTTAAGTGCGTCTTTCGCATCAGCTGAGACTATTGAGTGGTCAGCAGGATCACTAGGTGGTGGATGGTACACTATGTCAGCAGGAATATCTAAAATTATTACTAGTGAATATCCAGATATTAGTATTAAAGTAGTTCCAGGTGGAGGAACAGCAAACCCATCAAAAATACAAAAAAATAGAAGTCAAATTGCAATGGGATTAGATACTGTTTCATACTTAGCTGTTAATGCAAAAGGTATGTATACTAAAAAACATGACAAAGTTGCTCTAATTGGACAAGGACTTTCTGACCAAATTCTTCATGTTGTAAGATCAAAAAACTCAAAATATACAAATGTAGCTGATTTATTAACTAAAGGTGAAGACCAAAGAATTGCTATTAATAAAGTTGGTTCTTCTGATGAACTAGTGTTTAGATGGATAATGGAATATTATAAAACATCTTATCAAGATTTAAAGAAACGTGGATTTAGAATTGTTCATGGTTCATATTCTGAAGTTGCAAGTCAATTTAAAGATGGTTTAGTTGATTATGCTGTTGTGAAACTTGGTGTTCCAGGTGCTGCTGTAATTGATATGCTTTTAAGTAGAGATGGAGAAGTTACAACATTACCTGCTAATTTAATGGCAAGTTTAAAGAAAAACTGGGGATATAACTCAGGAACGATTAAAAAAGATACTTATAAAGGTCAAACGTCAGATGCCATTACAGGTAATATGTCTACAGCTTTAATTGTTAGTACAGATCTTTCAACTGATACAGTATATAAAATTACAAAAGCAATTTGTGAAAATGAATCAAAACTTGAAAATGTTCATTCTAGTATGAAATTTTTCTCTTGTAAAACAGCAACTAAAGGTGCTTCAATTCCAGTTCATCCAGGTGCAGCTAAGTACTATAAAGAAATGGGTTATATTAATAATTAATAATTAAAATTTATTGCAGTTTTGTTTTAGGCTTTTGTTTTCAAAAGTCTAAAACCATATATCAAGTAGAACATATAAAAATATAGAATAAAAAAATATTTTTATATGTTTTTATTAGGAGAAATTATGATTGAAAATATGAAGAAAATGCATATTGGCATAGTTATTGCAGCTTTTGCTTTAACTGCTAGTATCTTTCATTTATATACAGGAAGCATAGGTTTTTTTGAGCCTAGAGAACAACGTTCGCTTCACTTGTTTTTATTATTACCATTAATATTTTTAATGAAACCTGGTTTTTTAGAAAACTCTAAAAGAAGAGAAAGTGCAAAACCAGGAATTGTGGATTATGTATTAGCTATTTTAATTGCAGTTCCAGCTTTATATTCTTATTTTGAAGCTTTTAGAATCAATATGAGATTAGAAGATGTAACAGATGTTTTACCAACAGAATTGTGGCTTGGTGGAATTATGATTGTTTTAATTTTAGAAGCAATTAGAAGAGGTGTTTCTGTTGTTATGTTTGGGCTTGTAGTAATAGGATTTTTATACCTATTTTTTACAGAAAATATGCCAGGAATTTTCCACTTTAGAGATATTCCTACTACAGAAATTATTGAAGCAATGTACTTATCTAATGGAAATGGAATTTTTGGAACAATTACTGGAATCTCAGCAACATTAATTGCTATTTTCTTAATTTTTGGTTCAGTTATAGAAGGAAGTGGAACAGGAAGATTATTTATTAATCTTGGAAAAAAAGTTGCTGGTAGATATACAGGAGGTCCTGCAAAAATTGCAGTATTAACATCTGCCCTATTTGGTTCAATGAGTGGTTCATCTTCATCAAATGTATTTACGACGGGCTCTTTTACAATCCCAATGATGAAAAAAAGAGGATATAAAGCTTCTTTTGCAGGTGGTGTTGAAACTGCTGCTTCTGTTGGTGGACAAAGTGCACCTCCTATTATGGGAGCTGGTGCATTTGTAATGGCTGAAATTACAGGTGTTCCATATACTGATATTATTGTAGCAGCTGTTATTGGTTCATTATGTTATTTCGTAATGATTTTTGTAACAGTACATTTTGAAGCTAGAAAACTAGGACTTAAAGGAATTGATCCAAGTGAGTTACCAACATGGAAAGAAGTTCTAAAAGATATTCATCTTTTAATTCCAATAGGTGTTTTAATCACTTTATTATTGATGAGATTTTCTCCAACATATGCAGCATTACTTTCCATTGCAGCTACATTTTTAACATCTTGGTTAAGAAAACATACAAGAATTGGGTTTACTAAAGCTATTGATATTTTAATTAATGCTGGAAGAAATGCGGTGCTTATTGCAATTGCTTGTGTTGGTGCTAATATGTTAGTTTTAATTTTAACAAAAACAGGGCTTATTGTATCAATTGGTGCAGTAGTAACTTCAGTTGTTGGTGATAATTTATTCTTAGGTGGATTATTATTAGCACTTATGACATTAGTTCTTGGTATGGGTATTCCTACTACTCCTGCATATATTGTTGTGGCAGCTGTTGGTGTTCCTACATTAGTTGGAAACTTTGATGTTCCATTATTAGCAGCACATTTCTTTGTATTCTATTTTGCAATTTTAGCAGATGCAACCCCACCTGTTTCCATTGCCGCCTACTCAGCCGCTGCAATATCTAAAGCAGATCCAATTGTTACGGCTTTCCAAGCTACAAGACTTGCAATTGGTGGTTATGTTGTTGGATTCTCGTATCTTTTTGTACCAGAATTATTAATGCAAGGTACTTTTATATCGATTGTATTAAATACATCAGCAATATTATTAGGACTTACCTTATTCTCTGTATCAATTACAGGATATTTTGTAAATACAATGAGATTACCAGTAAGAATTATCTTAGCTCCACTTGGATTATTCTTAGCTTTAAATGTAGATTTAGCATTAGAACTTAGAATTTCAGGAAGTTTATTAGCAATGTTAATTCTTTATGTGCTTAATACAAAGTTTGCTTTAAAAGAAAAAGCTATAGCTAAATAATATCAATATCCCAGAGCTTTGGGATATTGGCCAATCCAAAAGGAATTAACGTGCCAAAAACTAAAAAAATAGTGATTATTGGTGGCGGTATTATTGGTGCATCAATTGCATGGCATTTATGTAAAAGAGGATATACCCCAACAATAGTTGAAAAAGAAAACTTATTAGAAACTGCAAGCTCATCAGCTTGTGAAGGTCTAATGTTTTTACAATCAAAAAAGCCAGGAATCCATTTAAATATGGCAATGGCAAGTATCAAGTTATATGATGACCTAGAAAAAGAGTTAGGTGTTGATTTAGAACTTGAAAAAAGAGGTGGTTTAATTATTATTCATTCTCAAAGAGAAATGGAAATTTTAAATGAATATGTAAAAAAACAAAATGCTAGCGGCGCAAATATCGAAATGATTGATGCTAAAACTATTAAAGAAATGGTTCCTCAAGTTGCGCATGATGTACTTGGTGGAAGTTTTTCACGTGATGATTCTGTTGTAAATCCATTAAAATTGACTCATGGATTATTAAATGGTGCTATGAAAAATGGTGCTGTAATAAAACAAAACACAAGTGTTGAAGATATTATAGTTGAAAATGGTGTTGTAAAAAAAGTAATTACAAATAATGGTGAAATTGAAACTGACTTAGTAATAAATGCAGCAGGTCCATTTGGAGCAAAAATTGCATCATTAGTTGGCTTAGATATACCATTAAAACCTAGAAAAGGTGAAATTATGGTTACTGCACCTATGAAGAAGGTATTAAATTATCCTCTAATGTCAGCTACTTATATCGCAGCTAAATATGATCCAGAAATTGCAAAAGCTGGAACTGGATTTGCAGTTGAACAAGTTGAGAATGGGAATATTTTAATAGGGTCAACAAGAGAATTTGTTGACTTTGATGATGCAAGTACAATTAAAAGCATTCAAAGTATTTCAAGAGGAATCGAAAAAACTCTTCCCGGGCTTGGTAAACTAAAAATTATTAGAGATTTTGCTGGTTTTAGACCTTATACTCCTGATGGTTTACCTTTTTTAGGTGAACACAAAAAAGTAAAGGGTTTCTTTTTTGCTTGTGGACATGAAGGTGATGGCATTACACTTTGTGCAATTACAGGAAGAATAGTAAGTGAGATGATAGATGGAATTGAACCTGAATTTGATATGAAAAATTTTAATCCTGCAAGATTTGATAAGCAAGGAGATAAGTAATGAATAAAAATTCTCATAAAATTAAATTTGGAACAACACAATTCCATGTAAAAAAAGGCGAATTATTACTATTCTCTTTAATGAAAAATAATATTTATTCACAAGGAAAAGCTCATGGCAGAAGTCGAGGTGGATTTTGTGGAATGGGTGTTTGTCAAGAGTGTTTAATTGAACTTGAAAATGGTGAAACAGTACTTGCTTGTCAAACTCTAGTGGATAAAGATATGGAGATTAGAGATGATGAATAAAGATTATGATGTTGTAATTATAGGTGCTGGTTTTGCTGGTATTAAAGCAGCTTTAACACTTGAGAAGTATGATCTTAGTATTTGTGTAATTGATGAGGGAATTCTTCCTGGAGGTCAATTTATTAGATATAAAAAAGAAGGACAAAATAATTCTAAAATCCCAACATATAATAAAGGTTTAGAATTAGTAAAACAGTTTAATGAAAGCTCTATTACATATTTAAATCAATCTGAATTAATCTTTATTAATGAAGAAAAAGAAATTCTTGTAAAACTTAAAGATAATAGTTTAAAAAAGATTGTACCAAAAACAATCATTTTTGCAACTGGAGCTCGAGAAATAGTTCAACCCTTTAAAGGTTGGGATTTACCAGGTGTTATTACAACTGGTGCTATGCAAATTTTATTAAAAACAAGTGGTCAAACGTTTTCTGATGAAATTGTAATTGCTGGAAGTGGAATCTTACATTATGCAGCAGGTGCAACTTGGCTTGAAAAAGGTGGAAAGATAAAATTTTTTTATGATGTTAATACTTTTCCAAATAAATTTAAAATGCTTACATCTGCTTTAGCCTCTTCTGAAAAAAGAGGTGATTTTTTTGCAATGTTACCTGATATGATGAAGATTCAAATGAATGCTAAAAATGGTATTAAAGTAATTGAAGCAAAAGGTGATAAAAAACTAGAAAGTATAGTTTTAGCAAAAGTTGATGGAAATGGTAATGTAATTAAAGGAAGTGAATTTGAACAAAAAACTTCTCTTTTAGCTATTGGAAATGGATTAGTTGCAAACCTTGATGTTGCTACAGCTGCTGGATGTGAAACTATTTATGATGAGAATCTTGGGGGGTTAGTTTTAAAAACAAACCACTTATTAGAAACAAGTCAAAAAGGTATTTTTTCAGCTGGTGCTCCAAGTGGAATTGGAGGTGCAGATAAAGCAGAACTTGAAGGTGAAATTTGTGCTTATTCTGTTTTATTAAATCAAAGATTGATTGATTCACATGTTTATTATGAATTAACAAATGAATTACTAGTTTCAAGAAAAAAAGCTTTATCTTTTGGAAAAACATTAAGTTCAATGCAACAGTTTAATTTAGAAGAAATGAAAAATCTTCCAGAAGAAACTACTATTTGTAGATGTGAAAATATTAAAATGAAAGATATTACTGAAGCTATAGGATTAGGACTTACAAGTATTAATTCTATTAAGAAAAAAACACGTGCAGGGATGGGAAATTGTCAAGGTAAAACTTGTTCAGAACTAGTACGTGCAATTTTACAAAGTCATGGGCATAAAGATACAAATCATATAAAAACAAGAGCTCCTCTAAAACCAACTAGTATTGATGTTTTAGCAGGTGAGATTACGTTTTTAGATGGCACAAAAGTTTAAAGGCTTCTTATGATTGAAAGAATTCAAGGAAAATTTGAAGGAAGAAATAAATCAGTTGCATACAGGGAATTAGTTTTTACAGTTGCAACTGCTAGTGATGATACTTTAGAATTTGATGAACAAACTAAACAAACTTTAAAAACTTTAGAGTCAAATTTAGCAGAATTGAATTCTTCAAAAGAGCTGATTTTATCAGCACAAGTTTATATTTCTGATATGAAAAATAAAAATAAAATGGATGAAATTTGGTGTGATTGGATTGGTAAAAATCAAAAAAATTGGCCTCAAAGAGCTTGTTTAGGTGTTGCTTTAGAAGGTGGTATTCAAATTGAAATTACCCTAACAGCAGTTAGAAATATATAAATTAAATTAATTTAATAAAAAAAGGAAAAATAAAATGGAAATTAAAAGACACGTACCAGCAGGAAAAATGAGTAAAGCAGTAATTCACGGAAACGTAGCGTACCTTTGTGGTCAAACAGCAGTTGGAGCTGATATTACTGAACAAACACAAGTTATGTTAAAAAAAGTTGATGATTTATTAGCTGAGATTGGTTTAGATAAAACAAATGTACTATCTGCAACTATTTATTTAAAAACTATGGATGATTTTGATGGATTAAATGTTGTATGGAATAACTGGATAGTTGAAGGTCTACAACCTACTCGTGCTTGTGTACAAGCTGCTATGTGTAGTGAAGATATGTTAGTAGAAATTTCTGTAATCGCAGGATTATAATAATAGATTTGCCATATCACTTGATATGGCAAAACTTCAAAAACTTTTTAATTAAAACTTCAAGGTAAAAATATGACAACTTTAGAATTAGCAGATATTATAGGAATAATCTCTTTTGCATTAAGTGGTTTTCTAATTGCAATTCATTATAAACTAGATATTTTAGGTGTATTTATTTCAGCTTTTTTAACAGCCTTAGGTGGTGGAGTTATAAGAGATGCAATAGCAGGAAGAACTCCTTATATTTTTTCTCATGATTTACCTATTATATTAGTAGTAGTTACTGTTATTATTGCTTTAATTTTTAAACTTCATAAAATTTCTAACTTAGAAAGTAAAACTGCTTTTATATTATTAGATGCAATTGGTTTATCATCTTTTGCAATTACAGGTTCTCTTGTAGCAATTGAAAATGAATTTAATTTCTTAGGAATCTTGATTCTTGCCTTTTTAACAGCCGTTGGGGGAGGAACAACTAGAGATATTTTGATAAATAAAATACCTTTTATCTTAGTGTCAGAATTTTATGCAACAGTTGCAATGTTCATAGGTTTTGTAATGTATTTATTAAATGAATTCAATCAGATAAATTTATTTAATTTAACAATAGTTTTTGTTTTAGGAACGATTTTTAGATTATTAGCATACTACAAAAAATGGCACTTACCGAAGCTTAGTTCAAAAATAGAATAATTATTCTACTTTTGAAAAATTATCTTTTACTCTTTCAAGTAACTTTACAATATCTTCTTTTTCATCTTCTGTAAAACCATTATAAGTAGTTTCAAGTAATTTAACTGAAATATTATCCATAACAATAGGTTTTGTATCTAGCCCTTTTTTTGTTAATGTAATCATTGTACTTCTACTATCTGATTTATTTTTTAACTTTTCAATTAGTTCCATTTTCTCTAATTTATTTACTAAAGCTGTAACTGTTGACTTATCTTTATTAATTGAAGTTGTAATCTTGTTCATAGGAACACCTTCTTTATTTTGATATAAAAGTATTAGTATATCTCCATGAGAAGGTGCAAGTCCTAAAAGATTATGTTTTTTTAGTTCTTCAACTATTAATTTGTTTGCACTATTATGAATATTTGCTATGGTTGCGATGATTGCATTAATATTTTTCATTAAAATTTATTCCTATTTTTATAAATCAAATGATAACCATTATTTTATTAAAGTGTATTTTATTTAAAAGTAAATTCTATTAAAATTTACCATTTGTATTTTGCCATTTTGTTTTTTCAGGTATTTCTTCGATTGTATCCCAATGCTCAACAATTTTCCCCTCTTCTATTCTAAATAAATCATAAAATGATACATGTTTTTTCATAAAAATACCTTCACTTACTGATAATACAAAATTACCCTCCCCTAATATTTTATGATTCTTTTTATATTCCATTGGCATATCAGCTTTAGCAAGTGATTCTAAGGCTTGTGCTAATCCTTCTAAACCATCTTTTACATGTGGATTATGTTGTTTATAAGTTTTTGTTGAAATATATTCTGTAATTTTATTTGGATTTTTCCCAAATAATATATCATTAATAAAGTTCTTAACTATAAGCTTATTTTCTTCTGTTTTATTCAAATCATTAATTTGTATTGTCCCATCAAACATTGATCTTCCACTTGCAGTTTTTTCAACAATTTCTTGTAAATTATCCCAATGTTCAACAATTTTACCTTCTTCAAATCTAAATATATCAAAGCCAGCTTTTGGTCCAAAGAAGTTATATCTTGTATGTGCAAATACAAAATCCCCATCCTTAAATATTCTAATAACTTTTGCTTTTGCACTTCCTTTTGGTATAGCTTGAATAAGTTCTGTAAAACCTGTAATACCATCTTTTACATTTAAATTATGCTGAATATATTTATTCTTATTTATGTAAGAAACTGGTTTTGAATCTCCTGATTGAATTGAATGTAATAATTCTACTACTTTTTGTTTTTCTATATTCATTGTATTCTCCTGTGTCTGTTTTGTACTTAATGCACATCCTGAAAAAATGCTAGCAGCTAAAATAGATGCTAAAAGTGTTTTAGTATTTAGTAATTTCATAAATGACCTTTTTTTTAATTTTAGTTTGATATCAAACTAAATATGAATGAATTATAGTTTTATATCAAACTAATGTCAAGACTTTTTCAAAAAACTTTTTTATTTCTTGACAAAATATTTATTTTATATTACACTTCGATAAGTATCAAATCATGAAGGAATATTATGGATTCTAAAGAATTGTCAAAAATATTTAAAGCTTTATCAAATGAAAATAGACTTGAAATATATAAAGAAATAGCAAAATTAGAGAATATAGATTATGAACAAAAATGTGAATGTTCTATTTCAGAGTTATTATCATGTTTAAAAATAGGTGCACCAACTATTTCTCATCATTTAAAAGAATTATCAAATGCCAATTTGATTACAACTGAAAAAAATGGAAAATATTTAATGGCTAGAATTAATAAAGAAACACTAGAAAAAATAAAACAATTTATTGATTTAAATTAAAAAATACTTAACAACGGCATTTTTTTTGTTTAGTTACTTTGATACATATCGAAACATAAAAGGAATAAAATGAAAACACAATATAAAAATTCAGATATTGAATCTAAAGTAAAGTTTAAAGAAGGCTTATCTCTTATCTTTTCTATGATAAAAGAAAAATCAAAAGAATCAAAACCAAAATCTTCAAAAGAAATACCTGTAATAAATCTTTCAAAGAAGAAATTATTAGATTTAGAAGATTATAGTGTTGTTAGATTTGGACACTCTACTTTACTTTTTAAGATTGAAAATGAGTTTATTTTAACTGATCCTGTTTTTTCAAAAAGAGCATCACCTTTTTCTTTTTTAGGACCTAAAAGATTTCATGAGTCACCAATTCAAATAGAAGAATTACCAAATATTAAATCAGTAATAATTTCACATGATCATTATGACCATTTAGATAAACAAAGTATTATTAAATTAAAAGATAAAGTAGAGACTTTTTATACTACATTAGAAGTTGGAAATCATCTTTTACGATTTGGTATTCCTAGACGTAAAATTGTAGAACTTGATTGGTGGCAAAGTAAAAAAGAAAATTCTATTGAGTTTGTATGTACTCCTGCACAACATTTTTCAGGACGTGGATTATTTGATAAAGATAGTACTCTTTGGTCTTCTTGGGTTATAAAAGCTCCAAAAGGTAAGTTTTATTTTGGAGCAGATGGAGGATACTTTAAAGGTTTTAAAGAAATAGCATTTAATCATGGGCCTTTTGATATGACTTTCCTTGAAGTTGGTGCTTATAATTCAAAATGGAAAGATATTCATATGATGCCAGAGGATGGTATTCAAGCACATGAAGATTTAAAAGGTAAAGTCTTATTTCCAATTCATAATGGTACTTTTGATTTATCTTTACATGCTTGGTATGAACCATTTAATAGAATTAGTAATTTAGCACGATTAAAAGATGTAGATATTAGGTTTCCTAAAATGGGAGAAGCTATTTCATTATTAGAGTTTAACCCTACTTCTAGATGGTGGCAATAAAAAATCAGTTTAATCTGTATCATACTAAAAGAGGGATAAGAGCTATTAGTTTTTATTTAGATGGTTTTGTATTAAATAGAAGTAAAGTTTTAGGGTTTACTTCTATTCTTAATAATTTTGTAAAAAATAATTTGTAATTTATTATAAGGCTAATAAAACAATTAATAATACTGGTGGCGTAATTATTAAACCAAATTTACTATATTGAGCGAATGAAATATTTACACCTTTTTTAGCTAATACATGAAGCCAAAGAAGTGTTGCTAAAGAACCAAATGGTGTCATTTTAGGTCCAAGATTACATCCAATAATATTTGCATAAGCTAAAGCTTGATTTGGGATATCTTGTAGTGCAATATCCATAATCATAACAGTTGGCATATTATTCATAATTGCAGATAAAAACGCAGATAAAAATCCAGTTCCAACAATTGCAATTGTATCTCCTCTTTGACTTAAATCTTGTAATATTAAGGCTAAATAATCTGTAAGTCCTGCATTTTTTAAACCATAAACTACAATATATAAACCAATACTAAACCATACTATTTGCCATGGTGCTTCTTTAATTATATGTAATGGTTCAACGGCTTTAAATATTGTTGCTATTACTAAAAATAAAATACCTCCACCTAATGCAAATACTGAAATAGGTAAATTATAAATATCTCCTATAAAATATCCTGCAAGTAATACTGCTAAGAATATCCAAGAAATGAAAAATAGTCTTTTATCTTTTATTGCAGTTTTTGGTTCTTTTAATAAAGAAATATCTACTTTTTTAGGAATATCTTTTCTTAGTAAAATCCATAAAAAAAGAATAGAAACTATAACACTTACAATATAAGGAACTATCATATTTGAAATATATTCACTAAATCCTATATTAAAATAATTAGCTGTTACAATATTTGTTAGATTTGAAAAAACTAAGGGTAAAGATGCACTATCTGAAATAAACCCACCTGCTAGTAAAAAAGCAATTATTGATTTCATATTTAATTGTAGAACTCTCATTTTTGCTAATAAAATAGGCGTTAAAATAAGAGCTGCTCCATCATTTGCAAAAAGAGCTGATACAAATGCTCCTAATAAAATTGAATAAACAAACATTCTAAACCCATCGCCATTTGAAAATTTAGCCATTTTAAGTGCTGCCCATTCAAAGAACCCTATTTCATCTAATACCATTGATAATATAATGATTCCAATAAATGAAAGTGTTGCATCCCAAACAATATTACTAACAATTAAAACATCTGAAAAACTTACAACTCCTGCTATTAAAGCAACTATTGCTCCAACAACGGCTGTTGTTCCAATTTGTAAATCTTTTGGTTGCCAAATTACAAAAATAAGTGTAATGATAAAAATTGCACTTGCTAAAAACATATTTAAATTCCCTTTTGTTAAATTATTTCGAAGTATATCATATTTGCATCAATACATCAAGATATCTTGATGTATTGATGCAAACTATTTAATTTACAGAAACAAATCATATTTGTATATACATTAAAGAATATTAAGTATTATACTTGTGTTGAAATAAAGAAGATTTGATAAAAGAAGCTAATTTTAGTACAATGAAAGAAATTCGAAAAAGAGAATAAAAATTTAATGAAAATAGAATTACCCTTATTTTTAGAAGACAATTTGTCTAAAATACAAAACCTATCTTTTTGTAATTATATTCAAAGAAAAGCACAAATTAAAAATGAAGTATATATAAAAAGTAATATCTTAATTTTTGTAAAAAAAGGTATAAAAATATTACATATGAATAATAAAACTTTAGAAGTTAAAAAAGATTCTATACTTTTTTTAAGAAGTGGTAGGTATATAATGACAGAAGTCTTAGATGAATATTATGAAGCAATGCTTTTTTTATATGAAGATAATTTACTTATAGATTTTATAAAGAAATATGACATAAAATTTGAAAATAAAAACTTAAAAGAATTTGATTTCTTTAAAATAGAAAGTTCAGATGAATTAAAAAGTTTAATAAAAAATACTTGTAACTACTTTTTAAAAGATACAAAAAATAAAGAAGAATTAATAAAACTTAAATTAGAAGAAGCATTTTTAAATATTTTAGATAGTTCTTCAAAAGATAACTTTATGGATTTATTAGCTTCTATTTATAAAAGTAACTATTTTAAAATAGAAGTTGAAAAAAACTTTTCATATGAAGAAAATATTTTAGATTTAGCTTCTAAATTCAAAATACCAGAAGCTACATTTAGGGAAAAATTTAAAGATACTTTTAATACAACACCTAAAAAATGGCAAACATTAAAAAGATTAAAAAAAGCAAAAGTTTTACTAGAAGTTTCTGATAAAAATGTAAGTGAAGTCTGTATAGAAGTTGGTTTTGATAATCTTTCTTGGTTTATTCAAACTTTTAAAAAGAATTATAATCAAACTCCAAGTCAAATAAAAAACAACATAAATTAGATATTTTCTAATAGACTATTCTTTTTTCTTCTTGTAGTATATGTTTACAAAGGAAAAAATATGAAAAAATTAATATCAATACTAGCATTAAGCAGCTCACTTTTATTCTCAGAAGGATTTACTTTAAAAAGTGAAACAATTTCAGGTCAATTAGGAATAAAACAAGTTTTTAATAGTTTTGGATGTTCAGGAGAAAATATTTCACCTAAACTTTCTTGGGAAAATACTCCTAAAGAAACAAAGTCTTTCGCAGTAACAATGTATGACCCTGATGCGCCTACTGGTTCAGGATGGTGGCATTGGCTTGTTTTTGATATCCCTAAAGATAAAGTTGAATTAAAAGAAGGATTTGGAAATACTACCTCAAAAGATATTGTTCAAAGTATTACAGATTTTGCAACAGTAGGTTTTGGTGGTGCTTGCCCTCCTAAAGGAGATAAAGCTCATAAATATGAGTTTACAGTTCATGCACTCGATATTGAAAAATTAGGGTTAAATAAAAATACTAATGCTGCTACAGTTGGATACTATATAAATGCTCATACAATTGCAAAATCTACGATAAGTGCATATTATAAAAGATAAGGAAAATCATGATTAAAATTCAAAGTTTAGACCATTTAGTTTTAACTGTTCAAAATATAAATAAGACTGTAGAATTTTATGAAAAAATTGGAATGGTAAAAGAGATATTCAATGAAAATAGAATATCTCTGAAGTTTGGGAATCAAAAAATAAACTTACATAAATTAGGTGAAGAATTTGAACCAAAAGCTTTTAATGTAAAAGAAGGAAGTGCTGATTTATGTTTTATTATTAATACAGATTTAAAAGAAGTCAAAAAATACTTAGAATCTTTAGATATAAAAATAGAAGAAGGTATAGTTTTAAGAACAGGAGCTATTGGAAAAATAGAATCTATTTATATAAGAGATCCTGATTTAAATTTAATTGAGTTATCAAAGTATTTATAAATAATTAGTGAATAATAAAAATCGAACCTTTATTTATTTCACTTTTTATTTGTATACTATAATTAAATCTTTCACATATTTTTTTTACTATTGCTAAACCTAAACCTATTCCTTCTTGTGAGTTTGTTCGAGATTCATTAACCCTATAAAAACTTTCAAAAATTTTTGGAATATTCTCTTTAGTTATCCCTATTCCACTATCTTCAATTAAAAAATATACTTTTTCATCTTTCTTTTTTACTTCAATTTTTATAAAACCTTTTTCTGTATATTTTATTGCATTAGTTAGCAAATTATTTATAACAATAAATAAATATTTTTCATTAAATTGTATTTGTATGTTTTCATCTATATCTATTTTTAACTCTAAGTGTTTATTTTCTATATAAATTAAGTTTGATTCTATTACATCAAAAACAACTTTATCTAAAAAGCATGAACTCTTATTTAATATCTCTTTATCTATTCTTGATAGTAAAAGAAAATCTTTAATTATATTTTGAAGTTTGTTTTGTTCTATATCAATTTTTAATAATACAGTTTCTAATTCTTGTTTTGTTCTACTTGTTTTTTTACATAATTCAA